>ERZ1034365.884-NODE-884-length-16018-cov-8.704410_pt1 | contig 16018 bp, 15 predicted proteins | sample MGYA00520615_ERZ1034365 | MGnify/ENA primary metagenome ERZ1034365 (study PRJEB33736, sample SAMEA104284505) | Azolla filiculoides | biome: Urban; feature: Water surface; material: Ditch water | place: Netherlands | collected 2015-10-28 | depth 0-0.1 m ... | reverse complement strand
GTCCGCAATGCCGATCTGGCTAGGACGGCTGCAGAAAATCTACCAGCGCTTTGAGCATCGGCTCCGGGGTTTCGGTCATCTGGTGGTGGCCGCCGGGCAGCATTACGACTTTGCCTTGACGCGCCTTGGCAATCAGGCTGCGGGCAGCCTTGGGCGGCGTCATCTGGTCCACCTCGCCCAGTACAAACAGGGTGGGGCAGGTCACACGCTCCATTGCATTTTCCCCGTTGCGGTAGCTGTCGCAGGCCACAAAGCCGGTGTGAAACAGGTTGAAGTCCTTGTTACTGGCCAGCACCTTTTTGCCCAGCGCCATCGACGCGCCATAAATCCAGGTGCCCGGGCCCAGCGCGGACGGGGGCGGAGCGAGTGTTGCGCGTGAAAACACGTTCACCATGTCCAGTGCCTTCTGCGGCGCGTTGAGCGACGCATCGATCAGCGCGGGCGAAACTTGCATCGGGTGGGCGGTGCCCACCAGCACCAGGTGGCTGACGCGCTCCGGTGCGCGACCGGCGGCCTCCAGAGCTACGAGCGAGCCAAAACTGTGACCGACCAGCGCCGCCTTGCTTGCACCAACGGCGTCGAGCAGGGCGATGACCCAGTCTGCGGCTTCTTCGACCGACTTTGCTGGCGTACCGCCACTTCGGCAGTGGCCGGGCAGATCCAGCGCCAGCACGTTCCATCCGTGGTTGGCGAAGTAGCGGCTTTGCAGAATCCAGACGCTGTGGTCGTTCAGCACGCCGTGGATAAACACCACCGTGGGTTTGTCAGCGTCCAATGGCTTGCCCCCCGTGTAGCAATAGAGTGCTGCGTTGTTGACTTGGATGTGCATGTCAGGCTCCCGCTTTCTCGGCAGCACGCAGCGCGCGCTTCAGGTCGTCCAGCAAGTCGTCGGCCTCTTCCAGGCCGATCGACAAGCGGATCGTGCCCTGGCTGATTCCGCCCTTGGCCAGCGCTTCATCGTCCATGCGGAAGTGCGTGGTGCTGGCCGGGTGGATCACCAGGCTGCGGCAGTCGCCCACGTTAGCCAGGTGGCTGAACACCTTGAGGGCCTCGACAAATGCCTGGCCCTGTGCGCGGCTGCCCTTGATGTCAAAGCTGAACACCGAGCCCGCTCCGCGTGGCAGTAGCTTTTGCGCCAAGGCATGGTCGGGGTGGCTCTCCAGCATGGGGTGGCCCACGCGTGAGACCAGCGGGTGGCTGGCAAGAAATTCGACGACGCGCTGGGTGTTGCGCATGTGGCGCTCCATGCGCAGCGACAGGGTCTCGATTCCCTGCAAAATCAGCCATGCCGAGTGCGGACTCAGGCAGGCGCCAAAGTCGCGCAGCCCCTCGCGCCGGGCCCGCAGCAAGAAGGCACCAACCGACGCTTCCTCGGTAAACACCATGTTGTGAAAGCCTTCATAGGGCGCGGAAAGTTCCGGGAACTTGCCCGATGCATCCCAGTCGAAGCTGCCACCATCCACCACCAGCCCACCAATCACCGTGCCGTGGCCGCTTAAAAACTTGGTGGCCGAGTGGTACACCAAATCGGCACCCTGGCTCAGCGGCTGTGCCAACCAGGGCGAAGTGAGGGTGGAGTCCACCAGCAGTGGCACACCGGCGGCGTGGGCAATGGCCGCTACCTCGGGCGTGTTGAGCACGTCGAGTCCCGGGTTGCCCACGGTCTCGCCGAAGAATAGCTTGGTGTTGGGCCGCACGGCCGCGCGCCAGCCATCCAGATCGCCTGGCCGCACGAAGGTGGTTTCGATGCCGAAGCGGCGCAGGGTGTAGTGCAGCAGGTTCTGTGAGCCGCCATACAGCGCGGTCGAGGCCACGATGTGGCTGCCCGCACCCATCAGCGTGGCAATGCACAGGTGCAGGGCGGCTTGTCCGCTGGCCACACTGATGGCGCCCACACCGCCTTCGAGAGCGCTGATGCGCTGCTCCAGCACCGCATTGGTGGGGTTGCTGATGCGCGAATACACATGGCCTGCGCGCTCGAGGTTAAACAGCGATGCCGCGTGTTCGCTGGACTCAAAAACGAACGAGGTGGTGAGGTGGATCGGCACCGCCCGCGCACCGGTCGCGTCGGGCGTGGCACCGGCGTGCAGGGCGAGTGTGTCGAATCCGGGGTCGGCGTAACCAGCCATGGGGAAATCTCCGGTAACAAGTGTTGTTGCAATGCGCTGAAAGCGGCACATTGTGGGCTAATATTCACGTTCTGGACACCCACATTTGTGGCTTGAGGAAACACCATGAAAGTCAACGATATCCTGCGCGTCAAAGGTGGCACGCTGTACACGGCCCATCCCGATGAGCCCCTGGCCAAAGCGCTGGACCTGATGGCAGAAAAGGATATCGGGTCGCTGGTGGTTATGGAGCACGGGCATCTGGCCGGCATGCTGACTTTCCGCGAAGTGATTCAGACGCTGGTGAAAAACGGCGGCTCCATTGGCACCACCATCGTGCGTACCGCCATGGACGACGCGCCGCTCACCTGCACCATGGAAACCGACATGGACGAAGTGCGCCGCATGATGCTGGAGCGCCATGCCCGCTACATGCCGGTTATGGAAGCCCGCATGCTGATGGGCGTGATCAGTTTTTACGACGTGGCCAAGGCCGTGGTGGACAGCCAGAACTTTGAGAACCAGATGCTCAAGGCCTACATCCGCGACTGGCCCGAAGGCGAAACGCCCGCCGCTCCGTAAAGCCCGTCCCCCACCGTTGGGGACGCCGCCTCTGGGATAATCCGCCACATGAGCGGCAATACCTTTGGACATATTTTCACGGTCACCAACTTTGGTGAATCCCACGGCCCGGCCATTGGCTGTGTGATTGACGGCTGCCCTCCGGGCATGGAACTCAGCGAGGCCGATATCCAGATTGATCTGGACCGCCGTCGCCCTGGCACCAGCCGGCACGTGACCCAGCGCAACGAGCCCGATGCGGTGCAAATTCTGAGCGGCGTGTACCAGGGTAAAACCACCGGCACCCCGATTGCCTTGGTGATCCAGAACACCGACCAGCGCAGCAAAGACTACGGAAATATCCTCGACACCTTCCGCCCCGGTCACGCCGACTACACCTATTTCCAGAAATACGGCATTCGCGACCCGCGCGGCGGCGGACGCTCTAGCGCACGCTTGACCGCGCCCATGGTGGCGGCCGGTGCCGTGGCCAAGAAATGGCTGAAAGAAAAGTTTGGCACGGAGTTCCGTGGCTGCATGACCCAGATCGGTGAGCAGTCCATTGGCTTCGAGTCCTGGGACCATGTGCCGACCAACCCGTTCTTCGCACCGGTGGCCGATGTGGCCGCTCTAGAAGATTACATGGACGCACTGCGCAAGGCGGGTGACTCCTGCGGTGCGCGGATCCGCGTGGTGGCCAGCGGCGTGCCGGTGGGATTGGGCGAGCCGCTGTTCGACAAAATGGACGCCGACATTGCCTACGCCATGATGGGCATCAACGCGGTAAAAGGCGTGGAAATTGGTGCCGGTTTTGCCAGCGTAGCCCAGCGCGGTACCACCCATGGCGACTCGCTCACGCCGCAAGGCTTTGCCAGCAATAACGCGGGCGGCGTGCTGGGTGGTATCAGCACCGGGCAGGATCTGGAGGTGAGCATTGCCATCAAGCCCACCAGTTCCATCATCACGCCACGCGACTCGATTGATTCCGCCGGCAATCCGACCCAGGTGGTGACCAAGGGCCGTCACGACCCTTGTGTGGGTATCCGGGCCACGCCCATTGCCGAGGCCATGCTGGCCTTGGTGGTGATAGACCATGTGCTGCGCCACCGGGCGCAGTGCGGTGATGTGGTGCCGACCCTGGCCCCCATTGCGGCCAGCGCCGGCTAATTTCCCTAGCGTTTGCCCTTCAAGGGCGAATCACTCACGATGCCCCAGTCGGGCTTGTTGTAGCCGGAGCTCAATCCAGGCATCTGATCGAGCGACTGCTCTTGGTCGACATACCAAAGCGCCAAGCCGGTGCCTCCGATCAGCACCACGGCAAGCAGCACCAACTTGATTGCGGTCACCCACACGCTGGGTTCGTCGTCTTGCTTGTCTTTCATGGCGTACTTCTCATGGTTTGTATGGGTTGGCGATTGCACGCTATTTTCATCCATGGGTGGTGGATTCGAAAGTATGCATTTCTTTCGCTATTGATGTACTAATTTGAATGTTCTAGGTATAAATACTAGCCAATTGATGCAATTGAGTACTGTTAAGGCAATGGTGAGTATCGTTTGCGTTTTTTTGAATCGGTATCTTCCAGTTGTCAGTGCGGGCTTGCAACTGCGCATTGAACAAAGCAACTCTTAACCCCTTTGGAGACAAAACATGCAATTGAAAACACGCGTTGCCCTGGCTGCCGGTCTGGTCGCATCCCTGTGCGGTCTGTCGGCCTCGGCCACCGAACTGGTCATCGCTACGGTCAACAACGGCCACATGATCGAAATGCAGAAGCTCAGCAAGAACTTTGAGCAGGCCAACCCCGACATCAAACTGAAATGGGTCACGCTGGAAGAAGGCGTGCTGCGCCAACGCGTTACTACCGACATCGCCACCAAGGGCGGCCAGTTTGACGTGATGACCATCGGCATGTACGAAACCCCCATCTGGGGCAAAAAGGGCTGGCTCAAGGAGTTGAAGGGCGATGCAGCTTATGACGTGGATGACATCCTGCCCGCCATGCGCAACGGCCTGTCGGTGGACGGCAAGATGTTTGCTGCACCCTTCTACGGCGAAAGCTCCATGCTGATGTACCGCAAAGACCTGACCGATAAGGCGGGTGTGAAGTTCGAAGGCCGCCCCACCTGGGACCAGGTGCGTGACGCAGCCGCCAAGATCCATGATCCGAAAAACGGCGTATACGGCATCTGCCTGCGCGGCAAGCCGGGCTGGGGTGACAACATGGCATTCCTGTCCACCATGGCGAACAGCTTTGGCGCCCAATGGTTTGACATGAAGTGGAAGCCCCAACTCGACACCAAACCCTGGAAAGACGCTGTCACCTTCTACGTCGACATGCTGACCAAATACGGCCCTCCCGGCTCCTCGGCCAACAGCTTCAACGAGATTTTGGCCTTGTACAACGAAGGCAAGTGCGGCATGTGGATTGACGCCACCATTGCGGCCTCTTTCATCACTGACCCTAAGCAGTCCAAGGTGGCTGACAAGGTTGCATTCGCACAAGGCCCGTACAGCGTGACCGAGAAGGGCGCTAACTGGCTGTGGGCCTGGGCACTGGCTATTCCGGCCGGCACCAAGAATGCCGACGCGGCGCAGAAGTTCATCAATTGGTCTACCTCCAAGGAATACATCGCCTTGGTCGGTAAGACCAATGGTTGGGCCCGCGTTCCTACCGGTACCCGCAAGTCCACCTACGCCAATCCTGAGTTCCAGAAGGCTGCCGTGTTTGCCGCTGCTGAAAAAGCAGCGATTGACTCTGCCAACCCCAACGACAGTACGCTGCCCAAGTCTCCGTATGTGGGCGTCCAGTTCGCGGCCATTCCTGAGTTCCAGGCCATTGGTATCGCGGTGGGCCAGCAAATGAGCGCGGCACTGGCTGGCAAGACCAGCATCGATAAGGCCCTGGCTGCTTCGCAAGCCGCTGCGGAACGCGAAATGAAGAAGGGCGGCTACTACAAGTAACGTCTATCTGGCTACTGCGCGGCCCGATCGGAGGTCCGTGGTGCTCGCCGTACCGTAGTACGACTGTGCGCCTCGGGCCTCACCGCGGACCGCTTGCTACGCCACCTGGACACCACTACACGTCCCGTCTTTTCCTTTGATTCCTAAACACCCAAAGCACCTTCCCATGAAGAAACTCCTACCGCGGCTATTGCTTGCACCGGCGGTGATGAGCCTGTTGATGTGGATGATCGTCCCGTTGGTGATGACGATTTATTTTTCCGTCATTCGATACAACCTGATGCAGCCCGAGGTCACTGGATTTGCGGGCTTGGAGAACTTTGAGTATTTCCTGACCGACCCTTCCTTTTCGGTGGCGGTGGTCAATACCTTGCTGCTGTTGGGCAGCGTGATCCTGATTACGGTGCTGATGGGCATCGGCATTTCCCTGCTGATTGACGACCCGTTTCCCGGTCGCGGCGCGGTGCGCCTGCTGCTGATTTCCCCCTTCTTCGTCATGCCTACGGTGAATGCACTGTTGTGGAAGCACATGATGATGAACCCGATTTACGGAGTCCTGGCACAGGTCTGGCTGTTCTTCGGCGCTACCCCGGTCGACTGGTTAACCGACTTTCCGCTGGGCTCGGTGATCATCATGGTGTCATGGCAGTGGCTACCGTTCGCCACGCTGATATTCATGACTTCGCTGCAAAGCATGAATCGCGAGCAACTCGAAGCTGCGCGCATGGATGGCGCTACCTACCTGCAGCAACTGCGCTACCTGTACATCCCGCATCTGGGGCGCTCGGTTGCGGTGGTCGTGATGATCGAAATGATCTTCTTGCTGAGCGTCTTCGCAGAAATCTTCACGACCACAGGCGGTGGCCCCGGAGATGCCAGCACCAACATGGCCTTCCTGATTTTCAAGCAGGCACTGTTGAACTTTGATGCCGGTGTGGCATCGGCTGGTGCTCTGCTTGCAGTGGTGCTGGCCAACATTGCGGCCGCCTTCCTGATCCGCATGGTCGGCAAGAACCTGGACAAGTAATCCCATGGCACACCGTTCCAAATATCCACCCGCGCTGATCCTGCGCACGCTTGCAGCATGGGCTGTAACCCTTCTGCTTTTCTTCCCGCTGGGCTGGTTGATCCTCACCGCATTCAAGACTGAACTGCAGGCCATTTCGGTGCCGCCGCTGGTGCTTTTCACGCCCACTTTAGATAACTTTCTGGAGGTTCAGGAGCGCAGCGATTACTTGCTATATGCCAAGAACTCCATCGTTACCAGTGTCATGTCCACCTTGCTGGGCCTGGCGCTGGCAGTGCCGGCTGCCTACTCGATGGCCTTCTTCAAGGGGAAACACACGAAGGACATTTTGATGTGGATGCTCTCCACCAAGATGATGCCGGCGGTGGGCGCACTGGTGCCGATTTATGTCCTGGCGCAGCAGTCCGGTTTGCTGGACACGCAGTTGGGCCTAGTCATCATCTTCACACTGTCCAACCTGCCCATCATGGTCTGGATGCTGTATTCCAATTTCAAGGAAATCCCCCACGAAATCCTGGAAGCCGCGCGCATGGACGGTGCCACGCTGTGGCAGGAGTACTACCGCGTGCTGCTGCCCTTGAGCATTGGTGGCCTGGCTTCTACCGGCTTGCTGTGTCTGGTGCTGAGCTGGAACGAAGCCTTCTGGAGCCTGAACCTCAGCTCGGCCAAGGCCGGCACGCTGGCCACACTGATCGCCAGCTATTCCAGCCCAGAAGGCCTGTTCTGGGCCAAGTTGTCAGCCGCCTCGCTGATGGCGATTGCGCCCATCGTCGTGTTCGGCTGGTTTAGCCAAAAGCAACTCGTCCAAGGTCTCACCTTTGGCGCCGTGAAGTGATGGAACACCCCCCGGCTTGCCCACTGCGTGTCGCTGCTCTCCCCCTTGCAGGGGGCCACACCAGCAGCCCGGCTAAGCCGGTTCTGCGGTGTTCTTGGCATCGGTTACCTCGCGCCCGATCGGTGCTTGGCCCTATTGATTGATTAGAAGAATTTAGGAGACTTTGAGTGGCGTATCTCAATCTACAAGGCATTGAAAAAGAGTTCGGCAAGGTGCGCGTCATTCGCGGCATTGACCTGCAGATCAACCAGGGCGAGTTCGTGGTGTTCGTGGGCCCGTCGGGCTGTGGCAAGTCCACGTTGCTGCGCCTTATTGCGGGCTTGGAAGAGACCACGGGCGGCAAGCTCATGCTCGATGGGCGTGACATCACTGACGAACCTTCCAGCAAGCGTGATCTGGCCATGGTGTTCCAGAGCTATGCGCTGTACCCACACATGAGCGTGTTCGAGAACATGAGTTTCGCCCTCAAACTCGCCAAAGTGGATGAGGAGGTCATTCAGGAGAAGGTAGGCCGGGCCGCGAAGATTCTCAACCTCACCAGCTACCTGGAACGCACACCCAAAGAGTTGTCGGGTGGTCAGCGCCAGCGGGTTGCTATTGGGCGCGCCATCGTGCGCGCGCCCAAGGTGTTTTTGTTTGATGAACCGCTGTCCAATCTGGATGCCGCCCTGCGCGGACAGACCCGAATCGAAATTGCCAAGCTGCATCGCGACCTCGGTGCCACCACCATATACGTCACCCACGACCAGGTGGAGGCCATGACTCTGGCCGATCGCGTAGTGGTATTGCGCGATGGCGTGATTGAACAGGTCGGCACACCGCTGGAACTCTACGACCGCCCGGCAAACCAGTTTGTGGCCCAGTTCATCGGCACGCCCCAAATGAATGTGGTGCAAGCCAAAGACATGCAGCCGTTGGTACAACTCACCGCGTTGCCGGTGGAGCCCGATGGCTTTATCGGTTTGCGACCGGAGAACATCAGCCTTTGTGCACCCGGTCTGGGCCAACTCAACGGCACGGTGGAACTGGTGGAGGCGCTGGGTGCCGAAACCCTGATTTACGTGTCCACTGAAGGCGGTGTGCAACTCGTTTCGCGCCAAAACGAGCGCACCGAACTCAGCGTAGGCAAACCGATTGGCGTGCGCATCGATGTGGATGCCGCCCACCTGTTTGACGCCAAAGGCCGTATCACCCGTACCGGAAAAGCCCGGGAAACCCTGGTTCACTAGCCATGCAAGACACCACCAAACCCTTTCTGATGCTCCACCTGGGGCTGGGCTCTTTTCACCGCGCGCACCAGGCGCTGTTCCTGCACCAACTGCAGCAAACCGGTGACACCCGCTGGACACTGGCGGGCGGCAACATCCGTCCCGATATGGCCGACACCATCGAGGCGCTGATTACCCAAAGTGGCGCCTACACGCTGGAGACCATCACGCCGCAAGGTGAGCGCAGTTACACCCGCATTACCTCCATCCAGACCGTGGTTCGGCATGACCCGATGCTCTCGGGTCTGATCCGTCTGGGGGCCGATGCGCAGACCCGCATCATCTCCTTCACCGTGACCGAGGCGGGCTATTATCTGGATGCTAAAGACCGGCTGGACCTGAATTTTGCGGACCTCAAAGCCGACATTGAAGCTGTGAAAGAAGGCAGGGCGGGCAGCACGATTTATGGTGCGCTCGCCGCCATCCTCAAGGCGCGCATGCAGACGGGTGCAGGCGCGGTCACGCTGCTCAACTGCGACAACTTGCGCCACAACGGCGACCGCTCGCGCAGCGGCCTGTCGCAGTTTTTGGAACTGGTGGGTGACTCCAATCTGCTGGCCTGGGTGCAGGCGCATACCAGCAGCCCCAACGCCATGGTGGACCGTATTACCCCGCGCCCCACAGCGGCAGTGGCCGAACGCGTGAAAGCCGCTACCGGTGTGGGCGATGCGGCGGCTCTCATGGGCGAGAGCTTTATTCAGTGGGTGATTGAAGACAACTTCATTGCCGGGCGCCCCGAGTGGGAAACGGTGGGCGTCGAGATGGTGCAGTCGGTGCAGGCCTACGAAGAAGCCAAGATTCGCCTGCTCAACGCCACCCACAGTTGCATTGCCTGGGCCGGCACTCTGGTTGGCTACACCTACATTCACGAAGGCACGCACGATGCCGAGATTCGCCAGTTCGCGTTTGACTATGTAACTAACGACGTGATTCCAGTGCTGGACACACCTGAAAAGCCGTGCCCCATCAACCTGGCTCATTACCGCGATGTCGTGTTGGACCGCTTTAGCAACCCGGCCATTGCCGACACCAACCAGCGCGTGGCGATGGACGGCTTCTCCAAGATTCCGGGCTTTATGGCGCCCACATTCCGCGAGCGTCTGGCACGCGATGAATCGATCTCTAGCGTGGCCATGCTGCCCGCGTTGTTCCTGGCCTATCTGCAGCGTTGGCACGCCGGCCAGATTCTCTACACCTACCAGGACCAGGCCATGGACCCGGCAGTGGCCCACGCGATCTGCGATGCCGTCGACCCGGTGGCTGCGTTCTGTGCCGATCAATCCCTGTGGGGCAACCTCACGGGCGATGCCCGACTGGTGTCTGCCATGCGCGAGGCTGCCGCTCGCGTTCACCAATTCGTTCAAAGGAAAGCAACATGACACGTCTTCAAGGGAAACACGCCGTATTGACCGGTGCCGCCGGTGGCATCGGCCTGGCGGTGGCCGAGGCCTATGTGCGCGAAGGCGCCCGCTGCACCGTCGCCGACATCGGCAAAGTGCCCACTCCCGCATTGCTCGCACTGATCGCCGCGCATCCGGATACCGTGCACTACGTGCCCACTGATGTAACCCGCAGCGCCGACATAGATGCATTGGTGGCAGCCGCCGTAGCCCGCTTTGGCGGCATCACCACGCTGTACAACAACGCCGCGATCTTCGACATGGCGCCGCTGCTGGAGAGCAACGAGGCCATGTACGACAAGATTTTTGCGGTGAACGTAAAGGGTGCGTTCTTCGTCATGCAAAAGGTGCTGGCCCATATGGTTGCGGCCAAAGTGCAGGGAGGGGCGGTGATCAACATGGCCTCGCAGGCCGGTCGCCGTGGGGAGGCGCTGGTCTCGCATTACTGCGCCAGCAAGGCCGCCATCGTGAGTTACACGCAGAGTGCCGCACTGGCCATGGCGCCGCACAGGATTCGCGTCAACGGCATTTCGCCGGGCGTGATTGCCACGCCCATGTGGGCACATGTGGACGCCTTGTTTGCCAAGTACGAGAACCTGCCATTGGGGGAGAAGAAAAAGCGCGTCGGCGAGGCTGTGCCGCTGGGCTACATGGGCGACCCCATCGACATCTGCGGCGCGGCCGTGTTCCTGGCCAGCGACGAAGCGTCCTACATCACCGCGCAGACACTCAACGTGGATGGCGGCAACGTGATGTCCTAAGCTACATTGCAATTCCACCAAACCATAATTTGCCGTGATGCCAGCCAAGCCTCGCCAACTCAAACCGGAACTTGAGCATGACTACAGTCGCTCGCCTGAACTGGGCTATGAGCGCCCGGATCAGGTGGGCATCATCCGCTGCTTGGCGCACGGGTTTCCAACACCGCTGGCGCGTTGGCACTACCACGATGAATACGAGTTGCACCTGATCACCAGTACCTCTGGAAAGGCTTTTGTGGGCGACTGGATCGGGCAGTTTCAGCCAGGCCATCTGGTGCTAACCGGCCCGCGCTTGCCGCACAACTGGGTTAGCATGGATTTGCCGGAAGGTGGTGTAGCGGAGCGCGATCTGGTGATTCAGTTTCCGCACGGGCCGATCGAAGAAGCCAGTCGCTGCATTCCCGAAATGCGCGCCGTATTGCCCTTGCTGGAGCGTGCCAAGCATGGCATTGAGTTCTTTGATTTGAATCCCAAGGCTACAGAACATTGGCGCCGTATCAAGGCGGCTCAAGGTCTGGCGCGCTTTGGTGCTTTTTGTGACTTCCTGAATGACTTGGCCCATTGCAAGGATTACCGCCTGCTGTCGAACGCCCAGATTCAAAGCATGGACAACGATGCGCAGCTCGACCAGATCAACGCTATCCTGAGCCGAATTACCGACAACATTTCCGAGCAGGTTTCGGCTGCTTCTTTGGCCGAAGAACTGGGCATGAACGAAAGTCGTTTTTCTCGCTTTTTCCGCCGCGCCACGGGCAACACCTTCACCGACTTTGTGAATCATGTGCGAATCAATCGAGCCTGTCAGTTTCTGATGGAGTCCGACCGGCAGATCACCAGCATTGCCTATGACGTCGGCTTTAACAACATCGCCAATTTCAACCGGAGATTCCTGGACATCAAGGGCATGACGCCGCGTGAATTCCGGCGCCAGGTTGCGAATCGGTTTGGGGTGCGCGCCTGACTGACTGCAGGCAACGCCTCACCTCACCACAAGCTGAAGCGCCGGCCTAGCTGCAAGAAGATGTTGCGGTTACCGCCGCTGCCCGAGGCCACGCCAAAAAACACGTCGCCAATGCGGCTGTCCACCGCAATGAATGCGGTGCCGCTGTACTTTTCTGAAATGTCGCGTGTGCTCAGCCAGGCATCGCCCACCTCGGCTACAAAGCCGACAAAGGTGGGTTGGCGCAGCACGCCGCCATCGCTTAACCGGTACATGTAGGTGGCTTGTGCGTGAATCAGGCGGTCACCCGAAAGTTGCCCCATCTGGTAGGCGCCCATGGATTGGAAACCACCCAAATAAAGCGGGGCCAGCGAGGTGGGTTGGGCACAGCCGTCGCAGTCAAAAATATGATCAGCGCCCAAGTCCACTCCGAGGTTGATCACATGCGGACCGAAGCTTCTGGCCCACATCAAGTTGGCGCGAAAACTGGTGTATTGGCTGGTGCCGGTTACGCCCTGCGCACCGGCTACGTGCAGGTAGTAGCCCTTGGTGGGAAAGTTGGGAGAGTCCAGCAAGTCGGCTGTGAATTCGGCGTTGACACCGGTAAATTCCCACTTGCCGTCTTGCAAGTTGTAGGTCAGCAGGTTGCCTGCATCCAGCCGGTAGCTCACCAGGTGCGCGGTATCAATGGAGACACGGGTTTGGTTGGTCACTATGCCGAAGTTGGCCGTAGCCTTCTTGCCCAGGTCGTATGACAGGCTGACGCCCAGTTCCTGTCGGCGCAAGGTGGAGCTGGCCATCTTTTGCGCAGTGGTCACGTCCGGTCGGTAAATGGACAACTCGCTGCTGTTGTAGGCGGCGAAACCGTTCAGGCCCCAACGGTCAGACAGCGGCTGATGCAAGCTGACCGCCAACTCACTTTGCGAGCCACCGCGCACATCAAGCTGAAGCTCCAGCCCCTCAGGTGTTAGCCAAGGCCGACGGAAGCCAACGCCCAGTGAGAACAGACTGGTGCCGCTGCTTTCACCATAAAACCCCAGGCTGGACTTCAGAAAGTTGGGGCCGTAGGTTTTTTCGTTCACCTCCACCACGAGTTCGTAGGCATCGGCTTGTTCGGGCAAGGGACTAAGCCGGTAGTTAACGCGCTCGAAATTGCCCGTGGCGTAGAGTTCGTCCAGCTTCTGGGTGACTTCCTGTGGATTAAAAGGCTTGCCAATCAGCGACTGCAACTCGCGATCAACAAAGCCTTTGGGCACGTGCTGGTTGCCGGTGACGCGAACGCGCTGCAGCGTGCCTTGTGGCGGCAGGATGCTGGTCGGGTCCACCGGCTTCACGGCGACCGCAGCAAACTGCTGTGCCAACTGCCTGAAGCGGTTGTCCTGTGCGTCCACGGCCTCGCGGCCTACCTGAATGATTTCGGCCGGCTTGCGGAAACTGCCGGAGTTGAAGTCCTGCAGTTGGGGGCGTACCAAAATGTCCTGGGCCCGCAGCAGCCCGATATTGCGGCGCTCATTCTGGCGCATCAGGATGTCGAGCATCCGGGTGGCTACGCTCAGCGCATTGCCGGTCCCCAGGCTGCCGCCGATTTTGTCGGTATCGCCCAGGTAGGACGCCACGATCAACCCGGCGCCTTCGTTCAGCGCGACTTCCACCGGCAGATTGGCCACCAGCCCACCATCCACATAGGCTTCGCCATCCACCTCTACCGGTGCAAAGACGCCGGGGGCTGCCATGCTGGCGCGCACCGCAAGCGCCAGATTGCCGCGATCAAAGGCAACCAGTTCGCCATCCCGAAATCGCGTGGCAATGGCCCGAAAGGGAATGCGGAGTTGATCAAAACTGCGTTCGGGTTGCACATGCGCGGTCAGTTCCTGCATCAGCGTCAGAAAACGCTGGCCGTCGCTCACCCCACGGGCAAAGGTGAGCTGACCGTCCTTGACACCCAGTTCCAGTTCCACCGGGTAACGCTGTTGGTATTCGCGGGTGCGGTGCGAAAGTTCCGAGCGGTCCAGCAAATCGAGGCCCACGCGCCCGGGGTCCAGGTTGTCAATGACGCGCTCAATCTCCTGCGTAGAAAGACCGCTGGCATAGAGGCTGCCAATCACCGCGCCCATGCTGGTGCCGATGATCTTGGCAATCGGAATGTGGTCTTCTTCCAGACGCCGCAATACGGCGATGTGGGCAAAGCCCTTGGCGCCGCCGCCCGCCAGTACCACCGTGACCTTGGGTAAGTTGGGTTCTGCGCAATGCGCTGCCGTGCCCGCCCATGCCATGGTGACACCGAGCAGCAGGGCGGCGAGAGAGCGAACAGAAAGGCGCATCGTGAGATTCCGGAAAAATGGCGGCTGCCAATCCGTCCGATTATCGACAGGTTGGTGCGCCCCCAGACGCGCGCCTTTATGGCGCAGTCTTCAGTTGCCGGTCCTCAGGCGTCAGCGAGTTCGGCCACTGGCACGCAACTGCAGAACAGGTTGCGGTCGCCATAGACGTTGTCCACCCGGCCCACCGTGGGCCAGTACTTGTTGGCCTTGAGTGTGGCCAGCGGGAATGCGCCCAACTCGCGCGGATACGGACGGTCCCAGGTCGCGTCGACCACGGTGGCGGCGGTATGCGGGGCGTGTTTGAGCGGGTTGTTGTCCTGCGGCCAGGCACCTTGCTCCACCTGTGCAATCTCGGCTCGGATGGCCAGCATGGCACCAATGAAGCGGTCGAGTTCCTGCAGGGTTTCGCTCTCGGTTGGCTCCACCATCAGCGTGTTGGGTACGGGGAAGGACAGCGTGGGCGCATGAAAGCCATAGTCCATCAGGCGTTTGGCAACGTCTTCAGCCATCACGCCACAGGTCTCCTTGAAGTGGCGCAAGTCCAGAATGCATTCGTGCGCCACATGGCCGGGTTTGCCGTTCACCGACACACTGGCGTACAGCGTGGGGTAGGCATCGGCCAGCCGTGCGCTGATGTAATTGGCGGCCAGAATGGCGGCCTCGGTGGCGTGCTTGAGGCCATCCGCCCCCATCATGCGGATGTACATCCAACTGATCGGCAACACCGCTGCGTTGCCGAGCGGCGCCGCAGACACAGCGCCCACTTTGCCGGCAACCCCACCCGCGCCATGGCCGGGCAGGAAAGGCACCAGGTCCTCTACCACGCAGACCGGGCCCACGCCGGGGCCGCCGCCGCCGTGCGGAATGCAGAAAGTCTTGTGCAGATTCAGGTGGCTCACATCACCGCCAAATTCGCCGGGGGCTGCGGTGCCCACCAGCGCATTCATGTTGGCGCCGTCCACATAGACGCGACCGCCATGCTGGTGAACCAGGGCGCCATCGCCATCCGGCTGTGGAGCGGGGTGGACGTGGACCGCGCGGTCATGCGACGCGAGCTCGAAGGCCTCTTCGGCGTGCCCGCATGACCCGCATCGAACTCGACGACGCCCAGCTGGCCCGTGTGCAGGACGAGGGCCGCCGCATCGCGCTGCAGCTGTCCACCGCGCCCGCCTGGCGGCCGGGCGAGGGCGCTGACACCCGACCCGTTCCCGGTCACTTGTCCGGCATCGCGCTCGTCTTCGAGGACGCCACCGCCACCTTCGATGGCGGCGTCGCCCCCGGCGACTGCATCGGCGCGGTGCGCGAGGCGCGCCTGCAGCACGACGGGCAGTTGGTGCGCGACCTGCCTGTGCCCGCCGAATGGACCGGGGCAATCACACTTGAGCTGACACTGCGCAACGGTGTGGGCCTGCAGGTCCGGGCGCAGCGCATGTGCGCGCGGCGGGCCGACGACAGCCGCTTCACCGAGTCGCTGGCCTGCTGACCGGGGCGGGGCCCCGCCTATGATCGCGGGCTGCTTCCTCCCCCCACCGAATCCCGATCCATGGCGCACCGCATCCTGCTGCTGGAAGACGAACCGGCCATCGCCGACACGCTGCTCTACGCGCTGCGCAGCGAAGGTTTCGAGGTGCAGCACGTGCTGCTGGCGCGCGACGCGCTGGCGGCCTTCGCGCAGCAGCCGCCCGACCTCGCCATCCTCGACGTCGGCGTGCCCGATGGCAACGGCTTCGATGTCTGCCGCGCCATCCGCAAGACCCGCGCGCTGCCCATCGTTTTTTTGACCGCGCGCAACGAAGAGCTCGACCGCGTCCGGGGCCTGGAGCTGGGTGCCGC
>ERZ1034365.883-NODE-883-length-16020-cov-17.641786_pt1 | contig 16020 bp, 15 predicted proteins | sample MGYA00520615_ERZ1034365 | MGnify/ENA primary metagenome ERZ1034365 (study PRJEB33736, sample SAMEA104284505) | Azolla filiculoides | biome: Urban; feature: Water surface; material: Ditch water | place: Netherlands | collected 2015-10-28 | depth 0-0.1 m ... | reverse complement strand
ATCTTTCGCGTTTGGGATTGTGTTTTTATCGTAATTGGATAAATTTTTATTTTCTGTTGCCATTCTTATTCAGTCATCGCAATAAATGCTTCAATATTCATTCCTTCTTTAGAAGTTTCATATTTTTCTTTAATCTCAACAAATAATTTATTTGCTTCCGCTTTTTTACCAGAAAGCACTAGTAATTGAGCCGCTTTAAATAAAAATCTTGGAGTAGTGAAATCATTTTCGTTTGCCTCAGCAGCTTTTTTATAATATGAAATTGCATCATCAACTTTATTTGTTTCAGATAAAGCATCTCCAATTCCACCAAGCGCTAAAGGTTTTAAAATAGCATCGTCAGATTTGAAATTTTCTAAATAAGTAATTGCATTTTTGTAGTCACCTAAATTCAAATAAGACATACCTGCATAATAGTTAGCTAAATTTCCAGCTTCAGTACCTGCATACTCTTCAGCAATTCCAATAAAACCTAATTTTCCTTCACCACCTTTAAGTGCCAAGTTATATAATGAATCTGGTTTTGCAGTAGCATCAACAGCTTGTTGAAAATATTGTTGCGATTGAAAAATTTGATTTGTTGCTTTTTCTTCTTTAACTTCAACAACATATTTATTATATAAAACATATCCTAAAGTTGCGATAGCAATAGCACCAACTACACCTAAAATTAATTTTTGGTTTTTAGCTACCCAGTCTTCTGTTCTAGAAGCTGTTTTGTCTAATGTATCGAATACCTCAGCTGTAGTACTATCACTTACATCTACTACTTCTTCAAACTCATTTTCAACTTTAACTTCTTCTGGTTTTGGAGCTTTGTATCCTCTTTTGTTATATGTTGCCATTTATATTAAATTTAATGAGGTGCAAAAATATAATTTTTATTAAAATTAAAAACCATTTTTGTAGATATTTTTAACAAATTCGATATACTTTTGCAAAAAGTCCTATTTTTAGCCATAAATTAAAGTGTCATTAAAGTGTTTTTAAAGCAATTATCTCTTCTTAACTACAAAAATTTAGCTCAAATTGAATTTGATTTTGATGCTAAAATCAATTGTTTTGTTGGAAAAAATGGCGTTGGAAAAACAAATATTTTAGATGCTATTTATCATTTGGCCTATGGAAAAAGTTATTTTAATCCATTAGCCATTCAAAACATTAAACATGGTGAGGAATTTTTTGTAATTGATGCCTTATTAGACAAAAACAACAAAGAAGAAAAAATTGTTTGTAGTTTAAAAAAGGGTCAAAAAAAGACCATCAAGCGAAACGGCAAAGTGTATGAAAAACTTTCTGAACATTTAGGCTTAATTCCTTTAGTAATCATTTCTCCATCTGATGTTGATTTAATAGTTGAAGGAAGCGAAACCCGAAGAAAATTTATTGATAGTGTTATTGCTACTTTAGACAATTCATACCTACAATTATTAATTCAATATCAAAAAACACTTGCTCAACGTAATGCGCTATTGAAATATTTTGCCTTGAATCAAATTTTTGATGCAGACAATTTATCTATTTATAACGAACAATTGAGCAATGCTGGACAATTAATCTTTGAAAAAAGAAAACAATTTCTTGCTGCATTTATTCCCATTTTTGAAAAACACCATACCAATATTTCTGGCGGAAATGAAAAAGTAGCTTTGAAATATGAAAGTCAATTGTTTGAAAAAGACTTACCAACACTATTAGAAGAATCGTTGCAAAAAGACCGAATTATTCAATACACAAGCGTTGGCATTCACAAAGATGATTTGGTTTTTGAGATTGAAGGTTTTCCAATTAAAAAATTTGGATCGCAAGGTCAACAAAAATCATTTTTAATTGCTTTGAAATTAGCCCAATTTGAGTTCATGAAAAAACAAAGTGGCGAACTACCAATTCTTCTTTTTGATGATATTTTTGATAAATTAGACGAAACGCGTGTTCAAAAGATTGTTACCATGGTAAACGACGCTGTTTTTGGGCAGATTTTCATCTCTGACACACATGCAGAACGAACAGAACTTATCATTAAAGAAACACATCAATCGTATAAAATATTTCCAATTTAAAATTCATAATAGTACATTTGAAAAAAAATTATTCTCATGAATATTCAAAACAATTTTTCTCTAAAAAATTATAATACTTTTGGTATTGAAGCCAAAGCAAATCAATTTGTTTCTGTAAGTTCGATAGAAGAATTAAAAGAAGTGTTGACACAAAGTGATGACATTTTTATTTTGGGCGGAGGAAGCAATATGTTGTTAACCCAGAACATAGAAAAATTAGTAGTTCATGTTAATTTAAAAGGAAGAGAAATTGTTGAACAAAGCGATGATTTTGCTATTGTAAAAGCCCAAGCTGGAGAAAATTGGCATGAATTTGTACTTTGGTGTATCGCTCAAAATTTAGGTGGAATTGAAAATTTATCTTTGATTCCAGGAAATGTAGGCACTACTCCTATTCAAAACATAGGCGCTTATGGTGTGGAAATTAAAGACACAATGTTTTCATGCGAAGCTTTAAACCTAAAAACATTAGAAATAGAAACTTTCACAAATGCACAATGCAAATTTGAATACCGTGAAAGTGTGTTTAAAAATGAATTAAAAAATCAATATATCATTACGTCGGTTTCTTTTAAATTAACCAAAAGAAATCATAAAGTTTCTACTACTTATGGTGCAATAGAAACTGAATTACAGCATCAAAACATTAAAAACCCTACATTAAAAGATGTGAGTAATGCCGTAATTGCTATTCGTCAAAGCAAATTACCAGACCCTAGAGAACTTGGAAATAGCGGTAGTTTTTTTAAAAACCCTATTATTTCTAAAGAAGCTTATGAAAAAGCAAAAACACATCATCCCGAAATACCACATTATGTTGTTTCAGAATCTGAAGTAAAAGTCCCTGCGGGTTGGTTAATTGAACAAGCTGGTTTTAAAGGAAAACGCTTTGGCGATGCTGGTGTTCATAAAAATCAAGCTTTAGTTTTAGTAAATTATGGTACTGCAACTGGAGCTGAAATAGTAGCGCTTTCAAAAAGAATCCAACAAACCATTTTAGAAAAATTTGGAATTGCTATTGAAGCTGAAGTAAACATTATTTAATTATTAAAAATTATTTTAATTAATTACCTTTGCACGATATTAAAATCGACACAATTTTTAGTTATATGCTGTTAATATTATCATTTGTTTTCATAGGAATTACACTGATTCAATTAGTGTATTATGTGTTTATTTTTGGGCGATTTTCTTTTGCAAAAAAACAAACTATACAACCTAAAAAACTTCCCATTTCAATTATCGTTTGTGCTAAAAACGAAGAAGAAAACATCAAAAAACATTTTCCTTTATTAGTTTCTCAAAACTATCCAGATTATGAAATTGTTTTAATTGACGATGCTTCTAGCGATGAAACATTAGAACTTTTTGAAATGTACGAGAAACAATATACAAACGTAAAACTAGTAAAAGTTCAAAATAACGAAGCATTTTGGGGCAACAAAAAATTTGCATTAACATTAGGAATAAAAGCTGCTAAAAACGAATATTTAGTTTTTACAGATGCTGATTGTTATCCAGCTTCTAATGACTGGCTATTACATATTTCGAGTCAATTTTCTAAAGAGAAAACCATAATTTTAGGATATGGAGCTTATGAAAAAATTAAGAACTCTTTCTTAAACAAAATTATTCGATTTGAAACATTACTAACCGCTACACAATATTTTTCTTGGGCAAAAATAGGAAACCCATACATGGGTGTTGGTAGAAATTTAGCTTATAAAAAAGAAGAGTTCTTCAATGTTCGTGGTTTTATGGATCATATGAAAATTCGTTCAGGAGATGATGATTTATTTATTAATCAAGCTGCTACGAATAAAAACACTGAGATATTATTTACTCCTGAAAGCTTTACACTTTCAGAGCCTAAAACCACTTTTAAATCTTGGTTTTATCAAAAAAGAAGACATGCAACCACAGCTAAACATTATAAAGGATTTGATAAATTCCAACTAGGATTATTCTTTTTTTCTCAATTTTGGTTTTTCATTACAGCAATTGTTTTACTTGCTTTTCAATTTCAATGGATGATAGTTTTAGGAATACTATTGTTCAGATATTTATTTACCTGGATATCGCTTGGATATGCAGCTGCTAAACTAAAAGAAAAAGATGTAATGTATTGGTATCCAATCATCGAATTAATTCTTATTTTTACACAACTAAATGTATTTTTTAGAAATTTAATTTCAAAACCTGTCCATTGGAAGTAAATTCAGTACTTATTCAAAAAAACATCGAAAAAGCAAAAAAGGGAGACCAAGTTGCTTTCACATTTCTATTAGATTTTTTTTGGAATGAAGTATACGGATTTATGCTAAAACGCACTGAAAACGAAACAGATACAGACGATATCGTAATCGAAACCTTTGCAAAAGCATTTGACAAAATTGCAACTTATAATCCCGAATATGGTTTTAACACTTGGCTAATTGCCATTGCCAAAAACGTCCATATCGACATGCTTCGCAAAAAGAAATCTTCGCTTTTTGTAGACATTACTGACGAAGAAGACCAACAAGCTTATCGTGTAGCAGACGAATCTGCATCTGCCGAAGACGAACTAATTATTGAGCAAAACTTAGCTCAATTACTTCAATATATAAAGAAGCTAAAACCCGCTTACCAAGAAGTAATTCAAATGCGCTACTTTCAAGAAATGACGTATCAAGAAATGGCCGACCAACTCGAAGAACCACTTAACAATATCAAAATCAAGCTTTTACGAGCTAAAAAATTACTATCCGAAATTATTCAAGAAAAAAATTAATTTTTTTTTAACTTTTGGCACAATATTTTATATATAATTTATGTTATATGTTAAAATAGTGTAATTATTTAGCTTATGAAACATATATACTTAACAATTTAAAAATAACAATTATGAAAAATGTAAGTATCTATGAGAAGAAATGGATTGATTTGGTTTTTGAAGGTAAAAACAAAGAATACGGTGCATATCAATTGCGTCAAGAAAATCCTAGAACAACACTAATGGCTTTATTTAGTGGATTAGCATTTATAAGCACAATTGTAGCTGTTTTTGTAATTCAAGGAAAATTCAGCACACCAGATATTATCCCAAGCACGCCAACTATTGATGACCCAATAGTCATAACTTCAATTGACCTTGAGCCAGATGTAGTGTTGCCTGAAGTAAAGCCTCAACAAGAAGTTGCTGCTCAACAAGATGTAACACCAACTAATCTAACTAATATGGTTGTTGCTCCTACTGAAGCATCTGTAAATGTACCAACAAATAGCCAAGCTACATATACTCCTGCAACAACTGGCGAAGGAAACGGAACAGGTATTATTCCTAGCAATGGAGGATCAACTGGCGTTGTAATCAATCCACCTGTTGACCCAGGACCAATGATTTCAGCACTTTTAGACAAACAACCAACTTTTCCTGGTGGAATTGACAAATTTTACGAATATGTTGGAAACAAATTTGAAAAACCAGAAACAGAATTTTCAAAACCGGTACGCATTATGGTTTCATTTATAATTGAAAAAAATGGAACATTAACAGATATTAAAGTTGTACAAAATCCCGGATATGGCTTAGACAAAGAAGCAATTCGTGTTTTAAAATCGTTAAAAACAAAATGGACACCTGGAATTAAAAATGGAAATCCGGTAAGAACTGCTTACACACTGCCTATTGTAATTCAACCTGAATAATTAAAAGCTACTTCGGTAGCTTTTTTTTATTTGCATTAAAATGTAAAACAAATCACAAAACTTTATTAATGTTATTATTTTTTCTAAATTCATACTTCTAAATTCTAAATTTGATGTCGTATCTTTGCTTTTCAAAATTTAGATTATGAATACTGTTTTAGAATCAGTTTTACCACCAACTCCAAAACCTAAATGGTTAAGAGTAAAATTGCCTACTGGTAAAAAATACACTGAACTTAGAGGATTGGTAGACAAATATAAATTGAACACAATTTGTACTTCAGGTAGTTGTCCAAACATGGGCGAATGCTGGGGAGAAGGAACTGCTACCTTTATGATTTTAGGAAATATTTGCACACGCTCATGTGGCTTTTGTGGTGTAAAAACTGGTCGCCCTGAAACTGTAGATTGGGATGAGCCTGAAAAAGTAGCTCGTTCAATAAAACTAATGAACATTAAACATGCTGTAATTACGAGTGTTGACAGAGACGACTTGAAAGACATGGGTTCGATTATTTGGGCAGAAACAGTAAAAGCAATTCGAAGAATGAATCCAAACACAACTTTGGAAACTCTTATACCTGACTTTCAAGGAAATACTAGAAATTTAGATAGAATTATTGAAGCAAATCCAGAAGTGGTTTCTCATAACATGGAAACTGTAAAAAGATTAACTCGTGAGGTTCGCATTCAAGCAAAATACGAGAAAAGCTTAGAAGTACTTCGCTATTTAAAAGAGCAAGGTATCAAAAGAACAAAATCGGGAATTATGCTTGGATTAGGTGAAACAGAAGAAGAGGTAATTCAAGTTTTACATGATTTAGCAGCTGCAAAAGTTGATATTGTTACTATTGGCCAATATTTACAACCAAGTAAAAAACATTTACCTGTTAAAGAATTTATCACTCCAGAACAATTTGCAAAATATGAAAAAATAGGCAAAGAGTTAGGTTTTAGACATGTAGAAAGTGGTGCTTTGGTTCGTTCATCTTATCATGCAGAGAAACATATTCATTAATTTCAGTGATTAGTGACAAGTAATTAGCAAATTGAATTCCAAATAAAAATCTGAAACAAATAAAACTTGAAACCTGAAACAAAAATAAAAATAAAAATTGCCATTAATGGTTTTGGAAGAATTGGACGTAACTTGTTTCGATTGCTTTTAAATCATCCTACAATTGAAGTAGTTGCCATAAATGATATTGCAGACAATAAAACAATGGCACATTTGATTAAATATGATAGCATTCATGGTGTTTTAAATCAAGAAGTTTCGTTTTCAGATGATTCAATTTTAATTAATAAAAAAGCGTATTTATTTTTTCATGAAAAAGAAATTAAAAATTTAGATTGGAAATCATTAAACGTAGATATTGTAATTGAATCTACTGGGAAATTCAAGTCGTTTGAAGAAATTAATCAGCACATCTTAGCTGGAGCAAAAAAAGTGATTCTTTCTGCTCCATCAGAAGTTGACGAAATTAAAACAGTTGTTCTAGGTGTCAATGAGCATATTTTAGATGGAAATGAAACAATAATCTCAAATGCAAGTTGCACTACTAATAATGCAGCACCAATGATTAAAATCATTCAAGAATTGTGCGAAATTGAACAAGCATATATTACTACTGTTCACTCCTACACCACCGACCAAAGTTTACACGATCAACCTCATAAAGATTTGCGAAGAGCAAGAGGCGCTTCACAATCTATAGTTCCCACAACAACGGGTGCAGCAAAAGCACTAACAAAAATTTTCCCTGAATTAGAAGGTAAAATTGGAGGTTGTGGCATTCGTGTTCCAGTTCCTGATGGCTCACTAACAGATATCACTTTTAATGTAAAGCGACAAGTTTCAATAGAAGAAATAAATCAAGCATTCAAAAAAGCAGCCGAAACAAATCTAAAAGGAATTCTAGATTACACAGAAGATCCTATAGTTTCTGTTGATATTATAGGCAATCAAAATTCATGTTTATTTGATGCTCAGCTTACATCAGTAATTGATAAAATGGTAAAAATTGTTGGATGGTATGATAATGAAATTGGTTATTCATCTAGACTAATAAACTTGGTATCCTATATTTCAAAAAAATAAAGTTTTTTTTTAGCTGTAAAAAACTTAAATTGCAGGGTTAAAAAATAATCTCTAACCAATTGATTAAGCAATTTATCACATATTTACTATTGGCAACCTCTATAGGTTACTCCCAAGTGTATAATGATGCTGCAAAAATTAGTGATAGTACAGATTACTACTTAGAGATTGGATTATTCAATAAAGAAGACAAAAAGTCTTACAATAAAGCGATTTTATTTACCGAAAAAGCAATTGAATATGCTAAAAAAAACAGTCTCAACAATAAACTTGCAGATTGTTATTTGCAACTCGGTAATATTTATTATGATCTAGAAAAAAATGATTTAGCTATTGATTATTTCATAAGAGCAGTAAATCTTTTTAACAAAAAAGAACCTAAAACAAATTTAGCGCTATCTTATTATGGCCTTGGAAAATGCTACTTGAAAAAAGATAATATTCAGGTAGCTGAAATTTATTTTGAAAAAGCAGCTTCTTTATATGAAGAATTAAATTTTTTAGAAGCAATTGAGTTAATCAATCTTCAAAAAGGGATCATTAAAAAGGAGAAAAAAAATTACATTGCTGCAACAGAAACGCTAAAATCTGTAATTGAAAATCTAACAGACGACACTTTTTTAACCACAAAAACAGAAGCTTACATTCAATTAGGAGAAATTGAGCTTATTCAAAAAAGATATTCAGCTGCTATAAATTATTTTAATTTAGCCAACACCACAAATAGTTCAAACAAAACTGATTTTGAACTAACTAAGAGAATATTAAAACAGTTGAGTATTGCATACGAAAAAACAAACAATACCAATCAATCTTTATTATACTTAAAAAAATACACTCATTTAACAGATTCTATTAGCAGTCATCTTTACAGTTATGAATCCGAAAATATGATTAATAAAATTCAATTTGATGAGCAACTCAGAACAATTGAACAACTTGACAAAGACAAAAAAAGCCAACAAAAAACATTGCGCTTCTCAAAATTAATAAGTATCCTAAGTATTGCACTTATATCTATTTTGTCGTTATTGAGTTTATCGCTTTACAAAAACAATAAAATAAGAACAAGTACAAACAAATTATTAAAAGACAAAAACAAAGAACTTACCATTGAAAAAGAAAGAGCCGAATTAGCTTCAAAAGCTAGAGCCGATTTCCTATCAACTGTAAGTCATGAATTGAGAACTCCTTTGAATGCCATTAATGGTATTACTTATTTATTGCTCCAAGAAAAACCAAAAGCGAGTCAATTAAATTATCTAAAATCATTAGAGTTTTCTGGTAATTACTTGCTAAATTTTATCAACGATATTTTAGAGATAAATCGATTAGAATCTGACAAAGTTATTGTTGAAAAAATCAATTTCAACCTAAAAGAGTTAATCGAGAATATCACTATTTCATTCAAAGAATTCATACATGAAAACAACATAAAATGTCATTTAAAAATTGACGAATCTATTACCACAAACTTAAAAGGAGACCCAACAAAACTTTCTCAAATTGTCATTAATTTATTAAACAACGCCATTAAATTTAGTAAAAATGGTGACGTGTGGTTTACAATTAAAAAGCAACATGAAGACTCAAATGTGATTAAATTATATTTTGAAATTAAAGACAATGGTATAGGAATTCCTTTAGACAAACAAGACGCTATATTTGACAGTTTTAGTCAAGGATCAGTTGAAATCAATCGCACCTATGGAGGCACAGGACTTGGACTTTCAATTGTTAAAAAAATTCTTGAACTGATGGGAAGTACCATTCATTTAAAAAGCGAAAGTGGAAAAGGAAGTACTTTTTCATTTGAACTAGAATTTGAAAAAGGAGTAAAAAGCGAAATAAAACCTGAAGTAAAACCAACGATTGAAAATTTAACTGAGAAAATTGTTCTTTTAGTTGAAGACAATAAAATCAATCAAATGATTACGCAAAAAATGCTAGAGAAAAAAGGCATTTCGTGTATCATTATTGACAACGGAGAAGAAGCAATTGAAAACGCTAAAACAAATCATTACGATCTTATTTTAATGGATGTACACTTACCTGGAATCAATGGAACGGAAGCTACAACAGAAATAAGAAAATTTAATACTACAACTCCAATTGTAGCGCTAACTGCAATTTCTTTAAATGAAAATAAAGAAATGCTCTTGTCCTATGGCATGAATGAAGTAATTACAAAACCATTTGAACCAGAGCATTTTTATAATGTAGTAATAGACTATTTAACTAATACTGAACTATCAAATTCTTAATCAAGTTTCTCACATGTGGTTCTGCTTTCTTAGCAGCTTCTAGAACTTCATCATGATTTACTTCATCAATATTTTCCTCATCACCCATATCTGTAATTACTGAGATGCCAAAGCATTCCATATTCATATGACGAGCAACTATAACTTCTGGAACTGTTGACATTCCTACGCAATCTGCGCCTAAAGCCTTTACCATTTTATATTCTGCCAAAGTTTCAAATGTTGGCCCTTGCAATCCTAAATAAATTCCTTTCTTCAAATCAATATTTAGTTCTTTTGCTAATTCAAATGCTTTTGTATTCATTGCTTTTGAATAAGGTTCGCTCATATTGACGAATCTTGGTCCAAAACGTTCATCATTATGCCCTCGCAACGGATGTTCAGGCATCATATTGATATGATCTGTAATTACTGCAACATCGCCTACTTTATACGAAGGATTTACACCTCCTGAAGCATTAGAAACTATTAATTTTTCTACACCCAAATATTTCATTACACGAACAGGAAAAGTGACTTGTTTCATGTCATAACCTTCATAAAAATGAAAACGACCTTGCATCGCTACTATTTTCTTACCATCAATTGTTCCAAAAACCAAAGCACCTTTATGTCCTTGAACTGTAGAAACAGGAAAATTAGGAATTTCTGTATATGGCAATATGTGCTCAATTGTAATATCTTCAGTAAATCCTCCTAATCCTGAACCTAAAATTACTCCATATTCTGGCGAAAAATTGGTTTTATTCTTAATATAATTAACGGTTTCTTGTACTTTGTCCCACATAATCTTTTATCGTTTTATCAATGTTCACACTATTTAAAAATGCTGATTTTATTGGCAAATAGAACAATTGCTCTTGAGGCAATAATCCGTTTAAGCGAACAAAATCTTTCTCTGTTGTAATTATTTTTCTACCATTTGCTTTTGCCAAAATTTGCTCACAATCTTGCTTTGAAAAATGATGATGATCTGGGAATAATAATGTTACATCATTCTCATTTTTTAAAAAATCAAAAAACAATTTAGGTTTTGCAATTCCAGCAACCAGTACTTTACTTTCTGATTGAACCTCCGAAACTAACATTTGACTATGAGCTCCAAAAACAAAATCATCATATTGTATAGAAGAAAAATAGACAGGCTGTTTGCTATTTAATTTTTTTCTAATTTCCAACTGCGCAAGTTCGGATAAATCATTTGGACATTTGGTGACAATTATCATATCAGCTCGTTTTTTTCCAGAAGATGGTTCTCGTAAATTTCCAAAAGGTAAAATATAGTCATCACTAAACAAATCATCATAAGCTGTCAGCAAAATATAAAACCCTGCTTTTACTTTTCTGTGCTGATAAGCGTCGTCTAATAGAACAACATCCGGTTTGTTTGAAAGTTGTAATAAATTCTCTATTCCATTTTTACGATTAGCATCAACAGCAACTTGAATGTTTGAAAATTTAGAATAAAACTGATAAGGTTCATCTCCTATTAAACTAGCAGTTGCGTTTTTGTCTGCTAAAATAAATCCTTCTGAAGTTCGCTTGTAACCACGACTCAAAACAGCTACTTTATAATTTTCTGAAAGTAATCGGATTAAATATTCAATTTGTGGTGTTTTTCCAGTTCCACCTACACTTAAATTTCCAACAGCTATAATTGGAATATCAAAAGAATGACTTTTGAAAATGCCTTTATCATAAAGCCAATTTCGGATATATGTAATAAGCCAATACAAAATGGCTAACGGGAAAAGTATTTTTCGTAACAAAATCATACTACGAAAGTATAATATTTTATCTTTATAATAAAGTTTATGTGATTTATCATTTCATTTGTAAGCTGTATTTCGTTATTTTGTATAATCAAATTTAAAAAAGATGAAACTTTCCAATATACTTTCTGTTCTTGAAGAAATGGCGCCGCTGGGCTATGCCGAAGATTTTGACAATGTTGGACTCTTAGTTGGAAATCCAAATCAAGAAATCAATGGGATTTTAGTTTGCCATGATGCTTTGGAATCAGTTATTGATGAAGCTGTAACTAAAAAATGTAATTTGGTCGTTTGCTTCCACCCTATTTTATTTTCGGGAATTAAGAAAATTACAGGTAAAAATTATGTGGAACGCTCAATTTTAAAAGCGATTAAAAATGATATTGCCATTTATGCTGTTCATACCGCATTAGACAATCATCAAAATGGTGTAAATAAAATTTTCTGTGACGCTTTAGGATTAAAACACTCAAAAGTCTTAATTCCAAAAGAAAATTACATTCAAAAATTAGTTACATATACCATTCCTGAAAATGTTGAAAAATTGAGAAACGCTTTATTCGATGCTGGAGCAGGAAAAATTGGCAATTATGAAGATTGCAGTTTTAATTCGCAAGGATTTGGAACTTATATGGGAAATGAAAATTCTAATCCTGAATTTGGTGAGCGATTTGAATTTGTTGAAACACAAGAAATAAAAATCGAAGTTACATTTGAAAAACATTTACAAAATAAAATTTTGAGTGCTTTGTTCAAAAATCATGTTTATGAAGAAGTCGCTTATGAGATTTACAATATAGAAAACAAACACCAAAATATTGGTTTAGGAAGAATTGGTGAATTCGAAAATCCACTTTCTGAAACCGAATTTTTACAATTGGTAAAAGAGAAATTACAATGTGAAGGCATTAGGCATTCAATTTTTATAGGAAAATCAATAAAAAAAGTAGCCGTTTTAGGTGGTAGCGGCAGTTTTGCAATTAAAAACGCAATCAACTCAGGAGCAGACGCTTACCTAACAGCAGACTTAAAATATCATCAATTTTATGAAGCTGAAAATCAGTTACTTTTAGCCGATATTGGCCACTTTGAAAGCGAAAGATTTACAAAAAATTATATTGTTGATTTTCTTAAAGAAAAAATCACTAATTTTGCAATCATTTTATCAGAAGAAAATACAAATCCAGTTAAGTACTTTTAAATATGGCAACAATCAAAGAGATAAGCGTAGAAGATAAGTTAAGAGCCCTTTATGCTTTACAACTAGTTGATTCTAAAATTGACGAAATAAGAAATGTTAGAGGAGAATTGCCTCTTGAAGTAGAAGATTTAGAAGATGAAGTAGCAGGACTTTCTACTCGTTTAGACAAGTTAAAAAGCGATTTAGAAACTATTGATGATCAAATCAAAGAAAAGAAAAACGCAATTGACGAGCACAAAGCTGCCATTAAAAAATATTTAGAACAACAAAAAAATGTTCGCAATAATAGAGAATTCAACTCTTTAACTAAAGAAGTGGAATTTCAGGAATTAGAAATTCAATTGGCTGAAAAACACATTAAAGAAATGAAAGCTTCTATTGAGCACAGAAAAGAAGTAATTGCTCAAACTAAAGAAAAATTAGAAGGAAAACAAACGCATTTAAAACATAAGAAAGCTGAATTAAGCGACATTATGGCTGAAACTGAAAAAGAAGAAAACTTCTTATTAGGTAAATCAGAAGAATTAAGAGGTCAAATTGAAGAGCGTTTAATTGCAGCATACGACAGAATTAGAAACAGTGTTAGAAATGGTTTAGCTGTTGTTTCTATTGAACGTGGTGCATCTGCAGGTTCTTTCTTTACAATTCCACCACAAACACAAATGGAAATTGCAGCTCGTAAAAAAATTATTACAGATGAGCACAGTGGAAGAATTTTAGTAGACGGTGTTTTAGCTGACGAAGAAAAAGAAAAAATGGAAAAATTATTTGCTACCATCTAATTGATTCCAAAATAATAAATGAAAGTCCTTTTTTTAAAAGGGCTTTTTTTGTTTCTAACCGCAAAGAAGAATAGTCATCATAACTATCAAATTACTATTCACTAATCACTTTTCACTTTTCACTAAAAAACCTATCTTTGCTTCATGGAAGAAAATGCAACCCGAATCAATAAATTTTTATCAGAAACTGGTTTTTGTTCTCGCAGAGAAGCCGATCGTTTGATTGAGCAAGGAAGAGTTACAATTAACGGAAAAATACCAGAAATGGGTACAAAAGTTACACCAAGTGACGAAGTACGTGTAAACGGAAAATTGATTCAGGAACGTAAAGAAAAACCTATTTATTTAGCCTTTAATAAACCCGCGGGTATTGAATGTACAACAAATTTGGACGTAAGAGATAACATTATAGATTTTATAAAATATCCAGAGCGTATTTTTCCTATAGGTCGATTAGACAAAGCCAGTGAAGGATTGATTTTTATGACGAATGATGGCGATATTGTAAACAAAATTCTTCGTGCGAGAAACAATCACGAAAAAGAATACATTGTAACGGTAAACAAACCAATTACGGATAGATTTATTGATAGAATGTCAAACGGAATTCCGATTTTGGAAACGATTACCAAAAAATGTAAAGTAGAACAAATTAGCAAATACGTTTTCCGAATTATATTAACGCAAGGCTTAAACCGTCAAATTCGCAGAATGTGCGAATATTTGGATTACGAAGTAACAGCTTTAAAACGTACTCGCATCATCAACATTTCTTTAGACGTACAAGAAGGCAAATACCGAAACTTAACCGATGCTGAAGTTGCTGAATTGAACCAATTAATAGCGCCTTCTAGTAAGACTGAAGAAGCAAGTTTGCCAAGTAATAAAGGTAAGTTTACTGGGAAGAGGAATTATGGAGAGAGAAATCGTTAAAAACTAAGTTCCATCACATAATCATCCATCACATAACCATTTCCAATATCAATAACTTCATCTTTTATTATAGTAAAACCTAACTTTTCATAAAAAAAGCGGGCTTTATTATATTTATTTACGTTTAAAAAAACAGCTTTTTGTTGGTGTGCTGTTGCAATTTCAATAGCTTTATCTATTAATAATTTACCCAAGCCTTTGCCTTGTTCTGTGGGCAATATGTATATTTTATGGATTTTTAAGTTGCCAGTTCCGTAACAATTCAATTCATAGGATAAAAAACCAATCGCTTTTTCTGCATCTTTGAGAAGTAAAAAATATTGCCCATTTTGGATTTGAATTTCTAATGCATCGAGGCTATAAAACTGCTTTAACATATATTGCAGTTGTGTAGGTGAAAGAATTTCTCCATAAGCTTTGGGCCAAATTTCGTTAGCTAATTGTGCTACAATATGAAGTTGTTCTTTTTTGAGTGGTACTATTTTCATACTGCTAAAATAAAAACAAAAAGGGTCAACCTATAAAGATTGACCCTTTTTTTATTAATAAACTAAAATTATTTTTTAATTACTTTAATCTCAGTTTGTTTTCCATCTGCATCAACTTTAACAATATACATTGCTGCTGCTAATTCAGACATATCAACCTGTGCTTCTAATTGCTTAGGATTTAATTGTCGTACTAATCTTCCGCTTAAATCAAAAACATTGATTGATTGAATTTCTTTATTGTATTTAATTGTAAAGAAATCAACAACTGGATTTGGATAGTAAGTTAAATTCGTTAAGTCGAAAGTATTTCCACTTAAAGTTGTAACATTAATACATGCACTTCTTAACATACATCCATTAGCACTTGTAACTTCAACTGCATAACTTCCAATTGCAGTCACTAAGTAAGATTGACCTACAGCACCACTGATTGGTGTAAATGATCCATCACAAAGAACCCATTGATAAGTTGCTCCAGTTTCAGTAGCTGTTAATGTGTCTCCTGATTGAGTTGTAGCATTATTTGGTAATGGGTTGATTGTTAAGTTTAATGTTTCTGTATGACATCCAACTACGTTAGTATAAGTTCCTGATGCAGTATAAGTAGCTCCATCAACTGCCCAAACATAACTATCACATGCTGATGCTGTTGTACTGTTTGATGTACTTGGCGTAATTGTTAAGTTTAATGTTTCTGTATGACATCCAACTACGTTAGTATAAGTT
>ERZ1034365.880-NODE-880-length-16043-cov-3.552173_pt1 | contig 16043 bp, 12 predicted proteins | sample MGYA00520615_ERZ1034365 | MGnify/ENA primary metagenome ERZ1034365 (study PRJEB33736, sample SAMEA104284505) | Azolla filiculoides | biome: Urban; feature: Water surface; material: Ditch water | place: Netherlands | collected 2015-10-28 | depth 0-0.1 m ... | reverse complement strand
GCTGTTGCTGGCCTCCGCGGTCGTGCTGGTGCTGAACCTGGCGCCAGGTGCGGCCGCCCGCATGGGCCTGTCGTTCGAGGCCTTGCAGGCTGCGAACCCGAAGCTGATCGTCTGCGACATTTCCGGCTACGGTGAGGACGGCCCCTACCGCGACAAGAAGGCCTACGACCTGCTGATCCAGAGCGAGGCCGGCTTTCTGTCGATCACCGGCACGCCCGAGACGCCCTCGAAGGCCGGCAACTCGGTGGCCGACATCGCGGCCGGCATGTACGCCTACACCAGCATCCTGTCGGCGCTGCTGCTGCGCGGCAAGACGGGGCAGGGCAGCCATATCGACGTGTCCATGCTCGAATCGCTGGGCGAGTGGATGAACTATCCGCTGTATTACACCTTCGAGGGCGCCCCTCCGCCACCACGCACGGGCGCGTCGCACGCGGCCATTTACCCTTACGGTCCGTTCGAGGCGGGCGACGGCGGTGTCGTGATGCTGGGGTTGCAGAACGAGCGCGAGTGGAAGGTGTTCTGCGATGTGGTGCTGCAGGACGCCGCGCTGGCCACCGACCCGCGCTTTGACGCCAACGCCAAACGCAACGAACACCGCGCCGACCTGAAGGCGCTGATCGTCGCCGTTTTCAGCCAGCTCAGCACTGCGCAGGTGGTGGCCCGGCTGGATGAAGCCCAGATCGCCAACGCCCGCATGAACGACATGGCCGGCGTGTGGGCGCACCCGCAGCTCCAGGCGCGCGGGCGCTGGCAGACGGTGGGGTCACCCGCCGGTGACATCCCCGCGCTGCTGCCGCCGGGCCGCAGCAATGCCTTTGACTACCGCATGGACCCGGTGCCCGCCGTGGGCCAGCACACCGAGGCCATCCTGCGTGAACTGGGGCAGAGCGACGCCGCCATCGCCGCGCTGCGGGCCGCCGGGGCCATTTGATCTGGCAGCCGGAAACTCATCAATCAATAGCAAACAATGACCATTCCACGATGGGGTGGTGCCAATTTGTATCAAAAGGATGCTCGCATGACCTCCCACACCGCCCAACTCGCCGCGTTTGCGGCCAACTTGCGTTTCGACGCGATTCCCGCGTCGGTGGTCCGCAAGACCGAAGACCTGCTGGTGGACTGGTTCGGCTCGGCCGTCGCCGGCCACGGATCGCGCCCTGTGGAAAGCATCACGCGCTTTGCCCGGGCCATGGGGCCGCAGGCTGCGACCGGCTGCGACACGCCGGCTGCCGGCCCAAGCGAAGTGATCATCCACCGGGCCTGGACCAGCCCCTATCTGGCCGCCATGGCCAACGCCGCCGCCTCGCATGTGGCCGAGCAGGACGACGTGCACAACGGCTCGGTGTTTCACCCGGCCACGGTCGTCTTTCCTGCCGCCGTGGCGGTGGCGCAGGCCATCGGCGCCAGTGGGCAGCAACTGCTGACGGCGTCGGTGGCAGGTTACGAGGTTGGCATCCGCGTCGGCGAATTCCTGGGCCGCTCGCACTACAAGGTGTTCCACACCACCGGCACGGCTGGCACGCTGGCGGCGGCTGCGGCCGTCGGCAACCTGCTGGGGCTGGACGCCGTGCAGATGCAGCACGCCTTCGGCTCGGCCGGCACCCAGTCGGCGGGGCTGTGGGAGTTCCTGCGCACGGCGGCGGACAGCAAACAGTTGCACACGGCGCATGCGGCTGCGGCCGGCCTGATGTCGGCCTACCTGGCGAAAGAGGGCTTCACGGGTGCCGCAGAGATCTTTGAAGGCCCGCAGGGCATGGCGGCCGGCATGAGCAGTGACGCGAATCCCGCCAAACTCGCCGACGGCCTGGGCTCCCGCTGGGCCACGGCCGAGACTTCGTTCAAGTACCACGCCTCGTGCCGCCACACGCACCCGGCGGCCGATGCGCTGCTGCAGGTGATGCAGGCGCACGGGCTGCAACCCGCCGACCTGGCGCGCGTCGTGACGCACGTGCACCAGGGCGCCATTGACGTGCTGGGGCCGGTGGTGAATCCGTCCACCGTGCACCAGAGCAAGTTTTCGATGGGCACGGTGCTGGCGCTGGTGTCGCGCTTCGGCCATGCCGGGCTGAACGAGTTCGAGCAGAGCTTCCAGGACGCGGCCACGCGCGGCGTGCGCGACGTGGTGGAGATGGTGCTGGACGAAGAGGTGGATGGCGCCTACCCCCAGCGCTGGATCGGCAAGGTCACCGTGACCACCACCGACGGCCGCGTGCTGCATGGCCGCGTGGACGAGCCCAAGGGCGACCCCGGCAACACGCTGAGCCGCGAGGAAATCACTGCCAAGGCGCTGCGCCTGGCCGCGTTCAGTGGCGGCGCCACGGCGCCCGAGATGCAGGCCGCCGTCGATGCGCTCTGGGGTGTGGCCGCCTGGCCGCGTGTGGGCGCGCTGCTGGCGTCCGCTGCCTGACCTGTACGGCCTGCGGCCTGCTGGCGCCACTGCGTGATTTCGAAGCGCGGGCCGGTCGGGAGATGGGCCCGCGTTCGCCGCGCCATCGCGCCGGTCCTGACTTGTTTCCGCTGGCAGCAAGGGATTCTTCGGATGGCGCCAAAGCGGTCTTGCCGGCATCATGGCCTCGATTCACATGCCTGCCTCCACGCGATTGAAGACCCCGCACTTTCCATTATTTCAAGGACGATGACATGAAACTGAAGTTCAAGACGTTGCTGACCGCCTCCCTGGCGGCCCTCACCGTGGCCGCCACGGCCCAGACGGCCTGGCCCGACAAGCCGATCACGCTGGTCGTGCCCTTTGCCGCAGGCGGCCCCACCGACGTGGTGGCCCGCATGCTGGCCATTCCCATGGGCAAGTCGCTGGGCCAGTCCGTGGTGGTGGAAAACGCCGTGGGTGCGGGCGGCACCATTGGCGCCACCAAGGTCGCGCGTGCCGCGCCCAACGGCTACACCATCTTCATGCACCACATGGGCATGGCCACCGCGCCCGCGCTGTACAAGAAGCTGTCGTTCGATCCGCTGAAGGACTTCGAGTACATCGGCCAGATGGTGGACGTGCCGATGACGATGCTGGCACGCAAGGATTTCCCCCCGAACAACTTCAAGGAGCTGGAGGCTTACCTCAAGGCCAACAAGGAAAAGGTGTCCCTGGCCAATGCCGGCCTGGGCGCGGTGTCGCACCTGTGCGGTCTGCTGTTCATGACCCAGATCGGGGTGGACCTCAACACCATTCCCTACAAGGGCACCGGCCCGGCCATGAACGACCTGCTGGGCGGCCAGGTGGACCTGCTGTGCGACCAGACCACGCAGACCGTGCCCATGATCAAGGACGGCCGCGTCAAGATTTACGGCGTGACCACGCTCAAGCGCCTGTCTGCGTTGCCCAACGTGCCCACGCTGGACGAGCAGGGCCTCAAAGGCTTCGAGGTGAAGGTCTGGCACGGCCTGTATGCCCCCAAGGGCACCCCGGCGCCTGCGCTGGAAAAGCTCAACGTGGCCCTGCGCGCCGCACTGGCCGACCCGATGGTCAAGACCCGCCTGGCTGAACTCAGCTCCGACATTCCCCCCTCCGACAAGATCACCCCGGCCGGCCTGAAGACCCACCTGGAAGCCGAAATCGCCAAATGGGGCCCGGTGATCAAGAAGGCCGGCATTTACGCCGACTGAAATCACGGATTTCAAGCTTTTTTTGACCCATTCCCGGCGTGGAATGGTCTTGGTCAGCTATTGAAAACGTAGAAAAAAAAGCCGCTGCCTGATCGGGCAGCGGCTTTTTTTCGACATTAATTTTCTCCCGGGGTTCGCGCCGTCTCACCCCGCCGTTCCCCATACCCCGGGTGGCGGGCCGCAGAAATGATGTGCGCGTTCGTCGGATCAGTCCAGCGCCATCCTGGTGTCGGCGACGATCTTCCCCAATCGCTGCTTCTCGCTGCGCAGGAATTGCTCGAACTCCGCACGGGTGCCGGTGCCGGTCATGAAGGAACCATTCGTCTCAAGGAAGCCGCGCAAAGCTGCGTCGGTCTGCACCGCGGTGTTCCATGCGGTCGCAATCCGGTCGAGCACCGCAACCGGCGTGCCCTTGGGCGCATAGATTCCGCCCCAGTGCTGCATGCGCACCGTGCCAGAGCCCTGCTCCGCCGTGGTCGGCAGATCGGGCATGCTGGCCAGCCGTTTGTCATCCGCCAGCGCCAGCGCGCGAAGTTTGCCCGAGCGAAGGTAGCCCACCACGCCGACCGGCGACTCGGACGCGAGGTCAATGGTGCCGCCGATGATGCCGGTCACGGTTTCGGATCCGCTCCTGTAGTGCACCACGGTCACCGGCACATCGAGTGCGGACTTGATCATCTCGGCCACAAAATGCCCCGTGCTTCCCGCGCCTGCCGTGCCGAAGGTCAGTCCCCCCGGGCGCATCCTGGCGTAGGCCTGCAGGTCCTTCAGGGTCCTGATCGGGCTCGTCGCGCTGATCACGATCACCGACGGCGAGCTGTTGGTCGCGATCACCGGCACCAGGTCGGTCTCGGCGTACGGCATTTTCGGTCGCAGCAAGGCATTGGCCACCGCACCGTTGCCCGCAATCAGCAAGGTGTAGCCGTCCGCCGGGCTCTTGGCCACGAAGTCCGAGCCGATGATGCCGCCAGCGCCAGGTTTGTTGTCAACGATGATGCTCTGCCTGAGCTGCAGCGACAGCGCCTGCGCGAACTGCCGCGTGCTGATGTCACCCGGGCCGCCGGCTGAAAAAGGCAGCACCAGGCGGATGGGCTTGTCGGGCCATGTGCCCTGCGCAAATGCCGGGAGGGCGCTTGCCGAAAGAAATGCCAGTGCCGTGCGCCGGTTGATCTGCATTTTCATATCTCCATCGGGTTATTCGAATGCCGCCTGCACCGGCGGGGCGAGCAGCGCGATCAGCTCGCGGATGTTGTCCAGTTGCTCCAGTGAACGGACCATGTGCTCGATCTTCTGCTGGCGCTGTCTGTCCATCAGTCCATCGGTCAGGGCCCGGTATTTGGCGGCCACTGCGTCGGTGTCGGGGGGGGATTCGATGGCACGCGAAGTCGCGCGCTCGACGACGACGCGCTGGCCGTCGGCAAAGGTGACTGCCACCCGGGCCTGGCCCCGCTTGAGCGGCCCGCCCGTGTCGAACGCCGGGTCATGCCGTACCTCGACTTTGGCCAGCAGAGCCCAGACGTCGTCGGCGTCGATCCGTGCTGGCGAAAACTGCTGCACCATCGCCGCGCCGTCGAGCACGGCCACGGCCAGCGCGTAGCCGATATTCATCTGCGCCCCGACCGGCGTCAGGGGCCGCAAGGGCACCCACCAGCCGTGGTGGTAGACCGCATGCGATACATCCACCTCGATGCGCGCAATCTCGCTGGCGACCAGCTTGCGCTGGCGCCCGATGTCAAACAGAGCGTCCAGCGGTGCGTGGATGCCGCCCATGGCCGCATAGGGCTTGATCACGATGCGTTCGACTTCCCAGCGCTGCCCCAGTTCACTGGCGATCTGGGATGCGTCGGGCTGGTGACCTTCGCCAAAGGTCGACAGGAAACCGCCATATTCGCGTTCGAAGACGCGCTTGATGCCGGTGTAACCCCCATCAGCCAGGATGGCTGCGTACAGCCCATTTCGCGCGGAAAAGCCGTGGTGCATGCGCTTGCAATCCGCTTCGTACTGCGCGGCCATCAGTCCGGCCGACTGCGTCGCTGCCAGACCCAGCGCGTCTTCAAAACGTGCCGCGTCAAGCCCGAGCAATTTGCCGACGGCCGCGGCTGCGGCATGCGTGCCAAAGACCGAGCCCGAGTGCCAGCCACGCGACAGCATCTGCGCCCCGTGCAATGCCAGTCCCACGCGGGGACCGACCTCAAAACCGACTTGCGCCGCCGCCAGAAATTGCAGGCCACTGACCTTGTCGAGCCCTTCGGCACAGGCAAACAAGGCGGGCAATACGAGAGAGGCACTGTGCAGGGGCGCCAGCATATGGAAGTCGTCGAGCTCAAAGCCCTGAATGAACGTGCCATTCAGCAAGGCCGCACCGGGCGCGCTGGTTTTTGTGCCCCAGCCGATGAGGGTGCAATTGCCCCTGCCTTCAAATTGCTGGACGATCCGTGCTGCCTTGCGCGACCAGGGCAACTGTGCACCCACGATGGCGCAGGCGATGCCATCGAGTATCAGGGTCTTGGCGCGTTCACGCGCGGTGACTGGCGCCTGGTCCAGCCGGAAGTCAGCCAGCCACTGGCATAACTGGCCAGTAGGCCCTGCGGGATCGGTTGTGGCGCTGCCTGCGCCTTGTCTGGAGGTCGTCACGGCGTGCCTCAGTCGATCTGGATGCCGCTATCGATGACAGCCTTGCCCCACTTCTTCACTTCGGTTTGCAGAAACGAAGCGAAGTAGGCTGGCGTTTCCACCAGGGGCTCGGAGCCGGTCGCCTGGATGCGGTTCTGAACCTGGGTGCTGGCCGACGCGCGCCCGATCGCGGCATTGAGCGCGGCCACCGTCTCCGGCGGCGTGCCGGCCGGCGCGAAGAAGCCGAGCCAGGAGAGGATTTCGAAGCCCTTCAGGCCTTGTTCATTGATCGTGGCGGTCGAAGGAAGCTGCGTGTTGCGCGCCAGACTGCTGATGCCGAGCACCTTGAGCTTGCCGGCTTTGACAAGGGGCAATGACGAAGGCATGGCGTCGAACATCAGCGAGACCTGGCCCGCCATCAGATCGTTCAGGGCGGCCGGCGAGCCTTTGTAGGGAATGTGGGTGAGCTTGATGCCTGCTCGCGCCTGCAGGATCTCCATCGCGAGATGGGCCGTGATGCCGTTGCCGCCCGAGCCGTAGTTCACTTTGCCCGGGTTCGCCTTCACATAGGCGAGCAGCTCAGCCACGTTGTTGGGCGGAAAGCTCGGCGGGGCAACCAGCAACAGCGGACCGATGCTGGTCAGTGCCACTGGCGCGAAGTCCTTGAGCGTGTCGTAGGGGATTTTCTTGTAGAGCGTTGGGTTGATCGCCATCTGTCCGAGCGTGCCGAGCAGCAGGGTCGTGCCGTCTGCTGCGGACTTTTTGGTCTCGGACGCGCCCAGAATCCCGTTGGCGCCGGGACGGTTGTCCACATACACCGGCTGTCCCAGCTCCGTGGCAAGCGCTGCGGCATAGTCGCGCGCAACGATGTCCACCGTCTGGCCGGCCGGATAGCCGACCACGATGCGCACTGGCTTGGTGGGCAGATGGGCCGGCGACTGGGCGGCGGCACCGAAAGCGAGAATGGCAGCGGCCGTGGTCAGCACCACGCGGCGGGAAAGTGAGTGGTTCATTGAGGTGTCTCCTGGGTTGCCTGGGGTCAGGTCTGGATTTGGATTTGGGGGTGGAATCAGGTCGCGTCATTGGGCACATAGACCGTGCCGGCCATCAGCCGGCGCGCCGTGCGTGTGAGTCCCAGGGCCGAAAACGTGATGTGCGCCGGGTCGGCGGCTGCCTGTGCCACCACCTTCACCGCCATGACACCCAGCGGGTGGCCGATGCGCAGCGTGTCCGTGCCAGCGCGCGCGCCGACCGCCTGGTGCACCAGCGAGCCCGGAACGCGCGAGGCGGCAGCCATGCACATCGAGCCCGTGCCGGCCATGCTGTCGTGGCATTGGCCCAGAAACACGAGGCGGGCGCGCAGGTCCATGCTCTGGGCTGGTTGCGTCGCGCCATAGACGTCGGCGAAGTCCGCTGGCAGCGCCACCAGCACCGCCAGCGGCAGGCCGGGCAGGTGCACCTGCGACCCGTCGGCATACAAGCCGATGTGCTGGCCGATCTGGACCTGGATCTCGCCCAGCGTCTCAATCAGCGCGCGGTCGGCGGTGATCGCGTCAGGCAGTTCGCTGCCGCTCAGGCCCAGAGAGGACGCCGCAATGAACACGCAGGGATTGGCTGCGTCGACCACCGAGACCTCGATCCGTCTGCCATCGCACAGCACCACGGTGTCCACGGCATGCCCGGTCGGCAACAACGTGCCGGTCCTGGCGCCGACCGTGTCGGTGTAATCCATCAGGATCTCGGCGCCGCTGCCGGGCACGCCGGGCACCACGCAGTCGCCGTGTACGCGCGCCTTGCCGCCGCGCACCTGCACCCGGGACACCAGCAGCTTGCCGGTGTTGGTGTTGAAGATGCGCACGGTGGTCACTGGTTCGGTCGCGGCAACCAGGCCCTCGTCGATGGCAAACGGCGCGACGGCCGAGGAGATGTTGCCGCAGTTGGCGTCGTAGCTGACCGTGTCGCGGTCCACGTCCACCTGCGCAAAGGTGTAGTCCACATCGGCATCAGGCCGGGCCGAGCGCGCGATGATCGCCACCTTGGACGTCACCAGGCGCGAGCCGCCCAGGCCGTCGATCTGCAGCACATCGGGCGTGCCCATGGCGCGCTTGAGCAGGCGGTCGCGCGCCGGGCCGGGTGGCGGCACGTCGGCCTCGTGGAAGAACAGCGCCTTGCTGGTGCCGCCGCGCATCAGCACGCAGCGCACTTCGCTTTGTTCGGAGTCGGTGTGGTGTGCCATCGTGGAATCTCTTTAGTTTGCTATCGTAGTGATAGCTTTATATGACCATTTGACGCTGGCCAGAGGCATTGTTTTCATGATTTCGCTTTGGAAGCGCTTCAGGTGGGTGACCCAGGGGGCTTGGGCCAAGCCCAGGGCCGCGCCAACCGGTCCTGCAGCTGCCACTGGCGAATCAGCGTGTCGTCCTTCAGCGTCAGGTCGACTTCGTCCAGACCCAGCAACAGGCCTTCACGACGCCGCGGGTCAACATCAAAGGCGTGGACCTTGCCGGCCGGGGTGCGGATCGTCTGCGTCTGCAGATCCGCCGTGAAGCCGGCGCCGCCGGCGGCCTCCGCCGCAAGCTGCAGCACCGCCGCATCAGGCAGGCGGATCGGCAGCAAGCCGTTCTGGAAGCAGTTGTTGAAGAAGATGTCGCCGAAGCTCGGCGCGATGACGCAGCGGACGCCGCGCGCCATCAGGGCCGTCACCGCCCCTTCGCGCGACGAGCCGCAGCCAAAGTTGGCGCCCGCCAGCAGGATGGGCGCCTCGCGGAAAGCCGCCTGGTTCAGCACGAAATCCGGGTCTTCGCTGCCATCGGCGCGAAAGCGCAGTGCTTCGAGCGCATAAGGGCCGAGCTCTGCGCCCGTCAGCGACGTCAGCCGCTCGATGCGGATGATGACGTCTGTATCGATATTGGCCCGCAGCAGTGGGGCGGCCGGGCCGGTGAGGGTGGTGAAGGCTTGCATGGTGTGGGTTGCGGGTTGGACGTCCGGGGCTTTAATCGAAGGGATAGCGCTTGACCAGGGCACCCCAGCGCTCGCTCTCGGCCTGCACCTGCGCGGCAAAAGCGGCCGGTGAATTGACCACGGGTTCAGCCCCGGCAGCGGTGATCGTGGCCTGGACGTTCGGGTCCTTCACGGCTTCGCGCAGCGCGGCCACGATGCCAAGGGTCACTGCGGGCGGCGTTCCCTTGGGGGCGAACATCCCATACCACGTCACTGACCGGAACTGTGGAAATCCCGCCTCGGCCGTGGTCGGAACCTCGGGCAGCGCGGCGGCCCGTTTGTCGTCCTGGGTGGCCAGGATCTTCAGCGTGCCCGCCTTGTAGTGCGGCAAGGCTGCGGTGATGCCGGTGAACCCCATGTTGACGTTGTTGGCGATCATGTCGGTGACCATCGCGCTGGTGCCGCGGTAGTTCACGATGATCAGGTTGGGCAAGCCGGCCTCGGCCGCCAGCTGCTTGCCGTAGATGCGCGCCAGGGCCTCGCCGGTCGCCAGCGAGCAGGGCTGCGGTGCCGTCTTGCAGTACTGCAGGAATTCGCCGAAGGTCTTGATGGGCAGTTTGGCGCTGACGACGATGGCGGCGGGCGACTGCGAGACCGCCGTCACCGGATCGAGTTTTGCCAGCGGGTCGATGCCCTTGAGGCCGGGCATGTACCGGGTGACCACGATGGCGGGCACCTGGAACAGCAGGGTGAGGCCGTCCGGCGCGGCATCCATCACCTTGCGCGTGCCGATCAGGCCGTCGGCCCCCGGCAGGTTTTCCACTACCACGGGCTGGCCCCACAGGACGGTGAGCTGTTTTGCGACAGCGCGTGCCGTCGTATCGGTGCCGCCACCGGCCGCGTAGGGCACCACCAGCGTCACCGGACGTGCGGGTTTCCAGACGGCCTGCGCCAGCGCGGCGCCGGACGCCAGCAGCAGCGCCGCCACGGTGCCTGCCACGGTCGTGAAAGTCTTGACGTTCATGTGAGTTCCCGTACGTCGGTGATGCAGCCCGTGACGGCCGCCGCCGCCGCCATGGCCGGGCTGGCCAGATGGGTGCGTGCCCCGGGGCCCTGGCGACCGACGAAGTTGCGGTTGGACGTGGAAATCGAGCGCTGGCCTGGTGGCACCTGTTCGCCGTTGGCGGCCACGCACATGCTGCATCCCGGTTCACGCCATTCGAAGCCGGCCGCTTCGAACACCGCGCGCAGGCCCTCGGCTTCGGCCGCGCGCTTGACGTTCTCCGAGCCCGGAACGATCCAGGCCGTGACGCCGGCGGCGACGCGCCTGCCGCGGGCAATGTGCGCAGCCGCGCGCAGGTCGGACAGGCGGGAATTGGCGCAGGAGCCAATGAACACCCAGTCCACCGGCGTGCCCGCAATCGCCTGGCCGGCCTGCAGGCCCATGTAGGCGAGCGCGGCGGCTTGCGCGTCGCGCTGCTCGCCGTCAGGGGCCGTTGCCGGATCGGGAATCATGGCGTCGATACGGATGGCCTGCTCCGGGCTGGTGCCCCAGGTGATGGTCGGCACCACGGCTGATGCGTCGATCAGTTCCTCGTGGTCGAAGCGCGCGCCGTCGTCGGTGGGCAGCGTGCGCCAGTACGCCACTGCCGCCTCGAAGTCCTCGCCCTGGGGCGCCCAGGGCCGCCCGCGCAGGTACTCGAACGTGCGTTCGTCCGGCGCAATCAGGCCGTAGCGCGCGCCCAGCTCCACCGACAGGTTGCACAGCGTCAGCCGGCCTTCAATGTCCATGTCGCGGATGGCGCTGCCCGCAAATTCAATGGCATAGGCCACGCCCGCAGCCACACCGAGCTGGCCGATGATGTGCAGTGCCAGGTCCTTGGCCGTGACGCCCGTTGCCAGGCGGCCCTCGCAGCGGATGCGCATGCGCTTGGGCTTTTGCTGGCGCAGGGTCTGGGTGGCCAGCGCGTGGGTGCTTTCGGACGAACCCACGCCAAAGGCCATGGCCCCCAGGCCGCCATTGGTGCAGGTGTGGCTGTCGCCGCAGATCACGGTCAGGCCCGGCAGCACGATACCCAGCTCCGGGCCCATCACGTGAACAATGCCCTGGCCCGGCTGGCCCAGATCAAAAAACGGCACCTGCGCCTGGGCGCTCAGGCCGCGCAAGGCGGTCAGCAGCCGCCCGCCGAGCGGGTAGGTCGTGGCCGTGCGACCCGGTGCGCTCGACACCGCGTGGTCGGGGGTGGCGAAAGCCAGTTCCGGGTCGTGCAGGGGCAGGGCCCGCCGGGCCACTTCGGCCATGGCGGGCGGGCCGGACAGGTCGTGCAGCAGGTGCCGGTCGATGTGCAGCAGCGCCCAGCCGTCGCCGAGATCGCGCACCACATGGGCGTCCCAGAGCTTGTCGAACAGGGTGCGCGCCATCATGCTTTCCCCGCGCCGGTCTGGAAGCGCCGGCGCAAGTCGTTCCATTCGTCGGCGCCAAAGCGGCTGAAGGTCTGCGCCACCGTGCCGCTGACCGCGGGTGCCCTGTGCGTGGCCCGCAGTTCGGCCAGCGCCGCGTCGCCGGCCTCGATGGCGGCCTTGATCATCAGCCCCGGCAGGATGGCCAGCTTGTAGCCCATGGCCTCGGCCTCGCGCAGGTCGAAGATCGGCGTGCGCCCGCCGGGCACCACGTTCAGCAGGCACGGGCCCTGCACCCGTTTCGGAATGGCGGCCACTTCCTCCAGGGTCTGGGCGGCTTCGACGAAGGCCATGTCCGCGCCTGCCGCGAGCGCCGCGTTGGCGCGCCAGAGGGCTTCGTCAAGGTCCAACACCGCCCGCGCGTCGGTGCGTGCGATCAGCAGAAAGTCGGGGTTGCGCCGCGCCGCGACCGCCGCCCGGATCTTGGAGATGAACTCGTCCCGGCTGACGACCTCCTTGTCGTCCAGATGCCCGCATCGCTTGGGCGAGACCTGGTCCTCGATGTGGATGCCGGCCACGCCACGGGCTTCGTACTCGCGCACGGTGCGCGTGACGTTGAGTTCGTTGCCGTAGCCGGTGTCGGCATCGGCGATTACCGGCAACGACACACTGCGCGCCATGACGCCTGCATTGGCCACCATCTCACCCATGTCCAGCAGGCCGAAGTCCGGAAAGCCGCGCGCCAGGGAGGTGCCCGCCCCCGTCATGTAAACGGCGCTGAAGCCGGCCTGCTCGATCAGCCGCGCGCCGATGCCGTCGTAGGCGCCGGGGGCGATCAGCATGCCGGGCTGGCCCAGCAGGCGGCGCAGCGCAGCTGCGGGTGTGGCGGAGGGGGAGGTGCTCATGAACATGTCGCTTTCTGGAGGCTGGAGTGGGGTTGCCGATTGCCGGAGTAGTCAAGGTTTTGTTGTTATGTGTTTATAGTTTAATAACAACAAAATCACTGGTCAAGCTTTTTGTTATCCTTGTTTCAAACCAGGTCGCCAACGCATGCCAACACCCGCTCCCGCATCTTCAAACGCCGCAGTCAGCCCCCCCATGTCCCGGGTCCCGGGAACCTCCCTGCATCGGCAGCTGTTCCTGGTTCTGCGCGACCAGATCGTCGGTGGTGTCTTGGCGCCGGGGGCAGCCCTGCCCAAGGAGGAGGCGCTGTGCGAGCAGTTCGGGGTTTCGCGCATTACCGTACGCCGTGCGCTGGGCGACCTTGCGGCGCAGGGCCTGGTGCTGCGCCGGCACGGCTTGGGCACCTTTGTGCAGCCCGGCGGTGCGGCACCCCGGCAAGGTGCCACGCTGGGGTTTCTGGATGGCCTGCGAAAAGTGGCGACCGAAACACAGGTGCAGGTGCTGGACTTGCAAAGCCTGGTGCCGCCGGCCAACATCGCAGCCCTGCTCCAGCTACAGGCCGGCGAGAGCGCCGTGCATGCGTTGCGCTTGCGCAGTGCGGGCGATGTTCCCCTCATGCTGACCGACGCCTGGATTCCGGCCCGTTTGGGCAAGCGCGTGACCCGCGTGGCGCTGGAAAAAAAGGCGATGTACGAGTTGCTGATGAGCCAGGGCATCCGTTTTGGGCGCGTAGTCCAGGAAATCGGCGCCGAAAGCGCCAGCCCCGAGCGGGCCAGGCTGCTGCACACCGAAACCGGCGCACCGCTTCTCAGGATGGTTCGCTTGCTGCATGACCTCGACGCCAAGCCGGTGCAGTACCTCATGGTGCATATGACGCCCGAGCGCAGTCGCATCCTGATGGACATTCCCGGCGATGCGATCAACACCCTGACGGCCGGCCAGGTGGTCCATGATTCCATCTTGGCGAGCCGCTAGGGGGGCCGGGAGCAGGCGGGACACCCGCGGATGGGCAGGATTCGCTGGCTTCAAGCTTTTCTGGCCTTTTCCCAGCGTCGAATGGTCCTGTGGTGCTATTTAAAAAAGAGTTTCTACGCTGTTCCGAGGGGACGGCGTTCTTCTTTCCGGGCCCTGGCTTACGCCGGTCCTTCGCCCGCCACCTCACGCCCCGGAGCCATGCCGTTGCCCGCGCGCACGATGTTCTCCACCAGCCGGTCAACGAACGCCTGCACCAGCGGGGTGAGGGTGCGGCCCTGCAGGGTCAGCACTTGCAGCAGGCGTTGCTGCAACTGGGGCTCGGCGAAGGGCACGGCCACCAGGCGGCCTTCCCGCACGAGGTGGGCCGCCGTCAGGTAGCCTGACAGCACGATGTCGTCGCCGCACACGCCCGGCAGCAAGGCCGACGAAAAATTGCTCACCACCGCCGGCTGGACCTGCAGGCCGCGCAGGCTGCACAACAGGTCGAACATCTGGCGCCCGGTCATGCCCTTGCCGCTCAGCGCAACCGGGTGTTGCACGACCTCGGCCACGGTGACCAGGGGCGCGCGCGCCAGCGGGTGCGTGGGCCGCATCAGGGCATAGACCGGCGCCGTGGCCGCATGCTGGACCGCCATGCCGGGCTCCGGCGCCACCGAATACTTGAGCGCCACGTCCGCGTCGCCCTGCAGCAACTGGCGGCTGACCTCGTCCGGCGACCCCACGTGGAGTTCGATGCGCGCCTGCGGATGGGCCTGGCGAAAGCCGGTCACGACCCCCGGCATGAAACCGGCCGCAAAGCCCTCGGTGCAGGCCATGCGCACCCGCAGGGCGGCCTGGCCCGCCAGTCCGCGCAGCTGGCCGATGACCTGCTCGGCGTCGTCGTTGCCGGCGCGCGCATGTGCCATCAGCCGCTCGCCGGCCGGTGTCAGCGCCATGCCGCGCGCGCGGCGCTCGAACAGGGCGCAGCCCAGCGCGGCTTCCAGCTTGCTGATCTGCCGGCTGACCGCCGAGCCCGCCACATGCAGTTGCGCCGCGGCCTGGCTGACCGAGCCGGTCTGTGCGACTTCGAGGAAGTAGCGGATCTGTGTGCTGAAGAATGAAAAATGCATCTGGAATTCATTTGCCTTAAAGGCAATGGTGCGGTGCCATATCGCTGATTGTAGGAAGGCTGGATTCCCCCTAAAGTGGGGCGGACTGCATCCATGAAACGGGGATTCCATGCTGCGACCTGATTGCCTTGCCGCTGCGGCGGCATGGTTCGACGACGGCCATTTTTTTGCCACGCTGCAAAGGCGCGTGGCCCTGCGCACCGAAAGCGACACCGGCACGCCCGGCCCCGCACTCGACGCCTACCTGCGCGATGAAATCACGCCGGCCCTGACGGCGCTGGGCTTTGCCTGCGACATCGTGCCCAACCCGGCGGCTGGCGGCGGGCCGTTCCTGATCGCACGCAGGGTGGAAGACGCCGCCTTGCCCACCGTGCTGAGCTACGGCCACGGCGACGTCGTCAGCGGGCAGGACAGCCGCTGGCGCGCCGGGCTCGATCCCTGGACGCTGACGGTGGAGGGCGAACGCTGGTACGGCCGCGGCACCGCCGACAACAAGGGCCAGCACACCGTCAACCTGGGCGCGCTGGCGCAGGTGATCGAAGCGCGTGGCGGGCGGCTGGGCTACAACGTCACGCTGCTGCTGGAAATGGGCGAGGAGGCCGCCTCGCCCGGCTTGCATGCGCTCTGCGAAAGCCACCGCGCGCAGCTGCAGGCCGACGTGTTCATCGCCTGCGACGGCCCGCGCGTGCATGTGGCGCGACCCACGCTGTTCCTGGGCTCGCGCGGGGCGGTCAACTTCAGCCTGCGGCTGCGGGCGCGCGACAAGGGCTACCACTCGGGCAACTGGGGTGGCGTGCTGCTGAATCCCGGCACGGTGCTGGCCCATGCGGTGGCCTCGCTGGTGGATCAGCACGGACGCCTCCGGGTGGAGGCCCTGCGGCCGCAGGACGTGCCCGCGTCCGTGCGCCGCGCGCTGGCCGAGGTCGAGATCGGCGGCGGCACCGACGACCCGGCGCTGGACGCCGGCTGGGGCGAGCCCGGCCTGAGCGCCGCCGAGCGGCTGATGGGCTGGAACACGATCGAGGTGCTGGCGCTCGGCGCGGGCACGCCGCAGCGGCCGGTCAACGCGATCCCGGCGGAGGCGGTGGCCCATTGCCAGTTGCGTTTTGTGGTGGGCACGCCCTGGCAGCAACTGGCGGCCATCCTGCGCGAACATCTGGACCGCCACGGCTTCAGCCAGGTGGAGGTGGCGATCACGCTGACCGGTGCCGCCACCCGCCTCGACCCGGACAACCCCTGGGTGGCTTGGGCGCAGGACTCCATCGCGCAAAGCTGCGGCCAGCGGCCCGTGACCCTGCCCAATCTGGCGGGCTCGCTGCCCAACGACGCCTTTGCCGACCTGCTGGGCCTGCCCACGCTGTGGGTGCCGCATTCGTACCCGGCCTGCGCCCAGCACGCGCCCAACGAGCACCTGCTGGCGCCGGTGATGCGCGAAGGCCTGCAGATCATGGCTGGCTTGTACTGGGACCTGGGCGAACCGGG
>ERZ1034365.878-NODE-878-length-16062-cov-16.882452_pt1 | contig 16062 bp, 14 predicted proteins | sample MGYA00520615_ERZ1034365 | MGnify/ENA primary metagenome ERZ1034365 (study PRJEB33736, sample SAMEA104284505) | Azolla filiculoides | biome: Urban; feature: Water surface; material: Ditch water | place: Netherlands | collected 2015-10-28 | depth 0-0.1 m ... | reverse complement strand
CACGCTATGCGTGCCTCATTATTCATTTATTTCCAAATAACTGGGCAAATGTACAAATTTTATTTGAATTAAAAAAAATATTGTGTATTCAGATATTTTTTGTACCTTTATAATGTGATATATTCACACCTGATTCAATAACCTAAAACAAACTTATGAAACGAATTTTAGTACCAACCGATTTTTCAAAACACGCAGAATATGCCTTAAAAGTTGCTGCACAAATTGCAAAAAAGAACGACGGTGAAATTTTTTTAGTACACATGCTAGAATTACCTACTTCTGGAAATGATGCATTATCAACAGCACACGAAATACCAGAATTAATGCTATTTAAAAATGCTGCCGTTAACAAATTAGATGCAATTATGGATGCAGATTATCTTGATGGCGTTAAAATTTCGAAAATTATTCAGTTCGAGATGGCTTTTGACGGTATTGTTAAAAACGGAAAAGCACATAACGCAGATTTGATAGTAATGGGTTCTCATGGTGCAAACGGATTTCAAGAAATGTTTATCGGCTCAAATACTGAAAAAGTAGTTAGAAATTCAGAAATTCCTGTATTAGTAATCAAGCGCGACGAAGAAACATTTAGCGCAAGCAAATTTGTATTTGCTTCAGATTTTTCTGACGAAGCTAAAAAACCTTTTGAAAAAGCATTTGATTTTGCAAAATCATTTGGCGCTCATTTACATTTAGTAAATATCAATACCCCTAACAACTTTAAATCTACAAAAGTAGCTCAGCAGACGATAAATGATTTTCTTGCTGGAACCGATACATCAAACATAACTACACATATATATAATGATGTTAATGTAGAAAAAGGAATCTTACATTTTGCAAAAAGCGTTGATGCTGATTTAATTGGAATGAGTACACACGGAAGAAAAGGCTTGTCTCACTTCTTTAACGGAAGTATTAGTGAAGATTTGGTAAATCATGCAAAACGACCAGTCATTACTTTTAAAATCTAAATAATTTAGATCTTTATAAAAAAAGACCGCTAAATTAGCGGTCTTTTTTTATGTGTTAATTTTCTTAAAATCAGGAACATGTATAAATAAAAAAACTCCGCTCAAAAAAAGCGGAGTTTTGTTGGCCCACAAGGACTCGAACCTTGAATGACGGTACCAAAAACCGGAGTGTTACCATTACACCATGGGCCAATTACCATACAACCTTTTCGATTGCGAGTGCAAATGTAGTACATATTTTTTATTCTACAAATTTTTCCAAAAAAAATATTAAAAAATTAATTTAACATTCTAAATAAGCAAAAAAATAGTTTCTTTGTAATAAATTAAGAAACCTAATTATTGTATGACTTCATTCAATTTTAAAAAATGGAATACCATTCTAGGATGGTTCGCTTTCGCAATAGCATTACTTACCTATTCATTAACAGTTGAACCAACACTTAGTTTTTGGGATTGTGGTGAGTATATCGCAACTTCTGCAAACTTAGAAGTAGGACATCCACCTGGAGCTCCATTATTTCAAATGTTAGGTGCTTTTTTTGCAATGTTTGCTTTTAGCCCAGACAAAATTGCATTAATGGTTAACTATCTTTCTGTTTTTTCAAGTGCTTTTACCGTTTTATTCATGTTTTGGTCATTGACCATGTTACTGAAAAAAATTGCTGGAACTTCAAAAGAAATTTCAACTAATCAAAATATAATGATTTTAGGAAGTGCTTTCATCGCTTCATTATCATTTACTTTTTCTGATAGTTTTTGGTATAATGCTGTTGAAGCAGAAGTGTATGCCATGGCTTCATTCCTTATAGCATTATTGTTTTGGCTAGGACTGCGTTGGGAACAAGAATTAGAAACACCTCGTGGCAATAAATGGTTGCTAATAATCTCTTTAGTTATTGGGTTATCTTTTGGTGTTCACTTCATGGCATTGTTAACATTTCCTGCAATTGGATTTTTATACTTTTTTAAAAAATACAAAAATGTAACCATAAAAAGTTTCTTATTAGCTAATGTAATCATCGTTGCGATTTTACTTTTTATTTTCAAATTACTATTACCATTCACGCTGGCATTCTTTGGTAAAACAGAAATATTTATGGTGAACGAATTAGGACTACCTTTTAATTCAGGAACTATATTTGCTTTTTTATTAATTGTGGCTGTGTTCTATTATGGATTAAATTATACTAAGAAAAAAGGACATGTGTTTTACAACACCTTAATTTTAGCAATTCTTTTTATTCTAATTGGATTTTCAACTTGGTTGATGTTACCTATTCGTGCCAATGCCGATACTCCAATTAATGAAAACAAACCTTCAGATGCTGCCGAAGTATTAGCTTATTATAACCGTGAACAATATGGGGAACAAAAATTGTTTTATGGTCCGCAATTCTCAGACACCTATTCTGGACTAGATCCTGTAACACCATATTTGGATGAAAAACCAAATTATGAGCGTGATTATAAAACTGGAAAATATATTATTACCAATAATTTTAAAAACGCAAAACAAAACACAGATGACGCCCACAAAGCTTTTTTACCTAGAATGTGGAGCAACGAACACAATGTAAACTACATGACGTTTGGAGAGCCATTAGAATTTAGCATGAATCCAAACTACTCATATGAAGACGATTTACCTAAATATGGCATTGACCCAAGAAGTTTAAGCGAAGAAGAACTCATCCACTACGCACAGCAAATAAAGGACGATGTTCAACAAAAAATTTCTGATTTCAGAACTGCTTATGCTAAAGGAGATGTCGACTTAAAGGGTTATGATAAGTTTTTAAAAACCTATGGCGAATATTTAATTGTAGAAAAACCAACATTTTCAACTAATATGAAATTTATGGTTCAATATCAATTTGGATATATGTATGTTCGCTATTTACTATGGAATTTTGTTGGAAGACAAAATGATAATCAAGGAAAATATAATGATTTAGACGGAAATTGGATTACTGGGATTCCGCTTGTAGATGAAGTTTTTATTGGTTCGCAAAAAAATCTTACATCAGACATGCAAAATAATAAAGGAAGAAATGCTTATTTCGGACTTCCATTCATTCTTGTGCTAATCGGTATTTTTTACCACGCTAAAAAAGATTTAAAAAGCTTCTATGTATTAATGGCTTTATTCTTATTTACTGGTTTAGCATTAAAAATTTACTTAAACGAAAGACCTTTTGAACCAAGAGAAAGAGATTATGCTTTAGTAGGCTCATTCTATGTATTTGCCATGTGGATTGCCTTTGGTGTATATGCCATTTTTGATTGGATTAAGAAATTTATAACACCTAAAGTAGCTATTCCATTGGTGCTAATTATTAGCTTCCTAGCTTCTCCTATGCTTATGGCTAAAGAAAACTGGGACGACCACAATCGATCTGACAAATATACAGCATTAGCGATGGCTAAAGCCTACTTAGATTCTTGTGATAAAAATGCTATTTTGTTTACTATTGGTGATAATGATACTTTCCCATTATGGTATATGCAAGAAATTGAAGGCTATAGAACTGATATTCGAATTGTAAATACTAGCTTATTCATGACAGATTGGTACATTGATCAAATGAAACGAAAAGTACACGACTCTGAAGCAATTCCAAGTTCATTTAGTAGAGACCAATATGTTGGAAATAAAAGAGATTATAGTTTATTTGTAGAAAGAACTAAAGAACCTCTTATACTTGACGATATGCTAAAATTCATCGCTTTAGATGATGAAAGAGCCAAAATAGAATTAAAAAACGGAAACAAAGTTAATTATTACCCTTCAAGTAAAGTAATAATTCCGATAGACAAAAATGTTATCATCAAAAACAAAGTGGTTTCATCAAAACAATATGACTCAATTGTTTCTGCAATTGAATTTGATATCAAAGGTGATGCTATTTATAAAAACCGATTAATGATGCTTGACATCGTAAATCAAAACAATTGGAAAAGACCTATCTATTTCACAGGAGGTAGTTTTGGTGAAGATGATTACATTTGGATGAAAGATTATCTACAACTTGATGGAATGTGCTTCAAACTAGTTCCTATTAAAACTCCTGTTGATGAGCCAAATCCAATGAAAATGGGTTGTATAGATTCAGAAAAAATGTACGATATTGTAATGAAATGGGATTGGGGAAATAGTGGAAATCCAAAAATATACCATGACCCAGAAACAAGAAAAAACAGCATCACTTATCGTACTAATTTAGCTCGATTAATGGAAACATTAATTAATGAAGGTAAAAACGATAAAGCCGAAAAAATAATTGATTTAGCAATGACAAAAATGCCAGTTGAATATTTTGAATATTACTCAATGGTAGATCCTTTTGCAATGGGTTATTACGAAGTAGGTAAGAAAGAAAAAGCAAGATTAATCTTATCACAATTAATTAAAAAATATCAAGAGAATCTTACTTTTTATAGTGGCTATACTCTAACTGAACAATATTTTTATGCTTCAGACATTGTAACTGACATCGAACAATATAGAGGCTTACTTGAAATCGCAAAAAATGCAAACGATTCAGAATTTTACAACAAAGAGAAAGTAAAATTCAACAATTACAATAAAATGTTTAATGTTTTCAGCAGAAAAATGGAATAACTAATTTTCAAAACATAAAATGTTCCAAGTGAAAGAAATTTCGTTTGGAACATTTTTTTTATGCTAATTTTACAGAATGAACTTCAATTGGGTAAAAACAAATAAATGGATTAAAATTATTTTCAATAATCTGGTTTGGGAAATTCCAAATTCGGATAAAAAAATCTATTTAACGTTTGATGATGGCCCAATTCCTGAAGTAACCGAATGGGTTCTAGACCTTTTAAAATCCGAAGAAATTAAAGCCACATTCTTTTGTATTGGCGACAACATTCAAAAACATCCTGAAGTTTATAAAAGAATCCTCGTTGAAGGACACCAAACCGGAAATCACACTTTCAATCACTTAAACGGTTGGAAAACCAATACAAATTATTACATTGATAATTTCAAGTTGTGCGAAACTGAACACTTAAAACTAAACACTGAAAACTCTTTTTTATTTCGTCCTCCTTACGGAAAAATCAAATCAAGTCAATCAAAGATAATTAGACAATTAGGCTACAAAATAATTATGTGGGATGCATTGAGTTATGATTTCGACGTAACCATTTCTGTAGAAAAATGTTTAGAAAACGTAATTTCAAATACAGAACAAGGAAGCATTATCGTATTTCACGATAGCTTAAAAGCAGAAAAAAATCTGAAATATGCATTGCCAAAAGCAATACAACTTTTAAAAAATAAGGGGTTTGTTTTTGATGTAATTTCTTAAGCTTGTTCTTGCACTAAAGAAATCAATGTGTTGGCATCAAGTTCACCGCTTTGTCTCCATACCATTTGACCTTCTTTGTAAATCATTAAAGTAGGCAAACCTTTAATACGAAGTGCTTCAGCTAATTCCTGATTTTTATCCACATCAATTTTAATTACACGCGCTTTGTCTCCTAATGCAGCTGCTACATGACGAATTACTTCATTCATAGCTACTGAAGGTTCATTCCACTCTGTAAAAAAATCGATTAGTACAGGTACTTGAGCATCGATAAGTTCTCCAAATTTTGACATAAATTGAATTTATTAGTATCAAAAAAATTATTTTTCACACGAAAATAATATACAAATGTAGCATTTTTACTGAATTACGCTACTTTTTCTCCTTTTTTTAGTTCAATTACTGTTATTTCGGGCATAATTCCTACTCTACCAGGGTAAGCATGAAAGCCAAAACCACGATTTACATAAATATATCTCCCCGCATTTTCATACAATCCAGCCCATTGTTTGTACACATATTGCACAGGACTCCATTTTATCCATCCTGGAATTTCGATTCCAAATTGAAATCCGTGTGTATGACCCGAAAGCGTTAAATGATAATGATTGTCGTCGTGCTGAATTTTCTCATCCCAATGACTTGGATCGTGACTCATTACAATTTTGAAATCTTCTTTTGTTAAACCTTTTGAAGCCAAATTCAAATCGCCTCGTTCACCAAATTTTCTTCCCCAGTTTTCAACACCAACGATTGCCAATTCTTGATTGTCTTTTTTAATTTTAACGTGTTCATTCAACAATAATTTGAAATCAATTTTATTATGAATCGCTTTTATTTCTTCAAAATTGGCTTGTTTTGCAGTTTGCGATTTCCAATCTACATATTCTCCATAATCATGATTTCCTAAGATGGAAAATTTGCCAAATTTAGGGTTATGAATTCCTTTAAATGTATCAATCCAAGGATCCATTTCAGTTGCATGCGTATTTACAATATCACCCGTAAACAAAACCATATCCGAATTTTGTTCATTAATCAAATCAATCGCATATTGAATTTTCTCCGCATCATCAAAACTTCCACTATGAACATCCGAAATATGCGTAATCGTTGTTCCGTCAAAAGCATCAGGTAAATCAGGAAAAAACAAAGTCTGTTTGATTACTTTGTAATTGTATTTTCCAATGGTAATTCCGTATAAAAAAGAAGCAAACGGAATTGCAGCAACTCCCAATGCGACTTGACTCACAAATCGTCTTCGCTCTGGCAAAAAACCTTCTGAATCGCTGTTAACTAATGAAAATAATCCGTAAAAAAAACGAATAATATCCTCTCCAAATAATATTATGGCCAACAATAATTTTGGCACATAAAGCAACAACAATAGCCCCATCGTAATCATTGTTTTTGGAGTTTGCCCAACACTTCTATCAAAATGATATAATTGGTAAACAATATAGGCCAGTGCAATTGCTGATGTTATATAATAGAAAACAAAAAACCACTTCGATTTTATCAAAGTCTTAAACGCCTGAAAAGCATAGATTTCCAGAACAAGAACAAATACTAAAAAAACAATCCAACGAATCATTAGCTCTTTTTTTTTGCAAAGTAAGTAACAAGTTGTACAAATTGATGCTGCATTAAATGAATTTTAACAAAGTTTTTTTAAGCAAAGAATTGTACTTTTACATTTTTAATGAAATTTCTGAACAATGTCACAAAAACGTCTTTTCCTTCTTGATGCTTACGCGCTTATCTTTCGTGGGTATTATGCTTTTATAAAAAATCCTCGTATCAATTCTAAAGGAATGGATACATCTGCAATTATGGGATTCATGAATTCTTTGATGGATGTAATTAAGCGCGAAAAACCAGATCATTTAGCGGTAGCATTTGATAAAGGCGGAAGTGATTACCGTTTCGAAATGTATCAAGAATACAAAGCACACCGTGACGAAACTCCTGAAGCGATTAAAATTGCAGTTCCTTATATTCAAGAATTATTGCGCGCTATGCATATTCCAATTATCGAAAAAGCAGGTTTTGAAGCCGATGATTTAATTGGAACTTTAGCTAAACAAGCCGAAAAAGAAGGTTTTCAAGTGTTCATGGTAACGCCAGATAAGGATTTTGCGCAATTGGTTTCGGAAAATATTTTCATGTACAAACCTGCTCGAATGGGTAACGATATTGAGATTTGGGGAATTCCCGAAGTCTTGGAGAAATTTGAAATCGAGCGTCCTGACCAAGTGATTGATTTCTTAGGAATGATGGGCGATTCTGCCGATAATATTCCAGGATTGCCAGGCGTAGGTGAAAAAACAGCTAAAAAATTCTTAGCAGAATATGGCACTTTAGAAAATTTATTAGCCAATACGCATCAATTGAAAGGTGCGATGAAAGATAAAATTGAAGCCAACAAAGAATTAGGGATTTTATCCAAAAAATTAGCCACTATCCTACTCGATTGTCCGGTGACATTTGATGCTGACGATTACGAATTATCAAAACCTGATGTAGAAAAAACCGATGCTTTGTTTCAGGAATTAGAATTCCGCCAAATGAAAGCGCAATTTGATAAATTATTTGGTTCTGGAAAAGAGTATGACGAAATTGACGGTAATGGAAATACTTCTGAAATTCCGCAACCAACAAAAAAAGCGCCAGCAAAAAAATCAAACGAAGACCAATTTGATTTGTTCGGATTTAGTGACGAATCGGATGAACCAACTGCGAATCATTCCTATTATGCGACTTTAGAAAACACGACTCATTTTTACCAAATAGTTCAAGGCGATTTACCAGTAAAATTGTTAATGCAGAATTTATTGAATCAAACCTCAGTTTGTTTTGATACTGAAACTACTGGAATTGACGCTTTGAATGCCGAGTTAGTAGGAATGTCGTTCTCTTTCGAAAAAGGAAAAGGATTTTATGTTCCGTTTCCCGAAAATCAGGAAGAAGCCCAAACTTTAATTGAAAAATTCCGACCATTTTTCGAAAATGAAAGCATCGAAAAAATTGGTCAGAACATGAAATACGACTTGAAAATTCTTTCGAATTACAACATTCAAGTCAAAGGAAAATTATTCGATACCATGATTGCACATTATCTGATTAATCCAGATATGCGTCATAATATGGATGTGTTATCGGAAACGTATTTGAAATATGCACCAAAATCGATTGAAACGTTAATTGGTAAAAAAGGAAAAAATCAATTATCAATGCGCGATGTTCCTTTGGAAGATATTAAAGAATATGCTACAGAAGACGCTGATATTACCTTTCAACTAAAAGAACATTTCCAACCGATTTTAGAAAAAGTAGGGACTAAAAAATTGTTTGACGAAATCGAAATTCCGCTAGTTCCTGTTTTAGCCGATATGGAAAAAGAAGGCATTCGTTTGGATGTAGAATTTCTAAAAAGTATGTCAGTTGATATGCAAAAAGAAATCGATGCTTTCGAACAACAAATTTATGAAACCGCTGGCGAGAAATTCAATTTGGCTTCTCCAAAACAGTTGGGCGATATTTTATTCGACAAACTAAAAATTGGTGGCGCGAAACAAAAGAAAACCAAAACCGGTCAATACGCTACAGGTGAAGAAGTGTTGAGTTATTTGGCAAACGAACATCAAATTGTACGCGATATTTTAGAATGGCGTCAAATGGTGAAATTACAAAGCACGTATATTGATGCTTTACCAAATCAAGTCGATAAAAAAACGGGGAGAGTTCATACCGATTATATGCAAACGGTTGCTGCAACTGGTCGATTGAGTTCAAATAATCCAAATTTACAAAACATTCCTATTCGTACCGAAAGAGGAAGACAAATTAGAAAAGCCTTCATTGCACGCGATGAAAATTACACCTTACTTTCTGCCGATTATTCTCAAATTGAATTGCGAATCATTGCTGCTTTATGTGGTGAAGAAAACATGATTAAAGCGTTTCAAAATCACGAAGACATTCACAAAAGTACAGCTGCAAAAGTGTTCAATGTGCCTTTAGAAGAAGTAACAAAAGAACAAAGAAGTCATGCAAAAACCGTAAACTTCGGAATTATCTATGGCGTTTCGGCTTTTGGATTGAGCAACCAAACCAACTTATCAAGAAAAGAAAGTGCTGATTTAATTGAAGCATATTATCAAACGTATCCGAAATTGAAATCGTTTATGACTTCTCAAGTGGATTTTGCAAGAGAAAACGGTTATGTAGAAACCATTTCAGGAAGAAGACGTTATTTAAAAGACATCAACTCAGCCAACGCGATTGTTCGTGGCGGTGCGGAACGAAATGCGGTGAACGCTCCAATTCAAGGTTCAGCTGCTGATATCATTAAAATTGCTATGATTAACATTCATAAAAAACTGACGGCTGAAAATTGGAAATCAAAAATGCTATTGCAAGTACATGACGAATTAGTATTTGACGTGCACAACTCCGAATTAGAAAAAATACAACCGATGATTAAACACGAAATGGAAAACGCTTTCAAAATGGCAGTTCCGTTAGATGTGGAAATTGGATTAGGTGAAAATTGGTTGGAAGCGCATTAGGAAAGTGGTCAGTGTTCAGTAGCAGTTGGCAGTTTATAATAACAATTAGAACAAATATTTAGAAATGAAGAAAATTTTATTAGTAGCAGTTTTAGCAATTTTAGCTTCGTGTGAAAACATTACAACAAAAAACAATGCTCCAGAAGATATTGAATTTGCTAAAGAATTAGCAACTAAATTTTATGAAGAATTGTCTAATAAAGATACAATCAAAATTAGCAGTTACTTAGACAAGTCTATTGCTAAAGAAGAACTTGGCAAATTAGTTAAGAAAAACCTTCAAGACTATGGAGAAATAATTAAAGTTGACATCAATAAAACTCAAACTTCTAGCATTACAAAAAATGATGTTAATGAGACAAAATATAGTATGGAAATATTAACCATTTACCAAAAAGGCAAAACTCTTGATGAAATTTCATTTACAAAAGACAACAATAAAGAAATCACACTAAATTCATATTTAGTCCATGAGGTAATTGAATAAAGAATCTCAATACATATTAAAAACCCGATACGTTTCAAAACCTATCGGGTTTATTTTTTCAAAACATTTTGCCATTTCAAATAATATTTAGATATTTGTCTAAATATATAAATTAATATGAACGCAATTTTCAAAGCCTTAAACGACGAAACCAGAAGAGATATTCTGGAATTGCTGCGTAGACAGGAAATGACGGCTGGCGATATTGCGGACCAATTTCATATTTCAAAACCCAGTATTTCGCATCATTTGGATATTTTAAAACGTGCCGATTTAGTCACGAGCGAGAAAAAAGGGCAATTTGTAGTCTATTCTTTAAACACTACAATTGTTGACGACATTTTAAAATGGATTATTACCCTAAAAAAATAAAATATGGAGAAGTTTAAAAAAGAAATTCCGTTTTTAGCAATTGCTTTAATTCCTTTTGTTTATCTAATTTACATTTGGAATCGTTTACCAGAAAAAGTTCCAATGCACTGGAATGGTGCTGGAGAAATTGATCGTTATGGCGATAAAAAAGAGCTTGTTGCAATGTTATTTATGCTAGTTGGCATTACTTATCTTGTCTTTTTGGTAATTCCGTACATAGACCCAAAACAGAAACTACAAAGTATGGGCAACAAACTAAATAGTTTACGAATGATTCTTACTTTATTTATGTCGGGTTTAGCAGTTTTCATACTTTACAGCACACAACAAAAAAGTAGCAATCCAGGTTTTGTATTTGCAATCATTGGATTATTATTCACTTTTTTAGGCAATTATTTCAAAACTATAAAGCCTAATTATTTCATTGGAATTAGAACACCTTGGACGTTAGAAAATGAAGAAGTTTGGAAAAAAACACATTTAATAGGTGGAAAATTATGGTTTGTTGGTGGATTATTAATGACATTGACTTTTTTGATGCCAAATGAAATGCAACTGTATACTTTTTTAGGAATTACGGCCGTTATTACAATTATTCCAATTGTATATTCTTATTTGGAATTTAAAAAAATCAAAAATCAGTAACAATAAACTTTTTATTACCACTAATAGGATAAATCGATAATCATGAAAAAAATACTTTTCCTTTTTGTATTGACATTTTCGTTGGCTTCAATTGCTCAAGAGCGTTTTGAAAAAATTGACAGCTTGTTGACTTATTTGAATCAAAACAACAAATTCATGGGTTCACTTTGTATTCGTGAAGGCGAAAATGTAGTATTTAACAAAGCATATGGTTATGCAGATGGCGAAAAAAACATTCTAGCCAATAGAGAAACCAAATATAAAATTGGATCGGTTACTAAAACCTTTACTGCAGTAATGATTATGCAATTGATTGAAGAGAAAAAATTGACTCTTCAAACCAAATTGAATCGTTTTTATCCAAAAATTCCAAATGCAGAAAAAATTTCGATTTATGATTTATTACATCACAGAACTGGAATTGTAGATTATATAAATGGCGACACTATTACAGCTAAAAACATTTATCGATTCCATTCAAAAGAAGAAATGATTCAAAAAATAACGGATTACAAACCATTATTTGAACCTGGAACAAAACACCAATATAGCAATTCGAACTATAATTTATTAGGCTATATTATTGAAACACTTACTAAAAAATCTTACGCTGAAAATATTCAAACAAGAATTGTTAAAAAGGCCAACCTAACAAATACTTATTTCCCACAAGGAAAAATCAATACTTCAGTTGGAGAAAGTTATTCTTATTCATTCAATGGATCTGAATGGGAAAAAGTAGAAGAATGGGAAAACTCTATTGCTTATTCTGCTGGAGCCATGATTTCAACACCTGCCGATTTAACACGTTTTATGCATGCGCTTTTTGAAGGAAAATTAGTTAAGCCAACTTCATTAGAACAAATGAAAGAAATTAAAGACGGCTATGGAAAAGCATTAGTACAATTCCCTTTTGGTGAGCGTCGTTTTTATGGTCATACTGGAGGAATTGAAAATTTTAGAGCAGTTGTAGGCTATTATCCTGCTGAAAAATTAGGTGTTTCATTAATTGTTAACGGCGATAACTTCAATAGAAATGATATTATGATAGGTGTATTGAGCATTTATTATAAAATGCCTTTCCCTTTTCCTGTATTTACTAAAATAGACGCCGCAGAATTAGCAAAGTTTACAGGAACTTACACATCAAAAGAGTTGCCTTTAAAAATTACGATTTCTGAAAAAAATGGTGAATTATTTGCACAAGCAACAGGACAAAGTGCTTTCCCTTTAACTTTTAAAGCAGAAAAAACATTTATCTTTGCATCCGCTGGAATAGAAATGGTATTCGGCGAAAACACTTTTGTTTTAAAACAAAGTGGCATGAGTTTTAACTTCACCAAAGAATAAATGACAATAAACATATTATCGGGAAATCAAATTGCTCTAATAAAGAAAATCACAAACGGAAGAAATCTTGATTTAATAGGATTATTGATTGTTATTTCTGGTTCTATTTTTTTAGATTATCACAAAACCAGATATTATTTTTCAATGGATAATATTTCCTATTATTTTCCACTGGGTTTCTTCTCTATAATAAATGTAGGATTTTCAATGATTGCGACTAGATTAGTCACAAAGAAAAACAATTTAGGCAATTTAATTCACACCTTTAATACTACACTAAGTGGTACAATTGATTATCTATTAGGAAACATTGGCGCTATTTTAACCTATCCTATTTCAATCGTTGCCAATTACTTATCATACAATCATTGGAAAAAAGACAATCGATTAAATGATATTGATTTTGCATTCTACCGCAATTTAGTTGTGGGAATGGCCACTTCTTTAACTTTGAATTTTATTGCTTTTTACTATCTATCACCTAAAAAAATAGATTGGTTACTTTTCATGTCAATTGCATTTCCAGCTGGATTAACCTTTGGCGGAACATTTAACAACATCAAGCGCTATCCAGACAACTGGTTTCTTTGGCAAGTGTATAATTTATCTAAAATTATTCAAAGCATTTTTATTTTAAATATTGCAAATACTATTAAATATTCATTCTATATGATTAATGCAATTTTAGGCTATATTACTTGGAATGATGATAAGATCAAACAATTATAGTTTTCTAGTAGATTCTCTCTGACGCAACTCTGTTTTTATCACAACTGTTTGGTGCTGATAGAATTCGTCTTTCGTGTTTAACTTATTGATAAGTAACTCTGCCGCTTTGGCTCCAATTTCAGGCGCATGTTGACTCACAGTAGATAAACTTGGCGTTAATCTTTTAGACCAAACGCCATCAGCAAAACCAATAATGTTTAATTGCTCAGGAATTTTTATTCCTTTTTTTATTGCCAATTTCATTGCCATTGTAGATGCATGCTCATCTAAAGCAAAAATAGCGTCTACTTTCTCCTTTAAAAACAAGTTAGTTAATTTTTTATCAAATAAATCAATCTCATTTTCGACAACTAATAATTTATCGTTCAATTTAATATTATTTTCTTCCAATGCTTTTTGGTAACCATCAAATCGTAATTTACCAACACTTAAATTACCAATGGTTGATAACAATGCTATTTTTTTGCTTCCTAATTTCAATAAATGCAGAGTGGCATCATAAGAAGATTCAAAATCATCAACAATTACTTTATCACAAACAATAGTTTCAGCAACTCTATCAAACATTACGATAGGAGTTCCACTATTAATAATATCTTTAAAATGCTGATATTCTTTCTCAGATTGCGTTTCTTCGGCTACAGAAACAATAAAACCATCAATAGTTCCATTATTCAACATATCCATTACTTGCATTTCCTTTTCGTATGATTCATTAGAAATGCCGGTAATAACATTATATCCTTTAGCTAAAGCTGCTTTTTCAATACCACTAAATACTTTCGCAAAAAAAGGATTTAGGATATTAGGAATAATTACACCAATAGTATTAGTACGTTGGTTTTTTAAGTTTTTAGCAATACTATTTGGTTTATAGTTTTGCAATTTAGCATACTCCTGAATTTTTATTTTAGTCGCTTCACTAATTTCAGGGCTATCACTTAAGGCTTTAGAAACAGTAGAAATAGACACTTCAAACTCCTTCGCAATTTGTTTTAAGGTTGCTTTTGCTTTCATTCTTAAAATTTAAAAAGTAAAAATACACTATTTTTTGCAATTATACAGCTAAAAAAAATCAATAATAACAGATGGTTAGCTACTTCAAAACAATATTTTGCATTCCCTATTTGCAAATCTAATAATTAATTGTACTTTTGCACTCCCTTTATTGGGAATGGAATGTTTAATTTAAATTAATTATTGTGAACACATTAAGCTACAAAACAGTATCAGCAAACAAAACAACTGCAGACAAGCAGTGGATTGTTGTGGACGCTGAAGGGCATAACTTAGGTCGTTTATCTACAAAAGTAGCAATGCTTTTAAGAGGTAAATACAAACCAAGTTATACACCGCACGTTGATTGTGGAGATAACGTAATTGTTATCAACGCAGAAAAAATCAACCTTACTGGTAACAAGTTAGATGACAAAACGTACATCAGACACACAGGTTATCCAGGAGGTCAAAGAACTTTAACTGCTAAAGTAATGCAACAAAAAAACCCTGCATTATTAGTAGAAAAAGCTGTAAAAGGAATGTTACCTAAAAACAAATTAGGAGCACAACTTTTCAGAAATTTAAATGTAAATGTTGGTTCTGAGCACAAACATGCAGCTCAACAACCAAAAACAGTTAACCTAAACGATCTTAAGTAATGGGAGTTATTCACAAAATCGGTAGAAGAAAATGCGCTGTTGCACGTGTTTATGTTTCAGAAGGAACAGGAAAAATCACTGTAAACAAAAGAGAATTTAGTAACTACTTCCCAACTGCTACTTTACAGTACAAAGTAATGCAACCTCTTTCTATGACAGAGAACGCATCAAACTTTGACGTTAAAGTAAACGTTTATGGTGGTGGTTCAACAGGACAAGCAGAAGCTGTAAGAATGGCTATTGCTAGAGCAATGTGTGAAGTTGAGGCTGAAAACAGAGCTATCCTTAAACCAGAAGGATTACTAACAAGAGATCCAAGAATGGTAGAACGTAAAAAATTCGGTCAGAAAAAAGCACGTAAGAGATTCCAATTCTCAAAACGTTAATATTCGATATTTATCAGAATATATTTTCAGATTTATTTTTACAATTAAAATTGAATTAAAAACAAAGTTGTCGATATTCCTTGTAAAAAGGGAATTAGTTTAGCATCTAAATGAAGCCTAAAGCCAAAAGCCCAACGGAACATTGCTAATCACGGAACGTAAACTATTACACAATGGCAAACAAAATTGACGTTAAAGAGTTATTAGAAGCAGGTGTACATTTCGGACACATGACTCGTAAATGGGATCCAAATATGGCTCCTTACATTTATATGGAGCGTAATGGTATTCATATCATTAACTTATATAAAACTGCAGCTAAAATTGAAGAAGCTAATGAAGCTTTGAAAAAAATTGCTGCATCTGGTAGAAAAGTATTATTCGTTGCTACCAAAAAACAAGCGAAAGATATCGTTGCTGAAAAAGCAGCAGCTTGTAACATGCCTTACATAACAGAAAGATGGCCTGGTGGTATGTTAACAAACTTCGTTACTATCCGTAAAGCTGTTAAAAAAATGGCTTCTATTGATAGAATGAAAAAAGA
>ERZ1034365.877-NODE-877-length-16069-cov-3.074162_pt1 | contig 16069 bp, 29 predicted proteins | sample MGYA00520615_ERZ1034365 | MGnify/ENA primary metagenome ERZ1034365 (study PRJEB33736, sample SAMEA104284505) | Azolla filiculoides | biome: Urban; feature: Water surface; material: Ditch water | place: Netherlands | collected 2015-10-28 | depth 0-0.1 m ... | reverse complement strand
TAAAGCTACCTGCTTATGGATGAAAAACCTACCTATATTGACGTCGACCGCAGTAGTCGAAGGCAGGGAAGCGCGAATACACAGAATGCCACCATCTAAAGATAGATGGAAAGAACGATAAAAGACATATCAAGGCATAGCCGATGCAATGGCTAATCAATGGGGGGTGTTATGACCTTACACGAAGCAATCCGGCGCGGAGTTTATGCAAACGATCAATATCAATCGAATGCACTAGATAAACGCATAGCCGAGCTAGAGAACGAACTGCGCGAATTGAGAAAGCGCAAACAATTAACCGATGCCGCTGTATTAATTAACGGGCTACTGATTAACGAGGAAGTATGAGCTACGATCAATTTGTCGGAAAGAAACTAGGCATGGTTTTCCGAAAAGGAATAGATGCGAAAGTTTCTGATTACGGTCTATTCCACCACCAAGTAGATTTGGTTAATTGGGCGCTACGTCGAGGCTGTGCCGCGATATTTGCCGACACTGGCCTAGGCAAGAGCCGGATTCAAGTCGCATGGGCTGATACGGTAGTAAAGAGCACTGGATTGAAAGTATTGATTCTTGCCCCGTTAGCAGTAGCACAGCAGACCGTCGAAGAAGGCGCAAGCATTGGCGTTGATATTACTCACGCCAGAGAGCCAGAGGACGTTAAAGGCAACATCGTAATCACCAACTATGACCGACTGCACAAGTTCGATTGTTCGCAGTTTGGCGCGGTTGTATTGGACGAGTCGAGCTGTATCAAGCATCACACTGCTAAGACGTTGCAGACGTTGCTGGATACGTTCCGTGAAACGCCATACAAACTATGCGCCACTGCAACACCGGCTCCGAATGATTGGACTGAGCTAGGCAATCACGCTGAGTTCTTAGGGGTTCGGAGTAGAGTCGAAATGCTTGCCGAGTTCTTTGTGCATGACGCAGCAGAAACGCAAGTATGGCGATTGAAAGGACACGCACGCGGCCTGTTCTGGAAGTGGGTAGCATCTTGGGGCGCGATGTTACGCAGTCCAGCGGATCTCGGACACGATGCCACGATGTACGAATTGCCGCCTTTAACGGTGCATCAGCATACGGTAGAGATTGAACACAATCCGCAGCATGGCCTGTTTGCAATGGAAGCGCAGACGCTCATGGAAAGGCGCGATGCTCGCAAGCAAAGCATGGCCGAGCGTGTTGCAGAGTGCGCCAAGATCGTTAATGCAGATAACCAGCCGTGGGTAGTTTGGTGCGATCTAAACGCAGAAGGCGATGCACTGACAGCAGCCATAGAAGGTGCTGTACAGATTAGCGGATCAGATGATTCTGACGTGAAAGAGAAACGCCTGCATGACTTTGCACACGGAAAGATTCGCGTACTCGTTAGCAAACCGTCAATTTGTGGCTTTGGGTTGAATTGGCAGCACTGTAAGCGAATGGCTTTCGTCGGAGTAACAGATTCTTTTGAGGCATATTACCAAGCCGTTAGACGATGCTGGCGATTCGGCCAAAAGTCTCCGGTAGATGTGCATATCTTCGCATCGAATCAGGAAGGCGCAGTCGTCAATAACCTGAAGCGCAAAGAATCAGACGCTAAAGCAATGGCCGATGCCATGTCAGCAGAAACGCTAGACGCAGTTAAATCAAGCGTACTAGGGAATAACAAAGAAACCAATATATACGCACCGTCAAAACAAATGGCGATGCCTTCATTTATGAGGATGGCAGCATAATGAATTGCTTAGATCAGACTATCGGTGAAAACTTCGCCGTTTATCACGGTGACTGCGTAGAAGTAGCAAAAGGAATACCGGATCAATCTGTTGATTATTCGATTTTCTCTCCCCCGTTCGCCAGTCTTTACACTTACTCAAACTCTCCGCGAGATATGGGTAACGTCCGATCAGATGATGAGTTCTTTGAACACTTCGATTATCTGATTGCTGAATTGCGCCGAGTAATGAAGCCCGGCCATAACGTCAGCTTTCATTGCATGCTGATGCCAACCAGCAAAGAGCGCGATGGCTATATCGGACTGAAAGACTTTCGCGGGAATCTTATCCGAGCATTTCAGAAGCATGGATTTATTTACGCTTCAGAAGTCTGCATCTGGAAAGACCCTGTAACCGCCATGCAGCGCACTAAAGCACTCGGACTGTTGCATAAGACTGTACGAGAAAACGCCTGCATGAGCCGTCAAGGAATCCCTGATTACCTTGTGACAATGAGAGCGCCGGGAGAAATGGTTGATCGTGTAAAACATACGCACGAAAACTATCCCGTTAGTAACTGGCAAAAAGTAGCCAGTCCTATCTGGATGGATATTAACCCGAGCGATACGTTGCAATATGCCAGTGCCCGAGAGCATGACGACGAGCGCCATATCTGCCCGTTGCAGCTTGAAGTTATCCGGCGCGGCGTTGATTTATGGACTAACCCCGGCGATATTGTTTTCTCACCATTTACGGGGATTGGTTCTGAGGGTTATGTCAGCCTTCAAATGGGACGAAAGTTTATCGGAGCCGAGTTGAAAGAAAGCTATTACAAGCAAGCAGCTAAAAACTTGGAGCGTGCAATGTCTGGAACTATGGATTTATTCGCAGCATGAAACACATTACAAACATACGGGAACTGCGCCAGATGCGCTGTGAAGGATCGGAGCTATGCGAGGTCGTATCTATAGCGATTGGAGACCTAGAGCGCATTGCAGAGGTCGCAGAGGCTAGTTTGCGGGATAAGTTCGCTATGGCTGCATTAACTGGTATGTGCGCAGGATTTTCAAGTGATGGAAATTGGCCTGACGACAGATGTCCAGATCATTACGAAATAGCTGCGGAGCATTCATTTTCAATGGCAGACGCCATGATAAAGGAGCGCAGCCGATGATGAAGCCTCAACAAATGGCCGCTTATCGTGTGAATACGAATAAGCCATCAATGGCCGGCGTTACTACGGGTTATCGGAGAACCTGCACCATCTGCAAAGAATATAAGCAGATACTCGGCGGGAAACGATCACCATTCATCTGTGCAACGTGTGTAGAAAAGGGGAGCGAATGAGAATCAACATTCCACCATTACGGCTATACACCGCACAAGTAGGCGATAAGGTTAAGTTATTCGGTGACGGTGCTAACCGTGAATTTGTCGTGAGTTATATTAGGCCGGATCGTTACGTAGAATTAACTTGGAAAGGTTATTTAAGCGTAACGGCTAGTCCATGTTCGAGGTTAGTTAAATGAATATTGCAGCATGCGATGCTTTTATGGGGATATTCGGAATGACTCGCGTAATAGATAAGAATGTGGAATCAGTTAGGCAGAAACTTATGGATCGGGCAATAACCGGACATAAGAAATATGGCTGCACAACTGAGCGAACCGATTTAACTAATAAACAATGGTTAATTCACGCACAGGAAGAAGCGATGGATTTTTGTATTTATCTTGAAAAGCTAATCGGATTGGAAAAAGAATGAGCCTGTTATCGTATATCGAGTTGTGCGAGTTAGTTGAAAACAATGTTATTTCACCTGTAGAACATGACTGCATTAACGCCAGTTCAATTGATATTCACCTTGGTAAAGAAATAATCATTGAGCTAGGACATGAATCAGGAAATGCCGTAGTTGATCCACATAAGCGAACCAACTTTCCGCAACGAGTGATTGATATTTCAAAGCATTGTTATTACGACATGCGCCCCGGTGAATTTGTCCTAGCTTCTTCGGTTGAGGTGTTTAACTTGCCAAACGATATAAGCGCAGAGTTTCGCCTTAAATCATCCGGTGCGCGGAGTGGATTAAACAATCTTTTTGCCTGTCACTGTGATAGTGGATGGTCAGGATCAACTCTAACGCTTGAGCTACACAACTGCCTGCGCCTAACGAATATCCGCTTAACGCCAAATATGCGAATCGGCCAAATGTTGTTTCATCGCCATACAGAGGTTCCAGCGGATCGCAGTTACGCAGCCCGTGGCCGTTACATGAACGACAAATCAGTGCAATCGGTGAAACCATGAAATTCGCACAGATGCTTCTATCAACGCCAGCCACAACGAAGCGAACCAAGGCAGCACAGCAAAGGGCAATCAAGCTGGCTGATTACTTGGGAGACAAAGCCAAGAGTACAAACGAAATGATTGAAGAGCTACAGATGACGCATGCAGCAGTTGCTGGCGCTATTCATTCGGCGCTTCGCTCTGGTCTTATCAAGGAAGTAGGAAGCTGGCCTACTGGCCGATTTGGAAACCGCGTAAAGGTATGGAAATGCACACCACGCTAATAAGCCTTGGCCTGGCTAAGTTCATCCCGCCCACAGCCAAGATGGTAATCGACCACACGATGCCGAATGACGATGACGAGATCGATATACCCGCAGTGAATGGGAGCATCACTCGCAGACGAATGAACGCGACTCGAATCTTGTCAGCAGTGAATGACGGATATGACTTGGTGTGGATGATCGCCAAGGAAGCGAAAGTCGGAGAGCAGACGACGCGGGAAATCCTGAACGAACTGAGTAGCCAAGGACTGATACGGAAGGCATCGCAGCATCATCGCGGATCGCCTAATCGTTACTTCCCTGCATAGATCAACGGCCCCGCTAACCATAAGGAAGTGCTGCGGGAAACGGCATCTGCCTGAATGGGGCCAACCCTAACAACCGCCACCGACAGGAAACGGGTGCTCTCCTCAAACACCTAATGCCGTGCAAACCCTCCTAGGTTTTTGATTTCTTGAATCACGGCGGGTGGTGGTTGTTTTATAGACGATTATAGATTGGAGATAAAGATGACAAAACAAGACTGTCTCGAAGTAATCAAATTACTCAGTGCGCTTGAGTCATGGTCGTTTTCTAACGGGTTAAAAGTGCTGCCAGATTACTTATTTGACCGGCTGGATGCAGCGATTGAGAAACTTAGTGTGGAGGTTTTGAAATGAACCAGTCACTAGCAAGTTTCGAGTTTAGGGGTGAAACATCTCCGGTGTATGATCGGATCAATGAGCTTGAGCGAGAAGTCGCTGACTACAGGCAAGCACTCGAAGAACTAGGTGTAACACCCGACGAAGCAAGACGTGGTGCTGAACGTAGCCGAGCGTTACATAAGGAAGTCGCTGAACTCAGGCGTGATGCTGAATGGCAACCAATTGAAACTGCGCCAAAGAAAGAAACCTTCTTGGCTATTCTGTCTTGTGGTGGAGATCAAACAATCTGCACTATGCGCTGGTCTGTTGCTGAATCAAAGAACAGCCGTCCAGAAGGGAATGGTTATCACGTTGAGCGAGTATCCCACTGGATGCCGCTTCCGAAACCACCTGCAATGAAGGAGGAAACGAAATGAAAATAGGCGATTACAAATACAAAGGGATTAGCTACGAGGTTTCATTTTGCTCAGAAAAAGACTGGCGCACTGAAAAGAATAAATTTCATGCCGGTAATGGGGTTTTGTCCTCTGAGTATCACAATGAATTTCAAGAGGCGGCTAATGACATTGAACGTCAGATAGATAAGTTTATTGAAAACATCCCTAAAGATGTTGATTCACTGGTAGCTGCTTTGTCTGAACTGCTTAATTGGACAGGATATGAATCTTGTGAGTTTGATACAGAGGCAGCAAAGATACTGATAACCAATTTCTTAGAAAGATACAAGAAATGAATCTTGTTGAACGATTGCGTGCAGGTCAGCCGTATGACTCGATATTGAGAGATGAAGTAGCGAATCGCATCGAGCAGTTAGAGCGCGAGAAAGCAGAACTTGTGGAGGCGCTGGACTTTATAGCAATCACTTCGGTTGATGATTCATCTGAACGTACAGCAAGAGAAGCACTAGCCAAAGTGAGGACGAAATGAGCAATAAAGTTACAGTACAAATAACGTTTACAGAGCGCGTTAGGTATTCGGCGGTTGTTGAAATGGACGTTGAAAAGTTCGATGAGCTAGATCACGCTTTGGATAACACTCGAGGGGCTGACCTGCGTCGCGTTGAAGAATCAATTGTAGAACTATGTGATCGACGAAACGATTGGCAAGACTCCGATGAGATTGAAATTGAAGATTTCATTGTTATTGACAATGAGGAACTCAAATGAGCGATATGTTTGGAATGCCAATAGTTGATTGCTCTGACGCAGCGGTTATTCAGTCCCTCACCCGCGAGAACGCTCAGCAACGCGCTGTGATTGCGGAGCAGAATGAGACGATTGAGGCTTATACAACTAAACATAACAACGATGAATCTTTTATTCAAAAACTATTTTTTCAATACGCTGAACAATCCGCCCTCATCGAGAAACTTGGGGAGGCTTTGACTGCACTGGTTTGTTATAGCCGAGAGCGATGTTGTGGCTTGCTAATAGCAGACGAAGCCCTCGCTGAACTCGCAGCATGGAGGGACAAGAAATGAAATACCGTAAAAAGCCGGTAGTTATTGAAGCGTTTCAAATTGGTAGTGATAGGTTTTACCCTGAATGGCTACACGACGCAGTATCTAAAAACGATGTTATCACCTACAAAGACCCGAACAGTGACGGATGGAAAGAACCGTTTTACCATTGCGACATTAAGACACTCGAAGGTGTTATGCGTGGCAACCGTGGCGACTACATCATTCAAGGTGTAAGTGGGGAGATTTACCCGTGCAAGCCAGACATCTTTGAATTGACTTATGAGAAGGTTGAATAACCATGTACATCGAACGAATCGTGAATAACAAAGTGATCTACGGGTGGGGTAGGAACACAGGGCATTACAAGGTTATTGCTTGGACACTTGGCCCATTCTCAAAGGAGTTGAAATGATTACCAAAGATGAAGTTGAGAAGCTGGCGAAAGAGTGGCGCTTTATTGACGAACACACAGAAAACGGATGGCGCGAGTATGAGCATTACCAATTCGATCCTGTCGAGTTAGTAAGCTTCGCCAAAGCCTGTTACCAACGCGGGATTGAGGATGCTGCGAAGGTGTGTGACGACACAGCGAATGAAGCTATCGACACTTATGGATCAGCATATCTAGTTGGCGCTGCTGAAGATATACGCAAACTAGGGGAAACCAAATGACCCACCTACTCCGACTTTTATACCCAATGAGCAGCCAGCGCAGATACAACGCTTTGATTAGAGCTTGGCGAGTCACCCTTACTTTTCCTTGGGGGAAATGATGAGAACAACAGATCAGATTATTAAAGAAATTGTTGATGTATTCAGCGGAAGTATTTATGTAAGCGAAAGCGTAGGAGGTCTTTCTTGGAGAGCAAGAGAAAAACTAGAGCTTCTGTTGCGTGAGCTTATTTCTTCTGTAAAAGCCAGCTAGATGATGACCAAACAAGAGCAGATGAAACTTCGCCGCCTTGAGCTTGAGAACGAGCGTCTTAGGGAAGTGAATGACAAGCATATCGACGTATATAGAGATCAGGCAATCGAACTGATTGAACTACGCGCCACGATTGAACTATTGAAAGAGGTAATCAATGGGTAAAGGTAGCAGCCCTAGGCCATACAGCGTGCCTAAAGATAAGTTTAACGAGCAATTTGACGCAATATTCGGGAAGAAGAAAGATGAAAGTAAGCAGAGCAACGAAGGAACGAGTATCGGCAGCGAAGGACGAAGCAAACACGGTGAAGAATCAGCTAAACATTCTACTGATTCGACTCTCTGAACACTCAGGAACTAAGCGAGTGTGCAAGCACTTGGAGAGCGTGATTAACCGGCTTGATGATTGGCAGCGCACTCCACATTTATAGCCTGTCTGCAATATCCTCGGGCTTCTCTGCATAGTAAAACATCAGCGATCTAATATCCCTATGCCCGATCATTTTTGCCAATTGCAGTACATCAAGCTTTTTGCTTAAACGAGTAATTGCCTCAGATCGAGAGTCATGGAAATGGCAACCGTTGATTGATGCAACTTGAAACGTGTTTGATGCAACATGATTAGACAGCGTAAAGACTTTGACCGTATCAATGTTCCTTCTGCTTTCAACAATCTCTCTTGCCTTGATGCTTAACGGAACGTGACGACGATCTCCGTTTTTCGTATCCAGCAAAGTTACATGCTTCTCTGAAACGTTATCCCACTTTAGAGACAACAACTCACCTAGCCTCATGCCGGTTTCTATCGCTAATAGGAACATGTCAGAAACCTGCTTTCCAACGCGCATAGTGTTTAGATTGGCGCAAATGGTATCAATCTCTGCCTGAGATACGCCGCGCCTCCTAGAAGGGCCTGGAGATGGCTTCCTAACAGTTTTAAGCGGGTTAGAACGCATCCATTGCCATTCATTTACAGCAATCTCAAACATGGCCGATAGAATGATTAGCTCTCTCCTTACTGACACCTGAGAGACTTCCTTTAATCGGTTGTCTCTGTAATCCGTCAAGTAGGCAGCGGTCAGGTGTTCTACATGCTTTGAGCCAATCGCCTTGTCCAAGTGCTTTAGGCGTGACAACTCAGGGACGCTTCCCTTGTGTGTTTCTGCTATCGGTCGATAGCGTTCAATCAGATCATGCAGCGTCTTGACCGGGGACAATCCGTTATCTTCCTGATCGTTAGACCACGCTAACGCTTCCCGTTTAGTCAGGAATGTTTTAGCCTTGCGCTTCCAGTCGATGCAAACTTCTGCTCGCCACTTATCATTTCGCTTGTCGATACTAGCCACAGTCGGAAATAATTGGACGGAGAGTGTCGCTTTCTATCTATGCAGACCTCTGCTCTCCACTTGTCTCCACGCTTTGCGATGTTTGCCATAGTCGGAAATCCAGTCGGAAATAATCGGACAGACAGCATAGCATTAGAAAAACACAACACGTTAAACGCTTGTTTTTAAGCGTATTAGGCCAATAGCGAGAGCTATCATAATCTATAGATATGCTGCGTCGCAGCAACGCTACATCATTGCAGCACAACGATATACACTGATTCAGTCGGAAATAAATCGGAATCACTTAAATCTGTACCGGATCGTTTAATAGGTGAAAACGTAGTATTAGACGATAAAAGCGACAGTAAAAACACCTGCCACTGGTAGCATCAAATCCAGTTTTGAATCCAGCGACCATCGCCAGAAGTCCAGCGCCTCATAGCCAATTAGCTTAGAAGGATCACCAATCTTGTATTCCCGTTGTGCATGTTCCCTGCCACCGAATACGCCAATAGCGAACGCTGCACCGATCCAATAGTTTCCTGTCAGATAGCCGAGAATGAACTGGAAAGCCAGCGCAATACCTAGATGCTCAAAGTTGGTCTGGTTCATGCCCACCCCATTGCATCGCAGTCAGCCTCACGATCCGGCCAGTTGATGAGATAGGTTTGACGGTTGGTGTAGTACTAGCTGGTCCCCTAATGATAATAAACTGTGAGCTTGGATTCGGCGGTGTTGAAGGTAATTGAGTCGATCATTTAAGCCACCACATAAGTAATAGTCATTCGATGGGTGCGTAATGTGGTAGAGGTCGCAATAAACGATACAGAGATACGGTCATTCACTGTATCGGCAGACACCGCACCAATTTGATTGTTGTTGTAGTCAAAACTTACACCACCCGCCTGAGTCGTCGATGCAAAGTTAGAGGCAACGGGAATCGAAAAGCTATACACCGTTCCACCCGTTGAGGTCGGCGTAATATCTGGCGAAAAAGTCAGCGTGACCACGTTGCCGACACGCATGTAATACGCGGCCCGTGATATTGAGCTGGCTACGTTTGTGCCGTTGGTGATAGTCGGTGTATACGAACCGCTGAACACATTGCCGTCTGAGGCTGCGGGTGCGGTGACTGCGGTGCGTGACGTTTTGATGCCACCCATTGCATCAACGGCAAGACCAGCTCCTGACTGAGTTATCGTAATCGCCGCAGATGAACTATTAACTGATACAGACGATGGATTAACTGCGCTTAAAGTTTCGCTAACCTGCTTGATAATAGAGGCATGTGCTCTAAGATAGTTATCAAGGTTAGTGCCAACAGGCTCAGAGCCGGAAGGTGAATTGTTTGCTGCGGTTACGTCTAAATCTGCAATCGAAGTGGGTACGGCCATGTTGTTTCTCCAGTGTCATCCCGACATTAAGAGGTTGTGTTACTTAGAAATCTAATATCCCGCCTGATTTTCCGCCGAGCGAACCAACGGCAACCGCCGCCGCTCTCTGCCTTGCTTTAATGGCTTCTTGTGCCATCTGCAAAGCTTTCATTTCATCGGTTGAGTATTTGGACATTAAGATGCTTCCAATGCCGTTCCTAACGGGTTCTGGCGTTGCTGCTCTTGTTGCCATTTTACCAGCGGAGCCGATCAATCCAGCCAAACCACCCGTTTTAACATTCAATCCTGCGTTAATCAGATCGTTTGCGTTATCGACATTCTGTTGATCGCTTCCAGCTTCCCGACTGAATGTTCGTGAGTTTCTACTAGGCCCAAGTGATTCAAGGCGTTTAAGCGTTTCCTCGCCTTTAAGCATCTGCTCTACTTGAGCGTACTTAACATCATTGCCCAATAGCGCCTGAAGTTTCTCTCGCGTGTTTCTATCCTTCCACACGTTAAGCAACTTGTTCTGTCCGGTCTGGCTTCCGACCATTTCACGCAGTTTCTCAGATGCGCCAATCTTGAAAGCGTCTAGCTCACTCTGGCTCATATTCTCAGTCAGCGCCGTTATACGCTCTGCGTCATCGTTCCAGAATGCCTTACCCTTCTTCATGGCTGTTTGAAGCGATGCAGGGCCAGCAAATGCATCCCTAGCCGATTTGTACAGGGATACGCCGGTCTTTGGGTCAATCGTCAGATTATCCAACTCGCCAAGCAAATCGGACTTCATGCGAACGTATGACCGACCAAGTGTTGTAACTTTTCCGGTTACTGCATCGGTTTGACTTTCAATCAGATCATCAATTCCGCGTTTGATTAAGTCAGCATCCCGCATTGAAATACGCCCGCCGTTAGTGGCATTCATTAGAGCATCGGTTGATTCTTTTGAACCCAACGAGAACGGAACACGCTCTGCGGTAGCAATCTTGCTTGCCGTACCTGCTGCGCCTAGTTTCTTGGATGCGTTAAGAATGCCGCGCAAATTGTCGCTGATTGGAATATCCATTCCATGCAAACGCTGATACAAAGGCGCAGACTCTTGAATCTTCTGAGCCTCTAGCGATTTATTTACATCGCCTGCCCGACCATACCCGCCATTTACTGCATACACAGCATCATCCATCCGATCAGGGCGTGTTGCCTGACGGTTACGGATAAGGGTTTCCAGTTCGTCTTTTGTACGCCCCGGAAGGTTGGCATTCAAGTCCAATGTACCCCTCGTATTCTCTCCAGCCGCATCAGCAAAACGAGCCTCTGCGCCAAGACGCTGCATGTTTCTACCAACATCAGCCACCGTTAGATTGTCGCGGTTAAACGCATCTGCGACACGGTTACGGGCAAGCCACATGCTGTACTTCTGACCAACGCCAGGCATATTCGCCGCTGCTGCATTACCAATAGCTCCAGCAATCGGTGAAGCTGCTTTAATAGCGCCCATCATACCAAGGCCAAGCGTTGCACCAATGCCACCACTCTTTAACGCTTCGCCGCCTACACCTTGACCTTCTGAAGAATCTCCAGCGCCCTGCAAGCCACCGTAAAGAAGCCCTGTGCCGCCTGCGGTTAGCATCGGACTCTTGCCTAATAAGTCTAGTGCAGGAACGGCAGATTTCAATATCTTTGGGATTTTTAGTGCAGCAAGCGGAGTAGATATACCACCAGCCAGATTAGACAACACAGCACCGACAGGCTCTTCTGTTCGATGCTGCTCAAGTGTTGCGTTATATCTGTCTTTGTCAGCGCCTAGCTTGCTTGCAATCTCATCGCCAAACCCGAAAGACACGCCTTGCCCGAACTGCATAGCACGTTTGCCGAATGCGCCTACGTCATACGGTTTTGGGCCGCTATTCTGAGCGATAAAGCCACCAAGCTGCTCTGCTGTAGCACCTTCCGGCCCTTCAATGTCGTATGTCTTACCATCTGGCGCTTGTACGGTATAGATAGGCATTATCGAACCCCAATAATCTTAAACCCGCCGCCAGCCGGTTTAGCACTTTGCGCCAAGTCAGCAAACAATGGATTCTTTTCAGAGTAAGCCGCCAATTCATCAGCGAACCCGTTAAGCGTCTTGTTCTTGTTGCGATACTCTCTAGCCATCTTCCCGATTTCAACATCTCGCTTGGCAAGGCGCTTGTTCGTTTCGATAATCAAACGATTTCCTTCAGGCGTGTTTGACATACTTGGCGACATTTGCTGCAAGAATTCACGGTCTGGATTAGACATAGCGCCCGGCATGAGATTTTCACCGCCTTGATTCTTTGCCCTCAAAGCAAGTTCATTACTCAGCGCAGCGAATGCCTGTTTTTGTGGCAGCTTGTCGTCATACTTCATTCCTAGAGAATCAAACACCGCAGCAACTTCATTGGCTGCTGGAGCAAGTTTTCCTGTATTGATCCCCTGCATCAATTGTTCTGCCCTTGTCAGCTTGTTAATCATTGCTGATGATGAGATAGACGTTTTCTGCGTAGTTGAATACTGGTCTGCCAAATCTTTTCCGAGCGCCTTCTGCTCTTCGGTTTCCATTGCTGGAAGTTTGACAATTGAATTATTGACAGACCGACCCGCAGCCCGAATATCCTTTTGACCGCTCAGATATTCAGGGATGTATTCAGGCATTCCGGTTGCTTGATTCATTCGCATGCCAGGCGGTAACTTTGGCCCACCTTCGGCAATTGTTTTTCCATTCTGCACAAGGCGACCACCTTCAGGCAGGCTATGTACTTCGGTAATGTTTTTCAGGTAAGAATCAGGGCTTAGATCAAACATGCTGCGGTCTTGCTCTGGCAATGAATCACGATAAGCAGCAATCTTCTCTTGACGTCGAGCCGCATCAATCTGCGCTTGCTTCATCTGCCCAATCTGCATGCTTCGCAAATCTTTCATCTGCCCCGCTTGCTCTTGCTGCATCTGCTGATCTTGCGCCTGTGCATAGCCCATCAATCCAGACATACCGGCACGACCTAGCGAGTTAATCGGTTGCCCTTTACGCGCACCGGCTAGGCCACCGGCTACGGTTGAGAGTAGGCCGATACCTTCCGGCGTCTTGGCGAAACTGGCGAATTCTTCAAGTAATCCCATTACAGTAACCCCCGCTGACGACGAGCTAAACGTGCTTGTTGTGATTGCATCATTTGCTGCTGTTGCTGTTGTTGTGCGCCTTGAACCATCTGGCCTAGATTGTTATTCGGCATAGGTGTTTGCACCTGCGGAATCGGCATCTGTTTTTCTGGCGTGGTAAATAGATTCTTTGCCGAGTTAGCCGCATTCATTGCCTGCATGCCACCTTTGGCGACACCGCCCATATCTGATAGCAAGCCACCACCTACAGCCGGAGCGCCATATTGCCCCGCTGCATTAGCCGCAGCGCCGCCCATCGTGTTAGCGGCTACCACTTCACCGGCAGCGTTAGCGCCTACACCTTCAGCCACTGGAGCCATAGTCACACCAGCAGAGCCTACAGCGCCCGGAGCCGTACTGAGCAATCCAGGTAGAGCCGCGCCGCCCGCGCCCAATGCAGCGCCAATTAGAGCGCCTTCAAATGGATTCTTTTTCTTCATCAAGCCACCAATAGCAGCACCGGCCATTGGCAAGAGAATCATATCGTCGATACCAAACATGCTTATTTACCCCCACCACTGCTTTGTTTCGATGGGTCAATTGGTTGATATGCGCTAGATATGTCTTTATCAAAAATCATATGCGCCATTTTTATGTTTGCCTGTTGCCAAGGGAGATATTGCTTTGGAATATTGTCCAATAATGATTGTGCATTCTGGTATTGAGTTGGTGCACGATATACCGAAGCAAGCGATTGCTGACCATCCAGTATATTCTGCTGATTCTGCTGATTGGCTGCGCTCTTGTATTGGTTAGCCAAATTCATTGCATTTAAATTGATAGGCATTATTTACCCCCGCCGCCGCCAGATTGTTGAGTCGTAGAAGAACCGCCCAAGTTAGAACCGAACACGCCAGACATTGCTGCGAGTTTCTTGTAGGGGTCATTCTGCTGTTCTTGGAATTGCTGGTAGTTGAAATCCATCCCTTGCTGATTCTGGTCTTGAATCGCCTGCCCTGCATTCATCAGTTGCGAAGCATCCTGATATGCCTGATTGCCGAATGTCGGAGCCGAGTTAATCGCACTCAATCGACGGGCCTGATCTCCTTCATAGGCTTGACCGTACATTGACGCAGATGTGTCGCCCAAAGCACGACCAAGTGTTTCTTGGTGCGCTGTGGAGCCGTAATTGTTTCCACCGAATTGACTATTAACGCGGGTCTGTACGTTATCCAATGACTGATTAACCATCGAATTAAGGTAAGGATTCGGACCTGCGCTATTCATGTCGTTGATACCTGATTCAGCGTTATCCATCGTTGCCGAGCCATTCATGGCCCGATTCGCAGCCATGCTTAGTGCGTTCGTTTGCAACCCGTTAAAATCATCAAAACGTTGCTTTTTGTAAGGCGTGTAAGCCTGATCGCTGAGTTTGATTGCGTCTTGCGTGTAACGAGTCGCCAGTGGCTTAAGTTCCTTGGGAATCTCTTGCGTAGTGGTTGAAGTGCCACCGCCACCACTAGAGCCGCCACCGTTAGCCATTGAGTGCGCTGGATTAGAGATACCTTGCTGCATGAGTTGTGCGTAAGTCATAGCACTTCCTTTTCCATAATCATATAAACATCTGTGGCTTTAAGTTTCATTTTATAAAGCCTATTTTGTGCGGGTTTAGCTGCAAATCGAATCCGAGAACATCCTAAATCTTTTGCCATCTTGGTCAGTAGATCGTAGAAGGTTTCAAAGTGTGCATTGTGGGCGGTCATGTTCGTGATAAACATTACATTCATATTCGGCAGAATATCCACCTTGAATGCACCCCATCCCATCGTTTGATTATCTGAGTCCATGCGAACCAATTGGCGCTCACCACGAGCTAATAACATTTTCAATTGATCCGGCGTACATTCCTCAACGCACGATTCACCCAATGATTTAGCGCCATCAGCCCATGCCGCGTCAGTGTGTCGTGAATGGATTGGTATAAGAACCATTTAATTCCCTGTCAGAGTGCGTAACTCAAGCCATGTTCCGGGTGTTCCTGATACGGTGCATACCCACCCGATAATCACATATTTTGAACTAGCCGCGCCTAATTCAGCTGGTGCGGTATTCATACATTTATTCGATTGATACCATGTGCCGGTAGTGGGCGCCGATGTTCCGGTTGTATCCCACATATACGAGTCATTATACGCTCTTGAATATTCTCTGAATAACTCATATAACCGCTGAGTTAATGGACGGAGTTTATCGTCAGAGATAATAGGAAGGCGAGGATCAAGGGGAAGTTTCATTTGTCACCCAATAGCGAATAACCACCAAGACCTAATAAACCACCTGCACCAATACCTCCGAGTAAATAAGGATCGGCATAGCCTAGTAAATCAGCTTCATGGCGGCGCATTGGGTCGAAGGCTGCGAAGCGGGAACGAATAGCTGAAGGATCAAATACAGCAGTGTTTTTGCTTGGCAATGCTGCTTCTTCTGTATGGAATATCCCGTTTGGGCCTCTGTCTTTTACAGAGTTGAAAACCATTGAGTCATAGCCTTGCGAGTTTCCCCACCTTGCCAAGTCATCAGTTGAAATATGGTCATCATATTTAAAATCGTCAGGAAATAACTTTCCTACTGTTTTCTTAAACGGCTTTCTTGTTATTTGAGACTTTGTTTCATCGCCAAAAAGCTCACGCATCAGCATGTCGCCTTCTGTATCAGCAACGGTTATTTTTGGAGCATCGACCTTTGCGCTACTTTTAATCCAGTTCCAATTTGCGCCGTTTGTTTCAACATTAACAGGCGAGTCAAGGCGAAGCATTGTAGGCATAACTAAGCCACCATCGCGGCTTGCATAAGTAGAAGCGACAGCAGGGTTTTCAGCAAAGAACGCACCGGAGCCATGCGTTTTTCCAGAGCCACCGCTTGCATTGAATTCGTTAAAGTCTTT
>ERZ1034365.876-NODE-876-length-16089-cov-6.870847_pt1 | contig 16089 bp, 16 predicted proteins | sample MGYA00520615_ERZ1034365 | MGnify/ENA primary metagenome ERZ1034365 (study PRJEB33736, sample SAMEA104284505) | Azolla filiculoides | biome: Urban; feature: Water surface; material: Ditch water | place: Netherlands | collected 2015-10-28 | depth 0-0.1 m ... | reverse complement strand
CCCGCGGGTGGCGCTTTTCATGATGAGATGAATTAACCCAACATCAGCTTGTTGATCTTGCGTACAAAGCCTGCCGGATCTTCAATCTGACCGCCTTCGGCTAGCAAGGCTTCATCAAACAACACCGATGCGTAATCATCAAAGTGGCCACCCTCATTCGGCAACAACTCCATTTTCTTCAACATCGGGTGCTCTGGGTTGATTTCCAGAATCGGCTTAATCTCCGGCGCATTCTGACCCATCATCTTGAGCATGCGTTGCAGGTTCGCACCCGGATCATGCTCATCGGCCACCAGACAGGCTGGTGAATCTGTCAAGCGATGCGTTACACGCACTTCCTTGAGCTTCTCGCCCAGAGCCTTCTGCAGTCGCTCGACCAGATCCTTGGCGGAAGTCTCGGCTGCGGCACGCGCCTGCTTTTCACTCGCATCTTCCAGCTCACCCAGATCCAGACCGCCCTTGGCAACTGACTGCAGTGCCTTACCATCAAAGTCGCGCAGATGGCTGACCAGCCATTCGTCGACCCGATCCGACAGCAGCAGCACTTCAATGCCCTTCTTGCGGAAGATTTCCAGATGCGGGCTGTTCTTCGCACCCTGGAAGGTTTCGGCCGTCACGTAATAAATCTTGTCCTGACCCGGCTTCATACGCGAGACGTATTCCGTCAGCGACACGCTCTGTTCTGGGCTATCGGTCGTGGTCGTGGCAAAGCGAAGTAATTTGGCAATGCGCGCCTGATTGGCTTGATCTTCGCCAACGCCTTCCTTAAGTAACTGCCCGAACTGATTCCAGAACGTGGTGTACTTATCGGCATTGTTGTCTGCCAGCTCTTCCAGCAAACCGAGCACGCGCTTGGTGCAGCCAGAACGGATCTGCTCGATATCCTTGCTTTCCTGCAAAATTTCGCGCGACACGTTCAAAGGCAGATCGGCAACATCAACCACACCGCGTACAAAACGCATATAGGTCGGCATCAGCTGTTCGGCATCATCCATGATGAAGACACGCTTCACATAAAGCTTGATGCCGTGCCGGGCATTACGATCCCACAGATCAAACGGCGCCTGCGAGGGAATATAGAGCAACTGGGTGTATTCCTGACGACCTTCCACCTTGGCATGGACCCAGGTGAGTGGCTCCTGATAGTCATGCGCCACGTGCTGATAGAAAGCCTTGTATTCGTCTTCGGTCACTTCATTCTTCGGGCGCGCCCACAGCGCACTGGCCTGGTTAACGGTTTCTTCCTCACCCGTCGACTTCATGGCCTTGGTTTCTTCGTCCCAGCTTTCCTTGACCATACGGATCGGCAAAGCGATGTGGTCGGAGTACTTGCGGAGAATTTCGCGGATCTTCCAGCCATTAATCAGATCTTCCTGCTCGGCACGCAGATGCAGAATCACTTCCGTACCACGACCCGGATGATCGATATCAGCCACGGTGTAATCACCCTCACCTGCCGAGACCCACTCCACACCCTCGTTGGCCGGTGCGCCGGCTTTACGACTGCGTACGGTGACTTTGTCGGCAACGATGAAGGACGAATAGAAACCCACACCGAACTGACCAATCAGATTCGCATCTTTCTGGTCATCGCCGGTCAATGCCGAAAAGAACTCCTTGGTCCCCGATTTGGCAATCGTCCCAAGATGGACGATCGCCTCGTCCTTGGTCATACCAATGCCGTTGTCGGCAATCGTGATGGTCTTGGCTTCTGCATCAATCAGAATACGCAGACCCAGCTCAGGATCGTTTTCAAACAGGGCCGGTGTGGCCAATGCTTCGTAGCGCAGTTTGTCACAGGCATCCGAGGCATTTGATACCAACTCACGCAGGAAAATTTCTTTATTCGAATACAGCGAATGAATCATCAGCTGTAGCAGTTGCTTTACTTCCGCCTGAAATACCTTGGTTTCTGTCTGAGTTTGTTGTGTCATAAGTCTTTGAGATTAAAGGGGTGGTTAACCAAATACAACGCAATGCATCCTATATAAGGGCACGCCTTTGAAATTCAAGCGTCTGGATTAAATGGGGGCATAACCAATGATTGGTAAGCCACTGCCACGACTTCCAGTTCACGCTCGCCCAACGGGCTAGCAAAACGGGCGACGTCGCCTTCTCTTAGTTTGAGCAGTGCCTTAGCCAGGGGTGACACCCAGCTAATCCAACCTTTAACGGGGTCAGCTTCGTCGATACCGACGATGCTGTAGGTGGTTTCATCGCCGTTTTCATCACAAACCACCACCGTGGCACCAAAAAACACCTGATCCCGATGCTGCTGCATCCCCGGATCAATAATGTGCGCGTTTTCCAGTCGCTTCATCAAAAACCGAATCCGCCGGTCTATTTCCCTCAGACGCTTTTTGCCATAGAGATAATCACCATTTTCCGAACGATCCCCATTGGAAGCTGCCCAGGAGACGATATCCACGATTTTAGGACGCTCGGTTTTTACCAGAAAGTCGAGCTCATCACACAGACGGCGATGGCCGCCGGGTGTCATGTAATGACGCTGTTCGGGGGTGGCAGATTGGCTCATGGATCTGTCTTTGTTAGGCAAGCGGGCATTATCCTAGACACCGCGTTCTGATGTCACAAAAAATTAATCGATTACACGCCCTAATCCCCTTGCACAGAAGCTCGTTGCGGCGCAACATAAGACCTATAGAATTTATTAAATTCGGGAATAAATATGCAACTAGAAACATCAAACACCACCCTCAAAGGGCTTAAAGGTCTGGTGGTCGGCATTGCTAATCAACACAGCATTGCATGGGGTTGTGCAGAGGCGTTTCGTGCCGCGGGCGCCGAGCTTGCAGTGACCTACTTGAATGCCAAAGCAGAACCACATGTTCACCCTCTCGCCGAAAGCGTCGATGCGTCGATTATCCACCCGCTGGATGTAGAGAATGATGCTGAAATGACCGCTCTGTTCGAGAAAATTGAACAACAGTGGGGCAAGCTGGACTTTGTGTTGCACTCCATTGCATTCGCCCCGCTAGAAGATCTGCACGGCGCCGTTCTTGAAACTAGCCGTGCTGGCTTTGCCCGGGCGATGGATATTTCCTGCCATAGCCTGATTCGACTCGCTCGCCATGCAGCCCCCTTGATGAAAGATGGCGGCGCACTGCTGACGATGAGCTATGAAGGCGCCAACCGCGTGGCGCCCCACTACGGCATCATGGGTCTGGCCAAAGCTTCTCTGGAAGCGGCTACCCGCGCACTGGCAGCAGAACTTGGCCCGAAAAACATTTCTGTGAATGCGATTTCCCCCGGCCCCATTGCAACGCGGGCCGCCTCGGGCATCCTCGAATTTGATCACCTAATGCAAGACAGCATCGAACATGCCCCATTACGGCGCCTGGTCACCATCGAAGAGGTTGGTGCGCTTGCAACCTTGCTGGCCAGTCCGGCAGGACGCGGCATTACCGGTGACGTTATTGTCGTTGATGGCGGACGCCACATTCTTTACTGACTTTAGAGTATTTCATGCCCCACACTTCCAGCCTTGAAAAGTTTTGCGGCGGTCTCATCGAGAACCACCCGTTTGGTGAACTAAAAGTTGGCGATCACGCCTCCGTAACGCGAACGGTCACAATTGATGACTTGCGCATGTTTGCCGCAGCAACCGGCGATGCCAACCCGACGATGCTTGATCCGGAATTTGCGGACAGCAGCATTTACCGGGAGGTTGTTGCCCACGGGATGTGGTCTGGCGCCATGCTGGTCAACCTGCTGGGGAGTGAATTGCCGGGCCTGGGTACCATTCTTGTGGATCAGAACTTGCGTTACTTGCGACCAGTAACCGTGGGCGATACGGTGACCTTCAAAATCACCGTCGAACGAAAATACGATCGTACACAGCATGTACTGTTTGATGCAGAGGTGCTTCTCGAGAATGGTTTACGGGCGGTTACCGGCACACTGGAAGTACTTGCGCCTTCCGAAAAGATTGTGCGCCAGCAACTGTGCGTGCCTGAGGCAACCCTATCGACTCGCGACAAACGATTTCAGGGTTTTATTGCGCAGGCCGAAGGCAAGGCAGCCATCTGTACCGCAGTGATTCATCCCTGCGATGATGAATCGCTACGCGGCGCAGTACTCGCTGCTGAACGCGGCCTGATTCAGCCTATTCTCATTGGCCCGGCAGTACGGATTCGCCAACTGGCCGAAACCTTAGGCCTAAACATCGACCCTTACCGTCTTGTCGACACCGCCTATAGTCAGGAATCTGCCCGTGTTGGTGTAGAGCTTGCCCGTAAAGGCGAAGCCCAGGCACTGATGAAAGGTAGCCTGCATACCGATGAATTGATGAGTGCGGTTGTCGATCGTACAACCGGGTTGAGAACGGCACGGCGACTGTCTCATGTATTCCGCATGGACGTACAAACCTATGCCAAACCGCTACTGATTACCGATGCCGCCATCAACATTCACCCGGATCTGGAAGCCAAGGCCGACATCATTCAGAACGTGATCGACCTGGCACATATTTTGGGTGTTAAAGATCCGCGCGTGGCGATTCTTTCTGCCGTAGAAACGATTAACCCCAAAATCCAATCAACCCTGGATGCTGCTGCACTCTGCAAAATGGCGGATCGTGGTCAAATCAAAGGCGGGACGCTCGATGGCCCGCTGGCTTTTGACAATGCCATCTCACTGGAAGCGGCAAAAACCAAAGGGATCAAATCCCCCGTGGCGGGCTTTGCCGATATTCTGGTGGTTCCCGATCTGGAATCAGGCAACATGGTCGCCAAGCAACTGGAATACCTTGCAGGCGCCGTACCGGCCGGTATCGTACTGGGTGCCAAGGTGCCTATTATTCTGACATCGCGTGCTGATAACGCAGAAACCAGAATGGCTTCTTGCGTATTAGCCGTGCTCATCGCAGACGCGCAGCAGAAAAAATAAAGCCAGCGGAAATTCGCTGGCTTTATGAGGGGGTAAACAACAACTCAGTCGTTGCCCTCTTCTGCTGGCCAGTTCTTGATAAAGTTCTTGAGCATGCGGTTCTCGAACCCCTGCTCTTCGAGAACGGCTTTAGCAACATCCATAAACGACACAACACCCATCAGCACCTTGCCATCCATTACTGGAACATAGCGCTGGTGATGGTTCACCAGAAGCTCACGCACTGCTTCAATCGGCATATCAGGGCGCGCAACGATAGGCTGAACGACTTTAAAGTCAGCGACTGTCATTGCAGATAAATCGCCTTTGGTCTTGCCTACGGCTTGCAGTACCTCGCGGAAGGTAATCAGGCCGGTCATCTCACCGCCATCCATCACAACCAGCGAACCCGCGTCGTGCTCGGTCAAGGCCTCGACGGCTTGCGCAAGGCTCGCCGAAGAATGGGTGGTATAAAGCACATTACCTTTAAGCTTCAGTATTTCCTGTACCAGCATAAGTTCGTTTTCTATCTTATCGTTCTAGATCAGCCAGCTTGCCCGCCTGGCCATTAAAGGTATCTGCATCCGGTAGCGCGTCTTTGCGTTCAGAAATAACGGGCCAGTTTTTAGCCAGTTCAGCATTCAATGCAATAAATGCTTCCTGACCTGCCGGCACATCATCTTCCGCATAAATCGCTTCCGCCGGGCATTCGGCAACGCACAGGGTGCAGTCAATGCACTCGTCCGGATCGATCACCAGAAAATTCGGGCCTTCGTGGAAACAATCCACGGGGCAAACATCGACACAATCGGTATATTTGCACTTGATGCAGTTGTCGGTAACAACGTACGTCATATTTTCCTCGAAAATTAATAGCTTTTTAAACGATACCTTGCCCATTATGCCGTCTTGCGGCAAACTGCGCACGTCTGTCTTGTGTGATTGGACACAAACGGGCATATTACGAATTTCTTATTCACTTATTCCTTTGAGGCAATGCGCTATGAGCGAACATATTGTCCACGTCACTGACAGCTCTTTCGCCGACGACGTTACTAATTCGAACGTACCTGTTCTGCTCGACTTCTGGGCTGAGTGGTGCGGCCCTTGCAAAATGATTGCGCCGATCCTGGACGATATTGCCAAGGACTACGCTGGCAAGGTCAAAGTTGCCAAGATCAATATCGATGAGAACCAGCAAACGCCTGCTCAATTCGGTGTGCGCGGTATTCCGACACTCATGCTGTTCAAAAACGGCTCGGTAGAAGCGACCAAAGTTGGCGCCCTCTCGAAGTCGCAACTGGTTGCCTTCCTGGACGGTCACCTGTAATATCAACGGGGTGGTCGAGTACCACCCCTTGTTTTACATAGCAACATCTGGAATACCCATGTTCAGAGCAATTCTGTTCGTGAATGCAAAAGAATTCAGACGACCTTAACTACTGCTCTCTGACTTTGTTTCTGCAAGCCGCTTGAATAACCAAGCTCCTAGCCCTTTCGTAACGATCTTGCACTCATTGCGTGCGTGTTACGAACAGGCATGACCTTATATCGCACCTCTGCGCCCCATCTATGCATCTTTCCGAACTCAAGTCCAAGCATGTCAGCCAACTGATTGATATGGCTACCGCTGCCGGCATCGAACATGCCAATCGCCTGCGCAAACAGGAACTGATCTTTGCCCTGCTTAAAGAGCATGCGAAGACCGGCGAAACCATTTATGGCGACGGCTGTCTGGAAGTGATGCAAGAAGGCTACGGCTTTTTGCGTGCTGCAGAGTCTTCGTATCTGGCTAGCTCTGATGATATTTATGTCTCACCTTCCCAGATGCGCCGCTACAACCTGCGCAATGGCGACACCATTGACGGTGAAATCCGTATGCCGCGTGAAGGTGAACGCTACTTTGCCCTCACCAAGGTTGATCGCATTAACGGCGAAGCGCCAGATGCCTGCAAGAACAAGATCCTCTTTGAAAACCTGACGCCGCTTCACCCAAACGAACCACTCCGTCTGGAGCGCGACAGCAAAACTGAAGAAAACCTCACATCCCGCATCATCGACATGGTGGCCCCGATTGGTAAGGGCCAACGCGGTCTGCTGGTGGCCTCGCCCAAATCTGGTAAGACGGTGATGCTGCAGAATATTGCACATGCCATTACGGCCAGCCACCCGGATGTGGTGCTGATTGTCCTGCTAATCGACGAACGTCCGGAAGAAGTCACCGAAATGCAGCGCTCGGTTCGTGGTGAAGTGATTGCCTCGACCTTCGACGAACCCCCAGTACGTCACGTACAAGTGGCCGAAATGGTCATTGAAAAGGCCAAGCGCCTGGTCGAACACAAGAAGGATGTGGTCATTCTGCTGGACTCCATCACCCGACTCGCCCGTGCTTACAATACTGTACAGCCCGCCTCCGGCAAGGTACTGTCAGGTGGTGTCGATGCCAACGCCCTGCAAAAACCGAAGCGCTTCTTCGGTGCCGCCCGTAATATCGAAGAAGGTGGTTCGCTGACCATTATCGCGACCGCCCTGATCGACACCGGCAGCCGCATGGATGATGTGATCTACGAAGAATTCAAAGGCACCGGCAACATGGAGATCCATCTGGATCGCAAGATGTCGGAAAAACGCCTGTATCCATCCATCAACGTCAATCGCTCGGGCACCCGCCGCGAAGAACTGCTTATTCCGCAGGAAATCCTGCAGAAGATCTGGGTCCTACGCAAACTGCTCTACCCGATGGACGATCTGGAAGCCATGGAATTCCTGCTCGACAAGGTTCGTTCTACCAAGAACAACGCCGAATTCTTCGATGCGATGCGCCGTGGATAACAAATCCATTGCAATTGCTTGAAAATTCAGCGATAATTTAACGCTTAAGTGATCCCGCCACAATCGCCGGATCGGTGTAACTAAAACTAGGATTCTTTCAAATGAAGTCTGGCATCCACCCCGAATACAAAGATATCGAAGTCACCTGCTCCTGCGGTGAGAAGTTCACGACCAAGTCGACCATGAACAAGGCATTGAACATTGAAGTTTGTTCGAACTGCCACCCGTTCTACACCGGCAAGCAAAAGATCGTGGATACGGCTGGCCGTGTCGAGAAGTTCCGTCAGAAATTCGGCGGCCTGCGCAAGTCTGTCTAAGACCTTCGCACGATCGAACGATCAAAGGGCAGCCTAGGCTGCCCTTTTGCTTTACGCGTTTTACAATCGGCACATTATGTCCATTCTTGATCTCAGACCTACCCCGCCATCAGCCAAACCAGACGCGCCAGTGCGCTGGAGCACATACTCCCGTCAGCCACTGCTGATGGGTTGGCCGGTGGCACTCTGTCTCGCGCTATTACTGCTACTTCCCGGTTTAATTGGTCGCGATCCATGGCGCGGTGACGATGCAGAGCAATTCGGCATCATTGCCAGCCTACTTAACGGAAATAGCTGGCTGGCGCCTACATTCCAGGGCGAAACCTGGAACCAATCACCGCTCTACTACTGGGTCAATGCGCTCATTGCCTGGCCCTTCAGTCTTTTTCTGTCGCTGCCTGATGCGGCACGCATCGGCAACCTGTTCTGGGTAGGCACAACCCTCTATGCGCTCTATCAAACGGCACGCGGCTCGCTCAATGCCGAAGACGCACACGTCTTACCTTTTCTCGCATTAAGTGCCCCCGGACTGATGCTCAGCGCCCACGAAACGCAACCTGACCTAGCGATCATGGCAGGTTACGCGTTATTTTTCTGGGGCAGTAGCAAAATCTGTTTTGAACGGGTCATGCCTGGCTCAACATTGGCCGCACTGGGTCTAGGTGTCACTATGCTATCGGGTGGTCTATGCATTGCGCTACCACTGATCGTCGTGTTGCTTGGCCTCTTCCTGTTCAAGCCCAAACTCCGACTAAATAGCTTGGTGGCCCTTATGCTGGGTTTGCTGATCGGATTTTCCTGGTTTATACACGCAGCTGCTTTTGGCAACCCTGATCCGTCAGCACTCCTCGAAGCCATGTGGCCCGTCTCAGCGCTGCGCAATCTAGCAGACATTCCTCCGCACACAATGAACTTTATCAAGCTCATTGCCTGGGCCACATGGCCAGCATGGCCAATCGCTGCCTGGACAATCTGGCGCCGTCGCCTCACGTTCTGGCGTCAGGAAACGATCGTGCCGCTCGTTATATTGCTCATGGCTTTCGTTATACAGATTTGCCTTAGCGCAGCACGCCCATCCAAGAGTCTTGTTCTGCTCGTACCCATACTATTGCTGGCTACAGCATCGGTAACGCATCTACGGCGCGGGGCCGCCAATATGCTGGATGCCTTTACCCTCACCCTGTTCACCATTACGGCTGGTTTTGTGTGGCTAGGCTGGAGTGCCATTCATTTTGGCTGGCCCGAACAACTGGCACAAACCGTCACACGTCTGGAACCGGGCTTCACAACTCCCCTGACCATTGTCCCGCCTGCGATCGCATTTCTGCTGACGATTGGCTGGTTTGTGCTGATGAGAAACATCCCCCGTTCCCCAGTCCGTGGCATTCAACACTGGTTTGCGGGTATCACCCTGATCTGGGCGCTGGTTGTTGCACTGTGGTTTCCGTGGCTGGATCATGGCATGAGCTTCAACCGACTGGCCAATCAGCTAAACAAACAACTGGATGGCCCGGGCTGCATTGCCACCTACAAAGTATCAGATGATGCACGTGCAGCCATTGGCTACGCAATTAACCGATCCATGCCGCGCTCGGCGATTAGCGCTGCAAAAACCTGCACCTGGCTGCTGATTGAAACGCCGGGCAATCAGACTGAAGTCAAACCACCTAAAAGCTGGGAAGGCGCGGAAAAACTCTGGGCTGGTCACCGTCGTGGTAGCCGCGCCGAACGTTATACGCTCTACATGCGCACCCCTCGCGAGGCTACTCAGCCTTGATGAAGTGTGTGCGGTAGAAGCGAAGCTCTTCGATCGATTCGTGTATGTCTGCTAAGGCCGTGTGTGCACCGGTTTTATTCACCTTTGCCGACAAATCCGGGCGCCAGCGTTTGCAAAGCTCTTTGACTGTGCTGACATCCAGATTGCGGTAATGGAACCAGTTGATCAGTTCAGGCATGTAGCGCGCCATAAAGCGCCGATCCTGGCAGATCGAATTGCCGCACATCGGACTCACCCCTTTAGGCAGCCAGGTTTGCATGAATTCCATGGCAGCGAGTTCCACCGCCCGCATATCCAACGGCGAATGTCGTACACGCTCGGTCAGTCCCGAAGCGCCATGGGTTTTCGTATTCCATTCATCCATACCAGCTAACGTGGCATCAGGTTGGTGCACCGCCCAAGAAGGCGACTCAGCCACCACATTCAAATCCGCATCGGTCACTACCATGGCCAATTCCAGAATCGTGTCCGAATCCGGGTTCAAGCCGGTCATTTCCATATCCAGCCAGACTAAACGTCTCTGATCAATCGCCATACCTGCACACCCTTTTGCCTGATGCTTTAAGATGCGACATTGTGTCATAGTCACCCGCAATAACCCTCGAGCCCATGCCTGATATTTCTCTTCTATTCCTTGCCCTTGTTGCGTCCAATCTCGGTATCAAACTATGGCTCAACCAACGCCAGACAGGCAATGTCTTGCGTTACCAGGCAACAGTTCCTACTGCATTTACAAAAGTCATCAGCCTTGAAGCACATCAGAAGGCCGCTGCCTATACCTGCGCCAAAGACCGACTCAACCAGTGGGCGCTTCTCATTGATACGCTTTGGCTCCTTATCCTCACCCTGGGCGGTGGTATCAACGTCCTCTATGCATTTGCCGTTAAGATCTGTGTGGGCGACGCTGGGCTACTAACTGGCCTCGTCTTCCTGCTAAGCCTGGGCGTTCTGTCCGGGCTCATCGATCTACCCCTCAGCATCTATCGTCAGTTCAGCCTGGAAGCCCGCTTTGGGTTCAATCGTATGACACCCAAGCTGTTTATCACAGACCTGTTGCGTAATGCCCTGGTCAGCTTGATCATTGCGCTCCCACTGCTCTCGCTCATCCTCTGGTTACTGGATCTGGCGACACCAATGAGCTGGCTCTGGGCATGGCTAAGTTGGATGGCTTTTAATGCGCTCCTCCTGTTTATATACCCAGTTGTCATTGCGCCGCTCTTTAACAAATTCACACCCATGCCGGATAGCGTACACAAGCAGAAGCTGGATGCTCTGCTACAACGCTGCGGCTTTAGTGCTGCCGGCCTGTTTGTCATGGATGGATCCAAACGTTCGGCGCACGCCAACGCCTACTTCACTGGCTTTGGCAAAAACCGGCGGATCGTGCTGTTTGACACCTTAATTAACCAACTTTCTCCTGAACAGCTGGAAGCGGTGCTCGCCCATGAGATTGGTCACTATCAGTGTCAACATCTGCAAAAACGTCTGGCAATCATGGCGCTTGTTTCAGCCGGCCTACTCTGGAGTCTGTTCCAGCTACTACATGCGCCCTGGTTCTATAACGCCCTGGGCGTGGATGCGGCCAACCCGGCAACCGCACTGGCGCTATTCAGTCTGGCAATGCCATTGTGCCTACTCCCACTCACGCCATTGAGTAACGCGCTGTCACGCAAACACGAATACGAAGCGGATGCTTATGCCGCGCAAAACAGCAACGCACAAGAACTAATCAATGCGCTTATCACCATGTATCGTGAAAACGCCGCGACACTGACACCAGATGCGCTCTACTCACTTTTTCACGATAGCCACCCGCCTGCGACTTTACGGATCGGCCATCTACAGGCACAAACAGGCCATCACCCATGAGCGAATCATTCATCGGACGCATCATTGCCAGCCATGGCCGGCATTACGTTGCCCGGGATAACAACGATGCATTGTGGCATTGCATTGCACGCGGCAAGAAACACGAAGTGGCCGTGAATGATCTAGTCGCTCTGACTGATCTTGGCAATTCGGGGGAGATTACCCAACCCCAGGCGGTGATCGAAAAAACCGAGCCCCGCCACAATCTTTTCCGCCGCTCAGATCAGTTCAAAGACAAAGCCATTGCCGCCAATGTTGATCAGGTCTGGTTTGTCGTTGCCACCGAACCTTCCTTTGACCCGGAACTACTCTCCCGCTGCCAGGTTGCCTGTGCCGCCGAAGACATCAATTTCACGATATTGCTCAACAAGGCTGATCTGGCGGAACTGCTCCCCAAAGCCGAAGCACTGGTTGCGCCCTTTGCATCCATTGGCATTCCGGTCATACATACTTCCACACTTTCGGGTCAGGGCATGGATGAACTGCGCAACTGCATTAGCGGGCAATCAACCGTGCTAACGGGCCAATCCGGCATGGGCAAATCATCGCTAATCAATACGCTCGTACCTGAAGCAAAAGCCACCATTGGCGAGATCTCTCACTATCTGGACACGGGGCGTCACACAACCACCACCGTGCAGGCATACCTGCAGGATGGCAACACCACCATCATCGATGTGCCCGGTTTGCAGGTATTCGGTTTATCCCACCTGACGGACGAGCAGATTCTGCTTGCCTTTCCCGAATTCAGACCGTACCTGGGTGATTGCCGCTTCAGAGATTGCCGCCACCTGAATGAGCCAAGTTGCGCATTCCAGGCGGCTGTCGAATCGGGTAGCGCCTCGCCGATCCGTCTGGCGCTGTTGAGACAACTCCTCATCGAAAACAAATCGCGCGTATAAAAAAACCGCCCCGAAGGGCGGTTTTCATCGAAGCTCGCTGGAATTAGCAGCGTTCGAAGATAACGGCAATACCCTGACCGCCACCGATACACATGGTCACGAGGCAGTACTTACCGCCAACTCGTTGCAGTTCATAAATAGCCTTGGTGGCAATGAAGGCACCCGAGCAACCGACTGGGTGACCCAGTGCAATGGCGCCCCCATTAACGTTGGTCTTAGCCGGATCCAGACCCAGTACTTTTGCAACCGACAGCGCCTGAGCGGCGAAGGCTTCGTTTGACTCGATCACATCCATCTGATCCAGGCTCAGACCAGCCTTTTTCAGGGCCAGGCGGGTTGCCGGGATCGGACCTTCACCCATGATGTCATTTGGCACACCGGCAACGGCGTACGACACCAAACGGGCCATTGGCTTATGACCAGCGCTTGCAGCAACAGCGGCATCAGCCAGTACAAAGAAGGCAGCGCCATCATTAATGCCCGAGGCATTACCGGCGGTAACAGTACCGTCTTTCTTAAATGCCGGCTTCATCTTGGCCAGCGATTCCATGGTCGTACCACGCTTCACGTGCTCATCGGTATCAAACACAACTTCGCCCTTACGGGTTTGCTTGACGATCGGCATGATCTGCGACTTAAAGTGGCCTGCATCAATGGCGGCGGCAGCGCGACGCTGCGATTCCACTGCTAAGGCATCCTGATCTTCACGCGTGAAGCCATGTTTAGCCGCCAGATTTTCAGCGGTAATGCCCATGTGACCAACACCAAATGGGTCGGTCAGCACGGCAACCATGCTATCGATGGCCTTAGTGTCACCCATACGCGCACCTGTGCGCAGTGCTGGCATCATGTAAGTGGCTTTCGACATGACTTCAACACCGCCACCAATGGCGTAATCCGAATCACCCAGAAGAATGTTCTGAGCAGACGTCACAATACCCTGTAGACCCGATGCGCAGAGGCGGCTGACTTGCATAGCTACCGAATCCATCGACAGGCCAGCCTGGATGGAAGCAACGCGGGATACATAGGCGTAACGTGAATCAGTCGGCATCGTAGTGCCGACTGTTACGTAGTTAATGGCTTGGGGATCTACACCCGAACGGCCAACGGCTTCTTTCATTACAGCGCCGGCCAGTTCACACGGCTCCATATCCGACAGAGCACCACCAAAGGCGCCAATGGCGGAACGGACTGCACTCAGTACGACAACGTCTTTGCTCATGCTTCTGTCTCCCAACCTATATTTGGTTTTTATAAATTAAATGCCTACCCAAGCGGCAAGCCCTACAACTGCGAGTAGTATCACCCACAAAATCAAAGCGCGCCAGACCAGACCGATTGCCGATGGCAAAGCGGCTGGCGTTGCTTCTTCCCCTACCCCAATTTCAGGGCGGTCGGAAACTGTTTCATCATCAATAATCGGTGAAGGGCTTAGCGCACCACCGAGCTTAACACCCAGTGCACCAGCACCGGCAGCCACAATCACGCCAGCCGTATGGTCACGCCAGCTGTTGGCCTGCTCCCGCCAGCAATAGAGCGCATCTTCAAAATTACCCACGATGGCAAATGCCACTGCCGTCATACGGGCTGGCAGCCAATCGATAAGCGCAAAGGCCTGACGCGCAAACGCACCAAATTGACGGCGCTTGACCTGGACTTCTTCAGCGGCATGCTCGCCGACCACTTCTTCATCCTTGCGTTCACTGCCATTCCAGTGCGTGGCCAGAAATGCCGATAGACGATAAAACACGGCGCCGACCGGGCCAAATATGACAAACCAGGCGAGCACGCCAAACACATGCCGATGCGATGCCAAGACACCCGTTTCAATCGCGAGACGAGCAATCTCATCCGAACTCGCCTGATCCGGGCATTCACTATTCCATGCCTTCATGGCTTTACGGGCTGCGGGGACATCGTCCGCTTGTAATGCTTCATTCACCGCCGTAAAGGAATGGCTGAACTGACGGAACCCAAGCGTGAGATAGAGCACCAGAACGCCAAAAGCCAGACCCAATAAGATATTAATGCTGGACAACAGCACATCCAGAATCGTGGCCAGCAATACTCCCCCACCAACGACCAACAACCAGGCCAGAAAGCCGTGTTGACGATTGCCCGAATCAAACACACTCTCCACCCAGTTTGATATGCGGGTCAATGGGGCGCCTACAAAACGTGTATAAGGCAGTGGGCGAACCTGTTCAATCAGGAGTGCAAGTATCAGTACAACGAGTTTCATAGATCTAAAAGCCTGTCATTCCGCGCGTATGCCAGAACCACAATGGATCTGGCCATCGCACTATTTTGTTCAAGATATCATATTCAAGGCGGGTTTAAGCAAACTTTTGTGCCTATTCCCCAGCACGGACAATACGTGACAATTGAGACAGCATTCCTGCCGTTGCCCCCCAGATGTAATAGCCAGACCAGGGGATTGCCAGAAAGCTGCGCCATGCCCCCCGGTAATAGCGGGTTTCCTGACGCATATTGTGCGGATCCAGGATAAAATCAAGTGGCACATCAAAGATTTCAGCCACTTCACCCGGGTCCGGCACCAGGTCACAGGGAGTTTGAACAAAGGCGATCATCGGTGTCACTGAAAAGCCGGTGCCTGTGTTGTACTGGGGCATCTGTCCGAATACCTCAACTTGAGCCGGATTCAACCCAATTTCTTCCTGAGCCTCTCGCAGTGCTCCTGCCATTGCGCCTTCTCCCGGGTTGAGACCACCACCCGGAAAGCTGATCTGACCTGCATGATCTCTCAGGTGCGCAGTACGCTGGGTCAGCAACAGACGTAGCGGCGCGGCAGGGGCAGCCTGCAAGATCGGAATCAGAACCGCTGCCGAGCGGCGACCAGTTAACAGACGCTCCCGGACTTCTGCTGGCACAGGCTCATCGACCACTTCAGTAATACCGGGCAATGAGGGCACCTGACCGGGAGTCAATCCGGCAAAAGCGGTTCTTAAAATTTCGGGCGTAATGGCCATGGCATTAAAAAAGGCGCCGAAGCGCCCTTGTGCTACTCGCGGAAATTACCGAACTGCAGCGGCACGTCTTTAATGCCCTCTTTCACTAGCGCAATGGCTTCCTGAAGGATATCGCGTTTGGCGCCAGTCACGCGCACAGCCTCACCCTGAATCGACGCCTGAACTTTCATCTTGGAGTCTTTGAGCATGGCGACGATCTTTTTAGAGGTGTTCTGCTCAATACCGACCTTAACCTTGAGCTCCTGCTTCACCTTGTTGCCACCGACCTTTTGTACCGAACCATGATCCAAGCAGCGGACATCGATGGACTTACTGGTCATTTCAGGCAATAGAATGCCTTGCATCTGATCCAGCTGAAAGTCGTTATCGGCATGCAAGGTAATGGTTTTGTCTTTTTCATTCAGTTCGGCATTGGCATCCGAACCTTTAAAGTCATAACGATTGGTAATCTTGCGATTTGCAACATCCACCGCATTCTTCAGCGAAGGCATATCGACTTCTGAGGTGATATC
>ERZ1034365.875-NODE-875-length-16092-cov-6.571839_pt1 | contig 16092 bp, 18 predicted proteins | sample MGYA00520615_ERZ1034365 | MGnify/ENA primary metagenome ERZ1034365 (study PRJEB33736, sample SAMEA104284505) | Azolla filiculoides | biome: Urban; feature: Water surface; material: Ditch water | place: Netherlands | collected 2015-10-28 | depth 0-0.1 m ... | reverse complement strand
ATCGACTACAGCTTGAAACGCTGGACTGAGCTCACGCACTTCGTGGAAGACGGTGACGTACCCATCAGCAACAACTGGGTCGAGAATCAAATACGCCCGATTGCCCTTGGGAGATCTAACTGGCTATTCGCCGGCAGCCTGCGCGCGGGTAAGAGGGGTGCCGCGGTTATGAGCTTGCTGCACTCGGCGCGCATCAACGGGCATGACCCATATGCCTACTTCAAGGACGTTCTGGAGCGCTTGCCGACTCACCCGGCAATCCGCATTGACGAACTGCTGCCCCATCGCTGGGCGCCACTTGCGGCTGCTGATACCCATACAGCCGTATTGACCGCTGCGGTTTGAATCGCCCCGCATTGGACTGATAAGCTATGCCGATGGCATTGCGAAAAACCGCATCAATCAAAAAGCGTAAACAGAAGTACGCCTACCAAATGTTGGTCAGGCTAGTCGATAGCGAGCCTGTGATCTGGCGCCAGATCAGTGTGCCAGGAAACATGACGTTGGCAGACCTGGACCGCATCATCCAGGCTGCTATGGGTTGGACCAACAGTCATTTGCACCTGTTCACAATAGACGGTCACGTGTACGGGATGCCTGATGATGAATGGGTGGATGAGATGCCCAACCTGCCCGACGACGAATTCACCTTGGACGAGGTACTGGGAACAAAGGTAAAAACCTTCTTTTACGAGTATGACCTTGGAGATGGCTGGCAGCATCAGGTCAGCGTACAGATGGTCATGATCGCCAACGAGGACCACAACAGCTGGCCTATGTGCCTAGGCGGTGCAAACGCTTGTCCCCCAGAAGATGTGGGCGGATTGGGGGGCTACGAAGAGTTTCTTGAGACCATCCGGGACCCCTCGCATGAAGAGCACGATGCAATGCGCCGATGGTGTGGTGGGCCGTTCGACCCCACAGGGTTTGACATCAACTCAGCCAATCGCGACATCCGCAGATGGCTCATCGAAGACGAATGAGCGAATGATTGAAGCTGCGGCGCTCCCTTAGTCAAGGTGACTTAGCCGGACGCATGCGCTTCTTTCAACTCCGCCAGTGCTTTACGTCGAATTTTCGCAAGACTTGCTTTGCGGGTTTCAGTGACTTCCTGAATTTGGCTTTGTACTTTTAATCGGCCTCTGCCTCGGGCCAAAGGTCAGGGAAGTAAAAGCGAAGTGCTGCGCGGGGGATGGCGAAGCGCAGCGCGCCGTAAGCTGAATCGGTTGCCAGGTAGCCTTTCTTCAACAGCGATGAGATCAAGTCCGTTGCAACGCGCTCACCGAGGCCGGTCATTTGCTTGAAGGCTGCTCGTCCAAGCTCGGAATTGGTGCTGAAAAGGTAATGCAACGGAAGAACAGCCTCTTTGCGCAAGCCTGTTTTCTTTGACTCCTCGAAAATCAATGCTGCATGAATGCGCTCGCGCATTGAGCCCACATCGAGCAATTTGCTCATGAAGCGCACCTGGTCAATGCAGGTGTCGAGGGTGTAGTTGATCCAGTCGATCAGGCCTGCTTCAGTGAGGTTTCCTCGGCCATCCAGATCGCCATGGCGGTGTTCGTCAGCGGCTCTCAGCATGCCCCTGTATTTCTCCTCGGTGCGTGCAAATCCCCGAAGAGGTGACCACAGCCCATTGGTGAGCCCTTGGGCATGCAATGCCAGATGGGTGTGCAGTCGTGCGACACGACCATTTCCGTCCAGGAAAGGGTGTACCCAAGCCAGCCGGTGGTGTGCTGCAGCAAGAGCCACCACTGAGGCTTCGCCTCGTCTGCTTCTGCCATACACCTCTTCCCATCGGCCCAAGAAAGCTGGCAGTGCCGTTGGGGTCGGTGCTTCATGGATGCCCACTGCAACTCCACGGGTGCGGACTTGGCCTGGTGTGAGCAGTGATCTGTCTGCCAGTGTCAGGTCTTCTGCGGTGAGTTCGCCAAACAATTGGAGGTGCAGCCATTCCAGTGCTTGCGTGGAGTAAAGCCATGGAACCACGGTTTCGCCCGCGTCCAATTTCGCTTGAATCAGGCGCTCACACGCGATTTCCGTCTGGATGTGGGACACCGCCAGCCTCTGCCGCCTCGCCACATCCGACTCTTTGGAGAAGTCCCTGAGCAGGGCACGTTCAATGTCGGAAGGGCGCGTGTGCTCGCCCTCAATCCGGTTGGTGTAGTACGAATTCATGCTGCGCAGCAGTTCGCGCAACTGAACGGCGGCCCCAGGCGCGGCCGAAGCGCCAAGGCTTGCAGCCTCTCGAATGAGGTCACTTGCCTTCTCCAACAAGGCACCCATGAGGCGATCTTGCGGAAGCAATGGCTCAAACTGATGCGGTGCATCGTATTGCTGGATGATTTGCGACTTCATTTGCGAGATTGTATGCGAGATAATTTCAATCATAAATGTCTTCTGAATTCCAGAATAAATGCGAGACTTATTTCATGAATAAGGGCAGATTCCATCCCGAGGGATACAAGTTGTACGAATCGACTCCAGGAACACGGTGCTCTCTGGATCGCGCAAAGAGGCAAAGACTGAAGGCGTGTCACTCAATTCCTTGGTGCTGGCATTGTTTGCAGAGGGATTAGGGCGACGCAGCGCCACACTTCAAACACCATGATCGACGGGGTACCATGTGGACTTAAGAAATGTCGTCATTCTGGTGTCACGATTGGGTGTCACGAATTTGACAGCGCAAAACACCGCTGCGTTCAGTAAGTCATTGATTTTGAATGGGTTTTTACAGTGGGGTTCGAGCCCCATCAGCGACCCCAAAGATTCTCCTTAGAAATCAACAAGTTAGCCTCAGACTTTCATTCTGGGTCTTTTTTGTTTGTGCTTCGGTTTGATCATTTACAGATCGCGTCGCGTGGTTTTTTATGAATAGGGTTTGTTGTTCGTCTCGCTTTACTTAACTGTCGGCGGTCCGCAGATCCACCCATCGCCGCGCCTCCTCTAACGTGGAAAACAGCGCAGACGCTTCCGGTCGGGCACGCAGCGGCAGTTCCCGATTGAACGCATCAACGATTGCGGGGAGCTTCGCTACGACCACCCTCAGCAGGTCGGGTTGCGACAAATCGAACCAGAAATCAAGATCGTTTAGGTACGCCACATGGACCTCATTCACGCGAATCTCCGTTACGTCCAGAAAGTCTGCGATCCGATAGCGCGCATCGGAACTAACTGGCGAGTGCAGCGCGTTGGTTAGGGTCACAAAGTCCTCGCGCGTAATGACCCCGGTGAACTTGGCGTACAGCCCAGCGGCCTCGTAGGTGATCTTGCAGGACATCAGTTCGACACGTTGATTATTGGATGTGAAGAAATGATCGCAGAAATCATGCCCCCGATGTTCAAATTGCTGCAGTCCCGTGCTGACTTATCTGGCCTAGCGGGGCGAACTCCGTTGTGATGTTTGCAAAGCGATCGCCTCCAGACGCAGGCGTGTGGCTTCATCCAATGCCCGCCCACGCCATGGAATTAGGCCCGGAACGATCCTGGCGTATTCCGAATACGCGCTCGGGTGGTGGGCCAGAATGCGGCCTTCTTCCTTGCGGCTGCCTATGATCAGGTACGCAGTGATGCACTGGGCCGAGATGAACCAGGTGTCTGTCATAGGTTGTATCCAGACAAATACGAGCATCAAGAAATACCAGGGGTGTCGCACCCAGCAATGCCACGGGCTGAAGGTCAGGGGCCAAGTCTCGACCTTCAAGCCCAGGAAGCCGGTGATAGAGTAGAACTTCAGTGTGTGCAGGAATGCCAATCCCACGAATGCACAGACAAGCAGCCTTATCGGCTGTAACCAGCGCGGCTCTTGCCATAAGGGAATTGCCGGGTAAGCAGCCAAGATGACTAAGGGTACTGCTGTCATCACGACTGCAATCAGGTTGTACGCCAGTCGGCTCCATCGTCGGAATACTCCGTGCAACCGGTTACCAGCCAGAAAGCTGTGGCCAAGGCCAAAGAGAAGCCAACTTGCCAGCAGCAGTATGTGGTGTGCGGTAAACATGGGAGTGCATGCTAGCGCAGACCGGTTTGCGCAGTGCGTCCATCTTTCTATGCCTGTACTTCGGTCCGCATACCGGTGGGTCGGTTGGTGTTTACCCTTATGTAATTTGTAGGGTCAACAAAAGCAATCACACACAGTCCTTTAGGCCGCTGGGCACGCAAACTTCTTTCAACAACAGAAGGAGGAAAGCGATGCAGGCAACCAACCATTTCACTAACGTGTCCCAACTGCAGAAGATCTGGGCACTGCGGGCCGCCGGGGCCGTTGGGGCGGCCGCCTTGCTGGTGATTGCTGCGCCGTTTGTGTGGACCGCAGTGGCCACTGGCATGGGACTGGCCGCATTGGGTGCCATGGGCGCGGCGGGTGTGGTGGTGTTTCAAAGCATACCGCTGGGCATGCAGAAACTGGAAAACCACCTGCTGTTGCTGCGCAAGGCGGAGGCGCGGCGCAACCCGATTGAGCAACTGCAAAACGAGGTGCTGCGCCGCGCCGAGCGCCTGCGTGCTTTTCGCCAGGCGCTGGTCACGGTGGGCGGTCAGATTGAGTCCATCCACCAGATGATCGAAACCAGCCAGAGCAAGTTCACCGGCCCGGTGCTGGCGCGCCAGGAGCGGGCGCTGGCAAAGCTGCAGCAGTTTCACAACATCAATATTGGCCGCCTCAACCAGGCGCAGGCCGCGCTGCAGGAGTTCAAGAACACGGTGGAGCAAAAGCAGAGCGAATGGCAGATCGCTCTGGCGATTGACGATGCCAACCGCGCGCTCGACCCCAATGCCGCCGACCACCTGATACAGGACCTGCTGGCTGACACCGCGCTGCGCACCGTACAGGACCGCTTTAACAACGTGTTTGCCGAGCTCGATGTGCAGATGAGCAGCATGGACAGCCCCACCCGCAGTCTGCTGCACCAGAGCGAGCGCGACCATCTGGGCGATTTGCAATTGGCATCTATCAACGTAGGAGGAAGCTTATGAAATTCTGGAGATTGCTTGCATGGGTCTGCACGGTCTGTTTTCTGTCGCTGATCTTTATCAGTTGGCTGGTGCATGACCGGCCGGTGCCGCCAACCCCGGAGCAACTGAAAGAGCCGCCATTGGCGCCCAAATTTTGATAACCCCATTCATCAAGGAGAACGCCATGAATGTAAGTAACAGCCTTTTTGCCCTCGCATCCATGGCCATCGCCGTGGCTGCCACGGTTTATGCACCCAGCGCCAGTGCGTTGGAAGAAACCACTTCGCCCAGCAATGCGCTGCGTATCGGCAGTGGCCCGGACGGCAAGCTTTACCAGTTGCTGGTACGCGATATGCAGGCCATGTGCGGCAATGAGGTGCCCATCATCAATGTGCCCACGATTGGCGGCATTCCAAACCTGATGGGCCTGTCGGCCAGTACGCTGGATCTGGGCATCGTGCAGCTCGACACGCTGACCGAAATCGGCAAGGACGGCGACGAGAACATCCAATCCTTGCAGGCGGTTATGCCCTTGCATACCAATCTGCTGCACGTATTGGCTCTGCGCGATGGGTCTCAGGTGGGTGAGCCGAAAAAGAACTTTTTAGGCTGGAAAGACGAGGACAGCCGGGAGATCCGGGTCGTGCGCCGGTTCACCGACCTCAAAGGGCTCAAGGTGGCGGTAGTGGGCTCCACCATGTTGCTGGGGCAAAAAATCAATGAGCAAAATCGCCTCGACATGAGCCTGCGCAAGGCCGAGTCTGACGACGAAGCCGTCAAACTGCTGCAAGCCAACAAGGTGCAGGCGATCTTCACCGACGGCGGCTGGCCGCTACCCACCATCGCGCGCCACAAGAGCGACAGCGGCCTGCTGCTGGTGGACTACGACATCATGCCGCAGGCACCGTTTGTGGTGGTGAAACGCAACTACCAGAACCTGGATGCCTTCAACACACGCTTTCTGGGTTCCCCCAATTTGCTGGTGACACGGCCGTTCAAGCCCGGTGGCGATATCGGCAAACGCGTGCTTGCCTTACAGAACTGCCTGCTCAAGCACCAGGTCGATTTGCAGGAAGGCCGCTACCAGGCTGCGTGGAAAGAAATCAAGTCACCCACCGACACCCTGGGCGTGGTGCGCTTCGGCAAAGCCAAGTAGTGCGCTTGCGATAATCAGGTCCGGGAGAAAAATACATGTCAAACAACCAGATCGTTGCCAAACGCAAGGCCCAGTTGCGCCTGCGCCTGTTGGTTATATTGCTGGCCAGTCTGCCCTTGCTGGTGGCGGTGATCTGGGTGGTTTGGATGGTGCGCGACCTGATTACGGAAATGCAGAAGAACCAGGTGGTCGCCGTCCAGTCGATCGTGCTGCAGGCCCGCAAAGACGAACTCAAGCACTTTGTGCAGGCCGGTAGCAAGGTCATGGCGCATTACTGCGCTCCGGAGAACGGTGCCATCAAACTGAGTCGTGAGGGCAAAGAGTTGCTGCGCCACATGGACTTTGGTGACCTGACCGACGACAACTACTTCTTTGTCTACACCATGGATGGTGTCAACGTGATGCACCCGCGCCTGCCGCAAATTGAGGGCAAGAGTCTGTGGGACTTTAAGGACGCTTCGGGCAACTTCATCATCCAGACCCTGCTGACGCACGCCCGATCCGGCGATCACTTTGTGGACTATGTTTGGCATCGCCCATCTACCGGTCAAATTGAAGACAAGCTGGGTTATGTGGAATACGTGCCGGAGTGCGATTTGATGATTGGCACCGGGCTTTATCTTGATTACATGAAGGAGGTCAAAACCTTCATTGAGAAGCAGACCGACCAGACCATTCAGCGCACCCGCGACCGCATTGTGCTGATTGCGCTGGCCTCACTGTTCGTGGTGGCTGCGGGCGGGTTGACGATGAATATTCACGAGCAACGTGTTGCCAATCAGAAATTGCGGCGCATGGCGCAGCAGGTGGTGGAGTCGCAAGAGGCCGAACGCACCCGCGTGGCGCGTGATCTGCATGACGGTGTAAGCCAATGGCTGGCCGCTACCAAATTCACCTTTGAGACGGCACGCCTGCAACTGCAAAAGGGCCACGCCGAGAAGTCGGGCCAAACACTGGCCAGCGGTGTGGAAAAGTTGCAGGAAGTGATGCGCTATGTGCGGGAAATTTCGCACCAGTTGCGCTCGGCCATGCTCGATGACGCAGGCCTTGGGCCCACCATTGAGCAGGAGGGGCGGGAGTTTGGCGAACGCACCGGTATTGATGTGCAGGTTCGCATTGGCGATATTCCGGCGCTGCAAAAAGATGTTGAAAGCGACTTGTACCGAACCTTTCAGGAAGCCACCCGCAATATTGAAAAGCACGCTGGAGCCAGTCACGTCGACGTCTCCATCGACACCGACAAAGCAGGCTTGTGGATGCGCATTACCGACAATGGCACAGGTGCGCCGCATGCAACCGGGCGGTTAAAGAATGGCATTGGCCTGCTCAACATGCGCGAGCGTATTGAACGGCACGAGGGGGAGTTTGAATTCCACTCGGAGCCTGGCGTCACCCGCATCACCGCCTTCATACCGCATAAATATCTCTAAGGATTTGTCCCATGACCCCAGCCGAATCCCTACCTAAACCCATGCCGGCCATTCGATTGCTGCTGGTGGACGTGCATGCTATTTCCCGGGAGAGCTCCCGTTTGCTGCTCGACACGATTGCAGGCTTTGAAGTGGTGGGTGAAACCGACGAGCACCACGAGGCCATGCACATGGTGTCTGAGTTGCAGCCGGATATTGTCATTGTCAGCATGCGGGTAAAGGGCTCAACCGGTCCCGATACAGCGCGCCTCATTCTGCAAATGCACCCTGAAGTGCAAGTGGTTTTCTGGACGCTGTTTGAAGACCCCGAGTACGTGCGCTCTGCGCTATCGGCAGGAGCGCACGCTTATGTGCTCAAGCAAGACCCATCCGAAGAAATTGAAATTGCTATCGACAAGGTGCTCAAAGGGCAGACCTACCTTTCACCCAGTTTGAAACAGCTGCATTGAAGCGGACCGCAAGGAGGAGACAGCTATGAATCAAAAAATCAAAATTCTGGTCATCGATGACCACCCGGTGGTGCGCCAGGGCGTGGTGGCCATGATCCGCGAATATGGCGAAAAGTTTCACATCGTCGGAGAGGCGGTCAATCCGCAGGAGGGGCTTTCCAAGGTCCAAGCACTGCAGCCCGATGTGGTTGTAACGGACCTGATGTTCAGCGGAAGCGTGCAAAACGGCATCGACATCGTGAAGGAACTTGGCACCCAATTGCCAAACGTGCGCTGCGTGGTCATTACGTCCAACATGCAGGGACACTTTATGGTGGAGGCCTTTAAGGCCGGTGCCAAGGCGTTCCTTTACAAGGACTCGGATGGCAAAGAGTACATGCGAGCGATTGAGGCTGCCTTTGACGGTATGACCTATTTCCCGCCGGAACTATCGGTGGAGATGGAAAAGTGGAGCCGGCTGCCTAAGTTAACACCAGCACAGGTTCGGGTGCTGCCGTACGTGGCCAAGGGTATGGCTTCTAAGGCGATTGCCAAGGAACTTAACCATCTGGATGCCCCGAAGCAAATTGACTGCCGGACCATTGACCAGCACAAAAGCGCAATCAAACAGAAGTTTGAAATTGACAGCAGCGGCGCTCTGGTGAGCTTTGCGATCAAATACTGCGATGACAACGGGATTGATTACAAGGACCTGAAGTTGCACACCAAGCGGTCCCTGCTGGGTTTTTAGCGAGGCCGCGCTGGCGGCCCGCCAAAAATCACGATTGCTTGGTCTTGCAGGTGTTGATACCTAGAATTGAGTATGGGGGGCACCAGCCGATAGCACCGGTTGCCAACGGGACAATGCCCAACCAACCCCAAACACCGATGTTGCCGGTCAGGGTCAAGCCGATCAGCGCCAGGCCCAACACGATGCGAATGATGCGGTCGATACCACCTACGTTTGTTTTCATACCTATCTCCAATAAAAGTTGCTCAATGTCTGCATTGAAACACAGGCATGGCCCAAGGTATGCGACTTAAGTCACAGACCTAAGCCCCACTGATGAGCGGGACCGTGAAATGGAAAGCGCTGCCGCGCCCAGGGTCGCTGATGGCCCATAGGCTTCCATCCATCGATTGCGCCAACTGACGGGAAATGGCCAGGCCCAGTCCCGCTCCGCCGTGGAGACGGGTAGTGGACTCGTCCACCTGGGTGAATGGTTGAAATATGTAGTCCAACTGTTCTTTGGCAATGCCGATTCCGGTGTCTGCCACCACAAACTCCAGATATTGCTGCTGGTTTTGCAGCAGTTTGCTGGCGGTTACCGTGACACCGCCGGTCGCGGTGAACTTAAGCGCATTGCCAATCAGGCTGGCCAGTACCTGGCGAATGCGAACCGGGTCCGCCACCACCAGTTGCGGCAAGTCAGGAGCCAAGGTCCACTCCAGTTGCAGTGCTTTCTTCTGAGCCTCCGCCCGAAACACTTCGGTGGACTGCATCAGCAATTCGCGCAATACAAAGCTGGCGGCGACGATTTCAATCTTGCCTTCGTCCAGTTTGGAGAAGTCCAGAATGTCGTTGATGATCGTCAGCAGGCCACGCCCCGATGAACTGGCCAGGCTCACATAAGACCGCTGCTCGGCATCCAGTTCGGTATCGGCAATCAGGTCGATCATGCCGAGCACACCGTTGAGCGGTGTACGCAATTCATGCCCCATGTTGGACAGAAACACGGAGCGCAACCGGGAGGCCTCCTCTGCCTTGTCGCGTGCAAGCAGGGCGCTATTGGCGGCCTCGCGCGATTCAATGGCTTCGTTCAATGCGTTCTTCAAGGCACGGTCAGGCAGTATGCGCAGGAACAGAAATGACCAGGTGGCAAACCACAGCGAAATAATGGTGATGCCGACCATGTTGCCAAAGACTTCAGCAATCGATCGGCTGACCTCAAAGCTGCCAATGCGGCCCTCAGGCCCCTCAATCGGGCTGCTCGCTGTGATCGGCCATGAACCCAGTGGGTCCTTCGACTCTGCCACAGTCGCCCCGTTGGCATCAACGATGCGTTGGGCTGCAGCGGTTTCCGGGGTGGCCCTTTGCGTGAGCAGATCGGTAAAGTTGTGGCCGTGCAGGCTGCCTGGTTGTGTCGATTGGCGAAGCACTTCGGCTACACGGTGCGCCCCTTGAATGGCTTCTTTTTCCGCTGCAAAACGCAACTCAGCACGCGACAGAGCAAAGTAGGCTGCGGTGGGTGCAACCGACGTCAGGATCGCCACCACGTATGCGGTTGCGGTCGTAATGCGTATCAGCCCTGCGCCACCAATTTTTTCAGCCAACACGGTTGAATCCCATTCTGTATATTGAGCTATCGGGCGACGCACGTCCGTGTGCGAGGTTGTACGCTACCCAATAGGCTGGACCATCATATCGTGCAAGCGTGGCGGCTTGAATAGGTAGACTCGAGCGTGTCATGCTCTAGAGTTGACATTTGTCAATGGAGTCCAGCGTTGCCTTTTGCTTTTGCCGGAGAAACTTTATGGGAAATGAAACGATTGATGCCGCCATTTTGGCCCACCGGGGTTGGGTTTCGCGTTTCAAGACCGCGTTTGATGGCATCAACACCGAGCACTTTGAATTGGACCGCACGGTGGACCACGGCGCATGCGACCTTGGGTGGTGGTTGCGCCAAGTTGATTCTGTTCATGTGCTGGGACGTGAGCCGCACGACCGCATCGTGGCCCTGCATGAACGGTTTCACCTAATTTGCGGTGTGCTGGCAGCCCAGTTGAATCACCGCCAGGGCGGCTTGCATTATCAGGAACCCCTGGCCGAACTGGACACGATTTCCAAAGCCATCGTGTCCATTCTTTTGCAGGCCCGCGAATTGCAGGACTAGCGCCAGCCCTCAGGTGCCTGCCCAGGCGCGCAACACCTGCTTGCCCAACGCCATCATGTGAACTTGGTCGGGGCCGTCGGCAATGCGGCACCAGCGCGCATAGTTAAAGGCTTCGGCCAAAAAATAGTCTTCTGTCAGGCCGCCTGCGCCGTGCATCTGAATGGCCATGTCGATCACCTCAGAGCCCAGTTGCGGCACCATGATCTTGGCCATGCCTATGGCATCCATGGCCGCCTTGTTGCCCTCACGGTCCATCTTGTCGGCCGCACGCAGTGTCAGCAGACGGCACATTTCAACCTTGGATGCCATGAGCGCAATGCTCTCGCGCACCGAACCCTGCTCGCTGAGCTTCTTGCCAAACACCACACGGCTGTTGGCGCGTTGGCAGGCTAGCTCTAGCGCCCGCTGTGCCGCGCCGATGACGCGCATGCAGTGGTGAATGCGCCCAGGCCCCAGGCGGCCCTGGGCAATCTCGAACCCGCGCCCTTCGCCCAGCAAAATGTTTTCTCTGGGCACGCGCACGTTGTCGAACACAATTTCTGCGTGGCCATGCGGTTCTTCCCAGTAGCCCAGGGTGCTCAGGGGACGCACGATGGAGATGCCCGGCGTGTCCCGCTCCACCAGAACTTGCGACTGCTGTAAATGCCGGCTGGGATTGTTGGGGTCCGTCTTGCCCATCACGATGAACACCTTGCAGGCATCCAGCATGGCACCGGTAGCAAACCACTTGCGGCCGTTGATGACATAGTGGTCGCCGTCGGCCCGGATGGACAGCTCCACATTGGTGGCATCGCTGGAGGCCACATCAGGTTCGGTCATCAGGTAGGCCGAACGGATCTCGCCAGCCAGCAGGGGTGTGAGCCAGCGCTCCTGTTGCGCTGGCGTGCCATAGCGTGCAAAAACCTCCATGTTGCCGGTGTCCGGCGCGCTGCAGTTAAACACCTCGGCCGCCCAGAACACCCGGCCCATGATCTCGGCCAAAGGGGCGTACTCAACATTGCTCAGGCCGCATCCACCATGCGCATGGCCAGGCATAAACAGGTTCCACAAGCCTTGCTCCTTGGCTCGCTTTTTGAGGGCTTGCACCACCGGCGGCGTACTCCAGCGGTTGGTGGCCACCTGTTCCTTGAACGTGTGCTCCTGCGGCACCACGTGGTCCTGCATAAACGCACTCAGTTCCTGTTGCAGTTGCACCACCCGGGGGGAATGTTCAAAGTTCACCGTACGCACCTTTTATTGGACACTTCTACGGCCGTGAAGGTAGCCGATTTTGGGCTTGCCGCCGGTCACCTGCGGGACCTCGGGCGCGCTTGTTATTACACTGGCGGGACCATCCTATTAACGATCCAGAACCAGGGACTTTCATGACCAGCATGCTGTTTTACGAAAAGGCGGTCGCACTCAACCGCGAAGCACACCAGAAATACACATTGACGGTGCAGCCCGATCACTTTGCGTTTGCCAAAAAGACCAACTCGGCTTTGCTGACCGCCGGCGAGTTTGCGCAGGCGGCACTCGATTACCCGGTGGTGTTTGTAGGGCAGGCCGGTGGCCCATTTACTGCGGTGGCTTTATTGGGGCTTGCGTCGGACGAAAACCTGATGGTCACAGCAGCCGGTACCTGGGAGCCCGATACCTACATTCCTGCATTTGTGCGTCGCTACCCGTTTGTGCTGGCTGGCGAAGAAAGGCAGGAGGCGCTTACGGTGTGCCTGGACGAAGCCTATGCGGGCTGGAATACCGAGCAGGGCACCCGACTGTTTGAGGCCGATGGGTCTGACAGCACCTACCTGAAAAACATGGTGGGCTTCTTGCAGCAGTTCCACAATGAGATGAACCAGACCAATGCCCTGGCTGCCCGGTTGGCAGCATTGGGTTTGCTCGCATCCAAGGTGATCACTGTGGAGGTTGACGGGCAAAAGGCGACGCTGGACGGCCTGTGGGTCGTGGACGAGCAAAAGCTTGTGGCGCTGGACGATGCGCATATGCTGGAACTGGCCCGTACCGGTGCGCTGGGGCTGATCTACACACACCTGCTTTCGCTAAAGAGCGTGGGGCGCCTGGTTCGTCTGCAAACGGCTCGGCGCAAGGCTGCGGCCAAAGCACTCGCCGAGCAATTGCCTAAGGGTGGCGCGAGCGTGGTGCACTGAAACCCATGTTGACCGAGGTCCAGGTTCAGCAGCTTTGGGACGCCGCACGTGCAGCCCAGACTCGGGCCTATGCGCCGTATTCCCACTTTGCAGTGGGTGCGGCCTTGCTGGATGAGCACGGTGCCATTCATGCCGGTTGCAATGTAGAAAACGCGGCCTTTCCACAAGGCTGGTGTGCCGAGGCCAGCGCCCTTAGCGCCTTGATCATGGCTGGAAGCCGGCATGTGCGGGGTGTTTTGGTGCTAGGGACCGGCGGCACCTGGATCACGCCTTGCGGTGGATGCCGGCAAAAGCTGCGCGAGTTTGCCGATCCCGATACGCCCGTTCTTTCGGCGAATTCGGATACTTTAGGGCCCGCCTTTACGCTGGAGCAGTTGCTGCCTCAGGGTTTTGGGCCTGGTCATCTTCCGGCGGCTTGAAGGGGTGCCATGTTGAAAGACGCCCTGCAACTCCTGAAGACCCGGGCGCCGGGTTTCGTGCCCCGCGTGGCGGTGGTGCTGGGCAGCGGGTGGGGAGGAGTTACCGAGCACATCGTTGACCCGGTGCGCGTGGCCTATGCCGATTTGCCGGGTTTTCCGGTACCCACGGTGGCGGGGCATGGTGGGGAATTGTGGATGGGCTCCATTGGCACTCAAGCGGTGGCCGTGATGAGCGGGCGCAAGCATGGTTACGAAACCGGTGCGGTCGATGGCATGCGGTTGCCGCTTCAGGTTCTGCAGGCACTGGGCTGCGAGGTGCTGGTGCAAACCAATGCAGCGGGCAGTTTGCGCGCGGACCTTGCTCCACGCAGCCTGATGGCCATAAGTGACCACATCAACTGGCCCCAGCGTTCACCGTTGGTGGGGCAAAGCGGTAGCGAGCGTTTTGTGGGCATGGTCGACGCTTACGACCCTTTGCTACGGCAGCAAGCGGTGGAACTGGCCGCGCTTCAAGGCCTTGCATTGCAAAGCGGCGTGTACGCCTGGGCTTTTGGACCACAGTTTGAAACCCCGGCCGAAATCCGCATGCTGGCCCGGCTCGGCGCCGATGCGGTGGGCATGAGTACCGTGCCGGAAACCATTCTGGCGCGGCATTTGGGCATGCGGGTGCTGGCGCTTTCGCTGATTACCAACATGGGCGCCGGCCTTTCATCTGAACATTTGAGCCATGCCCACACCCTGAGTGAAGCGGCCGCGGCCAGCCACACTGCCAGCGCGGTTTTGGCCTCCATCTTGGCGAACCTGGAACTAAACTAAACCATGGCCTCCATCCGCACTTTCTTCACGTCCCCCAGTGCTGCGACGCCAACCGACTGGGTCAATCAACCCCTGGCCAGCGCGCAACGGGCACTGTCTTGCCTGGACCTCACCAGCCTGAATGACGATGACACCGAGGCCGAGGTGGCCGAACTCTGCCGGCGCGCCCAGGGCCCGTTTGGGCAGGTGGCTGCGGTGTGTGTATGGCCCAGGCTGGCTGCTTTCGCCCGTTCGCAGTTGCCCGAAAGCATTGCGGTGGCGGCGGTTGCCAACTTTCCGGATGGCAGTTCGGACATTGAGCGCGCGGTTCGCGACACCAGCGAAATCGTGCAAAGTGGCGCGCAAGAGGTGGACGTTGTTTTGCCGTATGCCCCGGTGTTGGATGGGCGCAATCGGGATGCCGCCCGACTGCTTGCGGCGGTGCGCAAGGCCAGTGGCAGTTTGCGCCTCAAGGTGATTCTGGAAACTGGGGTTCTGCATGGTGCCCAACACATTGCAAGGGCCGCACAGCTCAGCTTGGATGAAGGCGCCGACTTCCTAAAAACCAGCACGGGCAAGACACGCATCAGTGCCACGCCAGAGGCCGCACGCACGATGTTAGAGGCGATTGCGGCAGACCCGGCATGGTCGCAGAGCGTGGGCTTTAAGCCTTCGGGCGGCATCCGGACGGTGGCCGATGCGGCGCAGTACCTCGCTCTGACCCATGAGATTTTGGGTGCGCAGGCGCTGACCCCGCAGCGCTTTCGGTTTGGCGCCAGCAGCTTGCTCAATGACATCGAAGCCCTGCTGGGCGGGCAGGGCGGTAGTGGCCCGGCACCCAGCGGCAGCTATTAGCCGGTGCTGCCATGCTGGCCCAGGAAGTCATCCGCCGAAAGCGCGACGGCCACGCGCTGAGCGACGCCGAAATCAGAGAATTTGTAAATGGTCTCGTCACTGGCTCCTGGAGCGAGGGGCAAGTAGCTGCGATGGCCATGGCCATGCTGCTGCGCGGCATGACCGACGCCGAGACGGTAGCCCTCACCCAGGCCATGACGCGATCAGGCGCGGTTCTGGATTGGAGCGAGCTGGACCTGAACGGCCCCGTGCTCGACAAGCATTCCAGCGGTGGCGTGGGCGACAAGGTCAGCCTGATGCTGGCACCGATTGTGGCGGCCTGCGGTGGCTTTGTACCCATGATTTCAGGGCGTGGTTTGGGCCATACCGGTGGCACCTTGGACAAGCTGGAGAGCATTGCGGGTTACCAGATTGCACCCGACTCAAACCGCTTGCGGCAGGCGCTGCGCACCGCAGGCTGTGCCATCGTTGGCCAAAGTGCCGAACTTGCTCCGGCCGATCGACGCCTGTATGCCATTCGCGATGTGACCGCCACTGTGGAATCCACGGCGCTCATCACCGCCAGCATCCTGTCCAAGAAACTAGCGGCTGGTTTGCAGGGGCTGGTGATGGATGTCAAGACGGGCAACGGTGCGTTTGCTGCCACCCTTGAGGACGCTCACACCCTGGCGCAGTCGCTTGTTCGCGTAGCCAACGGGGCAGGGCTGCCAACCCGCGCGTGGATTACCGACATGAGCCAGGTGCTGGGCGATAGTTGCGGCAATGCGCTGGAAGTGCACGAGGCCATCGCCTTTTTGCGCGGCGATCGGCAGGAGCCGCGTTTGTTGGAGGTAACGCGCACCCTGAGTGCTGAATTGCTGCAACTTGGTGGGCTGGCGTCCGACCAGGTCGACGCTTTGGAACGTGTGGATACGGCATTAAGCAGCGGTAAGGCATTGGAGCGTTTTGCGCGCATGGTGCACGCGCTTGGCGGCCCTGTCGATCTGTGTGATGCGCCGGCCCGGTACCTTCCAGC
>ERZ1034365.873-NODE-873-length-16101-cov-3.682227_pt1 | contig 16101 bp, 13 predicted proteins | sample MGYA00520615_ERZ1034365 | MGnify/ENA primary metagenome ERZ1034365 (study PRJEB33736, sample SAMEA104284505) | Azolla filiculoides | biome: Urban; feature: Water surface; material: Ditch water | place: Netherlands | collected 2015-10-28 | depth 0-0.1 m ... | reverse complement strand
AGGTCGGGATAGAAGTAGTTCTTGCGCGCGAAGATGCTGCGCTCGGCCACATGCGAGCCGACCGCCAGGCCGAACTGGATCGCGCGCTCGACCGCACCCCGGTTCATGACCGGCAGCGTGCCGGGCAGCGCCAGGTCGACCGCGCAGGCCTGGGTATTGGGCTCGGCGCCGAAGGCCACCGAGGCGCGGCTGAAGATCTTGCTGTTCGTCGAGAGCTGGGCGTGGGTCTCGAAGCCGATCACGACCTCATAGCCCTGCACCAGCAGGGAAGCTTGCTTCTTGCTCATATCAGGACTCCCGTCGGGCCGCCCCAAGGGAGGCCTGCGCCCCCTCGGGGGGCAGCGAAAAAACGAAGTTTCGAGCGTGGGGGCTCATGCATATTCCTTCGGAGCGCGGGTGTGCCAGTCGGTGGCGCACTGGAAATGGTGGGCAGCGCCGAGCAGGCGCGCTTCCTGGAAGTAGTTGCCGATCAGCTGCAGGCCGACCGGCATGCCATCAGCACCCAAACCGGCCGGTACGCTCATGCCCGGCAGGCCCGACAGCGAGGCCGGCAGGGTGTAGATGTCGGCCAGGTAGGCCGCGACCGGGTCTTCGGACTTCTCGCCAATCTTCCAGGCCACGCTCGGCGCGACCGGACCGGCGATCAGGTCGCATTGCTCGAAGGCGGACTGGAAGTCCTGCGCGATCAGGCGCCGGATCTGCTGCGCCTTCAGGTAGTAGGCGTCGTAGTAGCCGTGGCTCAGCACATAGGCGCCGGTCAGGATGCGGCGCTGCACTTCCTCGCCGAAGCCCTCGCTGCGCGACTTCTTGTACATGTCGCTGAGGTCGGCGTAGTCCTTGGCGCGGTGGCCGAACTTGACGCCGTCGAAGCGGCTCAGGTTGGAGCTGGCCTCGGCCGGGGCGATGATGTAGTAGGCCGGAATCGCCAGTTCGGTGCGCGGCAGCCGGATCTCGACCAAGGTCGCGCCGAGCTTCTCGTATTCGGCCAGCGCGGCATGGACCGCGGCCAGCACGTCGGGCGCACAGCCGGCGCCGAAGAATTCCTGCGGCAGGCCGATGCGCAGGCCCTTCAAGGGCTGGGCCACCGTGGCGTCAGGCGACAGCGGCAGTCCAAGCGCGGCGGCGTAGTCCTCGGCCGGGCGGTCCAGGCTGGTCGAGTCGCGGTCGAGGTCGGGGCCGACCATGGCCGACAGCAGCAGCGCACAGTCGCGCGCGCTGCGCGCCATCGGACCGGCCTGGTCCAGGCTCGAGGCGTAGGCCACCATGCCGTAACGCGAGCAGCGGCCGTAGGTCGGCTTGATGCCGGTGATGCCGGTGAAACTGGCGGGCTGGCGGATCGAGCCGCCGGTGTCGGTGCCGGTCGCGGCCGGCGCCAGGCGCGCGGCCACCGCAGCCGAGGAACCGCCCGAGGAGCCGCCCGGCACCCGGGTCTTGTCCCAGGGGTTGAGCACGGGACCATAGGCCGAGTTGTCGTTGCCCGAGCCCATCGCGAACTCGTCGCAGTTGAGCTTGCCCAGCGTCACGGCGCCAGCGGCAGCCAGCTTGGCCACCACGGTGGCATCGAACGGGCTGCGATAGCCCTCGAGCATCTTCGAGCCAGCGGTGGTCGGGAAGTCCTTGGTGACGAAGATGTCCTTGTGCGCGATCGGCACGCCCAGCAACGGCGCTCGCTCGCCGGCGGCCAGCCGGGCGTCGGCGGCACGGGCCTGCGCCAGGCTGATCTCCTCGTCCAGCGCCAGGTAGGCGCCGAGGTCGGCGTTCGCCTTGGCGCGCTCCAGCAGGGCTTGCGTGACTTCGACGCTCGAGACCTCGCGCGCAGCCAGCTTGGCGGCCAGCGTGCCCACATCCAGTTGATATAACTCGCTCATTCGATCACCTTGGGCACGAGGAACAGGCCGTTTTCGACGGCCGGGGCGCTGTTCTGGTTGGCTTCGCGCTGGTTGAACTCGCTCACCACGTCGTCGCGCAGGCGCAACGCGACCTGGCCGATCACGGCGGTCGGGTGCGCGAGCGGCTCGACGCCGGCGGTATCGACCGCCTGCATCTGCTCGACGAGGTCAAAAAAGCCGTTGAGCCGGTTCAGCATGCGTTCGGCGTGCGCCTGGTCGAGCTCGAGCCGCGCGAGATGGGCGATGCGCCCGATATCTGGCAGGGTCAGGGACATTGCGGGGTCCAGAAAGTGAGACAGATCCAGCTTTGCAACCGGAACTTCGTTACAAAAAAGCTTGGCGCCAAAAGGCCTTAGGGACAGGCCATTGCGGTATTATCCTCCGTTTGGCGACCGCTGCGGCTGCCGCGTTCTCGCTCGCCAAGCACTGATATCAGTCAGCCCCCAGTCCAGCTACAACCCCCATACATAGGTGCTGCCGCGCCACAGCCGCCGGCAGGCCTCACAGGATATCCAGACATGTTCGAAGTTTTCCGTCGGCATTTCTCCACCGACCTGGCGATCGACCTCGGCACCGCCAACACCCTGATCTACATGCGCGACAAGGGCATCGTGCTCGACGAACCCTCGGTGGTCGCGATCCGTCACGAAGGCGGCCCGAGCGGCAAGAAGACGATCCAGGCCGTCGGCCGGGAAGCCAAGGCCATGCTCGGCAAGGTGCCCGGCAACATCGAGGCGATCCGCCCGATGAAGGACGGCGTGATCGCCGATTTCGTGGTCACCGAGCAGATGATCAAGCAGTTCATCAAGATGGTGCACCCGCGCAGCCTGCTGACCCCGAGCCCGCGCATCATCATCTGCGTGCCCTGCGGCTCGACCCAGGTCGAGCGCCGCGCGATCAAGGATGCGGCCGAGGCCGCTGGCGCCAGCGCCGTCTACCTGATCGAGGAACCGATGGCCGCCGCGATCGGCGCCGGCCTGCCGGTGTCTGAAGCCTCGGGCTCGATGGTGATCGACATCGGCGGCGGCACGACCGAGGTCGGCGTCATCAGCCTGGGCGGCATGGTCTACAAGGGCAGCGTGCGCGTCGGCGGCGACAAGTTCGACGACGCCATCATCAACTACATCCGCCGCAACTACGGCATGCTGATCGGCGAACAGACCGCCGAAGCGATCAAGAAGCAGATCGGCTCGGCCTTCCCCGGCTCCGAGATCAAGGAGATGGAAGTCAAGGGCCGCAACCTGTCCGAGGGCGTGCCGCGCAGCTTCACGATCAGCAGCAACGAGGTGCTCGAGGCGCTGACCGATCCGCTCAATCAGATCGTGTCGGCGGTCAAGATCGCGCTCGAGCAGACCCCGCCCGAGCTGGGCGCCGACATCGCCGAGCGCGGCATGATGCTGACTGGTGGCGGCGCGCTGCTGAGCGACCTCGACCGCCTGCTGGCCGAGGAAACCGGCCTGCCGGTGCTGGTCGCCGAGGAGCCCCTGACCTGCGTCGTGCGCGGCTGCGGCATGGCACTCGAACGCATGGATCGCCTGGGCGGCAGCGTCCTGTCCCACGAATAAGCCCTGAGCGGCTCGGGCCATGCCGAAGGCGACCGTAGACCGCAGACCTCCGCCGCTGTTCCGGCAGGGCATCACGCCCTTGTCCAAGCTGCTGCTGCTGAGCGCGCTGTCGGTGCTGCTGATGGTGGTCGATACCCGCTTGCAACTGGGCGCGCCATTGCGTGGGGCCGTCGCCACCGCGCTGACGCCGCTGCAATGGCTGGCGCTGGCGCCGATCCGCGCCTTGCAGGCCGGCAGCGGCTACCTCGGCAGCCTGCAGGCCGCGCAGCAGGAAGCCACTGCCGCGCGCACCGAGCTGACGCGCCAGGTTCAGCGCGCGGCCCAGGTCGAGCACCTGGGCCAGGAAAACCGTGAGCTACGCGCCCTGCTCGGCATGCGCGAGCGGCTGACGGTGCGGGCGCGCGGCGCCGAAGCCCTGTATGACAGCGCCGATCCCTACACCCGCAAGCTCGTGATCGACCGTGGCGAGGCCCAAGGCATCAAGCCCGGCTCGCCGGTCATGGACGGCTACGGCGTGCTGGGCCAGGTCACCAGGGTCTACCCTCTGGTGTCCGAGGTCACGCTGCTGACCGACCGCGACCAGGCGATTCCCGTGCTCAACACCCGCACCGGCCAGCGCAGCGTCGCCTACGGCCAGCCCCGGCAGGGATTGCTCGAACTGCGCTTCATCGCTGCCAGCGCCGACCTCGAGGTCGGCGATCTGCTGACCACCAGCGGCGTCGATGGCATCTACCCGCCCGGACTGCCGGTCGCGCATATCCACAGCATCACGCACCAGGGCGATGGCGGCTACGCGCGCGTGCTCGGCCAGCCGATGGCACACCCCGAGCATTCGCTACAGCTGCTGGTGCTGGAGCCCTTGACCGACAAGCCCCTGCGCAGTCCCGAAGGGAGCAAGCGATGATCATGCCGGCTGGCCAGCCCCTGCTGCTGCCCGTCAAGCCCTGGTTCATCGGGCTCAGCCTGATGCTCGCGCTGCTGTTCGAAATGATGCTGGGCATGGGCCTGAGCGGTCGCGCCGCCTGGCCGCCCGATCTGCTGGCCGTCGTGCTGCTGTTCTGGGTCGTGCATGAACCGCGCCGCCTCGGCATCGGTACCTGCTTCGTCTTCGGCGTCGCGCTGGACGTGCACCAGGGCGCGCTGCTGGGCCAGCATGCGCTGGCTTTCTCGGCGCTCGCCTTCCTGGGCCTGCAGGTGCACCGACGCCTGCTCTGGTTCGCGCTGCCGACCCAGGCCCTGCATGTGCTGCCGCTGCTGCTGGCCGCGCATGCGCTGCAATGGCTGGTGCGGCTGGTGACGGGATCGGGCTGGCCCGATTGGAACGCGCTGCTGGCACCGCTGATCGAGGCCGTCCTCTGGCTGCCAGCCAACTGGCTGCTGCTGGCGCCGCAGCGGCGCGCGCACGACCCCGACGACAGCCGTCCGCTCTGAGCCGTCATGGAGTTGCGCAACCTCGAGCAGCAACTGGCCCAGTTCCGTTCCCGGGTCTGGGTGGCGGGCCTGTTCGCCACCTTCTGCTTCGGACTGGTGCTGGCACGCATGTTCTACCTGCAGGTGATCCGGCACGAGGATCTGCTCGAGCAGGCCGAGTCGAACCGGATCGCGGTGCTACCGGTGGTCCCGCACCGCGGCCTGATCACGGACCGCAACGGCGTGGTGCTGGCCAACAACTACTCGGCCTACACGCTCGAGATCACGCCGTCCAAGGTCGGCAAGCTCGACGAGGTGATCGAAGGCCTGAAGGAGCTGATCGAGATCACCCCGCGCGACCTGCGCCGCTTCAAGCGCCTGTCCGAGGAGTCGCGCCGCTTCGACTCGATCCCGATCCGGACCCGACTCAGCGACGAGGAAATCGCCCGCTTCGCGGCCCAGCGCTACCGCTTTCCGGGCGTCGAAATCCAGGCCCGGCTGTTCCGCCACTACCCGCTGGGCGAGACCGCCAGCCATGTGATCGGCTACATCGGCCGCATCAGTGCGCGCGAGAAGGCGCAGATGGAGGACTGGAGCGACGAGGAGATCGCCAACTACCGTGGCACCGAGTACATCGGCAAGCTCGGGGTCGAACAGAGCTACGAGCAGGTACTGCACGGCATCACGGGCTTCGAGCGGGTCGAGACCTCGGCCGGTGGTCATGCGGTGCGCAAGCTGGCCGACTCGCATTCGACGCCAGGCAACACGGTCCGGCTCACGATCGACATCAAGCTGCAGAAGATGGTCGAGGACCTGTTCGGCGAGCGCCGCGGCGCACTGGTCGCGATCGACCCGCGCAATGGCGAACTGCTGGCCTTCGTCAGCAAGCCGACCTTCGACCCCAACCTGTTCGTCGAGGGCATCGATGCCGACAACTGGAAGGCGCTCAACGAGTCGATCGACAAGCCGCTGCTGAACCGCGCGCTGCGCGGCACCTACCCGCCCGGATCGACCTACAAGCCCTTCATGGCGCTGGCCGCGCTCGAGCTGGGCAAGCGCAAGGCCGAGACCGTGATCAACGACCCCGGCTACTGGGAGTTCGGCGGCCACCGCTTCCGCAGCCATGGCGACGGCGGGCTCGGGACGGTCAACATGCGCCGCAGCATCGTGGTGTCGAGCAACGTCTACTACTACATGCTCGCCAACGACCTCGGCGTCGACGCGATCCACGACTTCATGGAACCGTTCGGCTTCGGCCAGATCACCGGCATCGACCTGCGCGGCGAGGTCCGTGGCGTGCTGCCGAATCAGGAGTGGAAGCGCAACACCTACAAACGCCCCGAGCAGCGCAAATGGTACGCGGGCGAGACCATCTCGCTCGGCATCGGCCAGGGCTACAACAGCTTCACGATGCTGCAGCTCGCGCACGCCACCGCCACGCTGGCCAACGGCGGCATCAAGCACAAGCCCCATGTCATGCTGGGCACGCAGGATGTCGTGACCCGGGCCGAGACCCCGGCCCAGGTCGGACCAGGCGAGTCGCTCGGCCTCAAGCCCGAACATGTCGCTACCGTGCTTAGCGCGATGGAAGGCGTGACGACCGAAGGCACTGGCACCCGGGTCTTCGCTGGCGCCCCCTACCGCAGCGGCGGCAAGACCGGGACCGCACAGGCCGTGACGATCGGGCAAAAGGACAAGTACAACGCCGCGCGAATGGCCGAGCGCCAGCGCGACCATGCGCTCTATTCGGCCTTCGCTCCGGCGGACAAGCCGCAGGTCGCACTGGCCGTGATCGTCGAAAACGCCGGCTTCGGTGCCGCCAGCGCGGCGCCGATCGCGCGCCGCGTCTTTGACTACCTGCTGCTGGGCCGCTACCCGAACGAGGACGACATCCGCGCGACCCGGCTCGGCCAGACAGCCGGTCCGATCGGGGCGTTCCGCCAGGCCAGCGAAGTCGAATGGCCACCGGCGACGACACGCTAAGCACCCAGCTCCGGCAAGGTGACTGAGCAGCTGCCCGCCTCAGCGCCCATGGGTTTCACAGGCTTCAACACGGCCCAATCCGCCAGCAAGGCTGCGACAGCCCCGCGCAGCTGCTCCAGGCTGCCGTCGTTGCACAGCACGCGGTGCTCGAACGCCCAGTCGGCCGGAACCGCCTCGACCGACTCGCGCTGGCGCCGCAGCACCTCGATACCGGCATCCGACGCATCGGTACCAGCGGCCGCGCGCTCCAGCAGCCGACGCTCCATCAAGGCCGGCTCGGCTCGGCATTCGACCAACAACCAAGGCACATGGCGCCGCTGCGCCAGCTGCCGCAGCGCGGCGCGCTCGGACTGGCGCAGCAAGGCGGCATCGACCACGACCGAATGGCCGGCAACCAGCAAGCCATCGGCCAGCCCGGTCAGGCGTGCGTAGGTGGCACGGGTGGCTTCGGTGCGGTAGAGATCCTGCCCCGGCGTCGGCCGGTCGGTAGCCGCCAGCCCGTGGAGCCGCTTGCGCTCGACATCGGAGCGCAGCCTGATCGCCCCCGACTGTTCGGCCAGCATGGCCGCCAGCGTGGACTTGCCGGCCCCGCTCAGGCCCATGACCAGCAGCAGACGCGGCGGCGACGGATCGGCCGCCAGCGATTCGGCCAGCGGCCAGTAGCGCAAGAAGCCCTCGGGCTGACCCGACAGCAAGGCCACCTTGGCACGCACCAGCGCGCGGTAGGCAGCAAAGGCGCGCAGGCCCGTCAAGCCATCGAAATCACCGCTGCGCTCGACATAACCGTTGACCAGGCGCCAAGCCAGCTCGGCATGCCCGCAGGCCAGCAGATCCATGAAGGCAAAAGCGACATCGTTGATCAGGTCGATGCAGCGCAGCGCGGGCTCGAACTCGATCGCATCGAAAGCGAGCACGGCGTCCCGCCACAGCACCAGATTGCCCAGGTGCAGGTCGCCATGGCACTCACGCAGAAAGCCGCCTTGCAACCGGCGCGCACGCCAGCCGGCCTGGGCCTCGAGCAAGGCCAGCAAGCGCTCGCGCAAGGTCTGGACCCGGCCCCGATCGACCGTGGACGGCCGGCCGGGATTGAATTCGGCCTCGTCCAGGCTCTCGCAGGTCCAGGCGACTACGTCCTTGGCCGGTGCCTCGGCAGGCACCAGCGCGGGCAGGCTGCAATGGAAGTCCGCGACATGCACGGCCAGCGCATCGATCTGACTGGCCTGCAGTCGACCGGATGCGGCGAGCTCGGACAGCAAGGCCCCGGCGGGAAAGCGCCGCATGCGCAACACCCATTCGATCGGCTCGCCCTCCCCGCCCAGCCTGGGCGTGACAGCGCTGCCCGTGACCGGCAACAGGTCGAGGTAAAGATCGGGAGCGGTGCGCCGGTTCAGCCTCAGTTCCTCGGCGAGGAAATGCCGGCGCAAGGCCAGTGTCGAGAAGTCCAGAAAAGGCAGCTTGACCGGCTTCTTGAGCTTGTAGGCGTAGTCGCCCGCGAGCCAGACGGTCGAGATATGGGTGTCGACCCGGACGGCACCGGGCAGGCAGAGGCTGAGGTCCATGGCTGGATTGTGCCGCCTGCCCGCACCGACTGCTGACAGACAGACAGACAGACAGACAGCAAAAAGCCTGACGGCTTGCGCGGTCAGGCTTTTTATTTTCTTCAGACCAGCTGGCTCACGCCAGCGGGAAATCAGAAGACGTGACGGACGCCAACGCCGAAGGCGGTAGCTTCCTTGTTAGCGTCCTTGACTTCAAAGGTCTTGTAACCAGCGTAAGCGGTGGTGCGCTTGGACAGGGCGTAGGTAGCGGCCAGATCGAAGCCCGAACGCTTGGTCTCGACAGCGCCGATTTCGTTCTTGGCACCGGCATAGCCGAAGTAGACGGTGGTGGCGCCGAACGGTGCCGACACGCCGACTTGGTACTCGGTATCTTCGCCGCGAGCAGCAGCACCCTTGGCCTTGTTGTAGCCAGCGTTCAGCTTGACCACGCCGAAGTCGTAGGAACCGGCGAGCAGGTTGTACTTGGTGGAAGCAACAGTCGCTTGCTTTTCGGTCTGGTGGGCGTAGCCGACCAGCACCGGGCCGTTGGCGTACTTGACATGCAGGGACAGGTTGTCGGTGGAATCCAGGCCAGCGGCCTTGTTCTCGCCGAAGGCGTAGGACGCGGAACCGCTGAAGCCGCTGTAGGTGTTGCTGTCGAAGCGGACCGAGTTGTTGGTGCGGTTGGCGTAGTCACCGCCAACTTTCCACACGTCGCCGGTCACGGCCATGTTGGTATCAGCCGTGTTGTTGGTCGCGCCGCGCAGCGAGTCGTAGGCGGTGTAGTTGCGGCCCAGTTCGACGACACCGAAGTTGCCCGACAGACCGACGGTGGCCTTGCGGTTGAAAGTGGTGCCAGCGACAGCTGCGGTGCCGTCATCGATGTTCATGCCGGATTCCAGCACGAAGTTGGCCTTCAGGCCATTGCCCAGGTCTTCGGTACCCTTGAAGCCCCACAGGCTGTTGTTCAGGACGTTGGAGTCGAGCTTGGTGCGGGTAACGCCGTCACCACCGATCTGGTCCTTGGCGCTGACCAGGCCAGCATCAACGCGACCGTACAGGGTCACGGAGGATTGAGCGGAAGCGGCACCAGCGGCGGCCAGCACGGCCAGAGCGATCAGATTCTTTTTCATGGGGTATCTCCAAAAATTGATTTACCTCGGTCGCGGGGATTGTCCGCCGCGCCTGGCCCCCTACATGGGAAGCTGAATGAATTAGAGCAGAGAGCCCCGTCGTCGCCAAGGATTGGGGTTGTGTGATGCCCCAAAATGTTGCAAGAGCACAACAAACTAGGGTTAACCAGAAGCCCAGGGAGCCTCGGCGGGACAGCCGATGCACTCAGCCGTTTGCTGCGACAAAGTCCGTCGTTCACGGCGACCCGTTGCTGGCGGGCCTTGCAACCGATGCTGGGCGCGCTAATGAAAAAAGCCAGTCGGCGAACCGACTGGCTTTCTAGCATGTGATCAACAGCGGGCTAGCCCGCCGCAAGATCAGAAAGCGTGCTTGACGCCGACCGCGTAGACGTTGGTGGTCACGTCGGTGCCGACAACCTTGTCCAGCTTGGTGCTGCGCACGCCAGCGTAGGCGGTGGTGCGCTTGGAAAGCAGGTAGGCAGCAGCCAGGCCGAGACCGCTGTTGTCAGATTGCTTGACGCCATTCAGCTTGTTTTCCGACGAAGCGTAGCCAGCCGACAGGATCAGGTTGGAGGCCAGCGGGTAGTCAGCACCGATCTGGTATTCCTTGTCCTTAGAACCTGCATTGTCGTCGCGCTGAGCGTAGACACCCTTCAGGGTCACGACGCCAAGGTTGTAAGAAGCGTTCAGGTTGACGAACTCGGTGGACTGAGCAGCGGCAACAAGCTGCTGGCTCTGGTAGGCGACGGCAGCGGCGAGCGGGCCATTGGCGTACTGCAGAGCAACAGCGGAAACTTCCGAGTTGCCAGCGGTCTTCTCGTCGAGAGCGTAGCTCACGATGCCGCTGAAGCCAGCGAAAGCCGGCGAGGTGTACTTGACGCCGTTGCTCGGGTTGGCCAGGTAGCCAGTGCTGGCGAAGGCGCCAGCCGACGGGGTCAGGGCCGAGTCGAACACCGGGTTGGAAGCGGCTTGGACGTCGTCGTAGGCGGTCCAGACCTTGCCCAGCTTGACTTCGCCGAAGTTACCGGCCAGACCGACCGATGCTTCGCGGTTGAAACCGGAAGCGGCGACGCCGGTGTCCAGAGCAAAACCCTGCTCCAGGGTGAAGATGGCCTTCAGACCACCACCCAGATCTTCCGAACCCTTCAGGCCCCAACGGCTGCCGGAAACGCCGCCGCTTTCGACGACGGTCTGCGCCTTGCTACCGGTGGCCTTGATGCCACCGACCCAGACGTCAGCGATACCGTACAGCTGCACGGAGGATTGAGCGGAAGCAGCACCAGCGGCGGCCAGCACGGCCAGAGCGATCAGAGACTTTTTCATTTTGAATTCCTCTTGGGGTTGGGGTTGGACGCACCAAGGTGCGCCTGGCAAACTTTCATCACAGGAAATGAAAACGCCAAGCAATTTCACCAGATAACGAACCTGAAATCCAGGTTTACCCTTAGTTTTGCCGCCAACCGTGTCATAAAAACGACACTTTCGAATGCCAGCATCCCAAGGGTTTACCCGAAACTGACAAACACCGTGACCTGCCGCGCCACAGGCTGTGTCAAGCCAGCCGGCAAGCACCAGCACTGAGCGCGGACAGGAGCGATGGACCAGCGCGCGACCCCACACTTGAAAAGCCGGCGGCCAGCCCTTATGATTAGCACTCGATGGCAAGGAGTGCTAACAGCGCCCGGGCCAGCCCTGACAACCCTTGTGTCTTTGAATTCGGAGGAAATCCCATGAAACTGCGTCCCCTCGCCGATCGCGTGATCGTCAAGCGCCTGGAAAACGAAACCAAGACCGCATCGGGCATCTACATCCCCGACAACGCCGCCGAGAAGCCCGACCAGGGCGAAGTGCTGGCCGTCGGCCCGGGCAAGACCAATGACAAGGGCGAAACCAAGGCCCTGACCGTCAAGGTCGGCGACCGCGTCCTGTTCGGCAAGTACAGCGGCCAGACCGTCAAGATCGACGGCGACGAGCTGCTGGTCATGAAGGAAGACGACCTGTTCGCAGTCGTCGAGGCTTGATGTCCACGGGGACTGATCTGGCGCAGCCAGCCCTGTCCCCGTCTGACTGTAGTGGGACAGACCCAGCGATGCGCGAAGCGCCCGGTCGCTCTGTCCTCAACTGACTAGGTTTTAAGTTTAAGGAATCTGAAAAATGGCAGCAAAAGACGTTGTTTTCGGCGCTGACGCACGCGCTCGCATGGTCGAAGGCGTGAACATTCTGGCCAACGCGGTCAAGGTCACCCTGGGCCCCAAGGGTCGCAACGTGGTGCTCGAGCGCAGCTTCGGCGCCCCGACCGTGACCAAGGACGGCGTGTCCGTGGCCAAGGAAATCGAGCTGAAGGACAAGCTCATGAACATGGGCGCCCAGATGGTCAAGGAAGTCGCTTCCAAGACCTCTGACAACGCGGGCGACGGCACCACCACCGCCACCGTGCTGGCCCAGTCGATCGTGCGCGAAGGCATGAAGTATGTCGCCGCCGGCATGAACCCGATGGACCTCAAGCGCGGCATCGACAAGGCTGTCGAAGCGCTGATCGTCGAGCTGAAGAAGGCTTCCAAGGCCACCACGACCAGCAAGGAAATTGCCCAGGTCGGCTCGATCTCGGCCAACAGCGACTACTCGATCGGCGAGATCATCGCCAACGCGATGGACAAGGTCGGCAAGGAAGGCGTGATCACCGTGGAAGACGGCAAGTCGCTGCAGAACGAGCTCGACGTCGTCGAAGGCATGCAGTTCGACCGCGGCTACCTGTCGCCCTACTTCATCAACAACCCGGAAAAGCAGGCTGCCCTGCTGGACAACCCGTTTGTCCTGCTGTTCGACAAGAAGATCAGCAACATCCGTGACCTGCTGCCGACGCTCGAAGCCGTTGCCAAGGCTGGCCGTCCGCTGCTGATCATCGCCGAGGACGTCGAAGGCGAAGCGCTGGCGACCCTGGTGGTCAACACCATCCGTGGCATCCTGAAGGTCGTCGCCGTCAAGGCGCCGGGCTTCGGCGACCGCCGCAAGGCCATGCTGGAAGACATCGCCATCCTGACCGGCGGCAAGGTGATCGCCGAGGAAGTCGGCCTGACCCTGGACAAGGTTCAGCTGAGCGACCTCGGCCAGGCCAAGCGCATCGAAGTGGGCAAGGAAAACACCACCATCATCGACGGCGCCGGCGCTGAAGACGACATCCAGGCCCGCGTCAAGCAGATCCGCATCCAGATCGAGGAAGCCACCAGCGACTACGACCGCGAGAAGCTGCAAGAGCGCGTGGCCAAGCTGGCCGGCGGCGTGGCCGTGATCAAGGTCGGCGCTGCCACCGAAGTCGAGATGAAGGAAAAGAAGGCCCGCGTCGAAGACGCGCTGCACGCGACCCGCGCAGCCGTCGAAGAAGGCATCGTGGCTGGCGGTGGCGTGGCCCTGCTGCGCGCACGCGCCCAGGTCGGCTCCCTCAAGGGTGACAACCACGACCAGGACGCCGGCATCAAGCTGGTGCTGAAGGCGATCGAAGCGCCGCTGCGTGAAATCGTCGCCAACGCCGGCGACGAGCCGAGCGTGGTCGTCAACGCCGTGCTGGCCGGTTCGGGCAACTACGGCTTCAACGCCGCCAACGACACCTACGGCGACATGATCGAGATGGGCATCCTGGACCCGACCAAGGTGACCCGCACCGCGCTGCAGAACGCCGCTTCGGTCGCTTCGCTGATGCTGACCACCGAGTGCATGGTCGCCGAGTCCCCGAAGGACGACGCTCCGGCCGGCGGCATGCCCGACATGGGCGGCATGGGTGGCATGGGCGGCATGGGCATGTAATGCCCGCCTGACGGCTGCCGCTGCGGCCGTCGCCACGGACAACCCGCCTGGAGCTTTCCTGGCGGGTTTTTTTGCGTCCGGAGCTAGCGGCCAGCGCCCTGGACCAGGCGACTGCGCCCACCCTTGTGACGCTGGATCCGGGGCAACTGGGCGTCGTTGTGCTGCACCACCAGGCTGGCATGGGCCTGCAGCCGGGTCAGCAGTCCGTCGAGCTGCGCCAGCTCGGCCGCGTTCAGGGGCGCCAGCAGCTCCCGGTTGATGCGCCGCGCCTCGGGCATCAGTTGCTCGTAGAGCGCCTGGCCGGCCGCGGTCAAGGCCAGCTCGGCCTGGCGCCTATCCTGCGGCAGCGGGCGGCGCTCAAGCAGTCCCTTGTCGACCAGTCCGCCGATGGCGCGCGAGGTACGCGCCTTGTCGAGGCTGGCCAGGCTGGCGAGTTCGGTCGGCGACAGGCCGGGCTTGAGCGCCAGCTGCGCCAGCAGGCGCCATTCGCGCCGGGTGATGCCGAACTGGCCCTCGCACAGCCGCACCACCAGGCTGCCGCCGGTCGAGACCAGACGTCCGAGGCGATAGAGCAGCAGGTCGTTGACCGTCTCGAGCCCGCTCAATCCGGTCGATGGCATCAGGGTTTTTTCCTAGAACAGTTGTTTTGAACAAGCAATTGTCGCGCCCCTACATTCTGGGTGCGCGCTGGATACCCAGCAAAAACATCTCAGGAGACCCATCATGAAACGCCCCACCTTCCGCCTGCTGACACTGTGCCTGTCGGCATTCTGCACCTGGACTCCGGCCATGGCCCAGGACGGTTTCCCGAGCAAGACGATCAAGATCGTCAACAACTTCGCCGCTGGCGGTCCTTCGGACGTACTGGCGCGCTCGATCGGGCAGGTGCTGGCCGAGAAGTTCAAGCAAGCCGTGATTGTCGAGAACAAGCCGGGTGCAGCGGGCAATCTCGGCGCCGATGCAGTGGCCAAGAGCCCGGCCGACGGCCATACGGTGCTGTTCAGCATCGACACCACGTTCACGGTCAACCCGCATATCTACGGCAAGGCCATGCCGTTCAAGAACAGCGACCTCAGGCCAGTGGTGATCATCAGTTCCTCGGGCCTGATGATGGCGGTCAATCCGGCCACCGGCATCAAGAGTCTGAAGGACTTTATCGCTATCGGCAAGGGCAAGGGCCTCACCCTGAGCTCGGCGGGCAACGGTGCGCCCGGCCACCTGGCGGCCGAACGCCTGACCGACGCAGCCCAGATCAAGATCACCCATATTCCCTACAAAGGCAATTCACCGGCCGTCACGGCGGTGCTGTCGAACGAGGTCGATGGCGGCGTGCTGGCCACATCCGGCCTGCTGCCGTTCGTGCGCAGCGGCAAGATCACGGGCCTGGCGGTGACCAGCTCCAAGCGCTCCAGGCTGGCGCCCGAACTGCCGACGGTGGCCGAACTCGGCATGAAGGAGCTGGAGCAGGACATCCTCTATCTGGCGCTGGTGCCGAGCGCGACGCCCGAAGCCGTGGTGCAGAAGCTGCAGACGGGCATCCTGGAAGCGCTCAAGCGGCCCGAGTTCGAGAGCCGCCTGGCCAACCTCGACATGGCACTCGAAGGACAGACCGGCGCCGAAGCCAGCAAGCGCCTGGCCGAGACTTCGGAACGCTACGGCAAGCTGGTGCACGCCACCGGCATGAAGGTGGAATGAATCCGCCCGCAGCAGGAGATCCAGCATGAAAAGACCCAACTTCATCTTCATCGTTGCCGACGACCTCGGCTTTGCCGACCTGGGCTGCTACGGCGGGCGCGAGGCCGCGTTCGGCCAGGTCTCGCCGGTGCTCGACCAACTGGCGGCCAACGGGCTCAAGTTCACCCAGGGCTACTCCAACTCGCCGGTCTGCTCGCCGACTCGCTTTGCCATGATCACGGCGCGCTACCAGTACCGCTTGCGCGGCGGCGCCGACGAGCCGATCAACAGCAAGAGCAAGGGCAGCACGGTGCTGGGCCTGCCGCCCGAGATCCCGACCCTGCCCTCGCTGCTCAAGGACGATGGCTATCGCACCGCGCTGATCGGCAAGTGGCATCTGGGCTATCCGCCGGCCTTCGGCCCGCTCCAGTCGGGCTACGAGGAATTCTTCGGCCCGATGTCGGGCGGCGTCGACTACTTCAGCCATTGCAGCAGCAGCGGCAGCCATGACCTCTACTTCGGCGAGGAAGCACACAGCGAGGAAGGCTATCTGACCGACCTGCTGTCGCAGCGCGCGGTCGACTATGTCGACCGGATGGCGCAGCAGGACGCCCCCTTCCTGCTGAGCCTGCACTACACGGCCCCGCACTGGCCCTGGGAAACGCGCGACGACGAGGCCCTGTCCAGGGAAGTCAAGGACAACCTGTTCCACCTGCATGGCGGCAACATCCACACCTACCGCCGCATGATCCACCACATGGACGAAGGCATAGGCTGGCTGGTCGAGGCGCTGCGTCGCAACGGCCAGCTCGACCACACCCTGATCGTGTTCACGAGCGACAACGGCGGCGAGCGTTTCAGCGACAACTGGCCGCTGGTCGGCGGCAAGATGGACCTGACCGAGGGCGGCATCCGGGTGCCGTGGATCGCGCACTGGCCGACCGTGATCGCGCCCGGACGCGAGAGCACCCAGTCCTGCATGACGATGGATTGGTCGGCCACGATGCTGGCGGCCGCTGGCGTCGCGGCCGACCCGGACTACCCGCTCGACGGTGTCTCGCTGCTGCCGGTGCTGCAGTCTGAACAACAGGAGTTCGCGCGCCCGCTG
>ERZ1034365.871-NODE-871-length-16117-cov-2.279177_pt1 | contig 16117 bp, 15 predicted proteins | sample MGYA00520615_ERZ1034365 | MGnify/ENA primary metagenome ERZ1034365 (study PRJEB33736, sample SAMEA104284505) | Azolla filiculoides | biome: Urban; feature: Water surface; material: Ditch water | place: Netherlands | collected 2015-10-28 | depth 0-0.1 m ... | reverse complement strand
GGCGGATAGTCATACCGCCTTGCTTTGTACTGCTTGCTTGAATGATCTGCCCAAACATGATGGCCTCCAGTCCCGGCAATGCGGCGAGCCTGAAATAGAAGACCCGCTTTGTCCCGAATGCCGCAAGAATGCTCCGCACTACGATCGGGTAATCGCCCATTTTCGCTATGAATTTCCCGTCGACCGCATCATCCATGCGCTCAAATACGGACATCAACTACCGATTGCACAATGGCTGGGAGAACATCTACTGGCACATCCGGAAATCGGCGGGCACGATTACATCATTCCCATGCCCCTGCATCCTGAACGCTTGCGCGAACGCGGGTTTAATCAATCGATTGAAATTGCCCGCATTGTCAGCCAGCAGTCAAAACAACCGTTGCTGCTCGACAGCCTCAAACGCACGCGCCCAACATTGCCGCAAACACGCTTATCACCGAAGGAAAGGCTAGCCAACGTACGCGGCGCTTTCGAGTGCACCACAGATCTGACCGGTCGTTCCATTTTGTTGGTTGATGACGTGATGACGACGGGCGCCAGCCGCGGTGAGTGTGCGCGTGTACTTAAGCTACACGGTGCCCAGCGCGTGACGGTTGCTGTCGCCGCGCGCGCCATCAAACACGATTAGCGGGATTTTCGTTCAGCCAGCGCCTGCAATTCCGGACTCAGACTTTCTGTCGACAGGGCCCGACGGAAGGCCTCTTTGGCCTCAGGCGCATGCCCTTCAGCTTCTAACGTCATCCCCAAGCCCACCCAGGAACGCCCGTCACTGGGTTTGATCCGCAAGGCATTGCGGTAAAAATCAGCCGCATCATCCGGTTTGCCCTGACGTTGCGCAACAGCTCCGGCCAACGACTGGAAATCTGCACTGTTGGCGGCAAACCCAGCCGAAGCATCCAGCGCCTTACGGGCCGCATTGGCATCCCCCCGTTCCAATTCGAGTCGAGCTAGGATACTAGCCCACTGCAATTGACTAGGTTGCTGCCTGACACCTTCACGAAGCAAGCCGCGAGCCTCATCATAAGCCTGCTGCTCAAGCAGAAGCTTGGTCAACAGCTGTCGTGCCGATGAATGCGCTGAATCCAGAGCCAGCGCGTGACGGAGTTTTTCTATGCTTTCGTTAGAACGACCCAGACTAAATGAATTGGCTGCTTGCCGATACAAAGCCTCAGCCATTTCCTGAGCTTCGGTCTGAACGGGAGTTTTATCAATTTTTGCGGTATGACTCTTGGGGTTGGCAGCCAAGCTCTCCTTAGCCTTGGCTCGCTCCTTCGCCAGTTCCTGCTGTTTTTTCTTTTTTTCTTTTTTAGCGACCTTATTGCCTGACCAGTTCACCAGTTTGGCGGAAGGTAACGGCGGAGTGCTCTCCATCACCTGCTGTTTGGGCACAGGCGGTTTACTCTCTGATAATGGAGTAACGCTCTCCGGAGTTTCATTTGTAGTCGGCGAAACCACAGCCAATACCTGAGGCGACACTACCGCTGATTTCCCAATATAAAAATAGGCTAGCAAGCCGGCACTGAGGACAGTTATTCCTGCAATTACGATTAGTGGCAAGCGGTTTCGGTGCTCAGGGCGAGCGGACGTTACGCCCTGCGGCATAGTTTGTGTTTCGTTTTCTGTACCTCGTTTTTCGAGATCCTGGAGCATCTGGTTTATCAAACTCATGGCTTACCTCACCACCAAATCCACGGGCGATAGGCGCCCTCGGTATCGCGTGCCGCTGCACGAACATGCTTGCCACGCACCAACTGTCCGCCTTCACCAAAAACCGCCAGCAAACATTTATTGGCCAAAATATTGATTAATCGGGGGGTTCCACGCGAGGCGCGGAAAATAGCCATGATTGCATCATCCGCAAAAACCTCACCGCCATTTAACCCGGCCTTGCGTAAGCGGTGCGACAAATATTGACGCAATTCATCCCGCCTCATGCCACTTAAACAAAACGAAAATGCGATGCGCTGCCGTAATTGCCGGATTGATGGATCTGATAAATGCCGGTCAAGTTCGGGCTGTCCAAACAGGACAATCTGCACCAACTTGCGCTTCTCAGTTTCAAGATTCGACAAGAGGCGTAAGGTTTCCAGACTTTCAATTGGAATCGCCTGCGACTCATCAAGAAAAATGACCAGCGGCTTTTCCTGGCGCGCTGTATCGAGCAGAGCCTCATTCAAGGCTTTGAGCAACTCGTAAGAATCCTTGGCATCACTTAGCTTTAATTGCAACTCATCGGCAATTGAGCGGAGCAGCATTTCGGGCGTCAGTGCAGGATTTGGCAGGTAGGCGGTAACACAATCGTCCACCAGAGACTTCAATACGCGGCGACACAAGAGTGTTTTTCCTGTACCCACCTCCCCCGTAATCTTGATGAATCCCTCTCCGCTACGCAGTGCGATCAACAAGGTATTCAATCCTTCCTGATGACTGCGGGTAGTGAAGATGAATTCTGTATCCGGCGTTATGCCGAAGGGGGCTTCCTTCAAGCCGAAATGTGACAGATACAAAGGTCCTGGCATTTCATTCTTTTTTTTGCGTCGACCGCGACGAACTGGTTTTTGAGTTTCACCGGCCGCAGTTTCGCCAGAAACCGTTGTCTCCACTTCGCTCATTGCTTAAAAACATCCGGCGGCCGACGGAAACGCTTGGGATCGTACTGCTGCATCCGTTCTTCTGTATCAGCAAGATCCTGACGCCAATCAGAGTCATCCTCAATCAAGGTGGGCTTCAATAAAATAACCAATTCCCGCTTGTTCATCGTTCTTCCTGTCTGCTTGAACAGATGACCAACACCAGGAACATCACCGGCCCCCGGGACTTTATTTGCTGTATCCGTCTGCCCCTCTGTCATCATTCCGCCGATAGCAACAATCATCCCGTCACGAACACGCACAATGCTGTCGCTTTCCTTTACCTTGACGGATGCATAAGGCAGGCTAAAAGAACCATACACAGACCCAAAGTTAATCACCTTGTTTTTCTCGGACACGTCGGTAATCGATGGACGAATATGCAAAGTGATACTTCCGCCCTCATCAATCTGGGGTGTCACGTCGAGCGAAATACCAGAGAAGAAGGGTTGCGCCTGAATTGATGGTGCATTAGTTGTAGGGGTGGAAGAACCATTGCTAGTAGAAGAAGGTGGTGTTACCGAAGTAATGTAGTAATCATCACTCCCTACCTTGATGACCGCTTTCTGGTTATTGATTGTCGCAATGCGTGGGCTGGACATGACGTACACCGTGCCCTGAGTCTGGAGAAAGTTGATAAGCGAGGCAAAACTCTGCGCCTGAAAAGCGAGACCCAAAGCCCCTCCGGCTACGGGGAAGGACTTCAGCACCCCTGATGCACCTGTCAAAGTTGCCGCGCTGTACAAGATATCCCCGGTTGTTTGATCGCGCACTAAGGCAGGCCGGCCGCCAGGAAACGAGAGAATGTCTGTATTTCCATTCATTGACCAAGTCTGCCCGCCATTTTTGTTGAATGCAGCCCAGTTAATGCCCGTCTGAAAATCATCATTGAGTTGCACATCAATAATCTTGGCCTCCAGCATCACTTGACGCTCGATATTGGCCTGCATCGCCTTAAGCAGGCGCCCGATCTCTCGCAGCTCATTTGGCATAGCCCTGACCATAACCACTCCTGATTGAGCGTTCAGGAAGAAACTGCGCCCCTCTGGACATTTGGATTTTTCCAAACGCTGTGCCATCAACTGATTGGCCATTGCGGCGGCTCCGCCAACCTGACCGCCAGCGGGAGCAGAAGTGGTCACAGGCTTACTTGTTTCAAAGTCACAACTCAACACCGTCCCAACTGCTTGCGACAAATCGAACCAGAAGTCATTAACCACCCCGGTAAAAACATTGGCGCTATCAGCAGATTGATTTTGATTGATTTGTTGAGGGCCAACCCCGCTCGCAGTGCCGGTAGTCTGCTGCCCACTGGATGAATTGACTCGCGTTGAAGAAGTACCGCCCCGCTTGCTGGCAAGGTAGCTCACCTGAAAGAGGCGTGTCTGAAAAGTATTCGCGAAAACCGTAATCCGGGCTCCCTCTAGCTTATAGTCATAACCATATAGATCTCGCATAGTATCGAGAGCCTGGCGGATGGTGACGTCCTTCAGATTAAGCGTCACGCTACCTGCCAAATCCGGCGGCAGCAGCATGCTGTAGCGCGTCCCATCCACAATAGCCATAAAAACTTGAGCAACAGGCGCCGCGCTGACCGACAAATCAAAGCGAGGCTCAGGGCTTTTAGCAGAACGCGGGGCATCAATTTGCAATGGTGGCAGTAAGGCCTCATTGATCGCAGTTGCCTGGGAAGCAGTTGCCTTGTTTTGACTCGCCTGCTTGAGATCACTCACAATCTTCCCGTAAGTATCAGACTGCGGGACCCAAGGAGTCGCACAACCTGTCAACAATAGCGACAACAAGGCGCCAGCACGGCTTAGCACAATTCCACTCTTCTTCTCTTGACTCATTAGCCCGTTCCTCACTATCGCCCCGCAGGACCTTGCCGTAAGTTTTTCTTTTCCACAGAGGGTGACATCACCAGGATTTCTTTACCGGCCTCCCCTTTTAGGGTCGCCTCAGTTTCAGTCAGTTTAACCAAAACATAATCGTCAATTTTTTCACCCACTCGCACCATTTTCCCGTTGATCATGGCAACCGGCCTAACTCCATGGCGACGAATAACAGACTGCAGCACATAGCCCTGAGCAGACGAAAAAGACACAACTTCAGCCTCACCTGCAGGACCAAACCCAGGAGCAGGCTTAGTTGGATCACGCGGGACCTGCGCCCAAACAGTACTGATGGAGATGAACAGAGTCCAAGCAGCCTTTATTAAAGTTTTAGCCATACCCGATCCAAACTGTATGTAAATATCTTCAGCGATATTTCGCTTTGCGGATAATCCGCCTTAAGCTGCACCTCTCCCCACAACAGACGCTGCTGTGATTTTTCCAGTTCAGTCACATACGCCTGCAAATCCGCATAAGAACCTTTTAAACGGATCTCAACCCCATGTTTCCAGATCTGCGCCGAATCCTTGCCGGCTTGTTTTATTTCAGCTTTATTTTGCTGCCCTCCCCCGGCAACTGCAGCCCCCCCTCTGTCCACAGACTCCTCCTGTGCAAGCGCCAAAGGCGTTAGGGTGTTTAACGAAACCAATCGCAATGCAGTATGCCGCGACAATAATTTCTCGAGCAAAGCCGAAATTTCCGAAGGAGAAACCAACAAACGCTCATATTCAGCAAGAGATCTTCTCACTTCGGATATCTGCTTGGAAATATCACCGAGATGCCGGCGACGATCAGCATCTGGATCACGCATGTCTCGCTGCAAGGTCAGCATTTTGCCCTGCAATATGTTCAATTCAATTTTTTCGGTTTGCAGTTTTTTCTCAATAGATTGTGCGCTAGCCAAGGGCAGATCAATAAAAACTGCATTTCCAATCATAACGATGCCGGCAAGTAGCGCAGCGGCGACCAAACCTCGTTCTCGCTGGCTCAGCGCATCATATTTCGACTTCCACGCATTCAAGGTTTTTTTAATCACCTTGCAGTCACTCCTGAAGCCTCAACTAGCGCCTCCCTCTGTGCCTTCAAAGAAAAATCAATATACCAGCGGCCATTATTGCCGCGTAAGGAAGTTGGCAAAGAAAGATTTCCTAGCTGAGCAGTTGCATCTTGCTGAATTTCACCCGAGCGCATATCGAGTGCAGCGAAGCGCCGCCCCTGGAATACCGGCTCGGCCTCAAGCCGTTTTAAGTAAGCGGGCAACAATGCCTGCTCGACCATTCGACCACGTATTTCGAGATTCTGACCTTCATTTTCAAAAACAAAACCGGTTAGCCACAACCCCTCAATACTGGCACGAGAAAAAGCCCACATCATTTCACCAACAACTGGCGACTCCCCTGACACAACCATTTTCTGTAAAACCACCAACGCTGAACGAGTCGACTTAAGATACTTTTCCTGCTCAACGACTTGCGCTTCAAGTCCCTTGTCTTCTTTTTTCCCACCTAATAGACGCGTCAACTGGTCAAACGCATCCCTCTGGCTTTTTAGTTGCATCTGCACACTACTGGCTTGCTGCTCAACGACAGCAAGCCGCCAGCGAGCCCCCAAGGCCCCCATGGAAACCAGCAGGACACAGATTAAAGCTGCCAGTAACAGATTATTTGCAGACAAAAACTCCTTCTTTGGGCGAAGGGAGGGGTCATATAAATTGATATACCGTGCCATCAGGCCTCCTCCTGACGGAGGGCTGCACCGATCGTACTCATCGCCAGTCGCTGGGTTTCTCGATCAAGCAACTCGGGGGCCGATGTCAAATCAATCACTTCGGATAGGTCGACCGTGTCAAAGTGCACATAAAGATTATTTCGAAAACACTCTTCTAATCCACAATCTGCAGGGATGGAAAGCATCATACGGGAGAGCGTGATTGCACTAAATTGTCTATCAACCCCATCCAGTGTTCGCTGCAATTCGAGGACAATACGCTCAGCCAACTGCTCTCGTCGCTCTACACTCGCGCCTTGCAACTGTGCCGCACCTATATCGAGGCGACGTAGACTGAATAATTCACCGCCATAAGTAAAAACAAGCAAAGCAGACTGCTCACCAAAGATCAGGAAAGCAAGACCGCGATTGGCCTCCTCAAATAAAGCAGCCACGTTTCTGATGGCAAACTCGGGCAAATCAATCGTAGTAAGCTGCAAACGAGCAGAATGAAAGTCCGAAGCAAGAGACTTAATGGCCGAAATTTGTGCCACTGCAGCAAAAAGCGGTGGAGTACGTCCCGGGACTACAGACTCTGGCAAGGGAATAGCATCATAAACAACCGAATCAATCGGGTAATCCACCAGATCTTTCAAGCGCCAGCGCAAGGCCTCTTTTTGTTCTGACTCAGGCACATCTGGCGCATCAACCTGTATTAACTGGTATTCACCTGCATTTAATAAGGTAACGCATTGATAGCCATCAAACTGTTTGTCGTGAGCCACGCCGAGGAGTTGAGCAGCAAAACTGTTTGCAGAGAACGATTCAGATTGCCATTTTTTCAGGACAGGTAGGCCTGCTGAGTTTCTCTGAATATGGGCCAAATCAAGACGCTGCCCATGCTGGCAGATCGCCAACATTCCTGAGACAGGTTTTTTTTTAAGCATTGAAAACACGCCGGAATTCGCCCAATTAGATAATTGTCTTTAATACTATCCAGCAACTACTTATTTTTCAATGATTTTTTAATAAAGCAACGACAAATTCATCACTGATTTGTTGCAACCACCTGTCGGGTTCGTTCCACATAAAATGGGCCGGAAACCACCGCCCCCGTTCCAGGACAAGAGGAGACAGAGCAGGCAACAGCCCGAATATCATAAACACGCAGCGATCGATTTTTCGTCGTGCCACCTCCGGTGCAGCTCGGATCCGACGAACCAGATGGACAGTCCTCTTGCCCTTCATTAAACACCTGTGAATCACAACTCACCGTCACCCACAAACCCATGTCAGCCGTTAAATTCAGAGGCTCAGAAGCACCAGAACAGCTCGACCAGTCACCCTGCAAGGCACGGTATAAGCCATACTCGGTTCCTGCACGCGCAGCCATCCAGGCCTTGGCCGATAAAACATCCTGCGCACTGGTTTGTTGCTGAGTTGAACTAAAGGAAACAATCGCACCCGCCATTGCGGCCATGATCACCAGCAAAACAATCGCAGCAATTGCCCCGAATCCTTTCTGTCTGTTCATGGCCCGTTATCCACATGAACTCCGCTCACAAGAACAACTGGCTCTGAACTTCGCACCAACTTGATTCGCATCCAGACATAGCCATTTTGCTGCGTAGCCCCCTGATTTGGGTCATACACAAATGTACATTGCTCGATATCGCTGGCCAACTTTGCGCCACTCGTCGCGGAACAAATCGTCGACTCTGTATCTGCAAAATTTGCAGTAGAACGATACAAGACACCGCCCACACAATTAAAAACAACGACTTGTTCCGTATTCGAAACAAGAAAAAAGCGCCCGCTTTCGTAACTCGACGGAAACTGAACCGAGGACGAGAAAGTTATACGCGAATAACCAGTGCTGCTGCTTGACGAGCCAGACAAGGCATGCCTGTTTGTACCGGAATAAATATCCATTCCACTCTGTGTGCTGATGACAACCCAATCGCCGGCAGTGGGCAGAACCGGCAGCGGACTTAAGACGTCAAACGCATCAACGAGTGCGGTGAAATCTAACCATTTACTGGATGCCGTCGAGGTATCCCGTGCCATCCGATAACGTCCGCCGCCACTGGCGGGAACAAAACTAAGGCAACTATCGTTATAAACACGGATGCTGTTGGGGACAGCCTTGCGCGCATCCGTCGTAATACGCCGGATTGCTGTATCAGCGATATCGCTCAAATCCGCCCGACGGCGCGAATCAAAATACGCCTCAACCGCTGGCTTCAAAAAAACGGTCAAGGAAGCAGAGAGAATTCCCATGATCGTTATGACCATCACCAACTCGATTAATGAGAAACCTCTATGGTTTGGTCTCACTTCGCGAACTCCGTGCGCCAACTGACCAAACTAACGCTCTCCGAACCGTAACTGACCGTCACACTTACCCGCAAAGCATTGGGAATACCCTGCCAAGTTTCCGACACCACGGCAGTTTCTACCTGATACGACTCCAAACCAGCTACCGCTAGGCCATTCAAGTCACACACACCGTTAGTTTTGTAGTTAGCGTAATCACGGACATCATCAAACGCCAACCTTGCAGCGCCGGCAGCACCACAACTTACGGCACTATTTGAAGGTGGCGTACCTGAAGGGGCATAAGGCTTCAACATCACCTCTGCCATCATCTCTTCAGCGACCAGTAAGATCTGCTTACGGACCATCGGGTTCGCGCTATTCATCACGGCTGTATTAAACGCTGCCAACAAACCCGCCAGGCCAACCGCCAATACTGCAATCGCCATTACCATCTCGACCAGAGTAAAGCCGCTCTGCCCTTTACTGCACATAACCTGTCTTCCCAACAAGCTGAATCGGTGATTGATTCAAAACAGTGATCGTGGCATTAGTTGCGGTACCGTCCGGCTTAAAATTAATCGCATCTGGCACGGCGGCGAAAACTGCGTTATTCGCATCCCCGGATACCAAGGTTTGCGAATCCACCCATGGCAGTTGCAAAGGCAGATTACAACTGCTTCCGCCATTTGTTTCAGCAATAGACAATGTCACGGTCGACGCAGTGAAACTGACACAAACCAAACGCCGGTGGCTGGTTGCTGTTTTTTGCGCGAACCGAAGTGCAGCCACGGTTTTGTCACGAAATTCCAGACCGCGAAAATCACTGCTTCTGCTAAAGGCAGGAATAGCCACAATCGCCATGATGCCAATCAGGACCATGACCGTCACCAGCTCAATGAGGGTAAAACCGTTTGTCAGGCGCCGCAAACTATTTCTTTCAGAAACACAAAAAACCAGCTGAGAGCATAAAATCACTTCACGGACGATACATATTAATTGCGATGATCAAAAAACTCACTGCCAATTTGCTCTGCCAGCTGCTTTTACTGGGCCTCGCCTGCTTGTTAAGCGGTGTCACGTATGCAGCCATGCCCCCAGCTGGCTGCACCTTGGTCTCAGGCACAACGTACAACTGTTCATCACTCAACCTGACGGCAAACGAAACTTCTCTAAGTTCAAACTTTACGCTGAATGTTACCGGTGGTGTCACCACAAAAATCGGCATCACCGTCGGGACAAGCACTTACAAGGTGAACATTGTTGCCACAGGAAACATCTCAATATCAAATGGCGTCAATTGGTATGGCAATTTAACTGCCAGCTCAGGAACCATCAGTATCGGCAACAGTAAAGATTCGAAGGTTTTTGGCAACGTCACCGCGGGTACGCTGGATATAGGCAGTAACGGCACCATTTCGGGCAGCTGTACAGCTAACACAATGACATGTTCAGGAGGTGGTTGCGGAATGGTTTGTTCCAGCAGCCCCCCAACCGTCTCAACGACTGCGGCCTCCAGCCTTACAACAACCTCTGCACAATTGAATGCGACGGTTACGCCGTGGAACTCAAACACAAACAGTATTGCTTTCGAATATGGGCTCACGACGGCTTACGGAAGCACCTTAACCGCAAGTCCCTCAACGCTTTCCTCATCATCATCAGCAAGCACGGTTGCCGCCAGTCTCACTGGCTTGACTTGTAATACCACTTACCACTATCGCGCAAAAGCAACGAATACAGCCGGAACCTCCTATGGATCCGATGTCAGCTTCACCACCGCCTCCTGCGCGCCAACCGTTACGACCACCAGCGCAACCAGCATCTCTGCAGATAGCGCAACAATTAACGGAACAGTGATTTCAAATGGCAGTACCGCAAACACAACATTCAGCTACGGAACGACCAACGCTCTCGGCACCAATGTCGCAGCCACCCCGGCCTCGGTTGCTTCCGGCACAACCAGCACCAGCCTCACTTACAGCCTGACCGGACTAAGCTGCAACACAACCTATTATTTCCGCGCCAACGCCACAAACACCAACAGCACGGCAAACGGAAGCACCCTCAGTTTCACCACAGCGGCCTGTCTCGTAATCACGCCCACAATTAGCGCTCTCAATATTTACCAGCAAGGCCTCAATCCAGCCAATCCAGTCATCAGGACAAAAATCGCCGGCATCTCTTTTAATCTGGAGATCAGCGCCAGCGGGTCCAATCTTTCCAACCAAAGTCTGACCGTAGAACTGCTGAATAACATAAACAACCCAACCGAAGCCACCACAATTTCAAATTGTGCCAACTGGACACAATCACTAGGAACGACAAGTTCACTCCTCAACTCCTCCTTAATTGGGACCGCGACATTCACCATACCGGATGCCTACCGGAATGTTCGTGCCAAGATCGTCCATAACGGCAACACCTATTGTTCCAGTGACAACTTTGCCATCCGCCCTAACAGTCTTAGCCTGATTGCCCAAGACGCCGATTCGCAAACGGCCGGCACAAACCGGACATTGGACAATGTCAGTGCCCTTGGCGGCTTAGTCCACAAAGCCGGACAGGATTTCCCACTGACGATCGCCGGCATGAATGGTGCTGGAACCCCTGTCGTCACCACCAATTATGCTGGAACGATCGATTTCATTACTAGCGCCTGTACCGGTACAGCCTGCACCAGCAAGGTTGGCACACTCAGCCCAACAAAACTTACAGCGGCAGGCGGAGCGGGCAGCGCAACGGCCACTTATAGTGAAGTCGGCAGCTTCGCGGTGGCCGCCCAAGATAGCAGTTTTGCCGATGTGGATAATGGCGATACCCCAGAGGGTTGCACAGAAACCGGTCGCTATATCTGCTCGAACCCCACAGATGTCGGGCGTTTTGTCCCGGACCATTTTGCCATCAGCGATCTGACACCCAGCGAAGCCTGTCCAAAGAGCTTTAGCTATTTCGGCCAGGACGGTTTTGCGACAGCATTTAAGCTCACCGCCCAAAACAAGGCCAACGAAACCACCACCAATTACAACGGGACACTCAAACTCCCCATTAACTGGCTAAGCAGTGCGAGCAGTCCTTCCCCCGGACTGGGGTTCAGCGTCTCCAGTTGGTCACCTTCACAACCTGCCGGCGCCACTCTTCAACCTAGCAGCTCCGCACCAACCGGCGGTTGGAACGATGGGGTTGCAACGATCAGCGCCACACACCCCGTGAGCCGCCCAAGCGACAAGGCCTCACCCACCACCATTGCCTTGAGCCTGACACCGGTGGACGCAGACAATGTAAGTAGCACCCTGTCACTGGGTAATTTCAGTCTTTATTTCGGACAACTTCGCCTGTCAAATGTGTTCGGCTCCGGCAGCACCGCATTATCCGTTCCCGTTTCAGCGCTCTACTGGACCGGCAACTCATGGGCTGTGAATTCTGCTGACTCCTGCACGACTATTGATAAAAATCGCATCGCTTTGAGTGGTCAGGTTGACTCTCGTGGCACCGCAACCTCTAGCTGGAGCACTGCCGTACAAAACAACGGCAGCCCACTAAAACTTGAAAAAGGAAGCACTCTCAAAGTCACCGCCAATGATGCATTGACATTATCCGCCCCAACGAATTCAGGCACAGGATCGATCAACATTGCCATTAATCTAGGCATAACTGGCACAGACACCTCTTGCTTGACCAACCATCCCCCAACTACAGCGAATAGCAACGACCTGAGTTATTTACGGGGGTTCACAGCAGGATGTGGAGTAACCACTTACGCACTTGATCCATCGGCAAAAGCAACATTCGGGGTGTATGCGCCGGAGTCAAAAAAAATGGTATTCACACGCGAGTTATTTTGAAATAAAAAAGGCACGCCGCAGCGTGCCAAAAACAAACGGGAACCAAATTAGCCTGTACAAGCAATCTTAGCTATGGCTGTTTGCGATTTTTCGCCAGTGATAGTGCAGTTCTTTATATCACCCGCGGCGGCAGCAGAACAATCAGCATCTGACGTCACAGAATACTTCGCCGTATCGATCCCACCAGTCAAACCAAAGATGGTTGTACAAGAGGTGGCGGTATTGGTACGCCCACACCCCGTTCCACCAGTTCCCCTAGCCATACAAGTCGCATAATTGACAGAAGATGAGGATGAGACAGCACCTGCAACCCCTTCTACAGCCGCTTTCGCAGCATCACCCGACAAATCCACAAACTTAGGCAGCGCCGTCGCAGCCAGAATCCCCAGAATTACGATCACCACCACCAATTCAATCAAAGTAAAACCAGCATTGCGTTTCATACGTCACCCCCAAAATAATTTGCTAACAAGTTTAAATTAAAACCAGCGATAAGGTGTCAACAACTCGACATCCACCGCCAATAGAGATGTTTGTTTTTCCGGCACAAGCACCTGCCAACGGAGAAAAACCGGCACATCGCCAACCAGATCCAACTTCATAATCAGGTGATCCGATATTTTCGGGACATACACCAGTTGCGACATTTCCACATCAAAATACCAACTCCCTTTGGGCAAGTCTTCCGGCACAGACTTAAACTCACCCAAATAACCAAGTGGCGGTTTCTGTAAAAAAACAACCGGATTCTGCTTCACAAGACTTTTTTGCTGATCTGCCTCCCCTTTGATGATGAGGTCGGCGATCTTGAGTCGCATTCCGCTCCGCATATTCATCACGGTAGTTTCAACAGATGTTTTTTCAGCCAGCTCCTGATAAAACTGCAGTGTATGTAACAACCAGCCCGACAGCATGGCGATCATAATCATGACCACCACGATTTCCAGACGAGTGGCACCAAACTGCTTCTTCACCCTTTTGCCGCCTTTCCGAGATCCCAAAGTGGCATAAAAATACCCAGCGCCAGCACCAACACCATTGCTCCGAGAAACACCACCAGAATCGGCTCAATCTGCTGCGCAAGTGTTTTTAGTTCGTACTCAACTTCTCGCTGATATAACTCGGCAATTTCCTGCATCATTTCATCCAGAGAACCTGACTCTTCCCCGACCGCAATCATTTGTAAAACGATGGGGGTAAACACACCGGCAGCCATCGCCGCCTTCAAAACAGTCTCTCCTCGCTCAACTGTTTCCCGCATACCTTCGATCTTTTTCGCCATGAAATGATTGTCGACCGTAAGAGCCACGGTTGAAAGCGCCTGAATAATTGGAACACCAGCGCGCGAGGCCAACGCAAAACTACGTGCAAAACGGGCCAGAGTTGCTTTACGGACAATTTTCCCGGCTACAGGGAATTTCATTTTCAGCTCATCCCATTTCAGCCCACCCTGTGTGCTGGCGACCCATCCCTTAAACGAATAAATGGCACCAAGTAACATGGCCAACATAACGTACCAGTAGCTCCGCATGAAATCGGAAAAACCGAGCAGTACGCGGGTCATTAAAGGCAATTGCGCATTGAAGCTTTTGAATACTCCGGCAAAGGCTGGAATGACAAACATATTCACGATGACAATCGCAATCATCATGGCCAGCACAACAAAGCTCGGATAGCGCAATGCCGATTTCACCTGCTCGCGCATGAAGCGCTCAAAATCCAGATGCTCGTACAAACGGATGAAGACGTTATCAAGCATGCCTGTCATTTCACCGACACGCACCATCGCTAGATAAAACGACGAAAATACCCGCGGATGCTTGGCCATCGATACAGATAACTCACGGCCTCCCTGCAGGCTTTCACGCAACTCCCCCATGACTTTTTTCATGCTGGCATTTACTGTCGACTCTTGCAAACCACCCAAAGCCCGCAGGATCGGCACCCCGGCCTTGAGCAAGGTGTATAGCTGACGCGTAAACAACATCACGTCTTGTGTCTCAATTTTTGGCTTGTTCAAGTCAGCAAAAAAAGCGCCTACATCAAAGCTGCCGCCCGTACTTGTCTTCCCTTCAACGATACGAATCGGCGTTAGACCACGCTGCAATAACTGATCCGCAGCAGCACCTTGGGTCTGAGCTTCAATGCTGCCTCTGGCTTCATTACCTGCACCATCACGCGCCGTATATTGAAAATTCAGCATTCTTCCTCAGACTGACTAGAGACCCGCATGGCTTCATCAATGGAGGTCCGACCGCTACGCACCAGACGCAGTGCATCAGCACGCAAAGTCTTACCAAGCATCTGTTTGCGCGCTATCTGGACATAGGCCGTCGGATCATCCTGATTTAGTGCATCTACCAGGTCATTATTCATCTCAAGGAATTCATAAATACCGGTACGCCCTTGATAACCGGTCATATTGCATTGATTACATCCTCGACCATGAAAGGAAGGGAATGTGTCTGCTTCTGTACCTGCGGCCATCTTCAACCAAGCATGCTCGGAGGGCGAAGGTATATGTGGTTCGCGACAACTTTCGCAAACCACACGTACCAGACGCTGCGCCATGACCAGTTTGATCGACAAAGCCACCATAAAACGCGGCACCCCCATATCTAGCAGACGAATTGGTGTCGATAAGACGTCATTGGTATGCAGGGTCGATAAGACCATGTGGCCAGTCATGGCGGCACGCATGCCGATTTCAGCGGTTTCCTGGTCACGCATCTCGCCCACAAGAATCACATCCGGATCCTGACGCAAGGCCGCACGCAAGACTCGACCGAAAGACAGGTCAATCTTCTCCAGCACCTGTACCTGATTAATTCCCGGCAAGCGGTATTCGACCGGATCTTCAACAGTAATGATCTTGCGTTCAGGCGAATTCAGATCATTCAGCGCCGCATAGAGGGTCGTTGTTTTACCAGAGCCGGTTGGTCCGGTGACCAAGACAATGCCACTCGGCTGGTTGATTGCTCGCCGCAGAGGGGCAAGTACATGCTCTGGAATACCGACCTTGTCGAGATGGAGCAAGCCCGCACTCTGATTGAGCAAGCGCATAACCACTGATTCGCCGTACTGCGTCGGCATGGTGGAAATACGAATGTCCACGCCATTACCACGCACCTTGACGTGGAAGCGACCATCCTGAGGTAGCCGTTTCTCGGAAATATCCAGACCCGACATCAGCTTTAGGCGCAGTGCCAGAGCGCCGGCAACCTTGATATCCGCTTCAGTTTGAATGTGTAACACACCATCAATACGAAAACGGATGCGCAGCTTACTTTCTTCCGGCTCAATGTGGATATCTGAAGCCCGGGTACGCATGGCCTCGTCAAAAACAGAGTGAATGAGTTTAACGACCGGCGCATCCTCTGCTGAGGTAGTCAGCCCCATCGCATCACCCAGATCAACCCCACTGGTATCACCGCTGGCTAGTTCTGCGTGCAACTCCTTGGCAAGACCAGAAATCTCTTCCGTTCGCCGGTAAACCCTGTCCAACTGGGCCAGCAGTCGGGTTTCAGCAACCACGGCCAATTCAATATCACGCCGCACAATACGGGTAATTTCATCGTACGCCTGCAAATCGGTCGGATCGGACATGCCAACCAGCAAACGTCCATCCAGTAACTGATCGATTACCAGCGAACGAAAACGGCGGGCCTGACCTTCTGGCAAGAGCTTGATGAGATCAGGCTTGGCAACAAAGTTGCCAAGATCG
>ERZ1034365.870-NODE-870-length-16118-cov-3.093947_pt1 | contig 16118 bp, 17 predicted proteins | sample MGYA00520615_ERZ1034365 | MGnify/ENA primary metagenome ERZ1034365 (study PRJEB33736, sample SAMEA104284505) | Azolla filiculoides | biome: Urban; feature: Water surface; material: Ditch water | place: Netherlands | collected 2015-10-28 | depth 0-0.1 m ... | reverse complement strand
GTTTTTGCAAAAGTTAATAATGCAGGAGCTTACGTAGGAAATACTCCAGGAGTTGAAAATCCAGGGGACTACAATTGATTTTCTTCTTTTGGTTCTTTATATTTAGAGCCGACATTACCTGGTGTAATTTTATCTTATTCACAATCTGAGTTTTTATTGGCTGAGGCAATTAACGAAGGATATGTTTCCGGAGGCATTTCTGCTGCATTAGCACATTATAAAAATGGTATAACGGCAAATTTTGAATTCAACGGTATTGCAAGTGAAGCAGCTGCTTATGTAGTCAAACCAAATGTAGAATTCACTAATCAAGCTGATGCGAGAGTAAAAATTGGAGAACAAGTATGGTTTGCATTGTTTGGTCAAGGATTTGAAGCATGGACAGAATGGAGAAGAACAGGTTATCCAGCATTATCTCCAGCTTTCGAAGCAAATGAAACTAGCATACCATCAAGACTTTACTACAACTCGACAGAACTTGCATTAAACAAAGACAGTTATACAGCGGCAGTAGGAACATTAACCAATGGTGACAAATTAACCTCTCCTCTTTGGTGGATGAATTAATAATTTTTAAAATTAAAAAATATGAAAAAATTTAAATTATACACTTTAGCTCTTTTTGCATTAACAATTCTTTTTTCATGTGAAAAAGACAGTGATATGCTTACTGGAGATGCTGAAACAGGAGGCCTTTTAACTGTTAACTCAGGTTTGATAGGTTATGTAGTAGGTAACGGAAATACCTTTGAATATGCTGCTAAAGTAACTCTTTTTCAAGGTGCTGTTAAGACTACTAAAATTGAAATCTATAAATCATTTACTAATATAGATTCAGAAACCAGTAACGAGGTATTATTAAAAACAATAGATGTTTCAGCTTCACCTCAGAACCAGGTTATAGATTTTGGAATTTCATATAATGATTTAATTGAAGGTCTTACGGTTGGAGGTAATCCAATTCCATCTGATGACAGTTTATTAAATATTGGTGATTCTTGGATCTTAAAATATGTAACAACTACATCTGACGGCAAAATACATGTGAATTCTAAGACCACTAAAATAGCAGTTGGAACAAGATTTGCTGGGACGTATAAAGTTATTCAAGGTGAATACTGGAGAATTGGAGTTTACAGACCTGATGTTGCATGGGTTGGTGATATACGTGTGATAGAATCTGTTGATGCAACTACTTATAAATTTTTAGAATGGGCCGGTCCGTTTTCAGGAGCTACAAACACACATTATTTTACAATTAGCAACTCGGGTGTTGTTAGGACTCCTCTAACTTACGATGGTGAAGCTCAATTATTAAATGGTTTTGGAGTTATAAACTGTGAAGATACTCCAGGGGACATTCCAAATGCATGTGGTTTTAATGGTCCTCAAAAAACTATAGTAAAAGACGATGTAAACGGTAAAGACAGAATCTACAGAACTTACGGATATTATACTACTGGTTCTGGCCCTAGAGAAATTTATGAAGTATTGGAAAAAATTGTTGAATAACTAAATAATTTAAGAAAATGAAACTAAAAATAATTTTACTCTTTTTAATTTGTGTTTCTAAAATCTATTCACAAAAAATAGAAAAAGAAATTGGCGAAATAAAAATAACGAAAGAAGGTTTCTATTTTGAGGATTATAAAAAATCTAAAAAAAAGAAAACTGAAAAAGCAGAGTTTTATTTTGACAGTTTGGGGGAAATTCTTGAAAAAATTATATTTGGGAAACAGCACTGTAACAAACTAAATGTTATTGGAGAAATAGAACAATATTTTTATTCAAATGGTAATTTAAAATCAGAGAAAAATTGGATAATTGGTTATAGTAATAACGATTATACTGTTTATGACACTGAATACATTTACGATGAACAAAATGTATTAATTAAACAGATTTTTTCAAACCCAATATCCGAACCATTTGTCTATAAATATGAAAAAAATAAAACCGAAACCCATTTCGGAGATTACTACAATCAAAAGATATTTGATGACCAGAAAAGATTAATTGAGTTCAATCAAGTTTTTGAAAAAACAAATAAAATAAGATGGCAATATTTATACGAATATCGAGATAATTGCAGAATAGCAAATTTCCAAACTCATTATGGAGATGGAAAAGAAAACTCAAAAAAAGAAATAACATATTTTGACAATCAAAATCGAATCATATCTGAAGAAATTTATAACTACAATAAAACAAAAATAATTTTTAAATATTCAGAAAATGGAATAATTGAGGAAATTGAGGAATATGAAAGTGGAATGGAAAATGATGAATATAAATTATCAAGATTGACTAAAATAAAAGTAAATAAAAAGCCGGAAAATTTGACCACCGAAATTATAAGAAAAATAAATTCGAAAATAATGTAAATAAAAAACCAGCACATAACAGCCACTTCAACGGATTTGGGTATTGGGCTTAATGGAAAGATGGTTTTGGCAAATACAAAGTAAATTTGAAATCCCAGCGCTGCGAAGTGCAAATATGTCGTAACAACCAGAATATACTCGTGATTGCTCTGCGAAGTCTCTGACTTCGTAGCCATCCCAATGAGCTACAAACCCAAGAAAATAAAAGGCTACAAAATCATAATGGCATACAGCAATAAGTACAAAGTCCGGTCTCTAGAATTCTTGTGCCTGCAGTTACGATTCTCCTACCTGCAGTTACGATTCTCGGGGCTGTAGTTAAGATTCTCCTACCTGCAGTTACGATTCTTGTGCCTGCAGTTATGATTCTTGTACCTGCAATTGCGATTCTTGTGGCTGTAGTTGCTATATTACTATACTTCATTTAGAATCTTCTACTATTTACTTCAATGACTCTAAATTGATAGTGTATTACGTTATATTTGAAAAGTGTATTACCAATCATTACCCCATTCAAAAATCAAGAACCGGACCGTAGATCAATAATACTCATGCCATTCATAAACCCAAACAACTAACAAATGAAAAATTTAGATCTAGCCGAAATCAAACAAAGAGCCTTACAAATAAGAAAACAATACCATCAATTAGAAAAAGAGCATCACGGCAGCGAATGGACCGTTGAAGAAGATGCTTTAGCCTTCCTTACCGATGCAGGATTAGTAGGTCGCCACACCATGTCACAACAAGGACGCTGGCCAAAAGGAAACACAAATCCCGAACTTTCCCATAAATTAGGCGAATGCATTTGGTGGCTCACCGTCCTGGCAGACCGAATGGATATAGACATCAACGAATCCGTTGAATCATTTCTGTCAAAAACAGAAACCGCATTAGGAAAATAAAAACGAAACCCTAAAATCAACTTTCATTTTAGTACAAAAAAAAACTCTTCAAAGTAAATTGAAGAGTTTTAGTGGGGAGAGCAGGATTCGAACCTGCGAAGTTTACACAGCAGATTTACAGTCTGCCCTCGTTGGCCGCTTGAGTATCTCCCCAAGACTAAATAAGTAAACTTATTCGGCTAACCGGGTGCAAATATAAAAACTGTTTTCGGGTTTCCAAATTAAATTTGCACTTAATTTTAGTATTATTTTTAATCGGTTGGCTTTGAATAAAATAAAAAAATCTCCACTAGGGAGATTTTTTATATTTAAAGATAAGAAAGGATTTATTTAGCCAAAAGTTCAATAATTTTTGCTCTAAGCGCATCACCTCTTAAATCTTTTGCTACAATTTTACCTGACGCATCAAGTATAAAAGTCGCAGGAATAGATTCTACTTTGTATTGAATGGCTATAGGCTCATCCCAAAATTTCAAATTAGAAACATGATTCCAAGTTAATTTATCTTTTGCAATTGCTGCTTTCCAAGCTTTTGCATCTTTGTCTAAAGAAACGCCAATAATATTAAGTCCTTTAGCGTGTAACTCTTTGTAAATAGCTACTACATTTGGATTTTCCTGACGACAAGGACCACACCATGAAGCCCAGAAATCAACTATAGTAACTTTTCCTAAACTTTCCTTCAGAGAAATGGTTTTTCCCTCTGGATTAGGTCCGGAAAAATCGGTTCTTCATTTAGTCTCAGCTGGTGCTGGTGCCGGCGCAGTTGCTCCTACTCCAGAACCTTTCAATTCAGAAAGTCTTAATTTAATCGCTTTTCCTGGTTTAGTGTTTTTTAATGATTCTTCCAAACCATTGTATATAGCTTCAGCTTTTTTCACATCTGTACTTGGATCATTAAGCATTCCTTGTACGATTAATGCCGTGATAAATGATTTTGGATGAGATTCAGCATAAGTCAAATATTTTGCTTTTGAAGCTTCACCAACTTCTTGTTGAATTTTAGAAAACTCTTTCATCAAACCATTGATTACAGCAGTATCTTTAGTTTGTTGAGCCGTATTCATTAATTGTGTATTCTTAGTTTGAAAATCAATTAATTTCTTTTGAACTTTAGTAATTTCTTCGTTAAAAGTAGCATACTCATCATTATTATAAGTTCCTGAAACTTTAGATTTTGCAATACTGTCTTTATTGATGGCGATGGTTACTTCTCCATTTTCTAAAATAAACGGTATTTTAGCTTGCGCTCCTTCTAATTGAATAGTGTAAAATGAAGGCTCAGTGATTTTACCTTTCATTTCAAATTTACCATTCTCAACTTTTACAGTATCCTTGGCAACTAAACCCATACCATTAGCATCTTGTGTCTCTAAGATAATTGTTTTACCATTTTCGATTCCTGTTGCAGTACCTGAAATGATGTATTCATCTTTGCCCACTTTGCTACAAGAAAATAAAACAACAGTAGCAGAAAGTAATAAAATTATTTTTTTCATTATAAATTAGTTAATTGATTTAAGTCTGCAAAAGTATTTAAAATTATAAAGTATCAATAATTTTACACCCTAAATTTTTGTTATAGTTTTTATTTTTTAATTGATTTGAAGATACTATTTCCTATTTAGCCAATTTAATGACAGATTGTTAGTAAAAACAAGTTATTAAACAGGGGAAAAACAAAGAGATAAATCACTGTAAAGCGTTATCCGGAACTTAAAATATATTTATACGGATTGGGATTCCGTATCAGAAAAATTATTTTTCAATTGACATGCTTTGATATTCGATTCAGCATGTTCTATTTCATTCAATGTAATTTTGATATCTAAATTGACCATTCGTAACGCTTTGTGCAAATCAGAACAAATAGGGCTTGATTGTAATTTAAAATCAATTTCATCCTTTTGCATTTTTAGCATATCAAGAGTTTCCTTGGCTTTCTTATATTGAGATTGGTATAATTTGAAGGAGCTGTTCATAATCTGGTTAGGTTTCGGGATCGAATGAATGGCTAAAATACTAAAAACAAGCGAATTACACAATCACCAAAAGTGGGTATTTTCTATGAATCTTTCTCTGAGTAAAAACTGCCCTTAATTCCATAAAAAAAGCACTCGTTTTAGGAGTGCTTTTGAATTTTTATCTAAACAAAACTAGTCTTGGTTAATTGTTTTTCTCCAAGTAAAAGAATTTAGAATATGTCTTTTAGCAAATCTTCCCGGAGAATCAGCATTTACCATTTTCACGTAAGTCGCTTTAGGAACACTGATGTATTCATAAACGCTACCGTTAGAAAAGTTAATAATCAATCTTCCTTCTACGAATTTATAATCCGTAATGGTAGAAGTTGAAATAGTTTCTGTGTATTCTGGTAAGTTTTGTTTGATCGTTTCAGGATTGATACTTACCAAGAAATGATACGCTTCAATAATTTTTTTACTGTTTTCTTCAGCAGCTTTCAATCCGATTTCATCGCCTTGAAATTTATCCGGATGCGCTTCTTTCATCGCATTACGGTAAATCGTTTTTAAATCTTTAAGCTCAGCAGTTTTGTCTACATTTAGCAGTTTGCGGTATTCAACTATTTTTTTCATAAATAAGGTAACTACTTGTCTTTTAACATGAATTCAATATCATTTAAATTCAAAATCGACAAATTTTTTGCAAAGGTACACTTTTTTTTAACTTTTTAGTTTATCCAAAAAAAATAATCGAAAATTGAACTCTTTTTGGAATAAAAAAAAGATAAAAAACGGATTACTGTTGCGGTTTATTATTGGCTTTATCGAAGTTTTTTGATTTTTTCGGATATTTATTGTAACTGATATCGCTTGGATTTTCGATAATTGATTTTATTGTAATCCAGTCTCCAATAGTATGGGCTTGTGCCATCTTATAATCTAAAAGATATTCACCACAAAAAAAATTGCCGTTTTCATCTTGCTCCATTATTCCGGTGAAAATTCCTTTTTGTAACATTTTTTCATGAGAAGGCTTGGTCATAATCAATTTAATTTAAAGATTTAATTTTGCAAAGTTAATCAATTATTGTTTCTCTTATGCGATTTCAGGCTTTCTCATTATCTTTGCTTTATGGAAAAAACATTTCGTCCCAACCCTAATTCATTCAAAAATACCTTTTGTGTTTTTAAGGAACAAAACTTAAAATCTATCGAGAATTTAAAATTGCAATTCCAAAGTAAATCTGGAAGCTGCTATTATTACACTACAATCGGAATGTACCGATTATCAAATCATTGGGGACGATTGGCTAACAGCAAATGGCGTTTAGAACCAATGGAACCCGAAACAGATTCTAAAACAAAAGTAGGTTTTGCCGCCTGGACAGAATTTTATCCCGATAATCCTCTGGAAGAATTGTATTATTTAGAAGCGGATTATTTGAAAAATACTGTCAATTACCAACACAAAAATAATCCCAACTACGATCATAAAGCAGTACTTCGTACCAGTTTTGAAACGACAAAAAGAATCAAACAAATTAGAAATTTACAAAATCTGACTTCTTGGGCCAAATACTTTCAATATGAAGATTTAGCTGTTTTGAGACAACAAATTATTGAAGAACTTATTTTCACCAATAAAACATTAGAAGAAATAAAAAGAGAAATACAAGTCGCTTAAATTTCGGATACGATTTCATACAAAGCATCCATAGTAATGGGTTTTGATAAGAAACCTAAAATTTCAGCATACGTTTTAGCTTTATCTTTATCCTGAACTGCTATTGAGGAACTGACTATATAAATGGCTATTTTTTGATTCAGTTTTGACTTATACGAAACTATTTCATCCATAAATTCCCATCCGTCCATGACAGGCATATTGATATCTAATAAAATGATATCCGGTATATTTTCATTGTTTTCGGCTGCTTTTTTTAAAGCATCAATAGCATCTTTTCCGTTCTTATAGGACGAAAAAGAGGAAAACAACTCCATTTTTCCAATGATTTTACGGACAATTATTTGGTAAATATTGTCATCATCAACTATCCATATCTCTTTTTTTTTCATTAAATATAGATTTTAAATGTGGTTCCTATATTGGGTTCGCTTTCTACATAAATACTGCCGCCCATAGCATCAATTTGATTTTTGGTAATAAACAACCCAATCCCTTTTGAATCGGAATTAGTGCTGAACGTTTTATACATGCCAAATATTTTATCTCCATTTTTATTAAGATCAATCCCAATACCATTATCTGAGATTTGAAGCACTTTTTTATCTTTCTCAGTATAAAAATCAATTGTGATTTCTGGTTTACGATCTGGATGGCAGTACCGAATAGCATTTGAAATCAAATTGAGAAAAATACTTTGCATATAAGCCGGATTGTACACAACAACAACATCAGATGCAATATTATTTATTATTTGAACGTCTTTTATCGCAATTTGTTCCGTAAGAATGGCTATGGCTTCCTCACTATACTGCCTCAAGTTTAGAGGTTCAGATACAATATTTATGTTTGCTTTTATATTGACAACTTCATTAAGATTGTGCATGGTATCATTAAGCGACTGCGTAACTTTCTTTAATAATTGTACCATTTCCAGCGTTTCCTCTTCTGATTCTGAAAATTCTATCAATGAAGTTATAGATTCAATGTTACTGGAATGAGATCTTAAATTATGAGATACAATATAAGAAAAATTCAGCAGCCTTTTATTCTGTTCTGTAACTAAATCTAAGGAACTACTTAAATCATTTTCGGCTTGTTTCGTTTTGGTGATGTCAATCATAATTCCTCGTGAACTTACTGGAACATCATTTTCAAAAACAAAATTTATGATATCTCTAATCCATACAATTTCGCCTTTTTTATTAAGCATTCGATATTCATAGTCATGGTTTGAGCCTTTTTTATTTAAGGAAGCGGAGTATTCTAAAACCCATTTTTTATCCTCAGAATAGATGTGGTCTTCCCAAAAAGTGGGACATGACAAATATTCTTTTACTGAATAGCCCAATATTTTCTCCACTTTTTTACTGATAAAAGTTAAAGCCGCAGTTGGAATATCAAATTCCCATACAATTCCATCAATAGTATCTATCAATGATTTGATGTTTTTTTGAGAATTTATAATTATTTTTTCAGAAGCTTTTCGCTCTGTGATATCTTCGGTAGAAAGGATTACTCGTTCATAAGATTCTTCATAACCTTGAATAACACTCCATCTCAAATTAATATCGCGGTATTCGCCTAACATATTTTTTATTCTCGAATCAATACTGAATTGTTTGGCATTCTGAGAAATGGCAACCAATTGTTTCTTTACTTCATCAAACGACCCAGAGTCAATTAATTGAGTTAGATTCTCCATTAATGTCGGTTTATCTTTGACTTTATGAAGTTTTAAACACTCATAATTAACATCAATAATTTTAACTAATGAAATGCATTTGTAAAATTCATCCGGATTTTCATTAAAAAAAGAGTAAACATATTCCGGACTTTTATTCATTAAATCCAACTCTATAAGATACTTTTTCACTCCCGAAAAATCCTCTTCCCATAACGGCATCAACGAATTATCAAAAAGGGATCTAAATCGTGTTTCACTTTTTTCTATTAATTCCTGAGCTTGCTTTGTTATGGTAATGTCTTTTATAAAAGCAATATTTACGGTAGGTTTTTCATTTGCTTTCCAAAGAGGGGAAACCGTCAAACTCACCCAGATAATTTCTCCCGTTTTTGTCACATATCGCTTTTCCGAAGAATACTCTCGAACAACACCCTCCCTGAGATTTTTCAAATGCAATAAACTTATCGAAACATCATCCGGATGCGTAAATAAAGTTAGGTTTTTCTTGTTTATCTCTTCTTCAGAATAGCCTAACATGCTACAATATTTTTCGTTGACCTGAACTAAATCACCCGAATTTGCATCAACAATTGCAAAACCTACAGTGGCTTGATCAAATATAGACTTAAACTTCATTTCATTTTTTTGAAGTTCATTTACCTGAGCATCAACCAAAAGCTGTAATTTTTTTGGCTTATTTAATAATTTAGTTGTCAAAACACCTAGAAAAGCAGCAATAAAAATCCCAAAAAGCAACGGTAATATAAAAATATGCAAAAAGCCATTTTTTTCTTTTTTAATCAAATAAAGCTTCCAATCGCTCTGGGGCATAACATAAGAAACGTACTGATTTTTAGAAAAATCACCTTGAATCGGCAGGAAAAATTCTTCTTTATTCGTAATTGGACTTACCTTAGAAAACTGAAAATAATACTTGGTTTGATCTAAAGAATTGATTCCGGCAGCATTTAGTAACGTCTCAAATTTGATAACTACTGCGGTAAATCCCCAAAACTTATTTTGATTGTAAACGGGTATTCTTCCAACAATTCCTGTTCCTCCTTGTTTTAACTTCAAAGGACCGGCAAAATAAATTTGTTGGGTTTTTATTGATTTTCTAGCTTCTTGTTGGAGTGTTGAAGAATCTAAAATATTTAGATTTAATGCAGCCTCATTTCCTTTCAAGGGATAGATGTATTTTATAGCTCCATTTGGTACCAATTCTACAGCACTTACAACTGGATTTGATTCTAAAAGCTTACGCGATATCTCCTCAAAATTCTGTGGAATACCATTGTCATCAATACAAAGTGCTAATGAAACTGTTGTTCCGTAACTGGTTCTAAGAGATTCTTCTATATTTTGATGAATATTTTTAAGAATAATATTCATTTCATTTTGCTCGCTGTCTTTCAATATCTGGTACCGAAGTGTATTCAGAAAAACAACACCAATACTAAAAACCAGGAAAATTAAAAATCCTGAAGTTTTAGGTCTAATTACAAACCAATTTACGAAATTTGACCACTTATTTTCAGTACTCATTTATTAATTTGATAGGCTTAGGGCAAAGCTGATTATTCGCTAATTTACAAATATAATTTTTAGCAGCTAAAATATTTACTAAATACTGTTAATCCAAAATTTTATATTCATATCTTAAAATTAAGAAATTTGTTTATTCCTAAAACCTTTTGAACAATAAAATGATACAGAAGTAATATCGTTGTCTAAATTTTACCTTGTTTTTTCTATTATTTAAACCAATAGAAGAAACAACAGAACTAATTTCTACCTTTGTCCCGTTGAATAAAAATAAAAGATAGCTACCATGGGCAGAAATAATGAACGAAATATAAAAAAGCACAACGATAAGTTGCATAAAGCACAAGACAAAGTAAAAAATGCCGAAATCCTTCGCAAAGAAAAGTTGAAACAAATAGTCAAAAAATTCAACGAAACTAAAGCTTCAGAGAACAATTAAAGTAATATATGATGGAAAATAATAAATTCAGCGAACTCAAAAATGGCGTTCAGGAAATCATTGATTTGATTGCTCAAAAAAATTACAAAGAGGCAAATGATAAACTGGTAGACGTTAGTGAAGAACTAGACGAACTGCTGGATCATTCCGAGGAGGATGAAGACCTGATCGAAATCAGTAAACATCAAGTACTGTTGAACCAATTGCAACAAAAAATGATTGCCTTAGACGGACAATTTGGCTTATAAATTCAACTTTATTTATTGAAAAAATGAGCTCAAAAAAATGTTATTGTGGTGCTTCAAAAGCGTTCAAAGAATGCTGCGAAATCTATATAAACGGAATTCAAAAAGCACCAACCGCCGAAGCTTTGATGCGTTCCAGATACGCTGCTTATGCCAGTCATAATGCCGATTATTTAGTCGCTACAACGCACATTTCACAAAGAAAACACCATTCTAAAAAAGACATTTTAGATTGGGCAACTGCTAACAACTGGTTGCGATTAGAGATTCTGAAAACAACTGAAAATACAGTAGAATTCAAAGCCTATTATCTAAATAGCGAACAACAACAATCATACATTCATCATGAAAAGTCTACTTTTATATTCGAAAATGAGAGTTGGTTTTATGTAGATGGCACATTTCATTAATTGAACTGTTTTTAATAAAAAAATCGGTCCGAAATGCACTTTCGGACCGATTTTGTAAATGTATATTCGGTATTTCTTAGTTGTTTCTTGAATTGTACACCGGAATAGCCTCCTTAAGTATACGAACTGCACTTACTAAATCTTCTCTTTTAAGAACATAAGCAATACGCACTTGATTGAGTCCCATTCCTAGTGTCGAATAAAAACCGGCAGCGGGAGCCACCATAACTGTTTCCCCATTCAAATCATAACTTTCTAAAAGCCATTGTGCAAAATCATCTGTATTGTCAACAGGAAGTTGTGCAATACAGTAAAATGCAGCTTTAGGTTTAGTCACAATTACACCTTCTATTTTATTCAATTCTGAAATCAGAGTATCTCTTCGCTCTTTGTATTCTGAAATTACTTCGTCAAAATAACTCTGTGGAGTATCTATTGCTGCTTCACAAGCTATTTGTTCAATTGTTGGCGGACATAAACGAGCTTGAGCAAATTTCATTGCTGCCGAAATCACCTCTCTATTTTTTGTAACCATACAACCAATTCTTGCCCCACACATACTATATCGCTTAGATACAGAATCTATCATGATGACATTTTGTTCTAATCCTTCAAGATTCATTACAGAATAATGAATATCGTCATCGTATATAAATTCTCTATAAACCTCATCCGCAATCAGGAACAAATCGTATTGCTTCGCCAGCTTACCCAATTGTAAGATCTCAGATTCAGAATACAAATGACCCGTTGGATTACTTGGATTACAAATTAAAATTGCTTTGGTCTTTGGTGTAATCAATTTCTCAAATTCCTCAATAGGAGGCAATGCAAATCCGGATTCAATAGTTGAAACTACAGGAATTACAGTAGCGCCAGATTCTGCCGAAAAGGCACTGTAATTAGCATAAAAAGGTTCTGGAATTATGATTTCATCTCCCTGATCCATGATACTTCCCAAAGCAAATAAAAGCGCTTCAGAACCTCCTGTTGTGATCATGATGTCTTCAAAAGATACTTTTACATTTTGATTGGTGTAAAATTCAGCTAATTTTTTTCTGTAACTTTCATAACCAGCTGAAGGACCATATTCAATAATAGTTAAGTCAATATTTTTGATGGCTTGAATGGCTACTTCTGGACTTTTTATATCGGGTTGACCTATGTTTAAATGGTATACTTTATGACCTTTTTTCTTTGCCATTTCAGCAAAAGGGGCCAATTTTCGTATTGGTGATTCAGGCATTTGTTTGCCTCTGTTTGATATTTCTGGCATGTTTCAATTATTGAAGTGCAAAATTGCATTTTTTTTTCGAAAATTTCTGCAAAACTAAAGCGTATTTGTTATAAAATCCATACAATTTATCCATTTTTTGTGTAATTTTATTAAAATGATTCCAAATGAAAAATACAATCTCAATATTTTTCCTACTTGTTTTTGCCCTACCCCTTTTAGCTCAGGATGAATTTCATTTTGTCAGCCAAAATAAAAAGGTCAGTATTCCTTTTAAGTTAATTAACAATCTCATCTTTATCCCCATTAAAGTGAATGGTATAGAATTGAATTTCTTGCTGGATTCCGGAGTCGAAGAAACTATTTTGTTTGGTCTGGAAGACAAAAAAGAAGTCAGTTTTTTTAATGTTGAAAAAATAACCTTACGTGGACTTGGTAGTTCAGATGCTGTTGAAGGCCTAAAATCAACCCGCAATATATTAGAATCCCACGGAATAAAATCTATAAACCACACCCTTTACGTCATTTTAAATCAAGATTTTAATCTTTCGTCTCATGTGGGAATCCCAGTAAATGGAATTATTGGCTACAACTTTTTGAAAAATAATTTAGTAGAAATTAACTACGGAAAAAAGAAAGTTGTCATTTATAACAACAACGAAAAAAACAGAAATAAAACAGCAAAAAAGTACACTAAAATCCCTATTACCCTTGAAAAAAACAAGCCTTATTTAATGACTAAAATCATTCTTAAAGAAGTTGAATTACCGGCTAAATTATTAATTGATATTGGCAACAGCGATGCACTTTGGCTTTTTCAGAATCTTTCGAAAGCGATACAAATACCCGAGAAAAATTTTGAAGATTACTTAGGACAAGGTTTTAGCGGTGAAGTTTTTGGAAAAAGAGCCCGAATCGCTCAATTTTCTTTAAATGGATTTGAGTTTAAAAATCCTATTGTGGCTTTTCCGGATACCAGCTCGATCAAAAACGTAAAAATGATACCGGGCCGTTTGGGTTCTGTTGGTGGTGAAATATTGAAACGCTTTACCTTGGTTTTTGATTATCCAAATAAATTCCTGTATCTGAAAAAAAACAATGATTTCTTCACCCCTTTTACTTATAATAAAAGTGGTATCGAAATACAACATCATGGATTACAATGGGTTCAAGAAACGGTTAAACTACAAACAGTTCCCACTGATGCTGGTGCGATTGACCCAGGAGCTATCAGTATTACAAATGATTTTAGATATAAATTTGAATTGAAACCGGTATATCGAATTTTAAATTTAAGGGGAGATTCTACAGCTGCGCTTTCCGGTTTACAAAAAGGGGACATCATTGTCAGTATTAATAAAGTCAAAGCCTACAGGTACACGTTACAGGAAATTAATTCACTTTTAAAACCTGAAGAAGAAAAATGGATTACTATTGAAGTGGAACGAAACAGTCAAATTTTATCATTCAAATTCCTGCTGACAGATATTTTGTAAAAAAAAACGCTTCTTGAAAAATCAAAAAGCGTTTAATATCTTGTATTCAGAAGTTAATTGGTAATTACTTCACCTTTTATTTTTAAGGCTACTCTACCGCCATCAACGTTTACTGCATTAGACTCTACAGTAATGGTTTTACGAATTGGACCTGGCGCCATATTGTATTTAATTTCAATTTTCCCTTTTTTTCCGGGCATAATTGGATCTTTCGGTTTCGTAGGAACAGTACATCCGCAAGTTGATAATACATCGGTAATAATCAAGGGCGAATTTCCGGTATTTGTAAATTCGAATACTCGTACACCAGAATCACTTCCTTTTGAAATTTTTCCGTAATCAATGGTGTTATCTTTTGCAGAAAATTCAATTTTCGGTCCATTTTGAGCAAAACTGATAGTACTGATGAATACGAATGCTATTAAAGTGATTATTTTTTTCATTTCATTTTTTTTAATTGATTTAGTAAAGTTACTTTCTTTTAATTAACGCACAAATTTTTATTTCTCTTTTTATACTGTACTTAATTATTTACTTTTGTGCCCAATAAAATACAAAAATCAGACCAAAGGTAATGGCTAACTGTTTAATCGATTAACTGTATAACTGATTGACCAATTAACCGAATCATCAAATTCCACAATAAAATGACAATTCCTGCACAATTCGACGCTAAGACTATTGAAAACAAGTGGTATGACTACTGGATGAAAAACAATTATTTTCACTCAGAACCAGATCATAGAACTCCATATACCATTGTAATTCCACCACCTAATGTGACTGGCGTTTTACACATGGGACACATGTTGAACAACACCATTCAAGATGTATTAATACGAAGAGCGCGTTTAAAAGGCTTCAACGCCTGCTGGGTTCCGGGAACAGATCACGCCTCAATTGCAACAGAAGCTAAGGTTGTAGCGAAGTTAAAAGCCGAAGGAATCAATAAAAATGATTTGACTCGCGAAGAATTTTTGGCGCATGCCTGGGAATGGACAGACAAATATGGAGGAGTAATTCTGGAACAACTCAAGCAATTGGGATGCTCTTGTGATTGGGACAGAACTAAGTTTACTATGGATCCTGATATGTCAGCATCAGTGATTCGTTCTTTTGTGGATTTATACAACAAAGGATTAATTTATCGCGGATACCGAATGGTAAACTGGGATCCCGAGGCTAAAACGACTTTGTCTGATGAAGAAGTAATTTATGAAGAACAACAAGGAAAACTATATTTCTTACAATATAAAATCGAAGGAAGTGAAGATTTCCTGACGATTGCTACGACGCGTCCGGAAACTATTTTTGGAGATACTGCGATTTGTATTAATCCAAATGACGAACGTTTTGCCCATTTGAAAGGTAAAAAAGCGATTGTGCCTATTTGCGGAAGAGTAATTCCAATTATAGAGGACGAATATGTTGATATCGAATTTGGAACAGGATGTTTGAAAGTGACTCCGGCTCACGATATGAATGACAAAACCTTAGGCGAAAAACACAATTTGGAGATTATTGATATTTTCAATGAAGATGCTACGCTGAATAGTTTTGGATTACACTACCAAGGACAAGATCGTTTTGTGGTTCGTGAGGCTGTCGCCAAAGAATTAGAAACCATCGGTGCTTTGGCCAAAACCGAAACACACTTAAATAAAGTAGGAACTTCCGAAAGAACCAAAGCCGTAATCGAACCGCGTTTATCAGACCAATGGTTCTTGAAAATGGAAGATTTGGTAAAACCAGCCATTCAATCTGTTTTGGTTGACAGTGAAATCAAATTGCATCCGGCACGTTTTAATAATACATACGCGCATTGGTTAAACAACATTCGCGACTGGAATATTTCTCGTCAATTGTGGTGGGGACAACAAATTCCGGCGTATTTCTATGGCGATGGAAAAGAAGATTTCGTGGTTGCCGAAAACATAGAAGATGCTTTGGCTTTAGCCAAAGAAAGAACCAACAACTTACACCTTACAACTGCTGACTTAAAACAAGATGTTGATGCATTAGATACTTGGTTTTCGTCTTGGCTGTGGCCAATGTCTGTTTTTGGAGGAATTATGGATCCTGAAAACGAAGATTTTAAATACTATTATCCAACGAATGATTTAGT
>ERZ1034365.869-NODE-869-length-16120-cov-2.014025_pt1 | contig 16120 bp, 15 predicted proteins | sample MGYA00520615_ERZ1034365 | MGnify/ENA primary metagenome ERZ1034365 (study PRJEB33736, sample SAMEA104284505) | Azolla filiculoides | biome: Urban; feature: Water surface; material: Ditch water | place: Netherlands | collected 2015-10-28 | depth 0-0.1 m ... | reverse complement strand
TTTATTCGTAATACCGCTTCCATCCTGCAAAAAGCATTGAATTCCTTCTGCTTCTAGTTTTTCACGTGTTTCATTTGGAGTATCAGGTAAAAAATAACGGTCGCTACCACTCACATTCTTGCCTACACCCTGTAAAAATTGTGCAATTGCACTCATGCCCGTGCCAGCTACCCCAATAAAAAATATGTTGTTAAATTGATTAATCGTCATGTTCAAATTAATTACTGTTTATTTTGTTTAATTACACTTCAAAAGTAGCTAAAAAATAACTTTCAGGCAAAAAATCTTGTATCATCACATCAATTCGTTCATTTTTTTTTATTTTTTTTCGTCCTCAAAACCGGTTATACAGGTTCAACTCTTATTGTATTTTCAATTCAGTTCTTACTCTTTTTACTTTTATTGCCAACCCTTTTGTTTCAATGGCTTTATCCGAAAAACAGTCAAAACACTTATTGTATTTTGAACAGTATTATTTCTTGTGTTACTGTAACAAATACAGTATTTAAAATACTGATAATGTGTTTTATAACATCATATTTTATTTGCAAAACAAAAGATTATTATCGTATTTTTGTCACACTAAACACATTAAACAAGATATGCCCAACGAAAAAATATATAATCCTCACGTGTCTGTCGACTGCGTGGTTTTTGGTTTCGATGGTGAGAAATTAAAAGTACTCTTAATTGAGAGAAGCATTGCAGAACAGAATGAATTGTATAATGATAAGAAACTTCCGGGAAGCATTATTCTCAACGAAGAAGATTTAGACGATGCAGCTTCACGCGTATTAACTGAACTTACCGGATTAAAAAACATCTACTTAAGTCAGTTTCGCAGTTTTGGCAATCCTAAGCGCACAGAGAATCCTCGCGACATCCTTTGGTTGGAAAACACCATGCAACTCAAAATTGAACGAATAGTTACAGTGGCTTATGTGGCATTAATTAAAATTGATCGCAAAATCCAAGTTAAATCTGACAACACACAAGCTAATTGGTACGATTTAAACGAGCTGAAAACTATAAATTTAGCTTTTGACCATGCTGAAATTATCAAAAAAGGATTAGAGCATATTCGTCACAATCTTGATATTGAGCCGCACCTGCTTTTTGAATTATTGCCACGCAAGTTTACAATCTCGCAACTTCGTTCGCTATACGATACGGTACATCAAACGAACTCTGATGTTCGCAATTTCCAGAAAAAAGTAGCTCAAATGTCCTATGTAATTGCATTAGACGAATTGGAAAAGGGAGTTCCGCATAGAGCAGCAAGACTTTATAAATATAAGAAATAAAATGGCCCCTAACCCCTAAAGGGGAACTAAATTACTTTCGTCTTTGATAATTTTGAATTAGAAATTAAAATAAACAATACTAACTTCTCTTATCCCCCTTTAGGGGTTAGGGGTAATGATTGAATCTATGTATCTACTCGGTTATGATTTAGGCAGTTCGTCGGTAAAGGCGAGTTTGGTGAATGCAGAGACCGGCGAATGTGTGTCGTCGGCATTTTTCCCAAAAAAGGAAATGGAAATTATTTCGGTGAAAGCTGGTTGGGCTGAGCAAAACACCGAAATTTGGTGGAAAAACCTGAAACTGGCTACGCAAGTAGTTTTGGAAGAATCGGATGTAAATGCAGCTGATATTAAAGCCATTGGCATTTCGTATCAAATGCATGGTTTAGTACTTGTGGATGAAAATCAACAAGCTATTCGCAATTCAATTATCTGGTGTGACAGCCGGGCAGTGCCTTATGGCGAAAAAGCCATGAGCGAAATAGGTAGCGAAATGTGCTTGTCAAACTTATTAAATTCTCCTGGCAATTTTACTTTGTCGAAAATGGCATGGGTGAAAGAAAACGAACCTGAAAACTTTGCAAAAGCAAAATACTACATGTTGCCCGGCGATTATCTGGCTATGCGCATGACTGGAAAAGCTAATACAACAGCTTCCGGCTTGTCAGAAGGAATTGCATGGGACTTTAAAGCTGAACGTCCTGCTCAATTCTTGTTCGATTATTTTGGTTTCAATACAGCTTTAGTTCCCGAAATTGTTCCTACTTTCGGTCAACAGGGAAATTTGAAAGCAGATATTGCCGCAGAACTTGGATTGGCTGCCGGAACTCCGGTAACTTATCGTGCCGGTGACCAACCAAACAACGCCTTGTCGTTAAATGTATTGAATCCGGGCGAAATTGCTGCTACCGGCGGCACTTCGGGTGTAGTTTATGGCGTAAACAGTGATTCAAAATATGATCCACAAAGCCGCGTAAACTCGTTTGCACACGTAAATCACACAAAAGCAGAAACCCGTGTTGGTGTTTTGCTTTGTATCAATGGTACAGCCATATTAAATACATGGATCAAAAACAATGTAGCTCCCGAAGGAATCAGCTATGCCGAAATGAACGAATTGGCTGCCGGCATTCCTGTTGGAAGCGAAGGTGTAAGCATTATTCCTTTTGGCAATGGCGCTGAACGCGTTTTGGGAAATCAGGAACCAAATTGCTCAATTCATGGTGTAAATTTCAACCGCATTACTAAGGCACATTTAATCCGTGCAGCTCACGAAGGTATTGCTTTCTCTTTTAAATATGGTATGGATATAATGAACGATATGGGTATCGAAACCAAAACCATTCGCGCCGGACATGCCAACTTATTCTTATCTCCAATTTTCCGTCAAACATTAGCTAATATAACCGGAGCAACCATAGAACTTTACAACACTGACGGTTCTGTTGGTGCAGCGCGTGGCGCAGGAATAGGAGCTGGAATCTACAAAGATGCGGAAGAAGCTTTTGCTACACTAAAAAAGATTCAGGTAATAACTCCCGAAGCTTGTGATATTGAGGCTACGAAAGTGGCTTATGAGAAGTGGCTCAAATTCATTTGATGACCTAGCGATATTAAGTGGTTATTTGCTGCGCGTTATTAGTAGTTATTTGGCTCCGCCGTTATTAAATAACGCCCGTAGAGCAAATAACACGTAGTAAATAACGCCCGAAGGGCTAATAACAATAATATAACAATCAACAACGCCGATAGGCAAATAACATAAAGTAAATAACTAAATAACAATTAAAGATTATGGCAACAAAAGTGTATTTCCCATCAGTGGAAAAAATCAAATTCGAAGGAAATGAAAGTAAAAATCCATTAGCATTCCGCTATTACGATGCTAACAAGGTAGTTTATGGAAAAACTATGGCTGAATGGTTTAAGTTCAGTATGGCATGGTGGCATACATTGTGTGCCGAAGGTGGTGATCCATTTGGCCCGGGAACTCAAAAACACCCATGGGTAGGTGCAACTGACGCAGTTCAGGCTGCTAAAGACAAAATGGATGCAGGTTTTGAGTTTATGACAAAGATTGGTATCGAGTACTACTGTTTCCACGACATCGACTTAGTTGACGAAGGCGCTAGTATCGAAGAATACGAAACTAACCTGAAAGCTATTGTTGCTTATGCAAAACAAAAACAAGCTGAAACCGGAATTAAATTGATGTGGGGAACTGCTAACGTATTCTCTCCGGCTCGTTACATGAACGGTGCAAGCACCAATCCTGATTTTGATGCAGCTGCACGCGCCATGCTTCAAATCAAAAATGCCATTGATGCTACAATCGATTTGGGTGGACGTGGTTACGTATTCTGGGGTGGTCGTGAAGGTTATATGAGTCTTCTGAACACCGATATGAAACGTGAAAAACAACACATGGGTACTATGTTGCAAATGGCTCGCGATTATGCTCGTGCTAAAGGATTCAAAGGTGTGTTCTTAATTGAGCCAAAACCAATGGAACCAATGAAACACCAATACGATGTGGATGCTGAAACGGTAATTGGCTTCCTGAAAGAATTCGGTTTGGAAAACGATTTCAAGATGAATATTGAAGTTAACCACGCTACATTAGCTGGTCATACTTTTGCTCACGAATTACGTGTTGCCCGCGACAATGGCTTCTTCGGTTCGATTGATGCCAACAAAGGTGACTATCAGAACGGATGGGATACCGACGAATTCCCAACAAACATTTATGAAGTAACCGAAGCAATGGTCGAAATTATTCAGGCTGGTGGATTTACAACTGGTGGTATCAACTTCGATGCGAAGACCCGCCGTAATTCTACCGATTTAGAAGACATCTTCATCGCTCATGTTTCTGGTATGGATGTATTTGCACGGTCACTCGTAATTGCCGACAAATTGCTGAAAGATTCAGACTACCTGAAACTGAAAGCCAACCGTTATGCTTCTTACGACGCAGGCAAAGGTGCTGAATATGAAGCTGGCAAATTAAATTTGGTTGATCTTTACAACGTAGCCAAAGAAGTTGGCGAACCAAAACAAATCAGCGGCAAACAGGAAATGCTGGAGCAATTAATCAATTGTTATATTTAATCCAATGAAGGAACGTAATACGTTTTATATTATAGGGATCACCCTGGTGGCAACACTGGGTGGTCTTTTGTTTGGTTACGATACTGCAGTAATTTCCGGAGCCGAAAAATCAATTCAGGCATATTTAATTACCAGCCTTGGACTTGGATCGCTTGCACACGGCGCAACTATTTCAAGCGCGTTGATCGGTTGTATCATTGGCGGTATGCTTTCTGGTATTGTATCTTTAAAACTAGGTCGCAAAAAATCGCTGATGCTGTCGGCGGTACTCTTCTTTGTTGCAGCCATTGGTTCAGCTTATCCTGAATTAATATTTTTCAAAAGAGGCGAACCAACCATGGGATTGTTGTACATGTTCAATTTCTATCGGATCATCGGCGGAATTGGCGTAGGATTGGCATCTGCTGTTTGTCCGATGTATATCGGTGAAATTGCTCCGGCTGACATTCGTGGCCGATTGGTTTCGATCAACCAGTTTGCGATCATCTTCGGAATGCTGGTGGTTTATTTTGTGAATTATTTCATCGCACACGGTCAAACCATCGAATGGATTAATGAAACCGGCTGGAGATGGATGTTCCTTTCTGCAGCAATACCTTCAGGCATTTTCGGGATATTATTGTTCTTTGTTCCTGAAACCCCTCGCTATCTGGCTCTGACTAATCGCGATGGAAAAGCGCTGGAAATCCTGACCAAAATTAATGGAGTGCAGCAAGCTAAATTAATCCTGAAGGAAATTAAGACATCTGTTGATGCGGCATCCGAAAACTTGCTCGCCTACGGTAAACTTGTCATTATTATTGGCATTCTGTTGTCTGTTTTTCAGCAATTTGTAGGAATTAACGTTGCTTTGTATTATGCTCCGCGCATTTTCGAAAGTATGGGCGCTGCAAAAGATTCGTCGATGCTTCAAACAGTTGTGATGGGATTGGTCAATGTGATTTTTACAGTGATTGCCATTGTTACCGTTGACAAATACGGACGAAAAATCCTCCTGATGATTGGTTCCATCGGAATGGCTATTGGGATGTTTGCCATTGGCGGATTGGCTTTCATGAAAGTGATTGGCATCAGTACACTGGTATTCATCATTATCTACACCGCATCATTCATGATGTCGTGGGGACCAATTTGCTGGGTACTGATTTCTGAAATCTTTCCGAATAAAATCCGTGGACGTGCCATTGCTATTGCTGTTGCCGCGCAATGGGCCGCCAACTATTTCATTTCGTCAACTTATCCGGCGATGATGGAATTCAGCGGTGGAATGACTTATAGTTTTTATGGCCTGATGAGTTTACTATCGTTCCTTTTTGTTTGGAAAATGGTTCCTGAAACCAAAGGAAAAACGCTGGAAGAAATGGAAAAACTCTGGAAGAAATAAAAACCAATCGAAATACTATTCAAAAGCCGCTGCTTCTCCGGAAGGGCGGCTTTTTGAATTTTACATTGACGATTTTAGAATACATTTGCAAAAATCAAATTTGCAATGAACCACGTCCTTCACTCTTTCCAAAGGTACATCCTGATTATTTTTATACTGATGACTTATGCCAGTCAGGCCCAAACCCGATTGAGTGATACCGATACAAGCCGCATCAAACAAAAAAGCATCCGCAATTTTCTGAAAAGCCAGATAGATAGCGGAGTAGTAAACTTCGAGGATTTCAAACCGTCGGTTGATGAGCGAATAGATTCAAGCCAATTCGATTCAAACATTCATCTTTTCCGCCTTCGACAAGCTCAGGCACCACTTCGACAAGCTCAGGGATCACTTCAAAAGACTACGGCATCTGCATGGAATGCTTATCTGACAGCTCATCCAGCAAAGGTTTGGCAAGGCAAAATCGTTTCCTGCGGATTTATCTATTCGCCAGTGAGCAAACGTGTCATTTACCCCGACGACAAATTTCCGGGATTGGAAACCGGTCAAATATTCTTCGTCGAAATGCGTGTTTTATTTGGATTAGTGAAGTTTCCGGTTTGTTTCATGGTAACTCAGATCGATGAAAATAAACATACGATTGCATTTAGCTATGTCTCGTCAGGCGCTTCAAAAGGTGCACAAACGATCAGGTTGACTGACGATGCAAAGTCTGGTACCAAAATAATCCATTCGAGCATTCACCAAACCGAAAATATACTTCGGGATAAAACACTGTATCCAATCTATCATCGAAAAGCCATCAAAGAAGTTCATCAAAACATCAAAAATATTCTTGAAACGCAGTAGCTAAGTATCATGCCAAACATCCTTTGAAAAGTTATTTTTTTTCAGTTCTTTAGTCGCCTGATGAAGGTGGTGGGTGAGTTATATTCTTTTAGTCAAGGTTATCTCGACCAACAGCCTTGCACTGATATAAATAGCTATCAAAAAAGAATATATGCAGTTAAAAAATAAAACGAATTGGTTATCAGTTAAGGAGTTAATAATTTACATATTCGTTGTTCTTTCGGGATTACTGTTTGTTCTGTTCGTTTGGCAAACTGCCGAACAACAAGAAAAAAATCACGTATTACAAATTGCATGCGCTATTGAGGCAAGTTTACCAAAAGAAGAACTAAATCAGTTGGCTAAGTTGGTGATTGAGCCAAGCAGATATGACATAAGCAGCAAGCATATATGTTGGTATCATCTGTACAAAGATGGTGTAAGTACTGGTAAAGCTATGCTACTTGCTGTAGAGTCCGTGGTAGATGGCTGGGAAGCAATCAATAAGATGGTTAATGTAGTTGGGTTAGAGGCACAGATTGGGTGGTACGGAGATGAGTCAGTACACAATCAAGCAAAGGTTGAGATGCTGTACAAAGTACTAGAGAAGTGGAACTACGTTGGACAGTTGGAGTTCGTTGGTAGTAATAAAGTGTTCGGATACTGCAGTTGGATGGCTGAATTATGTTAAAGTGAAGGCTGATTCAGTAAAACTAAAGGCAAAGTACGAAATAATGTAGTCAACTAAAACAAAAAAGGTGTGCACATGGAAGAACTAGAGTTTATGGTATTCAAAGAAGAGAAGTCGGATATTCAAAGTGAGTGGGATAAACAGACCCCAATAGTCTCTAAAGACAAAGTAGTAACAGTATTCCTAAATGATGATATATTAGAACCAGGTGCATACAATGAGTTATGCTACACACTAGAAAATACAGTTGCAGATGAAGTAAGGTTGTATATGAACAACGGTGGTGGGCAGTTAGACTCAATGCTCAGCATAATTGCTAGTATGGAAAGATGTGGTTGTGAAATAACTGGTGTGTTAAGTGGAACAGTGGCAAGTGCTGCCACAATGATTGCACTAAAGTGTGATAAATTGGAAGTTGCGGATCACACCTCCTTCATGATACATAGTGCTAGTGGTGGAACTGGTGGTAAATTACATGAAACAAAAGCATATATGGAATTTAATGATAAGAATGTGCGTAATATTCTACATGATATGTATAAAGACTTCCTAACAGAACCTGAGATTAAGCGTGTGCTAGATGGTAAAGATATGTGGATGGGTAAAGATGAAGTACTAGAAAGATTTGCTAGAATGAAGGACGCAAAATGAGGTTCATTATATTAGACACTAACATTCCTCTATCAAATGCTGATAATATAGTAACACTAGGGCAAGAACCTGGGGTTACAATAGTACTTCCAGAGACTGTGTTGGCTGAGTTGGATAATAAAAAAGGTGGGTTTGAAGAGATAAACTATCAAGCAAGAGCCACCGCAAGACTGCTAGCAAGTGCTGAAATAGTTAGTAATGAAGCAGAGTCATACGGCAATAAAACAACATTAAAGATTGGTGATCAAATAGTACTAGTGATAGGATTAAATGTATACAAAGCAAATCCACATGAGTATGGTGGAAATGACCAAAGAATAATAGAAACAGCAAAAGCATTAATGGAAGCAGTAAGTGCTGATGATGAAGTAGTGCTGATGTCAATAGACTACTACATGAGATTACGTGCACAAGCAGTTGGAGTTAAGACTGCTGACTTCAAGATAGTGGAAGATGCTGAGTGTGAGTTTGTGAAGTGTATGGAAATAGTGGATGAAGAGGTGTTTAGAACATTGCATGACACAAGTGTGTACGTGATTGATATGGAACATAAGCCAGAAAACTATAGTTACAAATTCAATTGTGAGAGTATTGGACAAATGAAACTGGCTACAGTAGTTAATGGCACAATAAAAGTACTTGGTAAAGAGACAGAACAAAAATTGCGTGAACAGGACTGTCCTCCAATTAACTCGGAACAATTGCTGGCAACTAAAGCCATACAAGATCCGCTAGTGGATTTGGTGCTGATAGAAGGTCAAGCAGGTAGCGGTAAGAATGTAGTAGCACTAAGTAATGCCATAAGACTGTTGAAGACTAATAAAGACAAGTACCAACAGATTGTATACATCCGTAATCCAATCAAAGATGAAGAACGTGGAGAAGACATAGGATACTTGAGTGGCAACGATGAGAAGTATGCTGTGTACCTAGGACCAATAGAAGACACCATAGACTTCATAGTACGTCAAAAGATAAAGCCTAAATCAGGCGATAGAGTTGGGGACTTAGAGATTAGGGTTCAAGAAGGTATTGAAAAGTTAAAGGCAGAATGCAACATAGATGCTATAATTACAACAGGATTGCGTGGAAGAACATTCCATAATGCAATAGTGATAATGGATGAATGGCAAAATGCTAGTCAGGCAACTGCGCAGAAAGCATTAACAAGAATAGGTAAAAGTTGTAAAGTTATAGTGACAGGCAGCAATAAACAGATAGACTCAAAGTACGTAACAAAGTACAACAATGGGTTGTCAGTACTGCTTAATGAAGCTAGAGAACAAACAATAGATACAAACATTAATATGTTTGCAATAGAGTTAAAGAAAGTAGTACGTAGTGAAATGGCGTTGTTTGCCGAAGAACTATTCACAAGCAGAGGTAGAAAATAGTGGAAAACATCTCATCAGAAGTATTAACTGCAGTAGCAAAGTGTTTGCTAAAACATAAAATAGATGTCACGGCAGATGACTTAGAAGTGCTGCGCATAGTAATTGATGAGATACTCTATGAATATAAGGAAGACGAATGGAAGTAAATAAAACATCAGTAGCAAATCTGGTAAGAAATGTCGAAGGTGAAGTACGACGAATACAAGAGTCAGATGAATACATGATAACTGAGGATACCCTCAGAGGATTGCTAAAAGGTAAGGTTAATGACGCTACCGTAAAAGCAATAATGGAACAGATTGATAATGTAGAAGAACGTGATGGAATATCCAGAGACTACTTCGAAGAACAGTTCACATCACACATGGATTTGCTTGGTCAGGGTGTGTACCCGATGAAACTGCTAGAAGCGATTAAGTTCGTGTCACTAGTACAATCAGGATTGACTAACCAGAAAGCGTATGATGCTGTATTCCCCCAGAAAGCTGCGCAAGTATATGGTAGAGGATCAAGCACAAGTTCGTTTGCTGCAGAGTATGCTAAGAAGAAAACTGTAGTTGAGATAATGAAACGCTCAATAATCCGTGATGATATACTAAATGCGCCACTAAGACAGAAGATACTCCACAAAATGGTAGACTTAATGAATGGTAAAGGTGCAAAGCCTGATGACTACGTAAGTCCAACAGTACAGTTAAATGCTGCAATAGCGGCTGAGACAATGACCAGACCACCAGAAGATAAAGCGATAGACATAAGAATTGGTTATGGAGATGAGGCTAAAGCACTGCAACAAGTAATTGCGGATCAACTAGCTGAGAATGCTGCACTGATGCGTAAGCAATTCGAGTCAGGCAGATCACTGAAAGATGTGCAAAGAATTGGGATTATACTAGATGCTGAGGTACACCAATAATGGCTAAGTTTAGTGATAGTGAGTACAGTCCAAATGAATTGGACAAAGCAGACATAGAAGAGTACATAGAAAAGTACGGTAAAGCTGCTGTAGAGAAGATGTTGTCAAACGAAATAGATGACGATATGAAAGCCGAGATAGATGCTGCATCTGCTGAAGCAAAGAGTAATGCAGTGTTCGACTTAGATAAAGCATTAGATAGCTACGACCCTACATTCCCTAGGTATACTCCATCAGAAGATGCGTTCGAGTTCTTCACGCTAATGCGTATGGTTGAGGGAAAGGACTTCGACTTCAGTACACCAATAGCGCACTACTTCATGGTTGACTTAATGCTAGGATATGTAACTGATCCAATGATGTTCCCGTATAGTGAAGAAATATGTAAAACAATAACCATAGATCACCTATCACTTGCGTTTATGGAAAGCCGTGGACTTGCAAAATCAACAATAGTAATATCGTTCTTCGGAGTATACAGTGCAATAAAAGGTGTACTGCCGAATGGAATAGGAAAAGTATACTTCTACCTATGGCTTGCTGCATCAAGTAAAGGCGGCGCAAGGATCAATGCACTAGCAGTACGCGCTATGTGCGAAGAGAGTAAGTTCCTCAATGACTACTTCGAAGAAATGCGATTCACAGAAACTGAGTCAGAGTTCGTCAGAAGATGTCCCTCAGGAAAGATTGGTAAAGAGGCAAATACTCCGCGAAAGAATAGATCATTCCTTATAAGATACCAAGGTATAAATACTGGGGTTAGGGGATCAAGATATGGTGAGAGAAGACCATGCTTAATAGGGCTGGATGATGCTATACTAAACACAGCAGCAGCATACTCAAAAGTAATGATGGCAAACTTAGAGAATATCCTATACTCAGATGCACTTGCTGCGCTAAAAGGTGGTGGTAAAGGGAGATTGTTCATAACATTCACACCATTCCACTACAGTGATGTTAATACAAAGGCTGTGCTAAATGGTTCATTCACCCCATGTGTAATACCAATAGCTAGAATGTTTGATGTAGAGGCTGACAGTATAGCTGCAAGAGAAATAGAAAGTAGTTGGGAAGATATGCACCCTGCGACATCAATTGCTAGTATGGTACGAAAAGCAAAAGCAGCTAGTAAACTAAAGATGTTCATGCAAGAACGTATGCTACGATTAACAAGTGGTGCTGATAGATTGGTGCCAGACAGTTGTATACAATGGTGTGATGTGAAACCAATAATAAAAAATATACATGGATACAATATATACATAACATCAGACTTTACAACAACGAGTGGAGAGAAATCAGACTTCAGCGGAATTGCAGTATGGGCAGTGAGTAATAATGATGATTGGTTTCTGCTGGACTTAGCACTAAGAAAGATGTCGATGAATGAGCAATACTCAACAATGATAGACTGGGCTGCAAAATACCGAAGACTAGGTAAACATGTAGAGCTTGGGGTTGAGATAGATGGTCAACAATCCGCACACATATTCAGCTTAGAAGCTGAGATGTCAAAGCGTGGGGATTGGTATACATTCGCAAGACAGAAGGGTGTGGATAAAGATGATACAAAGAAAGGAATACTGAGTCGTAAGGCAGGAGCTGATAAGATTAGTAGATTCCGGGTAGCAGTAAACAACTACATACTCACACAAAAGATGTGGTTTCCACAACACCTAAAAGAAACTCCTGATATGAAGGAATTTATAGAACAGATAAAAGGTGCTACGCATGAAGCATTCACAAGAGCTGATGATGGGCCGGACTTAATAAGTATGATACAACATATTAGAACTGTATTACCAACAGAGGCCGTTAGAGGTGCAGTTGGCAGCGTAGTAGAGGAAGTAAATGAATGGGAAGATGATACAGATTACTGGGGTGAAAGGACAAAGAGTGAAAAGTATACGGGTGGAAGCACAGTGTTCTAGAAGACTTAAATGATTAAACACCAATTAAGCAGAGTAACGATAAAATAGCTGAAAATAATTGAAGGATCAGTATGACAGCAAATGAGGTTATTGCTCTTGCGAGGGTTGGTGAACTAAGTAAACTAAGTATCGCAATCAAAGACGATAATACTGTATTGTTTGGGTTCATAAATCTAGGGCTAGTAGAGTTATACAAAAGATTTCCGCTAAAGAATGATGAAGCTATTGTGACGCTTAGAGACGGTAAAACAATATACAAATTAGATGGTACAGATACTGATGTAAGTATGGGTGAACCCTTCATGTACCTGATTGGCGCATATGAAGATGGAACAGATAACGACTTCTCAGCTAGTGCGCTAAGCCTACCAATAAATGAAGAAGATAATATTTACAGCGTAAATTCAATTAGCTACAATTCAATTCAAATACCGCTAGTAACAACCGGAGCATACATAAGTTTAATATATGTAGCTAAACCAACAAAAGTTACAGCACTCACACTTGACGAAGAATTAGATTTGCCAGATCAAATGATTGAAGCACTGCTGCATTACATAGGCTATAGAGCACATGGTGCAATGGATGCCAACATACAAACAGAAAGTAATACTCACTACATGAGATTCGAAGCAAGTTGCAATAAGTTAAAAGAACTTGGTGTAGGAATAGCACCAGATGATGTGTCTATGAATAGTAGAATAAGCATGAAAGGATTCGTATGAGAAGAGCCAGTTCGCTGCTAGGATTAGATCCTGCAATAGAAAGAGAGTTAGACAGTAAATATGCTGTAGTAAAAGAAGTAGCGGATAATATTGCAAGTATAGAGGCTGTGGCTGCTGGAGATTTAGCTGCGCTAACAGTAGCACTAAATGAAGCTAAAGACTTCACTGGAATAACAGTAGTAAATGGGACACCTGCAGCGTGGGATGCACAAAATAAAGTGCTCACAGTACCGACAGTAAAAGGTGATACTGGACTTACGGGACCAATTGGATTGACAGGATTGACAGGATTGACAGGATTGACAGGACCAGCTGGACAACAAGGTGTTGGTGGAGCTAAAGGTGATACAGGATTAGCTGGTGCCGCAGGAGCTGATGGATTGACACCGCAAGTTGCAATAACATATGATGATATAACTGGCAATTTAGAATATGAAGTAACATATACATAGGAAGTGATGAAATGGCTAAAACAACAATAATTAACTTGGACTCACTTATAGATGTAAAGGTCACAGAGAATGTAAATGTGATAGCTGCAAACGCAGCATCCGCTAATGCTGCTGTAAAAGCAGGAGAAGCAGCTACAAGTGCTGATGTTGCGGAGTTACATAAGATAGCAGCAGCAGATAGTGTAATAGCTGCAGGAGTGAATGCTGGTATAGCTACTACAAAGGCCAGTGAAGCTTCCGTAAGTGCTGGTGTTTCCACAACTCAAGCTGGAATAGCAACAGTGCAAGCAGGGTTAGCAGTAACGGCAAAGAATGATACAGATGCGTTGTACGCTGCTGCATTAGACGTACTGACACAAACAAATAAAATATATGACGACTTCGACGATAGGTGGTTGGGTGGACATAGCAGTAATCCAATAACTGATAATGATGGACAAGCAATACTAGATGGCGCGTTATACTGGAACACAACAACTAAAGCAATAAAAGTGTACAGTCAAACAAGTTTATCATGGGCAAATATAAAAGATGCAAATGGATCACTGCTAATAGTAAATAATTTGGCAGATGTAAATGATAATGCAGAAGCAAGAACAAATATAGATGTGTACAGTAAAGCTGAAACAACGGCAGAAGCTGTGGCTCAAATAGAATTGCAGAAAGGTGCAGCAAATGGAATTGCTGAACTAGATGCAAATGGATTGGTTACGAGTGTACAATTGCCAAGCTATGTTGATGATGTGATTGAAGTTGCAACAAAAGCTGCACTGCCTGTAACTGGCGAAAGTGGAAAGATATATGTGGTAGTTGCTGATGAAACAAGCAATGGTGACACAAGTTCATATAGATGGACAGGAACTATATACGCAATGGTTAGTAATACATTGACTGCAGCAGATATAAAATCCCTATACGAAAGCAACTTAAATACAAATGTATACACAGATGCTGAGAAAACAAAGTTAGCTAATCAGAATGGCATAAACACAGGTGATCAAGACTTGAGTGGAAAAGCTGATGTGGCTACAACGCTAGCAGGATACGGAATTACTGATGCATATACAAAAACAGAGTTAAATGCGGTAAATGTATTAAGAGCTGATAAATATCTAGCTGCACAAAATATAGCAAATATGATTTACATAACTGGGAATCTAACAAAAATACAGTATAATACAGCAACAGATGTAAACTATGAAGTGCTAACATATGGAGTCGATGGACTATCAAATGTAGCTCACTACATAAACAGTGTGCTAGTTGGAAACACTGTACTAACTTACGCAGCTGGTGACTTAGTGTCAGCAGTATTCACAGGAGTATGACAATGGATGCAGTCGCTTATTCGAAAGCCAGTTCAGCATACAAGTTAGCTGGAACTGCAGTAGCAGGATTGACTACAAAAGCAGATTTGACTACAAGTGGTGTACTGCTGCCAGTTGGAACCACTGCTGAAAGACCTACATTAGGTGCAGGACAAGCAGCAATAAGATTCAATAGTGATTTGGGCGGCGTAGAAGAGTGGAATGGAACAGCATGGCAGAATATATCAGCTGATATAACAGCAGTTGCATTAAAAGGCACCGACACAGCAGCAAATATCCTGTTGAAAACTGGAATGGTTGCTGAAGATTTATGGATAGCTAGTGACACACTAGATGGTTATGTGTACGATGGAGCTACATGGATTAATATTGGGCCGCTAAAAGGTCCTCAAGGTGCAACTGGTCCTCAAGGTATTCAGGGCATACAAGGTGCGCAAGGGATTCAGGGGTTAACCGGTGATACAGGGGCTCAAGGAATTCAAGGAGAAACAGGGCTGACTGGTAATGGAGTTACATCAGTAACAAAAACTGCTACAGTAGGATTAGTTGATACGTACACAGTCACATTTACTGATACTACTACAACCACCTTCAATATAACTAATGGACTTAATGGTACAAATGGACTTGATGGACAGGATATAGACCATGTCAGTAGAACAATTGGTACAGGGGCAGCAGGAACTACTGATACATATACAGTTTGGGGAGATTTAGCCGAAACTGTAAATCTAGGCATATTCAGTATATATAATGGAGCTGATGGTGCAGGACCTCTAGCATCTTTTGTAGAGATAGAGTTTATTGGGGCTCTTGGGCAAACAGAGTTTGAGTTTAACTATACAGATGCTACTACTATGGATGTTATATATAATGGAGCTATACTAAGTAAGTCGGATTGGAATGCATCTATTGGTACACTAGTGACACTTACCACTCCTGTAAGTACGGCTGGTGATATTATAGTTATTAGAGAGTGGAGTGTATTTAGCATAGTTAATGCGGTTACACATGCTGAATTAAATACACAATTAGGAGTTTACTATGATAAAACAGAAGTAGATACATTGTTGGGAGCACTAGGAACAATAGCAGAATTTGAACAGTCAATTTAAATAACAAGGATAACCTCTAAATGAGCAGAATACGAGAACTCATAAACTCCACAGCTACACAGATAACTAGTGGGGCTAATAGCATTGAAAACTCTACTTTAACGACAACAGGTAGAGTATTAATAGAGAATAATAAGGCATTACTGCCTAAGAAAGCAATAGGAGATTTAGTATTCAACATGGCAATGATATTTGATACAGTGGACTCCTTAGTTATAGCTAGTGAGGTAACAGCAACTACTGATGGAACTTATGTCCTATTTGATGCGGCTGATAATGTAGATTTAAGG
>ERZ1034365.868-NODE-868-length-16123-cov-5.977502_pt1 | contig 16123 bp, 12 predicted proteins | sample MGYA00520615_ERZ1034365 | MGnify/ENA primary metagenome ERZ1034365 (study PRJEB33736, sample SAMEA104284505) | Azolla filiculoides | biome: Urban; feature: Water surface; material: Ditch water | place: Netherlands | collected 2015-10-28 | depth 0-0.1 m ... | reverse complement strand
CACTAAAGAGCGGATCGCCCACATCAAGAACGAGGCGTCCACGCCCAAGAGTCACTTGATGAACCTGTTGGCCCGACTTGAGGAACACGCCGGTACCAAGGCCATCTGCAAGCAGTTGGGCGACGTTATCGGTCGCCTTGAACACTGGCAGAACACCAGAACCTAAAGTGTGTCGGCTAAATCCTCGGCAGTCGCCTTGTAATAGAAAAGTAGACTGCTGAGATTGCGGTGGCCGATGACTCTAGCCAAGTCCATAATCGACAGCTTTTTGCTCAACCGTGTTACTGCCTCCGAACGGGCATCGTGAAAATTGACATCCTTATGTGGTGTCAATTTTTTTGCGTTGTAAAACGTGGCTGACGCAAGATTAGGCGCAATGTGAAACACCTTCACCGGGTCAAGGTTTCGTCTACCTTCGATTATTTCGCGCGCTCTTTTTGACAGTGGTACCTCCCGCTTGTCACCGTTTTTGGTCTTGTCAAGGATCACATATTTTTCCCTAACGCGGTCCCATGTCAGGCCGGTCATTTCACCCATACGCATACCGGTTTCTATGCTGAGTAGAAACATCTGCGCAACCACAGCGCTAAATGGTTTTGCATTCAACTTTTCGGTTATGTCGTCTATCTCTTTTTGGGAAACGCCGCGATGACGTGGTGGTGGCGGTTCCGGCATTGGTACCCTGACCGCCGGGTTGGTCCTGATCCAGCCCAACTCAACTACCGCGTGGGTTAGCATCACCTTGATGCCGCTGAATTCTCGCCCAACCGACGCGGCGCCCACCTCACGGATACGGGCGTCGCGCCAAGCAGAAAGCATTTGCCGGGTTAGGTACTCAAGTGGAAGGTCGCAGAACGTGGCTTTCTCTTCAATCTTCCGCAAGCGGCAAAGGTCTGGTTTGCTGGTAATCTTCGGACGGTACTTCGCAATCAAGTCCCGGAAGGTGTGCTTGGCTAACACACCATCCTCTTCCTGGGTGTTCGACCACTCCATTGCCTCCTTTTTCAACTTGAAGGTTTTGGAGTACCGCTTTCCGTCAACAAGTACGAAAGCCCGCCACTTATCACCGCGTTTCTGAATTGACGACATGGTGCAATCTCCGGTGCAATTAAATCGGAGTACAGCATATCTTAAAAACATACGGCGCCGTTAAACGCTTGTATTTGAATGTTTAACGGCACTCACGCGCACAGGCGTTATTTAAACAATTTCATGTACTCGGCAATATGAAAACATTGCACCACAAGCGTTTCGACGGTTTGTGGTGCATTTATGGTGCAATCGGATTACTTCGCCGACAACTGATTGATCGTTTCATCCTTGGTACGATTAACGCGGGTCGTACCAAACTCAAACGAATAGATGTTGTCGAGATAGCCAAGAAAACGCCCGAGAACAAGGGTAGTGATGCCCTTCATGTACTCGTTTATATTCGGGTCCGTCCAGATCAGCCACACTAAACCGCACGTAACAACCACGGCCAGCACGAACATACTGTCAGCCCGGTAGTTGTGCTTCCCGGCCTTGACTATTTCGGTGTCACGCTGCCGGGCGCTATCCCGATCTTTGAACTCAAGATCGGTGTACCGAAATCCGCGCTCGGCCTCTTCCGCTTTCAGGGTCATTTCCAGAGTGCGAATAGCGGTAATCTGTTCACCGGTGAGTTGGCCGTTTTCGATTGCCACCTTGATCTTGTCCTGAGTCGGATCGTTGATGCCGAGCAATTCACCGACCGTAGTTACAACCACACCCCCTAACGGTCCAAGGAATGCGCTTGCGACGGTTGGTGCAACTTTAGCGAGAATATCAAGCCATTTCATTATTTCACCTCTTTACCAGATTTCAGATCGGCGAGTTTCAAGCCACCGGTGTATTGGAAATGCGCAGTCTCACGAAACTGGACCCAATCGCCGGCCCATTCAATGCCGAAGTCCTTGGCAATGGTCCCCATGAGCGCATACAAGTCCTTGCGACCCCACGCCGGTTTGCCGAACACCAACGGCACGGCGTCCCATGCGCACCGCCATTGGTGAAACGAATCGCCGCCATGCGCGTTGGTGACTGTCTCACCGAACGGTCGACGGGGGGTCGGGTTGGTACCAACTACCGTGCGGCCAATTTTATAGAGGTCGTCTTGTTCCGCAGCCGAACGGAACGTGCAATACACCAGCACGTCGATACCCATCTTCTTACAAGCTGTCTGCCATTTCAGCAACCTCTCTTGAGCCGAAGGGACGAGATCAGATATTGCGCGCGATGCCATTTTGCTAAACTCCAAGTTATATTTCGATAAGTACCGAGGTAAAAGAAGGGGCCGGGCCTTCAACCAACCCGTCCCGGATGAATACGTGCTGCCCAACCGTAGCGTCACCCCGGACGCTGACACGGGAACCGTCCGGCAGTTGCACCAGCGCGCCATATGTGTTCGCCTGGATAACCTCGCCAGCCAGCAACGGGGCGTCAGGGAGAAGCTGTTTCAGGCGTTTCCAAAGGTTTGTCGTGGTCATACTGCCGCCTCAATGGTTAGGGTTTGGCGCACGGTCGGCCAATTAACACTGACGTTGTTCGCCCGGACAATGCCGCGTCGCGCCGTGCTGCCGTCGTTAAATTCCACCATCCGGCAAACGTCGATTACCCCGGAAGTCGGCAGCACCGGCATGGTGATCTGCATCATCGCCTTGCGCCCGGTGTCGGACAGGATGGCGATGCCCTTCTGGCGGGCGGCGTCGACGTGGGTGATAAGTGGGTTCGTCACCATCGGCGCCGGCAGATCGCCAGCGGTACCGGTGATCTTGACTTGCCCGAGTACGCCGTTCTGCACGCCGGACACATAGACCACGTTGTAGGCGGGTTTCTCAACCCACTCAATGCTCTCGGCCTGCGCCACGGACGACGGAATAATGATCGGGCCAGCCGCAGAAAACGCGGTGTTGTTGGCCCATTCCCACGGCTTTAGCGGGTAGCGCGGCAACATGCGCAGCGTGCGTGAATACCTGCCGGCCTGAAGTACCGACCCCGAGGCGTCGGCGACGTTTGCCGCCACTTCAGCCGGCGTACCAAACAAGCTGAAGGTATTGGCCGGTACCGACCAATCGGTAATATTCCACGATTGGGTGTAGTCGGTGTTGGTGAGCGCGGCGTCGATTATCTGTTGCGCGGTCATCGTCGCACTGTTGGTGTGCTGCGAAGCGGTTGCGTAAGGTGCGTCCAACTCACAGGCGATGCCACGACCGCTGATAGCCACCGTGTTTGAGCCGAATTGCCGGTTGCGGTTGATCCGCTCGACGAAGAACCGGAATTCGGTGTCGTTGATGTAGACCGCGATTTCAACCGGTGACGGGTCAGGCATGATCGCCGAACGGGCGGATTCAGGTATCGTCGCTGAGAATTGCGGCAACCACGAATCGCAGTCAAATGTAACGCTCAACGCCGACGCGGTGATAGGGGTCAGGTCAGACACCCGAAGTATTTGGATTTCGTTAAGCACAATGTACACCCTCTGCACTGGAATTATTGTCGTTTCGCCAGCTGGCGTTTCAACACCGCCCGGCGGTGTGATAACTCCCCACCCCGGATTTAGCGGACGAGAGAATTTCGTCCAAGGCGCCGTCTGACCGTTGTCGTTGGTTTTCGACAAGCCCCAAGGCACGCGGCTGACGGTTTGGGTTTCCGCCCCGCGCAGAACCGGGTTGCCGTATTCATCAATCCAGTCGATGTAGGTGGGCAGGTAATCGAAGTTCGCAGCGTTGCCCAACAAGCGGAGGTAGTCGACCGCCCGGCTCGTCATGTACGGCAGGCGGTAGGCGTCCGTTGTGAAGTTGCAGGCGATAGCGTTGCCGACGGGTGTGTGCGCCCCAACCTGATCGGTGCCGACAGTTATTGCGAAACCGTTTACCGATAGGACAACACCGTGCAGGGAAAGCGAACCGAGCGTTTTTGTGCTGCTGTCGGCTATCGTCGCCGAGTCGCCTTGTACCGTCAGCGCGTTACCGGACAAGGTTATAACGCCGGTGGTGTTTGGTTCGTCTTCAGCTACCGTCGTTACCGCACCCCGCACCTTCAGCGCATACCCAGATACCGTGACGCTGGCACCCGCGATTACACCACCCGACTGCGTGGTGTCAGGGACGAAAGCAGTTATGCCTCCGCCGATGACCGAGAAATTGGCGGCGTTGGCACTCGCGCGCGGTTGTTCGATGGGTACCTTGGCAGGGATTAACCTACCGCCCCAAAGCGCCCTTTTCAGAACGTCAGCGGTTTTTGAGTTACGCCACCGACTGCCTTGTTCAACCGACAGCAGGGCGCCGTAGAAATCCCAAGGCGAGGAACTTGTGTCGTCAACCTTGGCGGTGCGCGGCCAGTAGGTGTTTTTATTTACGTCTGTCGGGGTGCCCGCTGCCGACCACACACTTTTCTTTGACGGGTCAAGCGTCGTGGTGTGTCGCCACGCACAGGCCGACCCTGACAAAACGGTACGGGCGGCGGGCCACTTTCCGTTCGCTTTGTGATCTGTTCTTGCCGTCGGTTTGATAGCCGACGATACGCTGCGCATTCGGGTACGGGACGCACCCCATGTGCCGCCCGTGCGAACGTTTACCCGGAGGATTGGCGTAAGGCGCCCGTCGTGAAAATTAGCCGCGTTGCCTAGGGGGAGAATCCAATCTACCTGTGGGAAAACCAACCGCATGTTCCCGCCGGAGGGCGGGGTGTAGGCGCCTGCCGGTAGGTAGAAATCCAGCTTGTCAAATGCCGCAGGGTACGTTTCAGCCCGTACCAAGAATGATGCCGCGTTACCTGCGGGCAGTGTGTACGCCATTAGACGACAGGTTCGATGTGGTCGTAGACCATCGCATTGCGGTTGTCGTCAAAGACCAAGACGTAATGTTCCGACATATCCGTTGCGCGGAGTTCAAAAGCCCCCGTGGTGGCGTCGCTTACCGTTGCGTCGGTGAGCAAGCTGTCCGAGCGTCGGAAGGCGCGAACGGTTCGGGCCAGCGGCGTGTTGTTTGAGTCGAGGACGGTGCCGGAGAGGAAGTTCGGGCCGGCGTCGGGGAATGGTTCGGTAGGTGCGACATACGGCGTCGGATACCGACAATAGCCTTTAGTAAAGCGTATTTCATCCATAGCAGCGTTCGACCCTGCTACTTCATCCCCTCCAATGTAGAAAGTCCCATCGGTAACGATGTTCGTACCAACACCGATGGCATACGTACCCATACGGGTTCCATCGCGGTAGAGGTAAATATTTCCGCCGTTTCTAGTTACGGCAAGTTGCACATTACCTGTGTATATATTTGCGGATAAGACTACTGTGCCGTTAATGGCGATATACACCATTGACTGACTAGCGTTTGAAAAAATCTTAAAGGCTGACGATACCCCGTCTGCCCCTTTCCAATGAAAGTTGGTAGCGGTGGATATTTCCGTCTTGTATATCCAATACTCAAGTGTGAAATCATCGCTGCCAAGAATGAAGTCGTTAGACTTTAGTTTGAGCGCACTGCCAAACATAATCCCTGAAGCCCCGTACTTGTAGTAAACAGCGCTCGACCTTATGTGATAAGGCGCTGAACCAGTGGATAGGGGTGTAAAGGCGTTGCCTTTTTGGTCGACAAAATTATAAGTCCCTTGCTCACCGTTACAGTGCATCAACAGCACAACTTTGTCGTAGTACGGATCGACAACGCCGCTACCGGGAAACGCGGCGGTGGGCGGGGTGAAAGCAGTTGGGTAGCGGTTGACTCCTTGGGTGTATCGCAAATCGGCGATGTACCCCCGAAAGGCATTTATTTCGCTTGAAATTCCACCGAAGTTAATGTTGGTTGTTATGTTCGGCTCAAAAGCCGAGTTTGCACTGGCTTCTACAACACCGTTTATGTACAGCTTGATTCCGCCGCCAGCCGCCGTTCGTGTGAATGCGATGTGGCTCCAAGTGTCGTACTGGATATTTGACGCACTTACCATAACAACCGACCCACCTAAAGCAATAGCTACTTTGTTCGGGTACGTCGTACTACTGACTATAACTGTAAACGTGCTGCTAACGTAAATAGCGTAGGGCGTCGCGCCAGTCTGCGCGAGGGGGTACACCCAAAATTCCACCGTCACGTCCTTCGCAGCCCACTGAAATGCCGTCTGCGCATAACCGTACCCTTGGTTCGTTCCGTCACCGTAAAAAGATGTATTTCCAAATTTTCGTTGCGTGGAACTAAGAACCGCTGTTGAACCTAAATAAACGGCATTGTTCTTCTCGTCAGCAATTCGCTTACCGCCGTTGATGCCGTCGAAGTGCAGTAGGTTTTTTACGTTCGCCCAATGCGGGTCTGCTGGATAACTCATATCGGTATCGTCCGAAGTATTTGATCGTTCTCAATCGCGCCGGCGTCGTTGTCGAGCATGACTACCTGCACCTCGCCGGTGTACGCGTCGGCGAACGAATACATGCCTGTGGCGAATGAACTGGTTGTCGCGCCGAGTAGCACTCCGGTATCGCGCCGGTAGACCCGGACGGTTCGTACAACACCGTTGCCGTTAATGTCGAGGATGGTTCCGCTAATCGTAGCCATTATGCGTCCACGTCACCGCGCATTTGCATTGAAAAGGCGTCGCCATCAAGGGTTGCGCCGGGGAGTACGGTTCGGGCAATCCAGATCGGCGCGGCGGCACCAACAGTGTTGAACCGCAGTTGATTACCTGCTGACCAACCGGCGCCCCACCCGGCAGAGCGGATGACGAAGTACGGGTTTCCAGTCAGGGCGTTCGCCGGCGAAATGTCGGCAAGCGTGCTGCCGGTGGCAATCACACCGAGGTTTTCACCGATCACCTGAAACGCGGTGGTTGAGGTGAAGTTGATGCGCCAGCGTTCGGTCAGTGCCCCGTTGTTGAGGACTTCAACCGGGTAGTCGATGTCGTTGAATTGTGCATTTGATTGCGTGCCCGCAACATTTGTCCAAGTGGAAAACGCCAACAGATCGTGGACGTTTTCAACACGGGCGTTCATGTCGCCGAACAAAAGTGCCGAGGATACGAAGCTGTCCACTCCGTAGTCGCGCGTGATCTGCGCGGACACGGATAGTTGGCCGTTGATCTGCACATCCGACAACATCGCCATATCCTCGATGCGGTGGCGGGCAATGAGCGGTTGGACCAACCCGGCGAGGGTCAGGCCAGAGGCCATTGTCACGGTGCCGGTGTCGAGTGAATAGGTGTACTTTGCGGGATCAACTTTCACCCCGACGCTATCGACCAACCACAACTCAGACAGGTTCGTGCGCCCGACGTTGTAGGTTGCGCTGGCAACCGCCGGGTTGGGTAGTGCGAAGTCGGCAGTGTTGTGGATCACAACCACGTCGGCGGGGCGGTAGATCGGTACCCGGCCATCGACCGGCAGGCGAACCGGATCAATACCGAGGATGTCGGCGTTGATCGGCAGACTCGTCAACACAACGGCGTTGTACTTGAACGTCGAAGGAATGACTGCTACCGGTTTGAAGATCATGCCACCAACAACCGCGCCGGCGGAGTACCACGGTTCAGTCTCGTTGCCTGCTGCCGTTACCATGCTACCGAAGCGGAGGCGGACAATGCCGGTATCGTGATCCACGCTGCCCGACACTTTGGTTCCGGTTACGACGCCGCTTGAATCGCCAGTGGCGGTGATCTGTTCGCCATCTTCGCTCGTCACTTGGACGTAAAGCGACCCTGGACGGAGATTAGAACCTGCCGTGCGCAGGTATAGGTCGTCGGTTGTGTATTCGCCGATTGTCGTAAGGGCGGTATCGACTGACAGGTTCAGTGCTGCGCCGTCCGTCCAGTGCGTGATCGTGGCGATGCCGTTGACGTAATCCATTGTGCCAGCTTGCACCCCGGCGCCGGTGGTATTCGACACATCGGTGTACAAAATTCCGCTGCGGTCGATGTACGTTTTCCCGCCGGCTGAAAAGATCGCCGATCCAGGGACAATACGCGACGAGGTGGACTGAAGTAGGTCGGCGACGATAGGCGTGGTGGCAAAAGTGAAATTGGCGGTGTGCGCTTCGGTGTGCGATACGACGGTGCTGTCAACCCAACCGAATGTTCCAGTTGCCCCCGTCACCGTTACGGTGTGCGTTTCCGGCCACCAATACTTTGCAAGCAAAGGCGCCGGCCCGCCGAAGCTGCCGTACCAACGCACCGTTTCTACGGGCACGCCGTTGGTGATCGTTATCAACCCCGTTGCGTAGTTGATGCTGCCGATAGCGGTATCTGCGGATACAACGCCATCTTTGGCCGCTACGTTGTTACCGGCTATCTTTTGGCTCCCTGCTGCGAAGACAAGACCCGCGCCATTGTCCCGAACCAGCAACCAACCACTCAAACCAACTGCCGCTGCGAATTGGATGTTGCAGAAAAGCGACCCTGGTTTGACCGCACCGCCCAATGCGACGCTGGAGCCGGCTGCTTGAGTTGAGCCGCGAAGCGTGTCTTCAACGGTCGAGTCCGCAGTGGTTTTTGAGTAGCTGGCCGCAACCGTGCTGGCTGAATCGGGCAGCCGTGTGGCGTACCCAAATTCGACCAACCCCGTTGTGTAGTTGACGCTGCCAGTGATACCCCCTCCTGTCAGTACGCCGTTTGCGTCGTCGGTGGCTGTGTAAATATTACCGCCCGAGACATAGCTGATTGACACACTGTTTTCGGTGATCGGGAGTTCTGTAAGTTGCAAGGTCTGCTTGAGCATGTCACTTGCCGCGTTGGTGGCGCCAGCGTGAATTGCGTAGTGCGCCGGCGACCCCCAGTTGACGATAACGGACGAACCGACATCCGGCAGTGCGCCGAGGGTCATAACCATCGCCCCGGTTGAGTAGTCGAGAGTGCCGACTCCATATGCCGGGTCACTGCCCGATATATTTCCCGCGCCGTCGTCCCGCAACCGGTACCACTTGCCGAGGGCGAGGAAATCAACGGTCACACCACCCGGTGCGGGAAGCGGGTTGAGGGTGAAGGCGTACACCGACCCCCGATTGCCGAGGGTGATCTGGTTGTCGATTGCGTGGGCGGTTTGCGTCGCCACGCCACCCGGCGTGTACGTAAGGGTGTAGCTTGATGGGTTGGCCGACCCGCCGGTGCGGGTAATCATGCCCGTTTCGTAATCGACCGTCGCGACGAACGTGGCGTTGCTGATCACGCCCTTGCGGTTGTCGGAAAGCGTGGTAATCCCCGATCCAGAGATCGTCAGGCTACCGGGCGTTATCGGGCGAAGGGTATACATCTTCCCTGAAACTGCGACATACGCCGGTACCGTTTCGGTACGCGCGGATGCTCGGGCGGCGACGATATTAAGCGCGCTTCCGATGGTCTGATTAGACAAAGGGGCTTCGCGGTTGGTGGTCGGGACGATGCTTGTGTAAACCGATTGGACCTTCATGTTGAGGTCGCCTGCCGTGATCGGTTCGGCCAGTTTCTTGATACCGTAGTAGCGGGCCGCGTCAACCACGGTGGTCGTGCGAATCTTCGCGTCCCGTGTAATCAACGACGATTGCGAGGCGTTTTCAGGGCCGTTAAATTCGTAGCGCAGCGGGGTGCCGACGCCGATAGACAACACCCGGCGTTTGAACTCCGCATATCCCCCGCTCATTAACTCGGTGAAGGTGCGAATCTCGCTGTCGACAGCTTGGATTCGGCAATACTGCTGCGCAGTAACCACGCCGCCCGCCTCTTCGGACAGCGCGATGACTTCGCCAATTTCCGGTAGGGGTTCTTCAAGGCGCTGGTACGCTGACACCGATTGCTGTCCAGGCAACTGCCGGCCAAGCAGCACCATGCGACTTTCAGGGCCGACGGTGACGAAGGATTCCACCCGGTCGCGCGCGGCGGTGCGGGTATCAAACTCACTTGCGGTGGAAAATATCGTCGTGTGAATCTTGTCGTTGTCCGGCGCGTCGGTAATGATCGCGTGGGCGCCGGCGTAGGTATCAACGTCGGCGGTTTGGACAGCGCCGAACACCTTGCGCAGATTGACGCGGCCATATACCGAGTCGAGGCGGGAAACCTTGGGGAAGATGTTGCCGGCTACACCGTCGGGGATCACTCGGGAGGTCTTGCGCCCACCACCATCTGTGGTGTCAGCCATGCGCTCAGATTCAAGCAGTTTGATGTCGGGTGCGGTGATTGCCATTTTTACACTTCCGTGAACTTGAGGACGCCGTAAAACCAGTCTTGCGCGTCGGGGGTGTCGTAATCAATGACCGCGAACACATCAACTGCCGGTTTATCGTGATGCCGGAAAATAACCTGAAAGCTGTCGGCGCCGATAGTCAGCGATATTTGCTTACCAGCGATGTCGGCCCACTCTTTGATCTGGCTGACGGAGGCGTAGGGCATCCATGCGTGTTGTTCGTCGCTCTGAAGGGTCAGCGGCCTACCGGTTAGGCGAGTACCGACGTCAACAATCGCGGCGCCGGTTAGGGAGGTGTTCACCGTTTGTTCTACCGGCGACCACGAATGCCGGTCGGCCCAAACCATGTCGACCGGAAGGGTGATACTTGTGGTGCCGTCGGAAAGGGTAATGTTCATTTTTATGCTCTCGCAAAATCGGATTCAAGTTGGCGCAACACGGACGTGAGGGCGTTGGCGTCGCTGATCGTGGCGGTGTTGACCGCCGTCACCCGGCCCCCGAGGTTGATGTTGACGGTGTGGGTAGTACTTGTTGCTTTGGGTGTCTCAGAGGTTGTCGTATTAGCCTGGGTGTCCGTGGTTTTCTTCGCGGCGATTTCTTTGCGGGCCGCTTCTAAGGACGCTTCGATAGCAAGTGTCTCTTCCATTCTGGAATTACCAGCACCTTTTCCGAACGCTCCTTGTTTGACTCTTTTTTCAATCTCGGCACCAATTTTTTCTTTCGCCAGCGCGGCGACTTCAGGGTTGACTTCCCGTTTGTCGATAGCGGCGTTGAAGAACTGTTCCCCAGTTACGCCACCACCGCGATTGCCGCCCCATCCGTCGCCAAGGTTGTTCTGGACTTCTTTTAGTCGGTTAATTTTCTCGGCGGCGCTATCCGCGTCGTCACCAACTTTGTTCAACGAGTCCGCGAAAGTTGCGGTCTTACCCGCTGCCGTTACCGCCGCTTCGCCGTACATTTCGGTGGCGTCGGCAACTTCTTTAAGCTGCTTGACGGTTTCCGTGATGATCTCTGACTCTTTAATCTTGGCCTGGGCACCGAGTTCGGTGACGCGCAGTTCCGCTTCTTTGGCGGCGGTAAGTTCGCCCGACTGCCGGAGTTCTTCCCGCTTAACCTTTGTCACTTCAATGATCGTTTGGGCCTCCGCCGCCTTGACCTTTGCGGTGATCTCCATCAACTGAATTTCCAACCGCTTGATGTTGTTGCTGGCTACCGTGACGCCGTACTCGTCACCGCGCAAACGGGCGGTCTGTTGGAGGGACTTTTGGTGGGCAATGGCGAGGTTCAGGCCAGAGGTGTCAAGGCCGAACTGTGCCGTCTTTTGAGCGTTCAGGGCGTTCAGCTTTTCGATCTGATCCTTCAGGGCGTCGTTGTAGATCGCCTTGGCGCGCGCGGCCAGTGCCTCAACTTCTGCTGCTTCTTTTTGGGTGATCGCGCCTGCGGCAACTTGTTTCCGTACTTCAGCGATAACCACTACATAGGACTCTGAAATTGCTTTCAACTCGCCGGTGCGGTTGGAGTTGTCGAGCATCATTTCCGAATTGGCGCGCAACGCCTCGGCGTTCAGGCGAGTAGCCTGTGTCTGCAATTCCAGACCGTCGACCGTTGCTTTGCGTTTGACGATCTCCGCTTCCATATCCACCAACTGCTTTTTGTGGGTGTCGCTGGCGTTGGTACCGTCGCGGATAGCCTCGGCACGTTTAAGCGCCTCTTGTTCCATAACCGCTAGGACTTTCTTTTCGGCTTCCCACAACCGACCTAGTGCAGCGGTGTTTTGGTCGGCGACCAAAGTAGCCACCGCCCGTTTGTCCGTTTCAATACCAAGAGCGTTCGTCGCCGTAATCATTGCCTCCCCGGATGCGCGGGTGGCTTCTGCTGTTTTTCTGGCGGCGGTGGCAAAACCCTCGGCGGACCTAGTAGCTGCTTCCGATTTAACGAGGAAATTTACAAGCGCGCTGTCACCCTCAAGAATCGCTTTCGTGTTGTATTGGATACCGTCGCTGTATGTGAAGAAATCTTTTCCAGCTTTTTTAGCGGCCTCCGCTGCGTCCGAAATACCTGTAGTTAATTTACTTGTTCTCCCCTCAACCGCCTCGGCTACTTTTTCGACCTTTCTGAATTCTTCGGCCATAGCGGCAAACGCACCGGTTATGTCGCCAGTTTTGATACCTGCCGCGAGTAAACCTATTGATTTACCGAGGGCTAGGAAGCCACCCCCTACCACAACGCCTATGGCGCTTCCAATACGCAGTACCTTTAGCAGTCCGTCAATAAGCCCTGATTCACCAACTTCATTTCCTGCCAGTTTTAAGGCTGTTGTAAATTGGTTCCACTTGCCGATCAGGGTGTCGTTCTGTTCACCCGTTTTGTAGAACTTTTCCAACCCTCGGGCCAAGGCCGGCAGCATGTCGTCTGCGGCCATCTTGCCCGAAGAAATCAGGTCGGTTAACTCTGCCGTCGTGATGTTGAGTTCTCTAGCAGTTGCTTGAAAACTTTGCGGAAGTCTCTCGCCTAATTGCTGGCGCATTTCTTCCATACTGACCGTACCCTTGGACACCATCTGGCTAACGGCCATGATCGCGTCACGCGCCTCGTCGGACGACGCGCCGAGGGAACCCATCGCGCCAGATACCGCTTCAAAGATACGGCGCGTTTGCGCACCGGCCAGTGCGGTGTCTTTGGTGGCGGCGGTCAACTTGATGTACGAGTCGGCCATGCTCTTTACGCCGATACCCGTCCGGTTGGCTACGCCGACGATGTATTCCATTTCCTTTTTGGCCTGCGCCGAACTGCCGGTCAGGATTCGCAGCGTGCGGTCAAGGGATTGAAACTCGGCGGCGACTTGGGGTATTTTCTGCCCGGCGGTAGTAATCGCCGAGATAGCCGCCGTTACGGCGTTGAACGCTAAAGCACCAATGGAAAACTGCCGGGTGATACCGCCGAAGTCGTTTCCAAGACCCTTTGCGGCGGTCGATGCCTTCTTTAGTTCGGCCTCCAATTCGGCGACTTTGGCCTTGCCCGCCGCCATCGCCTTGGCTAATTCCTGATTCGTAATCGAAGGGTCTTGCGCCAACTTCAACATCGCGTTGCGCAAGTTGCCAATTTCGGCTTTCAAGTCGCGCACCGCCGACACACCCATACCGGCAAACGCTTGGTCAATCTTCTGTGCTGCGGTCAAGGCGGCGGCGCCGGGTTGCGCCAGCGCGGTCTTGAGTTGGTTCGCCTCAGTCTGCAACTTAGCCATCGTCTGCGCCAGCTTGTTGTTGGCGCCAACCAGATCGTTCGTGTCCAACCCGAGCTTGCCCATTTGCGCCGTGGTGGCGCCGAGCGTGGTTGTTAGCTGCGTGTACTCTTCACGGGTCTTGTCGACCGTGGCGTTTACCTTGTTAAAGTCCTTTTCCTGTTCACGTACTGCCGCTGCGGACTCCGTGGTGGCTTTCGTCAGGACTTCATACCGTGGGGTCAGCTTGCTCAACGCTGCGTTTGCTTCGGTATATTGCGCTTTCGTATCCCGAACCGCTTGTGTCAGTTCGTTGTACTTCGCCCGGCCTTCGTCCGTAACCCGCTTGGCACCACCGATGGACGCTACATACTTGTCGAGCGCCGCCTTGGCCTCAAGGTTGGCTTGCTTCGTGGCTACTTTTGCCGCCGAAGCCTCCCGAACACCTACTGCGTATGCCTCTTCCGACGCCTTGGCAGCGTCCAGCGCGGCCTTCAAGGTGGTTAGGGTGGCTTGTTCCGCTGCGGCAGCAACCTTGGCCTCCGTGAGCGCAATCTTGGACGCGACAACCGCTGCCGATAATTCTTCAAACGTCTGTACGGTGTCCTTGCGGGTCGCCAGTTCGTTCAATTCTTTGCTGAGTGCTTGAAACTCGGGTGCGGCGTCGCCACCCTTTTTACCGAGTTTATCAATCTCTGCCGCCAAGTCCCGCACACTATCTGCCCCGTTGGTTTGGGCGTTCAGGGTCAGGGTGATCGTGCGATTACTTTGTGCGGCCATTTTAATTTTCCAGTGCTATCAATGAAAAAGGGCGGGCGCATTGCCCGCCCCTTCAACCAACCTTCGTCGGTACCGCTTACGCAGCGTCGCGGAGTTCGACCGTGAATGGTTCGGTCTTGCCCGCCGGGGTTTTGATGCGACCCTTCAAGGCGATTTCCGCAAAGTCGTTTTGCAGGAAGTCGAACGCACTGTCCGGGGTCAAGACTGCTTCCCAAACATCAACGATAACCGGCAGTTGATCTGCGAAGTTGACACCGTCCAACTTGAACTGTGCGCGAACCTGCGTCTGCGTGCCGCCGGCAACTTTCGTACCAGTGATTGCGTTGTAGACGTAATCGACCTTCAGGCCGGCAGCGTCCACAATAGAACCACCGGTGAGGATGTGAATCATGCCGAGGCGGTAGTTGACCGTGTAGTCAACATCGACCACATAGGTAACGGTGGCGCCGCTGTTGGTGACAACGAAACCAGCGGTTGCGATGTTGCCGTGGGCGAGTTGAATGTGCTTGCCCTTGATAGCGGTAATCACTTCATCGGTGACGGTGCCTGAACCTTGGTTGATAACGGAGGCGGTGCCGAACAGAGCCATTGAAATCGACTCTTTGTTCACTTCCGAGAACGTGACGGACATATCCGCAGGTTTCGGCAGAGGTACGGATTCGATAACCTGACCGTAGGTGCTGCGACCGCGTGAGGTCATTTCCTTCAGGTCTGAGTTCGGCTTGATCTCAAACTTTGAGGTTTCAAACGGGCCGGTCCACTGGTCATACGCGGAAGTTACCGGGTTGTAAATACGAGCGTATACGTCACCGGCGCCCAAAAAGCCACGACTTGCCATAATGTTTCTCCTTAATCTGCCGGGCGGGGCCGGACGTGAATGAAAATGCTACTTACCCCGAATCTACTCAAGACGAGGTGCGCGCGATACTCAGCGCAATTTTATGGATTGGACAGGCACTCAACGAACTCAATGGAAATTTCAACGGCGGCGGAAACTACCGCAACGCCGTCCTCGCGTGGTGCAATCGTTTTTCCTTCATACGTGACGGTGTAAACCTTCTGGTCTGTGCCGAAAGTCAGTTTGTCTTTCCAGATCGCTTTCTTGATGTCGGCGATGATCTTGTGCCCAACGTCGTTGGGGTTGTCCGGGTCACAAGCGGCGTGCCCCTCAAGGACGTATTTCTGCCCAATCTGAACGAGAGGGTCGCGCTGCATGTTCTGTTTGCCCGGTGAGTCAGGACGCTCAATAATCACCGCACAGGGTAGGTGGGACTCGTCCAGACGCTTGCGCCCGCGCATTGCCTTCAGACCGATGTCGGTAGCGTAACCGTTGGCTACCGTGATGTTTTGCAGGCGGGCGAACACCGCCATTGCTACGTCATTTGCGATGCTCATTTTGTTTTCAACGCCTTATCAATTTCGTTGGTCGTTTCAGTCATAACCTCTGCCTGAAGGGTGTCAGTCAATTCTTTTTCCATGTCGCGCCAAACACCTTTTGCTGCTTGGTATTCAGATGGGCCGTAGATCGCCTTTTGCTTGCCGCCACCTTTAGGGTGATAGAATGAACCCCACCGACCTTTCATTACCTTGCCTGACAGTACCGGTGTGATGAATACGTGCCTGAAGTCTTTACGCCCGCCACGGGTAGAAACGTGCGCGGAAATACCGGCAGCTTTGGCGCCTACGCGGATTGCACGTAGAGAGTCGCCTTTTCGCGGTATCCACGGTCCGAACTTTCCGTTAGGTAGGCTCCGCTTTGCGTCTAATCCGCCGAACTTTTCAATGTACTTCCCTTCGTCCCACACATTTGACTGTGTTTTCTGAACGCCGTTGTACGACGAAAGGAAATGCACCTCGTCAGCTATCTCAAGTACCGCTTGCGGTTTGGATACCGTGGCTGTTTGTGCCAACACCACAGACGTTTCAACGTCCGCGCGGGTAAGCATTAACTGTGAGGTGATCTGTAAAAC
>ERZ1034365.865-NODE-865-length-16144-cov-3.453663_pt1 | contig 16144 bp, 20 predicted proteins | sample MGYA00520615_ERZ1034365 | MGnify/ENA primary metagenome ERZ1034365 (study PRJEB33736, sample SAMEA104284505) | Azolla filiculoides | biome: Urban; feature: Water surface; material: Ditch water | place: Netherlands | collected 2015-10-28 | depth 0-0.1 m ... | reverse complement strand
CCTGGACTTTCACCTGTCCGCCGCTCACGGTGGCACTGCGCCCGGTATAGGCATCCCGCAGGAGCGCCCCCTCCGGGAAGGTATCGCCAACGGGGATCAGCACCTCACCCTTGGCCTCCATGGCCACCACCACCCGATCACCGCGCGTTCAGACAATCTTCGGCACAGGCTCGGTCGCCGAGGCCGCAGCCCTTGTGGCGGCTGGTCCGGGCGCAAGGTTGGTAGTAAGCCGCGTGGTGTCAACGGATGGCATGGCCACGGCGGCCATAGCCGAAGCAAACGGTCCAGTAGAAGGGGTTGAACCATGACGGTGCATTTTATCGGGGCTGGCCCCGGCGCGGCTGATCTGATCACCCTGCGCGGGCGTGACCTGATCGCAGCCTCGCCCGTCTGCCTTTATGCAGGGTCGCTGGTGCCGCAGGCGCTGCAGCAGTCCGGCCTGGCCGGCGCGGCGTTTGTGCCGCTGGATGCGCCCACCTTGCCCTATGAAACGCAGTGCCTGTGGAAAACCGCACGTGACCACACGGCGCTCGGGGCATTTCTGGGCGCCGTGCGCGCGGCGGCGGAGCCGCTACAGTCATGATCCCGAAGGGGCGCCGCTGTACGGCGCCAAGGACCAAGACCATGAACGATTTGCAAACCATCACGCTGGGCGGCGGCTGCTTCTGGTGCACCGAGGCGGTGTACGTGCGCGTCAAGGGTGTCACGGATGTCGAGTCCGGCTACAGCAACGGCCAGGCGGCGCAGCCCAGTTACGAGGACGTCTGCACCGGGCGCACCGGCTGCAACGAAGTCGTCAAACTGACTTACGACCCCGCGCAGATCAGCACCCGCGAGATCCTGGAGATCTTCTTCGTGATCCACGACCCCACCACGCTCAACCGCCAGGGCCACGACACCGGCACCCAGTACCGCAGCGGCATCTACTTCACCACGCCGGAGCAGAAAGCCGTGGCCGACGACCTGGTCCGCGAAATGCGCCAGGACGGCCTGTTCGATGCACCCATCGTCACCGAGGTGCTGTCCCTGGCGCACTACTGGCCGGCCGAGGACTACCACCAGGACTTCTTCGCGCGCAACCCGCACCAGGGCTACTGCCTGGCCGTGGCCGCGCCCAAGGTGGCGAAGTTCCGCAAGACCTTTGCGCGGCTGGCGAAGGACTGAGCGGTGCGTCGCGCACGGCAGGCCGCATGATCGACACCCATGACCTCCGCTTCCGCTACCCCGGCGGGGCAGAACTGCGTTTTCCTGACATGGCGCTGCCGCAGGGCGGCACGCTGCTGCTGCACGGGCCGTCGGGCAGCGGTAAATCGACCTGGCTGGCGCTGGTCGCCGGCCTGCTGACGTCTTCGTCCGGGACCCTGGTGGTGGCGGGCCAGGCGCTGGGCGGGCTCGGCGGGCGGGCGCGTGACGCGTGGCGCGCCGGGGCCATCGGCCTGCTGCCGCAGAAGCTGCACCTCAGCGACGCGCTGACGGTGGCGGGCAACCTGGGGCTGGTCTATTACGCGGCGGGCCTGCCGGTGGACCACGACGCCATCACCCGCACGCTGGCCGCACTCGGCGTGGGCGACCTGGCGGCGCGCCGGCCGGCGCAGCTTTCGGGCGGGCAGGCGCAGCGGGTGGCGCTGGCGCGCGCGGTGCTGCGCGCGCCGCGCGTGATCCTGGCCGACGAGCCAACGGCCAGCCTGGACGACGCCGCCTGCGCAGCGGCACTGGACTTGCTGCGGCAGAGCGCGGCAGCCTGCCGTGCCACGCTGGTGATCGCCACGCACGACCGCCGGGTGGCCGAGGCGCTGCCGCAGGCGTCCCGGCTGCTTTTTTCAAGCCAGAAAGACATGAACCCAGCGTCAATGGGTCATTGTCTGCTATGAATACCATATTGCTTGCGTGGCGCTACCTCTGGGCCCGGCCGCTGGCCGCCGGGCTGAATCTGCTGCTGATGACGCTGGGGCTGGGTTCCATGACCTTTGTGCTGCTGGCCAGTGCCCAGCTGGCGCGCGCTTTTGAACGCGACCTGGCGGGCATCGACGTGGTGGTCGGCGCCAAGGGCAGTCCGATGCAGCTGATCCTGGCCGGCGTGTTTCACATCGATGTACCGCCGGGCAACATCCCGCTGGCCGAGGTGCAGACGCTGGCCAGACACCCGCAGGTGGCGCAGCTCATTCCGCTGAGTCTGGGGGACAGTTTCCGGGGCTTTCGCATTGTCGGCACCACGCCAGCCTACCTTGCCCATTACAAGGCCACCCTGGCGCAGGGCACGCTCTGGGGCGCGCCCATGCAGGTGGTGCCAGGCGCGCAGGTGGCGGCTGGCGCCGGCCTGAAGGTGGGCGACCGCTTTGCCGGATCGCATGGCCTCGGCGGCGGTGGCGACGCGCACGGCGCCACACCGTACACCGTCTCGGGCGTGCTGGCGCCCTGCGGCTGCGTGCTGGACCGCCTGGTCCTGACGGCCACGGAATCGGTCTGGCAGGTGCACGAAACCATGCATGGCGGCGCACCTGAAGCAGGGCCTGCACTGGACGCCGAAGACCGCGCAGCGCTGGAGGCCGACCGCGAGGTCACGGTGGCGCTGATCCGCTACCAGACGCCGCTGGCGGCCGTGACTTTCCCGCGCTGGGTCAACAGCAGCACCCCGATGCAGGCGGCGGCACCGGCCGTGGAAATCACCCGCCTGCTCGGCATGGTGGGTGTCGGCACGCGGGTGCTGCAGGGCTTTGGCGCGGTGCTGCTGTTGACGGCGGGCCTGAGCGTCTTCATCGCGTTGTGGAGCGCGGTGCGCGAGCGCCGGGCCGATCTGGCGATGCTGCGCATGCTGGGCGCCCCGCCCTGGAAAGTGGGCGCGCTGCTGCTGTGCGAGGCGCTGTGGCTGGCGCTGATGGCCTCGGTGCTGGGACTTCTGGCGGGGCATGGCTTGACAGCTGTGGCAAGCTGGTGGCTGCAGGCCGACCAGTCGGTGGCGCTCAGTGGCTGGCAGTGGATTGCGGCCGAAGCCTGGGTGCCGCTGGTGGCCGTGGGCGTGGCCGTGCTGTCGGCCTTGCTGCCCGCGGTCAGCGCCTACCGGGTCGATGTGGGCCCATTGTTGAATCCAAGGTGAAACGAATGACTGAATTTATGAAAAAATGGCTTCTTCCCACCGTGCTTGGGTCATTGTTTGCTCTCAATGCGGTAGCGCAGCATGCCGACAAGGAGCGCCAGGAAGACATCACACGCCACCGCGCCATGGCGGCCGCCCACGAAGCCGCAGCCAAATGCCTGGCGTCCGGCAAGAAGGAAGACGTGTGCATGGCGGAACTCCAGGCCAGCTGCAAGGGTCTGGCCATCGGTAAATACTGCGGCATGAAACACGGACACTGAACGCGCATGATCCCACCCCTTCTCCTGACGCTGACCCTGCTGGCGGCGGGCGCGGCCCAGGCCCAGCTGAGTTCGCCCATGCCCGGCGTCAAGCCGGCGCAGAAGTCCGCCGTGGCCGCGCCGCCTGCGGGGGCGGCCTCCGGTGCGCCGGGGCTGCCCGCCACGGCCACTGGCCTGCCTGCCGGCACGGGCCCCGGCGTGCACAGCCCCAACAGCCCGTTTGCCCCGCTGCCGCCGCGCGCTGACGTGGTGCCCTGGCCGGTCCTGACCAGCGTGAAGACCAGGACCGAGAAAAACCGCATCCTGCCGGTGTTCGAGCTGGCGCAGTTGCAGTTGCACCAGAAAACCCAGCGCATCCAGGGCTTCATGATGCCGCTGGACCCGGGTGAAAAGCAGAACCACTTCCTGCTGAGTTCGGTGCCGCTGACCTGCAGCTTTTGCACGCCCGGCGGGCCGGAAAGCATGGTCGAGGTCAAGACCCGTGTGCCGGTCAAGGCCACGATGGAGCCCGTCGTGGTGGAAGGGCGCTTTCTGGTCCTCTATGACGACGCCTATGGCCTGTACTACCGCATGACCGACGCGGTGGGCGTCAAGTAAGCCGTACGACGCATGCGTTTCCTGCGGCGCGGACTGGTTGGCTGGCTCTTGCTGGCCCTGCTGTGGGCCCCCACGCTGGGGCTGCTGCACCGCCACGTCCACGTGCCGCATGGGGCCAGTCCTGCCGCGGTGGAGGTGGCCCACGCCGGCCATGGCTTCGCCGCGCCGCTGGCCGAGGCAACTCCCCCGGGCCACGCGGCGCACGGGGCGGCACTGCATCACTGGATTGCCAGCCTGTTTGCCGGCCATGGCCAGGCGGCCGATTGTCTGCTGTACGACCAGTGCAACGTTGCCGATGCGCTGGTCAGCGTGGCGCTGACGCCGCCCGCAGCACTCCCGGTCTTCCTGCTGCACATCGCCCCGGGCACGTTGGTTGTCCGCTGGGTCGCGCGATACAACGCGCGCGGCCCGCCTCCGGTTCGCTGAATTTCCCTCTGGTTGCCCTTGGGTCACTGCCGGCGCTCTGGCCTGCGGTGGTCTGCTCCCTTTCCGATTCAACGAACTTTCATGAAAAAACCTGTTTTTCACGGCGCCGCCGTGCCCGTGTCCTTGTCTCCATCCGTCTTCGCCGCATCTCGCCCTGGCCCCAAGGCCGCGCCCCATTCCCTGCACGCGGCCGTTCTGGCACTGTGCGCCTGCGGCGGTGCCGCTGCGTTCGCCCAGACCGCGCCCGACCCCGCCAGCGCGCCCAGCCTGAAAGAAATCACCGTCACCGGCAACCCGCTGGGGAGTTCTGATTTGATAGCGCCCGTGCACCAGATGACGCTGGGTTCGCGCCCGATCGACATAAAGACCACCCTGGGCGACACGCTGGATGGCCTGCCGGGCGTCAGCAGCACCTACTTCGGCCCCAATGCGAACCGCCCCGTGATTCGCGGGCTCGACGGCGACCGCATCCGCATCCTGAACAACAGCGGTGCCAGCCTGGACGCCTCGGCACTGAGCAACGACCACGCCGTGCCGCTGGACCCGCTCAGCATCGAGCGCATCGAGGTGCTGCGCGGCCCTGGCGCACTCCTGTATGGCGGCAGCGCCACCGGCGGTGTGGTCAACGTCATCGACAACCGCATCCCGCGCGAGCCGGTGGAGGGGTTCGCCGGCAAGGCCGATCTGGGCTTGGCGACCGGCAACCGCGAGCGTGGTGGCGGCCTGATGCTGGAGGGCGGCAACGCGCGTTATGCCCTGCATGTGGACGCCTTTGACCGCCGCACGGGCGATGTGCGGGTGCCGGTTGTACTGCCCTGCGCGCAGGGGGGCTTTTCCACCACCGCACGGCGCATCTGCAATTCGGCCAGTGACGTGCGCGGCGGCGCGGTCGGTGCCAGCCTGTTTTTTGACCATGGCTACCTCGGCGCGTCAACCAGCACCTACCGCAGCGACTACGGCACCGTCGCCGAGGACGCCGTGACCATCGGCATGCGCTCCAACCGCACGGCCATCGAGGGCGAATGGCGCCCGGGGGGCTTCCTCCAAAGTCTCAAGGGCCAGTTTGGTCACACCGATTACCGCCATACCGAGTTCGATGCGGGCGCCCCCGGCACCATGTTTGCCAACCAGGGCAACGACCTCCGGCTGGAGGCCCGCCACCGGAAATTGGGCGCGCTTGAAGGGGTGATCGGCGTGCAGACCGAGTCGTCGCGCTTCTCCGCCGACGGCGACGAGGCCTTCGCCCCCTTCAGCCGCACGCGCAGCACGGCGCTGTTTGTGCATGAAGAACTCGGCATGGCGTGGGGCAAGCTGAGTTTTGGGGCGCGCACCGAGTCGGTCCGTGTCACCTCACTCGGCAACCCGGACCCGGCCATCACCCGCTTTGTAACCGGTACGCGCAAGTTCACGCCGGGCAGCCTGTCGGTGGGCGCGCTGGTCTACCTCACGCCGGCCTGGCAGCTCACCGGCAACCTGGCGCGCACCCAGCGTGCCCCCCGCGACTACGAACTGTTTGCCAACGGCCCGCATCTGGCCACCGCAGCCTGGGAAACCGGCGATCCGTCGCTGGGGCTGGAGACATCGAACAGTCTGGACGTGGGCGCGGCGTGGAAATCCGGTCCGCACCGGGTGACCATCAACGCCTACACCAGCCGGTTTTCCAACTTTATCGGCCTGCGCGACACCGGCAACACCCTGGGGGCCGATGGCGAAGTGAACCCGCTGGATGCCGATGGCGACGGCGTGGCGGACGGCAGCGGCGCATCCCTCCTGCCTGCGCAGGCCTATGGCGGCGTGCGTGCCCGCTTCACCGGGATGGAACTGAGCGGCACCGTGCGGCTGGTGGGCGAACGCGGCCTGACCCCCGCGCAGGGCGCAGGCGTGCTGGACCTGCAATGGCGCGGCGATCTGGTGCGCGCCACCAACCTCACGACGGGCGAGCCGCTGCCACGCATCGCCCCGGCCCGTCTGGGTGCGACGCTGGCCTGGATGCAGGGGCCGCTGAGCGTGCGCGTCGGTTTCGACCATGCCGCCGCACAGAACCGCGTGCCGGCGGGCAGCCGGGCCACGGGTGCCAGCACCCTGTGGAACGCCGGGGTGAGCTACCGGCAGCGCCACCCCGTCGCCAGCCTGACCTGGTATGCCCGCATGGACAACCTCACCGACACGCTGGCTTACAGCGCCACCTCGGTGCTGACCACCACGGCGTTTCCGAAGGCCCCGCTGCCCGGGCGCAGCCTGAAGGTCGGTGTGCAGGCCGTTTTCTGAGGCGGCACCGGGCGCGCCGCGGCACGCCCCAGCGGCCCGGCCCCTGATTTGACGCGGGGGGCCACCGTCTTCAGGGCGCGCCACAGGACGGGGTGCATCCAGGCCTCCGCCAGAGATGCGGCATTTTTGCAACTCTGGCGGCCGAACTTGGGCGCACTCCGCGTCCCCGTCAAAAAGCGCTTGCGCGCGACCGGCGCCACCAGTCTTGCCGCCGGGATTTTTCATTTTGCTACATAGTTTGTAGCAAAAAAAGCACGGCGTTCAACAAGCCGGAGCTGTGTTTACGGCCCGGCCTGCTTCTCCGCAGGCCGGGCAGGCGGTGAAATGGGCGGCATTGCCGCGTTCCGGATGCCGTTGCGGCCTGCCTGCAAGTTGCGCATTCTGCTTCCATCGTGTCAAATGGTAACTAAACTAGGCGGCTGGCAGGTAAAAGGGAAACTTCATCGCCGCCAACCGGCGACGCCGTTTTGGAGCGGCATGAACAACTCTGCAAGTCCTGGCTCCGCGCAGCAACAGACCCCCCCGGTCTTTTGCTGACGGTTTTTCATCAACTCAATTTGACTCCGGGAGCGACGACCATGTTGCGTAAATCTTTGATCTTGCCGCTGGTTCTGGCGGCCTTCGTTGCAGGCTGCGGCAGCAGCGACCCTTTTATTCCCGGTCCCATCATTCCGAATGGGGAATCCAGTTTGTATGACCCCGTGAACAACCCGACCGGCCTGTTTCCGCGACGGGGCTCCGGGGCCGTCATGATGCTGCTGGAGTCCCAGGCCGGCCCACGCGCGCCCGTCGCCGGTGATACCGCAACAGTCGGTGTGGACGAGGTCTGGTTCGAAGTCACGACGCCCGGGTTTGTCGAGATCCAGCTGGACAATGACAGTCTGGCGATCGCCTCGCGCGTGGAAATCCGGGACAGCACCGGTGCCTTGAAGCTGCTGGTGGACGCGGACCACCGCCAAGGCCGGGTGGACCTGCCCAACGGCCGTTATTTCCTGCGGATGCAGTCGGCGTCACTGGCCGACCCGGATCCGGCGAACGTCCTGGTGTGGTTTGGCGAGTCCACGCAGGTTCCCAACCCCACCGACTACAACCGTGTCATGCAAAACCCCGTCAATTGCACGGGGTGCGACCTGCGTGGCGCGAACCTTGGTGGCGCCAGTCTGGCGGGGGCCAACCTGACCGGCGCCGACATGCGTGGCGCGATGTTGTCCAAGGTGAGTGGTGACGGCTTTGCCATGAGCGCATCCGCCATCTTCAAGCTGTTCCTGAGCGGCGCGCAACTGGGCGGCGCTGACCTGCGTGGCGCGAATCTGACCGGTGCCAACCTGACGGGGGCCTTCCTGTCCGGGGCTGGCCGGGTTGGCGCCAAGCTGGCTGGTGCGAATCTCAGCGATGTCGCCATGCCCAACATCTACCTGAACCGCGCCGACCTGAGCGGTGTCAACCTGTCGCGTGCCGATGTCTCTGGCGCCAGCCTGATCAGTGCCGACCTTGGTGCGGCCAACCTGTCCTCCACGAACTTCCTTGGCGCCAATCTGCGTGGTGCCAACCTGAGTGGTTCCAATCTGAACGGTGCGAACCTGCGCGGCGCACTGCTCAATGGTGCTGATCTGAGCGCGGCCAATCTGAGTGACGCCAAGTTGAGCGGTGCCTTCTGGACCGACGGCCGCCAGTGTGCGGAAGGCTCCGTGGGCGCCTGCAACTGACAGGTGGCGGGCCACCGCCTGCTGGTGGTCTGCACTTTTTCTGCCTCTGATCGGAAGAGCCCGGGTTGTACGACCCGGGCTCTTTTTTTAGTCTTCCTTGCCTGTGGTGACGTCAGGCACTGTTTCATCGGTGCTGGCAGGCGCCGCCGGTTCAGGAAAACACATTGCTTTTCCATCCCATTTCTGGCCGCACCAGCAGACCCCCTCGGCGTTGATCAGGCAGGTTCCTGTGCCGCAGCATCGTACATCGTGGTTCATTTTTTTCTCGGTCAAACGGGGTTGCTTCTTCTGTCAATGGACACGTGCCGGTGGATCATCCATTCACCCCGCCGTGCACGGCTCGGGCGGGTGCTGCGCCGGATGATTGGTCCGGCCCGGCACGACGGCTTGCGCCTCCCGCAGATGGCGTTGGGCGCTGCGTTTCCCCGGGGGGCCTTCGAAGCGTGATGCGACCGGAAACATCTGCTGCAATACTGCGCGAACACGGGTCAGGCGCGGATCATGGGCCTGCGCATCATCGGTGGTGTCGTTGATGCAAAAAAAGGCGAGGGCGCCGAGATGGCCAACCAGTTGTTGCAGTTGATGTTCCTTTCCGGCGTCTCCTGTCGACACATGGACGTGTGCGTAGTCGCGGATCCGGGCGCTGCCGCTGGCCAGCGCCCAGCGCATCACGAAATCTGAAACGATCGTCGGGTTGTCCCAGGTGCGGAACACCGATGTCCGGACGGACGCAAACATCTCGGGCGCCAGTTGCTCCAGACCCAGCATGAACGACCGGCACATTGGCCGCGGTGCATGGGCAAACGTGCGGAAGGTGTGCCTGTAGCGCCGCGCGATCGCAGTGATCTCCGGCGCGCTGGTGCCGGTTCCCAGCGCGCTGGCGCGGAACCACTGGATCGACCGTCTGCAGGCATTCTCCAGCGCCGTCGCATCCTGGCGCAGTGGCTCATCGGTCACCGCAGGCTCGTCAGACCAGGCCAGGTACAGGCCGCCTTCCCAGAACCAGTCGTCTATGTGCACTGGCGCACCGAAGAAGACGTCGTCGTTGAGGTAAAAATACCTTTCCGACAGGTTGGGAATGTGATGAATGTAAGACTCGATGTGCCCGGAGTCAAAAGTCGGCAAGGCGTGTGCCGGTATCAGATCCCGGTGGTCCACCACCGTGAGACGGTCCGAGGGGGCCAGCCATGCAGGGACTTGTGCGTCTGTCACGATGTAAACGTGACCGTGGTCCGGAAAAAAACGCTCCAGCGCGCGCAGGCTGTAGCGCAGCTCGTCGTTGTCCCGGAAGCGGCCTTCCACGTTGCCGTAGCGCGCCATCGCGTCACGGCGGGCCGTGCACAAGGCCGCTGCGGCCTGGTGCCGGCTGTTGCGCCAGACGGGGTCGTTGCCATCGACCCAGAGGTAAACGATGTCGACGGGTTGCTTGTGCTTCATGGGGCAAACTTCGGGAGGGGCCCGTCGGCGTTGGGCCGAACGGATTTTGAATAGCAGGTCATTAGGCCCGATCGCATGAAAACCTGCTGGGGCAAGGTCTGCCAGGGCGCGCGGTGCGGGGCGTTGTGTCTGGCCGCATCAGCCTTGGATTCTTTCTTTTTTTGGAGTCCTGAATGAAAAATGCATTGTTGCTGGGGCGTCCTGCCGGACGGCGGGCCTGTTTGACCACGTTGCTGCTGGCGCCTCTCCTCGGCCTGGTGGCGTGCTCCACCACGCCACCCGAGGGCATCACGGCCGTGACCCCGTTTGATGTGAACCGTTATGCCGGCAAGTGGTTTGAGATTGCCCGCATGGACCACTCCTTTGAGCGGGGACTCAGCGATGTCAGCGCCAACTACCGGCTGCAGCCCGACGGCAGCCTTGAAGTCGTGAACCGTGGGTTTGACGGCGAGCGCAAGGACTGGAAGCAGGCGGTGGGCAAGGCCTTGTTCACAGGCGAGGCGAATCGCGCTTCGCTGAAAGTGTCCTTTTTTGGTCCTTTTTACGGCGGCTACCACGTCGTGGCGCTGGACCCGCAGTACCGCTGGTCCATGGTGGTCGGTCCTGACTTCGGCTATGTCTGGATTTTGGCCCGCGACAAGCAACTGGCGCCCGAAGTGCGCGCGCAATTGCTGGCCCAGGCCGCCAAGTTGGGGATTCCGGTGGAGCGCCTGATCTGGGTGGCTCAGACCCGCCAGGACGGCTAGATCCCGGCCGCCGATAATCGGCTGGCCCATGTATCTCGATCACCCCGTTCTTTCTGCCCTGCTGCCTGTTGTGCTGCTGATTTTCATTGGTTTTGTCGCTGGCAAAGCCGGGCTGATCCGTGGCGAGGCGGTGCGCGACCTCTCCAATCTGGTGTTCCTGGTGCTGACGCAGGCGCTGCTCTTTCGCACCATGAGTTCGGTACACATCGAGCGGCTCGATTTCAAGTCCACGGCACTTTATTACGCCGTGGCTGCCGCGTTCTTTCTGGTCCTTTTGTTTGCCCAGGGCCTCAGCAGCCGCTCTGCCGTGCTGGCGCTGGCAGCGATCTTCAGCAACACACTGATGATCGGCGTGCCACTGGTTTCGCTGGCCTATGGCGAGGCCGGGCTGGTGCACCTGTTCACGCTGATTTCCATGCACGCGCTGGTGCTGCTGACCTTTGCCACCGTGGTGCTGGAGTTGCTGGTGGCGCGTGAAGCCGCGCAGGCCGGCTCCGGCGCACCACGGCACATGCTGGCGACCGTGGCGCAGGCGGTGAAGAACGCCATCATCCACCCGGTCCCGCTGCCCATCCTTGCGGGCTTGCTGTACGCCCAGACGGGCTGGGGTCTGCATCCCGTGGTTGCGCATCCGCTCAAGCTGCTGGGCGACGCCTTTGGCCCGGTGGCACTGGTCCTGGTGGGCGTGACGCTGGCGCATGCCGCGATCGGTGCGCAGTTGCGCGGTGCGCTGGTGATCTCGCTGCTCAAGACAGTGCTGCACCCGCTGTTGATGGTCGCCGCCGGCTGGCTGTTCGGGCTGCGTGGCATGCCGCTGGCGGTGATGGTGGTCGCGGCGTCGCTCCCCGTAGGAGCGAATGTGTTCCTTTTTTCACAGCGCTACCGCAAGGCCGAAGACATCGTGACCGCCAGCGTGGCGGTGTCCACCGCGCTGGCGCTGGTCAGTGTTTCGGTGGTGATGGCGCTGCTTCCGAAGCTGCCGGGCTGAACGTGCCCTGCCGGCTCAGGGGGCCAGGCGCTCGCGCGTCCAGCGGGCATCGTCTTCGAGTCGGTAACGCAGTCGGTCATGCAGCCGGCTCTTGCGCCCCTGCCAGAACTGCCAGGTGTCGGGCTTGAGCCGGTAGCCGCCCCAGTGCGGCGGGCGGGGCGGGTTCAGCATGAATTTGGCGCCGTACTTTGCTGCCGCAGTCACCAGCACCATGCGGTCGGGTATCACCTGGCTCTGCGGGCTGGCCCAGGCGCCGATGCGCGAATCCAGCGGGCGGCTGTGGAAGTAGTCGTCACTTTCCTTTTCGCTGACTTTTTCCACCAGCCCCTCAATGCGCACCACGCGCTCCAGCTCCACCCAGTGAAACTGCAGCGCCGCATACGGGTTGCCGGCCAGTTCCTGGCCTTTCTGGCTTGCGTAATTGGTGTACCAGACGATGCCGCGTGCATCAAAACCCTTGATCAGCACCACGCGGGTGCTGGGACGCAGGTTGCTGCCCACGGTGGCCACGGTCATGGCATTGGGTTCAGGGACTTCGGAGTTGATGGCTTCGGTCAGCCATTGGTCAAACTGCTGCAACGGATCGGCGTGCGAAGCTTGCTCATTGAGTTCGGCTTTTTCGTAGCTCTTGCGGAGGTCGGCGATGTTCATGGCTGCAGTATAGGGAGAGGTGGGCACTGCCGCTGTTGATGCGCGTCAGCCGTTGGCCAATGCCAGCAGGCGCTCCAGCGCCCGGTCGTGGATGCCGTGGTGGCGCAGTGCCGCCTGCGTCTGGCGGGCGTAGTCGATTGTGCTGCCGAAGCGTCCGTGCGCATGCCGGAAGATGTTGCGCACCTGCTCTGCTGCCAGTTCGCCAGTGAAGCTCGGGCTGTGGCGCGACAGCGTGAAAGCCAGGGCCGTCACCGTGCCGTGCGGCGTGACGCAAGGCAGCCAGCGCGGCTCGTATACCCCTGTGGGCATCTCGCGGGCCCAGAGCGTGGCCAGCACGTCGTCGGCTTGCTGGCGCGGTACACGGAACACCATGCCCTGGCAGCTGCCGCCGGCCAGCAAGGCAAACACCAGTCCCGGTACTTCGGGCGTGCCGCGGTTGACGCGGCTCCACATCTTGAGCGCACGGTGCCAGCCGTGTACGCGCGCGGGGTGCCGCTCGGTGTAGTCAAAGTCAGGCCGCCAGATCAGCGAGGCGTAGCCGAAGATCCACAGGTCGGCGTTGCAACTGCCGTTTTGTCGCTGCGCGTTCCATTGCGCACGGGCACGCTCCAGCAGCGGGGCCGGGTCGCGCAGGACCGTTTGCGATGGTGGCGGCGTTTCAGGCTCTGTCATGTGCGCACTTTACAATCACGCCACTATTTTTGGAGTGTTGAAGATGAGTGCTGAGCAAGACGACAACCTGGGCGTTGTGCGCAACCTGCTGATTGCAGTGGTCCTTTTTGTGGTGGTCCTGGCGGTGGGCGTGGGGGTGTACAAGTCCCGCCACAAGAAGGCACCCGCCGCCAAGCCCGCTGTGACGGCCCCTGCTGCGGACGTCCAGGCGGCAGCCAGTGGCGCGGCCCCTGCCGCTCTGGAGGCCGCCTCTGCGCCTGCTGCGGCCCCGGGCCACGCCGAGGAAGCCAAGAAGCATTGAGCTTCGGACAACTTCCAGATGCAAAAAGCCCGGCTTGCCGGGCTTTTTTTGTATCAAAAAATGCACTATCCCGGCGTCAAATGGTCATAGTTTGCTATTGAATTGTGATTTCTTGTCGCGACGCTCAACGCAGACCCGCTCCAGCTGCACCCTCGGCACGCTGGATCAACTCGATCTTGTAGCCATCGGGGTCGGTGACAAAGGCAATCACCGTGCTGCCGCCCTTGACCGGGCCGGCCTCGCGCGTGACGTTGCCGCCGGCAGCCCGGATTTTTTCGCAGGCCGCGTAAGCGTCCGGTACGCCCAGGGCGATGTGGCCGTAGGCCGTGCCCATCTCGTAGCTTTCCGTACCCCAGTTGTAGGTCAGCTCAATCTCGGCCTGGCCGGGGTTGCCACCCTCGAAGCCCAGGAAGGCCAGCGAGTATCTGTATTCAGGGTTTTCCGACTGGCGCAACAGCGTCATGCCCAGCACCTGGGTGTAGTAGTCGATGGAGCGCTGCAGGTTGCCGACGCGCAGCATGGTGTGGAGAAATCGCATGGATCGCCTTTCAGTGAGGAAGTGGCGCGCAGTTTATTCGGTGGCCCCTGACGGCCTTGTGGTGCATGTCAAACACCAGGCAGGTCGTGGTGGCATGGGCGTAAAGCGTGCCGTCGGGGCCGACCAGACGCGCATCGGCCGTGGCAAGCTGGCGGCCACAGTGGATCACCCGGCCTTCGGCGCGCACGCGCGGCACCTTGAGCGTGAGGGCGCGCACGATGTTCACGCTGAGTTCGGCCGTGGTGTAGCCCCGGCCCGGCGGCATCATGGTGTGCACCGCGCAGCCCAGCGCCGAATCCAGCAGCGTGGCGAACCATCCGCCGTGCACGGTGCCCAGCGGGTTGAAATGCTGCGGTCCGGGCGTACCCTGGAACACCGCGTGCCCCTTGTCGATGGAAATCAGCATGAAATCCAGCGTCTTGGCGATCGGGGCAAAGGGCAGGTCGCCATGCAGCATGGCGCGCATCATTTCCAGCCCGGTCTTGCCGGCGATCTGTTCGGGGCTGGCCACGCCCGGACCGGGGCCTGCGTCGAAGTGCTTCTGCGCGGCGGCTTCGTCGGCAAGCCATTGTTCAAGGTGGTTGTGGGGTTGGTGGGACATGGTCGTTGGCAGGTTTTGGTTGTAGATGAAAATATTGTATCTACAACCAATATCCAGCGCGCAGGTGGCGGTCATGCCAGCGCTTGCGTCACCACGGCTTCCAGTTGCCCGCGCAACCAGCGGTGCGCCGCATCCACCTGGTGGCGGGCATGCCAGACCATGTACATGGGCATGGTGGGGCAGGGCACGGGCGGCTCAACGCTGGCCAGGTCGCGCAGCAAGTGCGACTGCAGGCGGCCCGGCGCGGTGGCCAGCAGGTCGGTGCTGCGGATGAACTGCGGCAAGCCGGCAAAGCCCGGCACCATCACCGCGAAGCGCCGCTGAATGCCTTTGGACGTCAGCCACTGGTCCAGGTCCAGCAGGCGTTGCGGCGCGTAGACCACGGTCACGTGGGCCGCCGCCAGGTATTCGGCGCGGGTGCGCGGCGCGGCACGCACGGCGGGGTCGTAAAACACACGGTAGTGGTCCTCAAACAGGCGTTTTTGCAGGATGTCGGCGCCGTCGGGCGGACGCGGGCTGATCACCAGCTGGCAATGTTCATGGCGCAGCATCTCCAGGCTGGGCACGTCGGAGGGCCTCACACGCAGCGCCAAGCCCGGCGCGGCGGTGCGCAGGCGCGCCATCAGGGCCGGCAACAGCAGGTCGCGTTGAAAGTCATTGGCGGCGATGGTGAAGGTCGTTTTCCATTGGGCCGGATCGAATTCACCCGAGCGCGCAAAGCGCTCCAGCTCGCCCAGCAACTCGCGCGCTTGGGCCGCCAGCGACTCGGCGCGCGTGGTGGCGACGATGCCGCGCCCCGATTTGACAAACAGCGGGTCGCCAGTGATGCCGCGCAGCTTGTCCAGCAGGTGGCTCACGGCCGACTGTGTGACGCCCAGGCGCTGCGCTGCGCCGGTGATGCTGCCGGCCTCCACCACCGCCACCAGCAGCTGCAACAGGCGCGCATCCAGATCGGACCAATCGAAATCGTTCATGTATTCGATGATCTTTGATCTGTTTATCTTTGGCAATTGAAAGCCAATACTCCTGATTGACCCTCGTCAATCCACCCCAAGCAGGAGACAAACCGTGAGCCTCACGATCCCCGGCACCACGCCTTTTGACGGTGGCGCAGCTCAGAAGGGCTACGCCCTGAACAAGATGTGCTATTCCTTCAACCACAAGGCCAACCGCGACGCCTTCCTGGCCGACCCCGAGGCCTTCATGCAGCAGTACGGCCTGAACCAGGAGCAGGCCGAGGCCATCCGCTCCAAGCAGGTGCTGGCCCTGATCGCGGCCGGCGGCAACGCCTACTACCTGGCCAAGTTCGCCGGCATCTTCGGCCTGGACATGCAGGACATCGGCGCCCAGCAGACCGGCATGACCAAGGACGAATTCAAAGCCAAGCTGGTTGCAGCCGGTCTTTAACCCCATACACCAGGAACCTTCACCATGGCACACATCATCGGCGGTCTCGGCACCTCACACATTCCGGCCATCGGCAACGCGATTCACAAGAATAAGCAGCAAGAGCCCTACTGGAAACCTTTTTTCGACGGCTATCCACCGATCCGGCAATGGCTCACAGAGAAGAAACCCGACGTGGTGGTGATGTTCTACAACGACCACGGCCTGAACTTCTTTCTCGACAAGATGCCCACTTTTGCCGTAGGCGCTGCTGCGCAGTACAACAATGCCGATGAAGGCTGGGGCATCCCGACGCTGCCCCCTTTTCAAGGCGAGCCGGACCTGTCGTGGCAGATCATCAATTCCCTGGTCGAGCAGGAATTTGACGTCGTCACTTGCCAGGAAATGCTGGTCGACCACGCCTGCACGCTGCCGCTCAAGCTGTTCTGGCCCGAGCATGAAGTCGCGCCGGT
>ERZ1034365.863-NODE-863-length-16148-cov-2.321262_pt1 | contig 16148 bp, 4 predicted proteins | sample MGYA00520615_ERZ1034365 | MGnify/ENA primary metagenome ERZ1034365 (study PRJEB33736, sample SAMEA104284505) | Azolla filiculoides | biome: Urban; feature: Water surface; material: Ditch water | place: Netherlands | collected 2015-10-28 | depth 0-0.1 m ... | reverse complement strand
TGGCATAATTGATACTTTCGTACATACCGCCATTGGCATCCATGGTTTTGGGTTTATTTTGCAATACATCGCCGGCGAACGCAAACCACTCAGGTAACTGGTCGTACAATTGATCGGCAGCTTTTCCTGCTTCGGGAACTTCGTTGCGGATACTTGTGGCTAACACGCCGCCTAAGCAAGCGCAAGCTGTCCACCAGTTATGCCCCATCGAATTGAGTGAATGTATCTTTGTGGGTTCAAGAAACCAGTCTTCCAGGGCAGGAGTTACCCCCAATTTATACAAACCAGCGGCAATTTCTTTCCGTTCGTCGCCCGAAAGTGTGTTGTAAATGCCATCGTAAGCAATGGCGCTGATTACACATTTATGCGACAAGCCCAAGTCGGCCCGCCATGCCGGTTTACGCAGCATCATTTCGTCGGTACTAAACCACTGCTTTCCTCTCACCGAGTTCAACAATATCGATTTAGCTTTATCTGCGTATTTTTTATCCTCAGTGAGCAGGTATGCCAATGCCAGATAATCGGTTTTCAGCAAATCGTTTTTAGTCAGATTTTCATCGGCAACTTTAATAATGTCGTTCCATGCAGCTTCCATCTTAGCATCTGTTTTTACTTGCTTTTTTGCCTGCTGAATACGTTCGGGCGTAAAGACAAGCGATGGATGTTTCATCTTTTGGGCTGAAAGTGTGGATGTAAATAAAAGGGCTAAAACAAAAAAGAAGCCCCCCAACCCCCTCAGGGGGGAGTTTGAGTTACCAATATATGCCATATTCTTTTCTTTGTTCATAATATTTATTTATTGTTGTAATAATCAATTCTAATATATAAGTCCCCCCTGTGGGGGATTTAGGGGGCTGGTTCGGGGGTTAGGGGTCATAATATCCCAATAAACCACATACCGCTGGCGATGAATGCTATACAACGGTTTCAACGTATAACCTTCGGATGTTGTAAATTCGAGCGATTGACCTTTTCGGATGATCGATTTCGAAATATTTGTTTTATCAACTTTCAATGTTGATTTAAAATCCGCAGGAATGTGATAATCGTAGGTGTAATAATCGTTGTACTTCGACGGGTCAGAAAATGGTTGTGTTCCGGTGAAACCTTCAGTTCCCATTTCGCCGGCTAATACAATTGGACCATACATTACTGCTGCTTTGTCCGGATTATCGGGTGTGGTAGCCAACCTAAGTTCCATACGAAAATCAGCTATAATTACATCACCTGCTTTCCAGTTGCGTGAAATTGTGATATAACTTCCTGCAGGTTGTTTTATCTGTATTTTCTTCCCGTTCAACGTAAGTTTTACACCCGTTGCCCACGATGGATAACGCAGATAAACAGCAAATTTAGTGTTTTTATCTGCTGTTGTTACGATAATAGTTGTTTTTCCATTTTCGGGAAAAGCAGTTTCCTGTTTCAACGTTGCATTTTTGGCTTTGTAATTCAACACCGAAGGAATCATCAGATTCACAAATACGCCTTTTTCGTTGTAAAAATAAATAGATTCTGCATATTTGGCATGACTTTCGAAACCTGAACCCACGCAGCACCAGAACGAGTTTTCTTTGGTACTGTACACTTTGTGCGAACCCGACATCAAGGGCAAAAAGTACGAAACCATACCCGATTGCGGATCCTGTTGACCTGAAATATGATTATAGAGTGCCCGTTCGTAATAATCTGCCACTTCGGGTGAAGCATTCCAACAGAACAAGTGTCGGCTCAGTTTGAGCATATTGTAAGTATTGCAGGTTTCACCGGTATAACCGGTTAGGTAATTCGACATTTTTTTATATTCGAAAAACTTCTCTTTGTGACTGTTACTTCCCGTACAAAAAGAATGATTGTGTGTTACATTATGCCAGAAATTTTCTGCAGCTATTTTACTTCCTACTTCAGCATTCAGTTCGTAGTTGCGCGATTCGGCTAACAATTTTGGAATAAAAGTATTGGCATGTTTCCCCGCCAGTTCGTCTTTGTTATCGTTCAGCGGGTCAATCATATCGTTGTGATAAAAGAACTTAGCCAACCACTCGTAGTTTTTATAGCCGGTAATGGCGTACATATTGTAAAAAGTTTCTCCAATACCACCAAACTCATTTCGAATCATTCGGCGACGGTTTTCTTCGTCCAGTTTCGAAAGTTTATTGTATGCCCAATCGCTCATTTTGATGACAACCTCCAATGCTTGCTGATTATCGCAATACAAATACTGGTCAATCAATCCGGCATACAATTTATGAAGTGTGTACCAGGGTGCCCAAACGCTTTTCCCCTGAATATTCCGGTCGATTAGTCCCTCGCCAAAAGCACTCAGATAACCACCTTTGTTTAAGGCTGTTTGAACTTCCGATAATCCTTTTACAATACTGTCAGCTTTTAGTTTATACACATTTTCACCCGTTGAAGCATACATCAACGCCATTGCCGAAAGCAAATGTCCGGTGGTATGTCCGCGTAAATCGCAATCAAGCGATTCCCAGCCGCCCAACTTTGGCACAACCATATATCCACCTTCGTTACCACTGAAAACACCTGCATTGTTACGAAAACTATGCAGCAAGCTTTTGGTGTTAATGGATAATATCCAGCTGGCATCCAACTTCATATTATCCTGAAAACGGGAAGGAAGTAGTCGGACATCCTGCAACTCGAAGCATTTTGCCTTGAACTGAACGTTGTTTTTTATTTTGAATTTGTCTTCGAACTGACCCGGAAACTCCGATTGAGCAAAAACGAACAAGACACTCAATAAAAGATTGGTAACAACAACTTTAAATCGATTCATAGGTGTCTTTATATTATTTTTTTACGAAACTTTTATAATATACTTCTCTTTTATTGGTAATACATAAAATGTAATAACCCTTTGTAAAAGCTTGTAAATTAATTTCAAGTTCCGATGAATTTATTTTAGAATCGAACAAGATCTTTCCTGTAGTGTCAATAATATTTACATTATTGATTTCATCTTCGGCATCGGGTATTTCTATTTTCAGATAATCTGCAGCAGGAATTGGATATATTTTTACATTTTTCATTTCAGGAAAACTTACGTCAGTATTTGTTGAAACCAAAGAAACATTATCAAATTTCGACACATTGTATACTGTAGTGCGTGAACATGCAGCCATTCCCACCTGAATATTGTCGGACATAACAACAGTTGCTGTACCAACTACAGTCCAGTCGGTTCCGTTAAGCGACATAGAACCGGTAAAAACATGACCAATACGTTCAATCCTGAACCAGATAGGAACTGTATTTCCGTTTGTTGTGGTTTCGTTTGTAGCCGGATAAGCCATAAATCCTCCGGAAGAAGTTCTGTATGGAAATCTGATTTTTTTTGCCCCCCAGTCAATTTCCAGAAAAACGCATTCAGCATTGTACGAATTTTCTTCTCGCATCATTATACCTACTTTATCGCCTGAACTTCCGGCAACGGCAATGGTTCGTGCTGCCAAACGAGCCGTGAAAACTCCATTTTTGCTCATAGTTCTACGTAAAAAATGGAAACTATCGTTGTTTTGTCCGATATCATTTCCGGCACCGTAAAGAGTAAAGGACTCGGGTGAATTTTCGTATATAGTATAGCCTTCTGTAATATTTACCCCTGTATTGAAAATATCCGCAGCTACCCAGGGCGAAGGAGGCGTAGCAGAAACTGTAATTCTTAACGTAACTGACACACTTTTGCCTCCGGCATTCGTTGCATTAAGCGTTACATTAAAAATTCCTGCAAGTGTAGGTTCACCGGAAATCTCTCCTGTTGAACTATTAATAGTAAGTCCGGCAGGTAAACCTGTGGCTGTATAATTTGTGGGTGCATAAGACGCCACAACCCAATAACTAAATGGTTTGTTGAGAAGACCCGTAGCGCTCACCTTACTCGTAATCTCAGGTGCAGGAGGATTTACAACTGTCACCTGAACTGTTTTTGTGTCGGTGCCTGAAGTATTTGAAGCGGTAACAGAGAATGAATAATTACCTGCTGATGTAAATACTCCTTTTACCAGACCATTTTTAGAGTCCACAACAAATCCTTCGGGAAAATCAGAAGCATTGAATGAAGTTGGATTCGAGCCAGATTCAATTTTATATCCAAAAGGAACACCTACATAAGCAATAACACTTAAATTGCTGTTAATGGCAGGAATTTCTGCCCGTAATACTTTCAAAATTAATTTAGCTGAGCTTGTTCCTGCTCCATTTTTTGCCGAAATTGTGATGGTGTCGACTCCAACATTCGTGGGTGTACCTGTTACCAATCCGTTGCTTGTATTTACTTGCAAACCTTCGGATAAACCCGAAGCAGCAAAAGAAGATGGGTTGTATAGTGCCGCAATATTATACAAATAAGCATTTCCCGCACGAACAGAATCGACCAGCGAACTTGTAATTACAGGAATTTGTGCGTACGCACCGGCAGTGGAAATTTCTGAAGCCGGAATGCTCTCACCATTTTCGTTTACGGCGGTAACCACATAATATGTTTGAGCTGTTGCGGTATTATCGGTATAGGTGGTAGCGCTTAATCCACTGGCAATGGATGTGTACGGACCACCTTTGGTAAAAGAGCGTTTTACATTATAAGTTAAAGCTCCCGAGGCATCGGTCCATTTCAGTGTGACCGATGGTAAAGATTTACCGGAAATATACAGCAAAACAGGAGCATTTGGAACCGGAATGGTATCAAATGCATTGTCGAGATAAATGACTTTGCTGTTTCGTGCATTTACCTCAAGTATAGTATCAGTAATTGTTGTACCTGTTATCAGTTCAGTGCCGGTTTGAAACCTTTTTGGTAGTATTAATTTTGCCTGCTTGGATGCACTCATATTAATTCCAAAAAGATATTTTCCAAATCTGAAAGCATAAAAATCGGCTTTGCCAACGGTTGCATTTGTTGTACTCGTCATCAGTTCCGATACCGGAATTGGCAATAACTCGTTGCGGTAAGCGTGAACAGGGTTGTCGGCCAGTGTAACCATATTATCTACCACTGCCGATCTGGTAGCATAAGCACCTGAATTGCTGTATATTGGAGTAGTTTCCATTATTCCATATTGATCGTAAGTGGAAGTGTTGTAATGGAAGCGGGCAAGACTGTTCAAACCCTCTTTTGCCTGCCAATAAGCCGAAATCCATAAACGCTCGGTCCCTTTTTTTAAGGCCACTATGGCATTTTCCTCATCTACCCAAACAAAATCGGGTTGACCGGCAGTAACCGGCAATTTAACTGTACTGGCAGTTGCATTTTTCACCTTATAATAATCTTCAAACACATCTAAACTTTCTGAGTTTGTTCCTGTCCAGGTATCGAGTTCGTTAAAAAACTGTTTGTCGTTGAGCATTTGCTTGGCATAAGCCACCAAATCGGGGTCGAGAGTTGCCGCAGCACAATACATACCACCAAAATCACCTGCTCTATCGCCGTAAGCAATCTGATTCGAAAAATCGCCATCACATTCTCTGACACCGCGCCACGAAAGCAACCCAATAGCTTCCATAGCCCAATAATAACTTGTACCTGTTTTTTGTAATGCGGGACGTCTGAAATTTGCACGGGCTTTTATCATTTTAACAGCCTGTTTTCTAAATTCTTCGTTACCAGTCATTTTATAAAACTTCGCTGCGAAGGGACTCATCTCGCCATAAGCACCACCTACATAACCCCATTCTCGCGATAAACCTTTGTTTGTTATCTGATAATAATTTGCGCCATAAGGTTTTTCGCTGCCTCCGTTTTCCAAATCACTACCTGTATACGGGAGTAAACCCACTGCTTCTTTAATATAACGCTGTGCAGCCGTTTCGGACATGGCACGGCTGTCGCCCAAAGCAATCAAACCTTTGTTGGCAGAATAAATCTGATCGTCGGCTAGGCAGGTTTGGTTGGTGATAGTGCGGCGATTCATTCTACCATAATCACGACTTGCCACCAGAATATCGCCCCATGCTTCTCTACGTGTTTTTAAAATGCCATTAAAACTTACCGGAATATCCAACCAGCTTTGAAGCTGACTTCTCAACAAAAAAATGGAATAACCCAGATTGCCAAACCTGCCACCCCAGCTTTCGTTTCCTCCCGAATAAACCGCGCTATTATTGGCAAAATAATCGTTGGTAAATGCATCAATCAACGCCACTACTTTTTTTACAACATTTGCATTTTTATATCCAGCCGGAAGATACGAAATATTGAAAGATTTGGCTAAAAACAATACATCTTCTGTCGTGAAGTCGGTGGTGCTGACAGCAGTGGATAAGCGGTTGTTAATTCTGTTTTGAACTTTGGTATAATACGTGCCACTACTGGTTAAAATGGTTTCGGTTGATAAAGTCGGAGTGATAGCACCCGGAGCGCTTCCATTGACTTCGGCGGATGCATCGATCATGGCTTCAGTATGTGTAAATGCTTTGTAAATACCTCTCGAAGGTGCATCCATTAAATACTGGTAATTACCTGAGGGCGCTAAACCTGTACCAAGACCATAAATTCTACCCGTTGAAACAATTTTTACGGTTAATAATGTTTTTCCTTTAGTGATCCAAAGCGGTAACATAGTGGTTGAATAAAAAAACCTTCCGGGCAATGGATCCTTATCTCCATCGAGACTCAATGCGGTATAATCCGATTCGTGCCGCCCGGAAATTGAATAATTGACACCATCCAACGGAACATACAAATACAAACGACCCATATTGGATGCGTATGCAGATTCATCGCCACCCCAGAATTTTACGGTAACATAATTTCTTTTTACCGGATCAACCTGCATGGTAAAAGTAATATCTCCACCGTTAATGCCAACAGTTGATAATGGCAAACACTGCCGGGCAGTCTGACTCAAAGCACCTGTAATCATCTGCGTGCTGTTCGAGGTCAATGTATGCGCCGTTTCAGATACTGTATTGCCAAATGTGATTACATCCAACGTTTTAGCACTTATGTTAAACGAAAAAAATACAACAATAAAAAATGTAAGACTTGAAAAAGTGTATTTATTCATTTTATGATTTATGATTTAAATTTTTTAATTGCTCTTCTCGATGAAAAATTGGCGAGTCATCGGTTGGACGGTTATGTATTTATTTCCGACAGTCATTCCGTATTGCCATGCCACAACCGTTACCATAACCGGGAACTTCGCGCCTGGAGGTATTTTTGTGAACACCATCTTGCTGCCAATAATTTCGGCAGGACCTTCCTGAACATAGAAATACACTTTCATTCCTGAAGTTGAAGTTGCCTTGAGTTCAACTGATTTTGTTCCAACATGAACATTCGGAATAGAATCGAAAGTAATTACCTGCGAAACTCCCTCATTGTTTCGGTACGGAATCTTTATCAAACATTGCTGTACGGCACTTTTATAGGTTTTATCACCATCACAGGCAGCCATCAGACAAATATCGGCTGTACGTTTTGGGTTATCCATTCCCATCCGGTAGAACTGTACCCTGAAAGTGGAATCGTTTACTTTTATAACCGGACCGCAAATACGACTAATAACCGACTTAGAATTGGCATGTTTATCCGATATATTCAAATGTAAACTATCGGTAAAAACTGCCGACAAATGAAAAGTCACCCCATCACTATCGGGTTTAAATGCTGGCACATATCCGTAAAAATGTTTTGAGTTAAAACTGATTGGTTGATTAGCAGAACAGTAACCCAAATATTGTCTTTTTTTTCCACGCTGACGTGCATAAATAGCTTCGGCTTTTTGAGCCATTTCTTTGTCGAAATACCAAAAAGCATCGTCCCTGTTTCCCTGATATTTTATGAACGGAGCTGCCTTTGCGTTCGGTACAGAGTCAACATGCCAGCGATCAGCCAACCAACCTTTTTGCGGGTTTACAGGAATTAATTCAACAGGTTTATTTTTATTCACCTGTTTTGGCAGACGATATTTTACCGCTTTTTCAATAAACAGACACAAATAGTCAATTAGTTGTTCCGAATAATCGAAATGTCCGCGACCCGCATCACACAAGAAAGAAACACTGGCATTCGGATTCTGTTTTTTATAATCTAATGCGGGTTGCACACGAGCTTCCCACCATTCGTATTCGCCTTCCACCATTAACCCCGGAATACCATCAATTTTCAGATTAGACCAATCCAGATTATTTCGGCCATAACCGGTAAGATTTGTTCCGGGCGCATCGCCGTGAATGGAAAGAATGGCCAGGGTACGATTCGGATTCATCGCGGCAAAATTCCATGGAAAAGTAGCCATCGCTGAATGTCCAATGGAAATTACAGGAGCATATTTCAATTCGGAATAGCCCGAAATTTCAGCCAACGAGTTTATCATTTCATCAAAAGCAATCTGCGCATTTTCTTTATCAGGTTCCCAAGTCTGACTTAGTCCGGGTGTTATCCATATTTCGGCAATACCCACCTCTGCCATTTGTTTACGAAAGGTAGGATGTTCCATAATTCCTTCTTCCAACATATTATGATTTCCCACAACAATAGCCCGTACTTGTTTGCAGGTTGGTGGAATCCACAAAAAAGCACGTGGAAAGTCGTTGGTTTCAGCAGATACAAAAGTTCGTATCTGCGTTGACCATTGCCATTCTGCAGCTTTCGTTGCTTTTGATATGAAAATCAACAGCAAAACAACCATCCATTTTACACCCTTAATACCTTTCATGAAAAAAACTACTTCTTTTGTTTATAATACGAATATAAAGGAAAAATACTTAATTCTTACAATACAAAAAAAAGCAAAGTATCTTTTGACACTTTGCCTTTTTGAAAAAAACCCTTGATATAATGTTTTAATAGACAAATTTCAGTGTTTTATTTTCCATATCTGATTTAACACTTACTATGTAAACACCACTAATTAATTTTGGTAAATATGTAGTCACCATGCCCTCAACATTTTCATATTTATTGAGTACACTCTTACCAAAGCAATCATATACTGAAATCTCTATATTTGTTCCAGTTTCAAATCCATCAATCTGTATACAATTATCTATTCTTACAAGATTTATTTTTGATGTACACTTTGTGTCTGCACCAGTATACCCTTTATTCACCGAAACAACATTGGAATAAGTAAATGTACCGTCTATACTGAATATTTTCAATCGATAATAGTCTGTTCCCTCTTTGGGACTAGGATCATCTAAAGTATATGGAAATGATGAATGAGATGCTGCAACGAATCCCAAATCGCTCCAAATTGAGTTATCAGAACTTCGTTGAACAATAAAACTACTGTTATTAACTTCTGTATTTGTTGACCATGTAACTCTGATTAAATTTGAAGAAATCAGGCTTGCTCCCAAAGTCAAATCAACTTGCGGAGTTAAACGACCTGTGATATAAAACGTATTCTCCATTTGCGGAGCTGTTTGAATCGTCTGTCCGGGATATGGAACACCCGGAGCAGTCATACGTGCAGCCAAATCGGCATTACGTCCCCATTGCCATGCCACAACAGTTACTTTTATCGGCAACTTTGCTCCTTGCGGAATAGTAGTAAACACCACTTTGCCATTTTCAATTTTAGCCGGACCTTCACGCACAAAATACTGTACCGGCATACCCAAATTTGAAGTTGCGTTTAATGTAATTGGATTCAGTATATTTGAAACATTGGCAATCTGCGGAAAAGTAATCGTTTGAGCCAAACCTGAGGTATTGTACACTGAAACACTCATATCAGCCTGTAATACTGATGATTTGTAAGTAGCATCGCCAGGATGAGCCACTGAAAAAACAAAATACTGCGAATAATTAGTGGCAGTAGCTCCTAATCCACGTTCCAATGACATACGAAATTTTGTAATGCCGGTTACGGGATCTTTTCCCAATTTTGCTATTGGACCTATGGTACGGTCAATCACCGACAAACTGTTATCGGAAGGATAGCCAATAGTCGCACCTACTAATCCATTACTAACTGCACCGGTGTTAGGATCGGTTGTACTCATCCAACCCGCACAACGTCCACTTACTGCAGGAATTGTAGTCAGAAACGACGATGACAATTCGAAATCAAGACTGTCGTTTAATGGAATAAATGCCAACCGGCACTGAACGTGATTATTGTTTTGCGCCACCTGTGCACCAGCAACACCTGGCGTTGTGCTTTGATTATAAGCAATCAGGCAAGGAGTTTTACGGAAATGTTTTCCCTGATAAGCTTCAATACGACGCGCCATATCTTCGTCGAAACACCAGAAGTTTTCTTCACCGGCACTTCCAATCAATGCTTTTTTACCGGTATAACTTGCTACCGGAGCAGCCGGGTAACGTGGCAACATGTTTTTGCGCCAGCGATCAACCAACCAGCCGGTAGTTGCCGGATTAATTGGAGTAAGGGTAGCAAGTGCAGTTGCAGTAGCATCTTGTGCCAAACGATAATACGCTGATTTTTTAATATAATACGCTATGAAATTGGTTTTTTCCTGCGAAGTTGCAAAATGATATTCACCGGCAACGGGCAACATCGACATGGGTGTATGCGGATGCGAAGCTCTTCGGTTAAAAACTTTATTCATACTGGTACTGTTATCGCCACCACCTTCAAATTCACCAACTGTTGTCAAATGCGGAATATAATCTGAAGTACTCCCACATTCGGTATTTGGCACAAACATATTTCCGTAATCATATGGAAAAGTACCGCTTACCGAAACTCCACAAAGTGTGCGTTCGGGAAATGCAGCACTAAAAGCAAACGGAAAATTGGCTGTTGCTGAGTGACCAATCGGAATTAGTGGCACATTGACCAATTCTGCATAACCCGATTCCTGAGCTAAATCAGCCATCATTTGCAATACTATTTCCCGTCCACCTTCCATGGCATTAAATATCTGCATAAAAGTAGGAGAAACCCAAATAGCACCTATTCCAACGCTTTCCAGACTATCGCGAAATTGTTGATTTTCCACAATTGAAAATTCTTCCATATTGTTTTGAGCCAACATCATAGCACGAACTTTCGTACATGAGGACGGAATCCACATATAAGCCCGTGGCTGACCTTGTGAGTTGAGTGCTCCTTTTACCGGAACCGACCATTGCCAAACCTGTCCCGGCGCATCAACCTGTGCTTTTAATGCTGTAAACGAAAGTCCGGACAGCATTACTATCAATACCAATTTTATATTTAATGTTTTCATTATATGTATTTCTTAAAAATATTATTGACAAATTAAAGGTGCACCTGTATTTCTAAAAGTAAATAAATACGGAGCAAAGAATGTTCCCACACCAAAGTTTACTTCCCAGGCAGTTCCAAATGTTCCGGCAACCGGTGTTGAGCTGCCAATCAGGTTATAACTTGTCCAATAACCAGTTAATCCATTGTAAACGTACAAATTTGTTGCTCCCGCCGCAATGGTAGTTCCTGCAATATTTTCGTAGCTTTCGCCAGAGCCGGAAACAGCCGGATAAGTTGGCGAATAAGCCGCATTAGCATCGGTAGTTCCACCGGTAAAACCAAATTTAAGCGTTGTTCCGAGCGGCACTTCACGTTCCTGTTTAATACACCACGAACGATTTATGGAAGCCGATTCGGAGAACGAAGTTATCGGATACGGATGGCCAACATTTACGTTCACCGTGTATAAATCGGTTTGATTAATGGTTGTTGCAATAGAAACCGGATTTGCTTTCAGGTTGACGTAATCCCCATCGGCCGGCGCAACTGCTACATTGAAAATGCGTGCTGTATTTCCCACCCATCGTTTGTATCTGGCTGCGCCGTTGGTTATAATCCAGCTGTAATTAGCTCCGTAACCACTTGTTGCGTTGGTGGAAGGTCCGAAGAAACTTGTTTTGGCAATTGCTGCATCCGAAGCATCAAGCAATGCTCCATCTTCCAGGTTTACGTATACTGCTTGCGAAGCTTGTACTTTACAGATATTGAAATCACCTCCGGCAATTATCTTTCCTGCTGCTCCTACATTTATTTTTACTACCTGAGCCGCTGAAGCTGCACTGGAAGAAGAAGTAATATACACATTTCCACCTTTCAGGTCAAGCGTTCCCTGAATGTCATAAGTGATATTTCCCTGTTGTTCGCTGTACGAACCCGCCGATGAAAATGCAGTTCCATGCAAACAACTGTATTCGTTCAGGAATGAAACTGTTTTTCCGTCCGAAACAACGAGGGTGCGTGAACCCGTGAAAGCAGTTCCTGAAGGTGCTACAAGCGATAATGCAGTATGTTTGCCTGATGAAGTTGTGCGACGGAATTGTACGTTTTGATCGATGACGACTGCCAGATTATTTGAACTTGCTTCGGCATATAAACTACCGATTCCGGTATTTCCTGTTCCCTGCAAAGAGAAAGAAACCACGTTTGGAGATAATGAAAGGGCAATTCCATCACCAATAGTTCCGGCAACACTACCAATTTCGCAACCAAAAATGCCGTTATTTCTAATAACAGACGAAGCTTTTCCAATAGACAAAACAATGGGCGAAGCTGTGTAAGCACTAACCGAGGATTTCAATGTTGCTCCACTTTCGATGGTTAGGTTGCCAATTCCGGCTTGCGAAGTCAATGTTACCACATGACCACTTTGAATGGTTGCCGTACTGGTTTCGCCTGGCGAAAGAACGGTTGAAGTCCAAGATGTTGTAGCTGCATCATATAATTCCCATGTGTCGGTTCCATTCCAGTTTCCGGTAGCTTTTGAGCGGAAAATATCGCTGAATGTACCACCGCTGGTGTTAGTATAAACTGCACCGGGACCGGGATTCACAACAGTAAATGGCGAAAAAGAACTAATACCTTCGAAAGTTGCTGTTTTGGTAGTTGAAGTTCCAATTCCAGGAGTCACTGCGCCGCTTCCCACATATTCCCACGTTCCTGAAGTATTGTTGTGCATCAAAGCCACATCAGCGCCGGAGTTATCAAAAGAAGCATTAGCATCGGATGAACCATTGTACCCTAATGTCAATGTTGCTGTTACAGGAATGCCGGGCGTTATATTCCATGTTCGGTTTAGTGATTTTGCCGGAAGAATAGTCGCATCAGTCGCTGGTAATGCAGGTGTATTTCCTTCGTTCACCGAAATATAGAAGTTGGCAGAAAGCGACGGATTTACTGTAACCGGGTGGAAAGAACTTACTGTTCCAACAGGGAAAATAGTTGAAGCAGAAGCCGCAGCATTCATTATCAGCATACCTGTTCCGTTAGTTACAATATACGAGTTTGTATTAGGGGTTGATAATGAACCTGTACTCCAGATAGTCAAATTATTATTTCCCAATAAAAGTTTTCCGTTGGTCAATGTCAATGTTCTGTTTACAGTTGGCGAGCCGGCCAAACTTACTCCGCCAGCATTATTCACTGTCAGGTTTTTCACGGCAGTCAAACCTGCATTCACAGTTTGGGCTGAAGTTCCATTATAAAGAATATTGACATTCGATAAGTTGGAATAATCCAGAATATCACCTTTGGTAATTGTGAGCAATCCGCTGATATTTGGAGAGCCTTGCACACCGGCATCATTATTTACCGTCAGGTTCTCGATTGAATTTCCGTTGGCAGTAATAGTTTGTTGCGTTGTTCCACTCATAATTACCGGATTTCCGGTAATATTTCCGTCAGTAAGAACAAGCACTCCTGTAATGTTGATTGGTTTAGAAAGTGCTAAACCATTTGAATTATTCAATGTCAGTTTATTAAGACTCAAAGCAGGTAAAGTTCCCGAACCAGTTGTAAGTAAAAGAGTCTGTGCCAAGGTTGAAGCAAATTCAACATTCGAACCACTTTCAGTGACAATATCAGCAGTTTGTCCTGCCAATGCGGTGTACATTTTTACCACATTTCCGAGTTTCAATGTTCCACCGTTTTTCACGCTAACAATAACTGATTGAGTATTGCCGGCAAATGAGCAGGTATTCAGATTAAATACCGATCCGGCGTAATAGCTCAAATCGAGCGTTCCGTTAATAATGTATGTATAATTTCCCTGTTCGGACGAAGAACAAGCGTAATTGCTAACCGACTCATCGGCTGAACTTGAAGTATTTTTCTGTCCATGCAATCCGGCATTTCCACGGAAGGCAACTGTTGCTCCTGATGCTATTGTCAGCGTACGGGCATAAGTTCCGGTTCCATTTTGTAGCGTCAAAGCAGGTTCGATATTGGCTGCACCACCGTTATCCCTGTCGAAAAACATATTACTATTGATAACAATATCGAGTGTTCTTGCATTCGCATTGGCAGCAGGTCGCATTCCTGAAATTCCGATGTTTCCTATTCCGTTTACAGTAAACGTTTTGGTGTTAGCACTAATTTCAATATCAATTCCATCATTCGCCCATTTAGTTGTATTTCCGAGTGTGCCGTTTACTGTCAGAACGGCATCATTACCGGCAGCGCCATTCCCAACTGTCAATGTATAACGTGCGCCACTTGTTGCCGTGTTTTCAGAATTTAGAACTGCACCACTTGCAACCGTAATATTCTGAGCTGACACATTGGAAGACATTTTAAGTGTACCTGCTGCAACATTTATATCGCCAGTTGTACTAAATGACCCCACAACAGTATAAGTGCCTGTAGCATTTACAGTAAACACACTTATTGAACCCGATGCAGGTGAAATTTCATATCCTGAATTGATAGCTGATGAGCCCGTGAAAGTTACCGGAATACTGCCGCTATAAGCAGGAGCAGTAGCCAAAGCTCCCTCAATTCTGGTTACAGAGCTTGAAACGGTAATATTGTACGAACTGTTATTTAAAGTACCGGCAGTTAACACCAAATTTTTTGTAGTCCCGACAGCAGTCATGTTGAACGTTCCCGAACCGTTGATATTCAAAGTTCCCACATTTCCTGATGAAGGATTCAGAATAAGACCGGATGCCGATGTTCCTGTGCCGGTAAAAGTTACCGGTAAGTCGGCAGAATAAACCGGGGCATTTCCTGTAATACCTCCGGCAATTACTGTTAAAGCAGAATTTACAGTCAATACACCGTTGTTTACAATACCTGAATTGTTATTCAAAGTCAGATTGTTTACGGAGAAACTTCCAGTTACTGTTTGAACCACAGCACCTATGAAGGTATAAACTCCATTTCCACCCAATGTTCCGTTGCTTGAAACTGCAGGACCGTAGATATTCAACGTTCCGTTATTTGTAATAGAAGCACCACTTTCGACAGTGAGGTTTTTGATATTTTGCAATGTTGAAATTACCGGATAAGTAGAAAGTGATGCAGGAATAATCGCTTCCAGCGTATTGTCCGGCACTCCATTCGACCAGTTAGCAGCGTTTGCCCAATCAGCATCAACTACTCCACTCCATGTGGTACTTGTAGGAGCCAGACGAACCACTTTACCTGTGTTTCCAATCACATAAAAATTGTCAGTGGTTGGAATTGCCAACCCTGTAGCAGAAACCGTATAAGGATCAGTTCCAACCGGCGTATTCACATTGGAAGAAGTCCATGACGAAGTGTAATTGCCCAAATCGCAGGTTGTTCCTGCATCGAATGCCGAAGCTTTGTTTGTTCCGTTAAACCGGAAAGTAATATCCGAAGTTGAAGAAGCGCTTCCCACAACCGACCATTGCAGGTTCACTATTCTGGTTGCATCTTCAACGGCATTATCGATAGTAATTTTAACTTTTGCAGTAATATTGGGTGTTCCTGTTGTATTGGCAAGTGTAAGCGGAGTATAGCTGCCTGCCCCAATAGGAAATAGAGTAGAAGAAGATGTAACACCATTACGCGTTAGACTACCGCCACTTGCCAAATCGATATAATTTGTAGCACTTCCACTGAAAACAGCGTTACTGCCTAAAATAAAATTACCTGTATTGTTGGTGATTTTTCCGGCAAGCGATAATGTCCCGTTGACTGTGGTATTGGAAGCGCCGCTTAATGTAGTTGCAGCGCCAAGAGTCAGATTTTTATCCACAGTCAGATTTGCATTTACGGCTAAAGTGGTTGCACTTGCGTTGGTAAACGATAAGTTTGAATTGTTGTTTGTCAGCAATGCATAAGGCGATGAAGATACCGTAAAAGTATTGGCAACAGGAAAAGTTTGATATGCTGTTCCGGCATAAGTTATTGTTCCTCCAGAAGCTACGTTTACAGCTAATGTTTGCCCCGCCAATGGTTTATTAACACTAACTACGCTAC
>ERZ1034365.862-NODE-862-length-16148-cov-4.052766_pt1 | contig 16148 bp, 24 predicted proteins | sample MGYA00520615_ERZ1034365 | MGnify/ENA primary metagenome ERZ1034365 (study PRJEB33736, sample SAMEA104284505) | Azolla filiculoides | biome: Urban; feature: Water surface; material: Ditch water | place: Netherlands | collected 2015-10-28 | depth 0-0.1 m ... | reverse complement strand
CCATCCCACCCGTTATTAAAACCAAGAAGCTTCATTGTGATTTCATCACTGGCTTTATTCAGTTGGTTTGTAACATTAGATTTAATTTTCTCTTCCGTATTTGTTATTTTCCACTCTTCCACTGCTACTGCAATACTGGGAATTAATGCATCTAATGGATTCTCAAGTTCTGGCTTTTTATTAGTTGCCATGTGTGTTTCCCTCAATAACTTTAAGTAATGTGTTCTGATGAATCATCAACACTGCATGTAGATCATTCCAACAACTGATAGGTAACTTGGCTTGTGCATAGGCCTCTACAGCAGCAAGTGAATCCATAGTCGGATAAAGACTCATTGGCTCTACTTTAATTAGCATCCCAAGCCTCATCAATAACTCGTTTAATAGTGCGACGGGAAACATGGAACATCTCAGCCATCTGAGTGACTGTATGTTTATTGTGATAATAGAAGTACAGAATGTATTTCTGGTCGTGTTTAGATAGGCATTTAACAGCCATGATTTGCTCCTTTAAAATGAAATAAAAATGCCCCAATTAAGGGGCATTAGTGTATCGGGTAAGTATGGTAAGGTTTTGTTGTTTTGAGTCAGTTAGTATGCCGTCTTTAATATATTCATCTTATCGGTGAAATATTGTGCATACTTCTTAATAGCCTCTTTTGTACTTCTCTTTGGTTCATTATTGATCACTATAGCCACTGCTTTTAATTTAGCAGCTACGTATGCGTCTATTGCTTCAGGGATTGTATTAAATACACCTACCCAAGAGCGTTTGCCTTCCCCGTAACTAACACCTACTTCATATCTGTCTTTACGCTTGTAAATTCCAAGAGGCATTTCTCCTTGAGCATTATCGCGTTCATTAAATAGAGAATTAACTTGCCTAGACACAAAGATACATGTTTCTGGTGAATACCTCTTGTTCTCCAAGGAAAGCAAATCTTTATCAAGCTGCTTCCCTTGCCAATCTTGGGTAAGCATCCATGATTTAAAAACAGAAAATGTATGCCATTCTGGGGTAACAGTACAACCAATATACGTTGGATGTTTCTTTAACCAACTCTTTGAATAACAACGAGTAAGCATACCTACCCAACGTACAAAGTAAGGACAAGAATATTTCACACCATTTATGTCTATGGTTGTTTGATAGGTAGAGTCATTAATTCCAACCCCATATACAAGACTCCTCTTGGCTCCACGTTTTTCCTGTTTTGCAGTCATAAGTATTTCTTTGAACATTATGTTTCTCCTTATGGTTAATGTATTAAATATACCATATATCGGTAAACATAATATCAAGTATATCGGTCAGTAAAAATGGAGAAGTATTTAGATACTTCTCAACACTTCTATTTTGACTGTCTGAGTTCTGTAGAAATACAGTGAAGAGGGTTAACGTGAGTCTCGTTTATTCTCACCATTTCACCGTTCTAGATTCGGATAGAGATTCGTCACTTGGTCAGATACTTGTCAGGGCCGATTCCCATTTGAATGGACTAAACCAGATATGCCTATCCAGTCGTTCTCTAATTGCTGACATAACCCCCTTCACTGTATTTCCACTAGATAAAAAATAAGGGGAACTACCCGAAGGTAATTCCCCTGTTAACACAACAAACTCGTAACAGCGGCAGGATGCCGCCTAATTCACATGATCAGTTGAAGCGCTTTCCATTTACTAGCTACTTCTTTCCTAGTAACTCCTGATTGTTGTGCAAGGCAGTTCTTACATTTGATGGTGATAATCTTTTCAAAGTAAATAGGATCTGTTTCGTAATACACCCACACATCAGGGCGATCACATTTACACGGAATAGCGTTAACATTTCTAAAGTAACTTTCAGGAAAGAGCGTAGTTTGAGCCACGGATTTTCTCCCCTAGATCATTACTCAATTTGGTATATGTCCCTTTGGTGCCATGGATCTGGCTCAGGATATCACCCAGTATTTCACTCTCTGCTAATTCAGCCATAATCTCCTTGTACTGCCAACGGACATGATTGGCGTTATTTGGGTGGATTTTGAAGCAATCGTGTATGGTCACTACTTCAAAGGATGTATATGCCCCCATTCCTTTCACAATCGCCCCCAGTTGCTTCAAATGCTCTGTACTAAGGTGTTGGGTCTGGTGTCCATCTTTAATCCAACTGAGGATCACTACAGAAGCCATAGCACTACGCTCATACTGCTCGATGTAGTACTGTAGCTTCCCCTCAGCACCCTCTACCTGTTCTGCAAAGCCAAGCTCACGTAATTCAAGCTCTGAGGCAATGGCCGAGCCAGCAACAGCCAGCACCGCAGGATCGTAGTTACAGCGGCGGTGCATCTCTCTAAGCAGGAACCCGTCTATGGAGTGAATGCAATTTGCCACAAGACTTAGGCCATTCTCCTCACCTTGGTTTTCGTAGTAGGTGTAGCTGAAGCGACTATGATCAAGCTCATCCACTTCAATGCTGATCTCTTTCTTCTGCATCACCTTCACACGCGCATCAAAGCCATCAGGTAGCTGCCATTCATGCACCAAGGTCCATGGTTGCCATGCTGCTAGAAGTTCTTGTAGCAAAGTCCAAGCACCTGGTGATACTATGTTCACCGCTTGATAAAATGCATTAAGCTCTTCAGTATCTTCTCCGAAGATCTCTTTGGGTACTTTCTTAGACCCATACATAGACTTCATATAAGCTGACTTAGCATCAGCCCTAGATACACTAAAACCACCACCTAATATCTCATTCATGGTTTTAGTTAATGTTGAATAAGCATCTGCTCTAGTATTAGGATCAATTAAACCAGTATTAATAGATCCTTCAATACATCCAGTAAGTGCACTCATTATCTGAGTACCACTACATACTGCATCCCATTCAACAAGATGACCTGTAGGAATTCCCTTCTGTGCCTTACGTAAAGCCATGACAGCTTTAATATATAAAGGCTTCTTATCTGCCTTATCAGATAATGATTCCAATATATCAAGATTAATATTAACCCATTCAATACGTTCATTGAATAGAAGCTTGTCGAAACCAGCATGGTTCGCTACGTCTATACAAAGATACTGCCAACCTGTAAATGTTTGCATTATGTAATCTCCGAATTGTCATTAGGAATAGTGGAATAACGCCATTTATAACCGTAAGCAGTTAATACATGGGTGGTATAGGTTACGTTATCAATAACCTTTGTTTTCCTTACCCGCTTGTTAATGGCGCCAATAATATTTGATGGTATTCCATTAACTTTTCTTGCTGCTTCTGATACGGAATGAAATCGTTCAATAAAGATATTATCTAAATCCAGCATGTCTACGGCTAGCGATTGTTTATTATTTTTACCAGACATTCTGTCTGTATAGTTTTTCTGATTATTATCAAACCAGTTAACTATTTGAATGTTATCTAAACGGTACGAGATGTAATCATTGATACGGTCAACCGACGGTTTAAATCCCTTTTTATAACCAGAGACTACCCATGCATCGTATATTGAGTGGAATACGGGCTGGCTAAATAACCATGCCTCTAATTCATCAAATGAATATAAAGGGGGTGTATATCCTCTGGCTTTACAAGATTCAATTTGATTTGCCATGATGCCTAAAGCGACACCATGTTTACTTCTGGTATATCGTTTTACGCAGTCTTTGCATTCAGCCCTCCTACCAAGAACGCCATTTGATTGATAGTTGAATGCTTCTAGTGGTAAATCAGATCTGCAATGGGAACACGTTTTCATACTAACTCCTTAAATATCAAATTAACCTGATTACCATTATATCAATAATCATATTAATATATTGATTTAAGGTACGCCTGTTACTAATTCTTCTTTAAATAATTCAATAGAAGCTTTCTTGAAAGCTGTTGATTGAGTGGATATGTGATAACCGGAAACGTAGATTCGACCGCGCTTATCAACCTTATGGGTTAGCCAAAATCTATTACCTGCTTTAGCAATCAGTGAGTAGAACTTATAGCTTTGTGTTTTGTACTCATTCCATTGATCCTTTTGGGCTTGGGTATTTAAGGTGTATGTTGGCTCTTCTTCAATTTTGGATAAGAACTCAGTATCTAACCTTAGTTGCACTCGGTTCATTTTGTTTAGTACATCTAAGCAAATTGACCCATCGTGGTGATTACCCTTTCCTAAGATAAGACTATCGTTATGGGTGAGATAACCAGAGGAATAGTTATTCTCTAATTCCAGTGGTTCACAAACCATAGGTGGGAGATAAGCCGTATTAGCAATAAACTGTTTAATCTCATCACTTAATGGAATACGGGAGATAACAGTAAGGCTTGCTCCTTTACTGGGTTTACAGATATCAAAGGCATCTGTAAGACACAAAACCGCTGTAATTTCCGCAATGGTTTTAATTGCGTCACCTTTATCACTGAATTTTAATCGTGATGCTAATTGTGCAGTGATAGAAGTAAACAACTCTTCTTTCTGACAGTAAGCAATACCTGTGAATATATCCATAACTAGCTTATTAACATCTAAGCCAGCTAATTGAGATACACGCTTATTCTTACTCTCATAAGAGTAAGTCTTATTCATGTATTCATTAACAAGGATTACACCTTGGTTTATTTTCTCCTGTACTTCTGGATTAGCTTTAATAGCATCACGAATATAACCGTCTATGAACGTCTTGCTATATTGTTTTTCAATACATTCCTGCATGTCTATCTTGGACATAGTTTATTTTCCTGAATTGAAATAGCTTGGGTTATCAAGTATCTGCTTGGCTAATTTAAGGCAATCAGTCCAAGAGATAGTTGGATACCGTTTCTGAACATTTTTGGCTTCTAGTATTTCTGCTTGGAGTCGAGCATTGTCTGCTTGATCAAGCATATTCTTACGAACATCCATTTTGATTCTCCAAACGAAAAGAGCCTTATTTCTAAGGCCCTTTAGTAATTAACTATATGAACTTGCTTATTGATTGATCTCATGTAATCAATCATGTGCTTTGTTCCTCTACTGGTTCCATCATGGAATGCCAATAGACCATCACTAAAATCACCCATTTGTTTGTTACGAATGAAGCCTGCGGATTTACCTAATGACCAGTCAGCAGGGAACATATAACGCTTTACGTTATGACTCACAGCAAATGAATATCCAAGGTTATCTGCACCATTAGCCATACCACTGACAATAGATACTTCTTTATCAGCATAGATATTATGTGCAAGATAGAATATTGAATCAGAGAGTAGGGTGTAATCATTGAAATCCCTACCACCAGCTACTATTAGTTTGAATTCACTCATAGCACTAATCCTTCCGTGCTATTCACAATATCAAACGCCCAATTACTAGCTTTAACCAGTACGTCACCGTGACATGCTTTAGGTGCACAGAAACATACTAGATCCTTATTATGTAATGCCATTAACTCGGTGAGAGTTACAGAACCATTCTCAATACCAGCCCATAACAATGAGCGATATTGTTGTATTACCTCTTCTCTGGTTCCATCCTTTCCAATTACGAAAGGATTCCCCCATTTACTACCCCTACCAATATAGATTGCATCAGCAGGTATATTGCCGTGATGTTTATTCAGTACCATAATTTTCTCCTATCAAGGGTTTGACCGTGCATACGCCGAAGGCGTGTATTTACGGGATATAACCGCGAGGAGAAGACAAGGAAAGAAGCAATCTGTCTTAAGCTGAGATCTGCTCAATCAGCTAAGAAAAAAACTACCAACTACCCTTGTGAGGTAGTTGGTATGGGTTATCAGAACCCCACAGCAGATGCAGCAACAGGTTCAGTCGAAGCCATCTTGAAGTCAATCTCCAAGACGCCCATAAGTGCTGCAATGGCTTCATCGCCACCAGTTTTCAAACGATCAATAACACCTGCTTGATAAGCAGTAGAACTCTTGAGTGCGAGTGCACCCAATTTAGCGCGAGTACCATCAGGACGTTTAACCCAGATGTTGATGAATGCATCAGCTTTGTTTGCAGAAGGAATGGTGACAACGGTGTTTTGTGCGAAGGCCATGATAAATCTCCAGAATAAGGATAGAGGCAGGATTTGCCGCTAATACGTCGAAGACGCGCCTTTAAACCAAGACAAGGAAGAAATACGTAGAGGCAGAACCAAAGGTAACTACCTGTGTGTAAAAGAAAATAAGCCATACCCCAATTAAGGAATATGGCTTAAGGGCTATTCAAATGCACAACCATCAAACATATTCATAAAGTCTTTATCAGACTCACAATCAGTAACAGATACGTGATACCAGTACAGATCGTAGTACTGGTCAGATAGCTGACTGTGCTTGATATACAGAGACATGCTGTACTCCTTAAACAAAGGTTAGATCAACAGGTTTACACCAGCGATCACCATCATCGAATGTGACCAACAACATTCCATGATCGTATTGACGAACAAGACCGAATTGACCAGTCTTGTCCTTACAGAATGCAAATGAGAGTTGAGACATTACCAACCTCTTGGTTTGTAAATACTGTAATCGGTGCGATTACTCGCACCACCAAAGAAACAGAAATGCACCATCAACGGATCATCAAAATCCGTCATGGCTTCCATGAATGCAGGGTTAAACACTTTCATTCTCCCAATCAAGGTGACTACTAACCCACTCTTCCAAGTCAAAGAAAGAGTCCAAACAATCTTCTGAATAGAATGATTCAAGTGCCACGATACTTCTCCTTAGAACAGGAGAACTACTACAACAGTAGTTCTTTCATTCATACACCGAAGGTGTGCATTGATAGTTAACAAAGGAAGAAGAAAGGGAGAGAGTAACAACACAACCTATCGGGAAGGTATCGGTAATAAGGAGAGAGAGGATAGATGTATGGAAACTATTGAGGAATACTATTCTGATAGTTAATCACTATCACTCCAATCATATAGAGCATAGGCAATAGCTATTACCTATTGATACTCTCTTAGTTAATAACAATAGATATCCAGTTGATTATTAATACCTTTCTATTTAATGGACTATCTAAGCTCTGGTGTGTAAGTGTGTAAGCCTTTGACTTGGTAGTTGTTATTGTGTGTAAAAGGTTTTGATCTACTCCCGAAGGAGTAGACCATTTATTCAGAAGGGGATGGTTTCCTCTGAATAGCACCACAACCAATCATCATTCAGATTGGCTCCGGCTACACCAATACACAGAAACTCTGTACTAGCAGTTGCCGTGATCGTTCTGTACTCGCCAGTAGGCATATGTACAAAGGTGACGTCAAGGGTGCACATGGCAACCTCCATAAAGCTGGTACATGGGAATCCATGTACATCCACTGATACACCGTAGGTGTGCAGTAAAAGAAAAAGATAAACCATCACCCAATTAAGAGTGATGGTTTGGTTGTTACTTAGCAGCCTTGAGCTTAGGTTGCTCGATAGGATCAGCTTCTGCTAGTGCGATGCTTCGCTCTAGTTCACGGATCTTGGCTTGCAGCTTGAGGCCATTACTACGACGCTCATACTCCTGTTCTGCTTTATACCCTTCAGCCATAGCTAGGGTAGATTCAGATACCACTACCAATCCTTTAGCTAGCGTATCGCCTGCAAGGAAGAGTGAACCGAACATAGAGAAGAATTGTTTGAACATGGACAACATGGTGATACTCCTTTAAAGGTTAATGAAGGACATGCACGTTACACATCCACCCATACGCCGTAGGCGTGCTGTATGCCTTGCGTAGTGGACCCACAGTGAGCTAACACAGCGTGAGTGATAGGTGCATGAGCAAGGGTGGTGGGTAGTGCAGTATGGGGCGATTATGAAGGTATGGGGGGGGGGTGTTTTGATTTTGGATGAGAGACAGGTAAGTACTACTACCGTACCCAGATTACAAAATTTCCCAAAATGCGAATCACATTTCTGTTGCCTAAATAATAGGCAACTGCTTTATTGTTTTTATTCTGCACTGTCTACTGCAAACCAGACTTATAAAAATAAAAATAACCCTACATAACTGGTTTCCAAAATATTATTTTTATAATTTATAGGAACCCTCTACTATATGAACCCTATAACCTAAGTGTAGGAGTTTGTATGTCCGTGCTGACTGAAGAACAGTTCAAAGCTGCTTTACCGGATAAGGTGAAGAAATCTGTAAACCAAGAGTTAATGGATCAGATTAATAACACACTGGCCGATCCTGAATTATATGAGAGTTACAGGAATAATCTGGTTAGTTACACCAGTGTTATGGCCGATGGTAAGTTCAAGATCAGTAATTATATTGATGCGGTTAAGTATGTCAGCCATAAGCTGATGGGGTGTACAAATATTGATGCGTACACTAAGACGTTCCCTGATAAATATGCGAGATTCTTGGCTCAAGGGGTGCTGGCTAAAGATATTGCCAGTTATGTGACGGCTTACAATAAGAGTAAACTTGTTAATCTGATATTTGAGCAGACGATGATTCCACATTATGTGTTGAATCAGGATCTGTATCAGAAGGCATTGAATGTTCAGGCTGAGTTAATGACTACTGCTAATAGCGAGAAGGTAAGATGTGATGCTGCTAATAGTTTGTTGACTCACTTGAAGATGCCTGAGACTCAGAAGGTTGAGTTGGATTTGAAGATTAAAGAAGATGGCAGTATTGCCGCATTGAGGGCTACTACTTTGGAGTTGGCTAAGATGCAGAGGTTGATGGTTGAGAGTGGTGCGATGAATGCTCAAGAGATTGCACATGGTAAGTTGGTTATTGATGCTGATTTTGTGGAGGTGGTTTAAATGAAACTGGATACTGTGTTGGATGTGAAAATTGGTCCGGGGCGTATTGAGGATTTACATCCTAAGTCATTTAGACTGGCTCAATATCCTAGTGGTGAAAAGAGATTGCAGGGTAGTTACCAATGGAGTTGTGGCCCTCAATGGGGTATAGAGTGGAAAGATATACCTCTGGTTTATGTGGGTAATGATGGGGTTGAGATTAAGTACGCTAGTGGGATGGTGAAATAATATGGCTAAACCAGATTACTCAAAGTTGTTTGCGGATACCGATAAGAAGTATGGTTTTCCTGTTGGTACTATGGCTTCATTGAAGATGCAGGAATCTGGTAATGATGGGCGCTTTGATATAGATCCTGCTGCTTATCACTATGCTACTGATGCCAAGGGTAAAAGGAAGAGTAGTGCCTTTGGTTTGTATGGGATTCTAGACTCTACTGCTGCTGATCCTGGTTATGGGGTGGCTCCACTTAAGGATAGGTCTGTTGAAGAGCAAACTCGATTTGCTGCTGAGTATCTACAAGCTAGGGGTAAGCAGGCTGGTAGTTTTGAGGCTGGTTTAGCTGGTTATGGTGAGGGTACTAAGTACGCTCAACAAGTCATGTCTAGGATTGGTAAAGGTACTCCAGTTCAACTGGCTCAAGTTTCACAGAATGTACCGGAGGTACAGAATACAGTTCCAGCACAGTCAACTGCAGTTAACCCTATTGTTAACGCACCTAATATTGATTGGAATCAGTTACAGCAGGCTATGCCTGCGAAGCCAGTACAGGTAGCTGATCTGGAATATGGGGATCAGATGGCTATGGCTCAACCTCAGTTCAATATGCCTAGAGCAATGCCTGCTCAGGTAGTACAACCTGACTTCAATAGGTTCAAGGGTTGGATGGGTAAGGCTTAATGACTACTCCAATGAAGGTTGAGGAGTATCTGAATACAGTTAATTACACTGTAGATCCTGGGTATGTTCCTAGTGACTTTGCACTGGAGTTTGTGACCTTTATTAAATTGGTAAATGGTCAGCAAGGGGAAGAGCATAAGACCCCCTTGGTTCATTATTTCATGCTGGATACGCTAACTAATAATGGGAAGCGGGTTATTAATCTGTGTCATCGTGGTATTGCCAAGACTACGTTGATGGGTGAGTACTTGTTTCTATACATTGCTACCTATGGAGAGATTCCCGGTTTCGGTAGGATTGATCTGGCTTTGTATGTGTCTGACTCTATTGAGAACGGCATTAAAAATATGAGAAAGAACTTAGAGTTTAGATGGGAAAACTCTGACTTCTTAAAGCAATACATACCCAATGTTCGCTTCACTGATATTCGGTGGGAGTTTATAAACGCTGATGGCAAGGTGTTCGTGGTTAAAGGGTATGGTGCTAAAACAGGTGTTCGTGGTGCTAAAGAGATGGGTAAGCGACCCCAGTTAGCTGTGTTGGATGACTTGATTAGCGATGAAGATGCACGCTCAGTTACTGTTATTAGTGCTGTAGAGGATACGGTTTATAAGGCAGTTAACTACGCACTACATCCAAGTAAGAACATGATTATTTGGAGTGGTACTCCCTTTAATGCAAAAGATCCTTTGTATAAGGCAGTGGAGTCTGGTGCATGGGAGGTAAATGTATTCCCTGTTTGTGAGCAGTTTCCTTGTAGTAAGGAAGAGTTTAAGGGTAGTTGGCCTGATCGTTTTACCTATGAGTATGTAAAGGAACAGTACGATAGTGCTATGAAGCTAGGGAAAATAGAGACATTCAATCAAGAATTGGGATTGAGGATCATGTCAGACGAAGATAGGATGATTCAGGATAGTGATATTGGTTGGTATAAGCTGGATTCAGTAGTGAAAAACAAGAATCGGTTTAACTTCTATATCACTACTGACTTTGCCACAAGCGAGAAGCAGAAATCTGACTTCTCAGTGATCAGTGTCTGGGCTTATAACAATGCTGGTGACTGGTTATGGGTGGATGGTATTTGTAAAAGACAGTTAATGGACAAAAATATTGATGATCTTTTCCGTTTGGCTCAGATTTATAAGCCCCAGTCGGTAGGTATTGAGGTAACTGGTCAACAGGGCGGTTTTATTCAGTGGATTCAGGGGCAAATGTTGGAGAGGAATATCTATTTCCCTTTGGCTTCTGAAGGGAATGACATGAAACCAGGGATTAGACCTAATACTAATAAGCTGGTTCGGTTTAATACGGTGGTTCCTTGGTTTAAGGCACGGAAAATGTACTTTCCTACTGAAAAAAAGATGGAAGCACCTATGCAGGAGTGTATTAATGAATTAAGTTTGGCTTCTGTATCTGGTTTTCGTAGTAAACATGACGACTTCTGCGATACTATTTCGATGTTATCTTCGTTAATGCCTTGGAAGCCCTCAGAAGAGGCACCAATGAAAGAAGATTCAAGTGGGAATGGTATGTGGGATATTGATATCACCCCAGAAGCAGCAGATCGTATGGCATCGTATATTGTTTAAGGGGTAGACATGAAATTATCAGAGATATTTGAGCAATTAACTTATGGTGAGCTATCTCAACTAGATATTGGTGGTGCAGATCAAGGTGAAATTGCAGAAGAAAATTATAAAAGTGTAGTTGCTCACATTAATCTAGGGCTTACTTCGCTATTTAAGCGATTTTCTCTTAAACAAGTTACGTTACCTATTGCACTGGTACAGGCTCAGTACTCTTATCCAATTACTGCAACCAATCTCTTTAAGATTGAGTCAGTAACCACTGATGCTGGCTTTGAATTGAGTCTTAATAACGCAGACGATAAGTATTCTGTGTTTACTCCAATGACTACAGTGCTTAATGTGCATCCAGATATTGTGGATGGTTCATTGGAATTACCTGATGATCTGAAGACTGCTGGATTGTCTGTGATGTACCGTGCAAACCATGATCAGATTGTGGTTAACAGTACATTTGATCCATACACGCAAGAGATTGCACTACCATATAGTCATCTAGAGGCGTTGCTCTATTACGTGGCAAGTCGCGTTAATAACCCTATTGGTATGGTTAATGAGTTTCATGCTGGTAGTAGCTATGCTGCTAAGTATGAGCAAGCATGTCAGCAATTAGAACAGCAGAACATTCAAGTCGATCAGTTCAGTCAGCCTGATCGCATTAGTCGTGGTGGTTGGGTTTAAACTATTTGTTTTATAGGATTAAAGAATAATGTCTAAAGCTATGCGTATTTGCCTACAAGAATATTTAAACCCTACTACTGGTAGCTCCTTTGAGATTTGGCAAGAGGCTGATGGTAGTGTTATTCCTTATTTGGATAATGTTCCCTTGTTAGATAGGACAACACCACTGTCTAATCTTCAGAGTACTCCTGCTGGTTTGTCTCCGGTAGAGCAAGGTGCATTTGAATTGATTGGTAATAGCCTGCAATTCACTAATCTGGCTAAACGTCGTTCAGTAGTACAGGCGCAATCAGTCATAGTATCTAGTATTGTTGTAGCTAATACGCTTACTGAGACTAGCTTGATTGGCTCGCATTATGGTGCCAACTACCTTGAGGTAGGTAAGAGCGAAGAGACGGTGTTACGTGGGGTTATTGGTAAAGCTAATAATAACGTGTTGAATCTCTACCTCAAGTATGCTGGAGTCACTGTTATTACCCTTCCAATTAGCGGAGCAGCTATTGCTGCTGGAACTGCATTTGAAATCTGTGTCACCAATACTTGCCGCTCAATAGGTGCAGCAGGAACTATGCAGATTAACGTAGTGGCTAAAATTGATGGGGTTGCTAATCCACCTGATACCCGTGCACTGGTTACCATCGACACAACTACAGCGCAGTCCCTTGAATTGACTTCTCAATGGGTTACTGCCAGTGCAACCAATACGCTGACTGTGGATCATGGACGTGTGTTGTGTATTGACGGAGCCAAGTAATGGAATCCAATATTGAAGTATCCGATCTCGGTGCACAGGCACTGACTAAGTGGAAGAATCCTCCTACACTTGAGAATCTAAAGGCGGATTTGCTGGAATCACGATCAATCCACGATGCACAAGTCAGTACGATTGATGGTTGGCTTGATAATCTTCATGTCACCAATAAGGCTAAGGTCGTTGCTCCTAAAGGTAACTCCAGCATTGTTCCTAAGCTGATTAGGAAACAAGCTGAATGGCGATACCCTGCATTGAGTGACCCTTTCTTAAGTACAGATGATGTGTTCAATGTCCGTCCTGTGACTTGGGAAGACCGTAATGCAGCTAAACAGAATGAGTTGATGCTGAACTATCAGTTCAACTGCAAGATTGATAAGGTGGCCTTCATTGATGAATATGTCCGTACTGCGGTAGAAGAGGGTACGGCAATTATTCGTGTGGGTTGGGAGTTTGAAGAGGAAGAGTACGAGGATGAAGTTCCTCAAGTACAGTTCCAAGTAAATCCAGAACTAGCACCTATGCACGAACAGCTTGAGCAGATGCGTGCAGAATCTCCAAGCCAGTACGATACAGATGTGCCTGATGAATTGAAGCAGGCTCACGATATGAGCCTAGAGAACGGTGTCCCTATTGAGGCTGTGATTACAGGCCAGCATAAGGAAACCAAGATCAGGACAGTACGTAATCACCTACAGTGGATGTTTGTGATTACAACAACGTGATTATTGATCCGTCTTGTTTGGGTAATCTCAAGAAGGCTAAATTCGTTATTTACAGTTTTGATTCCTCCTTATCTCAGTTGAAAAAAGATGGTAAATATAAGAATCTTGACAAGATTAATGTGGAAGATAATTCGATTCTTGGCACTCCAGATCACTCTTCTGATGGCACGCAAAACTTTAACTTTAATGACAAGCCTCGTAAGAAGTTTGTAGTTTATGAGTACCACGGCTACTGGGATATTGATGGTACTGGTTTGGTTAAGCCATTCATTGCTGCATGGGTAGGCAATACGTTGATCCGCATGGAAGAGAGTCCCTTCCCGGATAAAGAATTACCCTTTGTCGTGGTTCCCTATCTGCCAGTACGCAGAAGCTCATACGGTGAGCCTGATGGTGCCTTGCTTGAGGATAATCAGAAGATCATTGGTGCTGTTACCCGAGGCATGATCGACATCATGGGTAAGTCTGCTAATGGTCAAACAGGTGTCCGTAAGGATGCTCTGGATATCACAAATCGCAGGAAGTTTGATAAGGGTCAGGACTACGAATTTAATGCTAACGTAGATCCACGACAGGGTATCTTCATGCATACCTTCCCAGAGATCCCACAGTCTGCTCAATTTATGCTGTTGCAGCAGAATCAAGAGGCAGAGTCACTGACTGGGGTTAGATCCTTTAGCCAAGGGGTATCAGGTCAATCCTTGGGTGATGTTGCTGCTGGTGTTAGAGGAGCACTGGATGCTGCTTCTAAACGTGAGCTAGGTATTCTTCGTCGTTTGAGTAATGGCATTATCCAAATTGGGCGCAAGATTATCAGTATGAATGCAGAGTTCCTTTCTGAAGAGGAAGTGGTTCGCGTTACTAATGATAAGTTTGTGACGGTACGGAGAGATGATCTAGCAGGCAGTTTTGATTTGAAGTTATCTATCTCTACGGCAGAGGAAGATAACAACAAAGCACAAGAGCTAGCTTTCATGTTGCAAACAATGGGTAATAACATGGACCCAGAGTTATCAAAGATGATTCTCTCTGATATTGCACGCCTACGTAAGATGCCTGATCTGGCTCATAAGATTGAGACTTATCAACCACAGCCAGATCCTATTCAACAACAGATGCAGCAGTTACAACTAGAGTTGTTACAGGCTCAAGTAGCTAATGAACAAGCCAAGGCTATGCAAGGTAACTCCACCGCTGAATTGAATATGGCGAAGGTAGGTACTGAGCAGGTTAAACAGGGTGATATTAAGTCAGCTACTGATCTTAAGAATCTTAACTTTGTAGAACAAGAGTCAGGCGTTACTCAAGAGCGCAACCTACAGAGTATTGGCGAGCAAGCTCGAAGCCAAGGACAGTTAAAGGTATTGGATCACGGTATGGAACGTGAAAAGATGAAACATGATCTATTAAAAGAATATATCCGTGCAAAAAAGAAATAATATGTTTATAGTACTGGCTAATTAACTTTCTATTAACTTTTGAGCACTGGTAGATAACATGACTGAACTACAGCAACTGGAGCAGAGTATTCAACAATCACAGAAGATTGTTGATGCTGGTATTTGTTTGGAACGATTGATGAATAACCGTGATTTCAAGAAAGTATTTCTTGAAGGTTATTTTGAACAAGAAGCAGTACGTTTGGTACATTTGAAAGCTGACGATAATATGCAATCAGAAGCTAGCCAGAACTCTATTGATAAACAGATGTTGGCAATTGGTTTGGTTGGTGGTTATCTGCGTACTTTGCGTCATCGTGCAAACATGGCAGCAAGTGCTCTGGCATTTGATGAACAGACCCGTAATGAGTTGCTGGAAGAGGGTAATTGATCATGGCTGATTACCTTGAGATGTCTGATGAAGAACTGCTAGCTACTGGTGTTCCTGACGAGGAAGCAGCTACACAAGAAGTTAATGATGAGGCTGTTGCTGAGAATAACGCTGAAGAGGGATCTACTGAAGAAACCAGTAATACCGATGAAGCAACCGATGACCCGGATGAATCTGAGGATAAAGGTGAGGGTAGTGAAGAAAGTAACCCAGACCCTAAGCCAGATGAATCCGAGTCAACCAAAGCTGAAGAAGCACAAGCTGAGGTTGATTACAAAGCTGAAATGGCTCGACTTCTCACACCATTTAAAGCAAATGGTAAAGAGATCGCAATTAAGAATGTAGACGATGCAATTACCCTGATGCAGATGGGTGCTAACTACACCCGCAAATTGCAGGAACTACAACCTCAACGTAAGTTGATGTTGATGCTGCAAAACAACGGCTTGTTAGATGAAGAAAAGCTTTCCTTCTTAATTGATTTGGATAAGCGTAATCCTGAAGCTATCAAGAAGTTGGTGAAAGAAGCTGGTATAGATCCTTTGGATATTGATACCAGCGTAGCTACGACTTACCAAACGGGCAATCACAAAGTCACTGATGCCGAGGCTAACTTCCGCACTGTACTCGACGAAATCGGGTCTACAACTGACGGTAAGGTTACCCTCCAAGCGATTAATGATGGGTGGGATCAAGCTAGTAAGGAAGTGCTGTGGAAGCAACCTGAGCTTATAACAACGATGCATAATCAACGAGAAGCTGGTGTGTACCAGATTGTCGTAGATGAAATTCATCGTCAAAGAACGCTCGGAACACTTCCGCCAAATGTTCCATTTATTGAAGCATATAGAGTTGTTGGTGATCGTCTACTTGAGACAGATGCGTTTGACCACTTACCTGCGATTAAGCAGTTAAAGCCACAAC
>ERZ1034365.861-NODE-861-length-16153-cov-4.356930_pt1 | contig 16153 bp, 13 predicted proteins | sample MGYA00520615_ERZ1034365 | MGnify/ENA primary metagenome ERZ1034365 (study PRJEB33736, sample SAMEA104284505) | Azolla filiculoides | biome: Urban; feature: Water surface; material: Ditch water | place: Netherlands | collected 2015-10-28 | depth 0-0.1 m ... | reverse complement strand
GCATCCCTACATCCCAAGTGACTTATCGACCTCACCCCCTCATAATCAAGGGATGGCACTAGCAAGCATTCTCTTGGTGGAAGACGATGTCTTTAGTCGCTCCGCTCTATCGGCAGCGCTCAAGGCAGCAAATCTTGAAGTTAAAGCCGAAGTTTCTACGGCTAAAGAATCTCTTGAAGCGGTGAAGCGATTTTCAATCGATATCGCGATTATCGATCTGGACCTAGGTCCAGGTGCGAACGGAATTGATATCGCATATGCATTGCGAGCACTAAATCCACTCATTGGAATAATTATTCTTACAAGTTATTCGGATCCAAGAGTTGCAAACCCTGATTCTCTACCTCTTCCAAAGAGTGCCAAATTTATAACTAAATCAAAACTAACTGACATTCGCCCTTTGATTAAGTCGATCATTGAGCTGAAACAAAATCCCACCGCCAAGAAGAGTTCAATAGAACAAGAGCGAGTTGACCTCACAGAAAATCAACTAGTGGTTTTACAACACGTTGCCGAGGGGTTGACCTCAAAGGAAATTGCCAAACGATTAGGTGTATCCGATAAAGCAATTGAAGGAACTATCTCAAGAATCTGTATGGTCCTTAAGCTACCTAAGAGCGAAACCATGAATCCAAGGGTTCAACTTGCTCGAGCATATTTTGAATTAGCAGGAAAAAAACCTCCAGGTGTATAGGACTTTTCTTCGTACTCATCTAAGGCTTTCCCTAACTTCGTTTTACCTATTTATTCCAATTTCTATTGCCGCTGTTCCTTTTGCTTTTTCTTTTCGTGAAAATACACCTTCAATTCTTCTGCTGTCGCTTTTCGGATGCCTAATTACGGCCGTAAGCGGAGTTTTATATTGGGCTCTGATTAATCTTGCTAACCGAAGAAATCTGAGTGCATCCCTTGTTGAAAATATTTCAATTCTCGCGATAGTTGGAATCGTGCGAGGATTGACATTCTTTTATTCCTTAGAGTTATTTGGGATCAACAATCCAGCTCCTCTGCTGGGTCGACTAATCAATTCGACGTACACGGTTGTCTTCTGGATGGGTCTTTCCTCATTGTTAATAGAAATGAATCTTCGCTTTAAGAGGAAGTACAGGGCACTGTTAGCTCAGATACTTGTTTTGAAGCTCAGGGATGGCGCAAGTCCAGATCCTGGATATGCGCATCTCGCTCTCGATATCGCTCGTATGCAATTGAATATCAAGGCAACGATTCAAGATAGAAAGCCGGATGTCTTAGATTCCAAGCATGCGGAAGACTTAGCGCAGGCGCTACGAGAAGAGATTGATCAGAGCCTGAGGCCATTAAGCCAGCGCCTTTGGGTAAAGAGCCTTTACACGCCCCCAGTCGCACGGATTGGCTCTGTTATTGCAACTGCAATAACCGGACTGAACTATCCATTCTTCCTCTCAGCTGGTCTATATGCATTCGCAAATATCGTGAATACAACCCAAAGTCTTGGATTAAAAGCAGGTGGATTATTTGCTTTCTCTACATTCGTAGTTTTTTCATTATTTGAATTACTTCGACGGTATCTTGTTGCAAGATTCCAAACGCAAAAGGCGAAAATAAATATTGGATTTACCGGGCTAATCGGACTTCTAGTCGGTGGTTTAGTAAACCTTTGCTTTAGTTTCTTGAATCTTCATTACTCTTTTGCAGTTGCAGTATTTACATCGCCCTCGCTGCCAGCGCTATTAATTGCAGTCTCCAGTATTAAGTTGACTTTGCAAGACCGTGAAACGATGATGCACTCGCTTACCGAAAAAGTATCTAGTCACAAAGATATTGAATATGATCAAATTTCTCATGGAAATGCTGCTTCATATCTCCATAACTCTCTACAGTCAGAGCTAACAGCTTTAGCCTTGCAATTAGATTCTTTGGCACAAAACCCGGATCCAGAAAGAAACAAAGCTGTGATGGAGAAGCTTGACGCCTTGGTTTCACAATCTAAAAGCGAGGATTTTAGAAATTTTCTTGAAACACCCCAGATTCGTTTGAATCGAATTGTTAATTCTTGGGATGGAATCGCAGATGTGAAATTAGATCTGGATTTTGCTATCTGGAGCGACTCCATGAGAAGTTCTTTGGTGGTATCGCTCCTTCAGGAAGCAATTGCAAACTCAGTAAGAAGTGGTCGAGCAAACCATGTTGAAGTCCGCGGGGAGCTAAATGGCGATTCAATAGTTGTCACCGTTGCGGATAATGGTGCGGCAACTTTGTTATCTGAACGGCGCGGTATCGGATCGCAATGGATTGATCGCATCGCAATTTCAGATTGGAAATTAGAGCAGACTGATTCTGGTCGCGTGCTTCGCGTCGAGATATAAAAAACGCCCCTCGTAATGAAGGGCGTTAGTGGTGGCGGGTGAAGGATTTGAACCTTCGAAGGCAGAGCCGGGGGATTTACAGTCCCCTCCCATTGGCCGCTCGGGCAACCCGCCAAGGTCGAACAAGTACTGCGGCAATTTAGGATTGTGCGAAGGGAAAGGATACCTTAGGCACGTAGGCGCACAAACCGCGCTTTTTCGAGTGAAGGAGCCCTCAGATGGCAGCAGATAGCAGTTTCGACGTTACCTCCAAGATCGACCGCATGGAGCTAGATAACGCCATTAATCAGGCTGTTCGTGAGATCGAGACCCGCTTTGATTTCAAAAACACAGGTTCAAAGATTGAACTTGAAGGCGACAAGGTTTTGATCGAAGCAGATACCGAAGAGCGCGCAAAGGCGGCTTTGGATGTTGTGAAGGACAAGATGATCAAGCGCGGTGTTTCACTGAAGCACCTTGATGCTGGAGATCCACAACTGTCAGGAAAGATTTACAAGATTGCTGCTCCGTTGAAGGAAGGTATTTCAACAGAGAACGCAAAGAAGATTGCAAAGAAGATTCGTGATGAGGGTCCAAAATCTGTAAAGACTCAGATCCAAGGTGATGAGCTTCGCGTGACTTCAAAGAGTCGCGATGATCTTCAGGACACAATGGCCATGATCAAAGATGGTGGCTGGGACTTCGCAGTTCAATTTACGAACTTTAGATAATTGAGTAAGAACAAGCTCGGCCTTTTATTTGGAATCAGTGCATACTCTTTATGGGGTGCATTTCCTTTGTACTGGCCGCTGCTTGAGCCAGCCAATCCTCTAGAGATTGTTTCGCACCGCGCTGTATGGACTTTGGTTTTTTGCGTGATCGTCCTTGCTGCAACTAAGGCTTTAAAAGCAACCTTGGTAACTTTAAAAAGACCAATGGTTGCTGCGAAATTGTTCTTGACCTCTATTTTGATTTCAATTAACTGGCTTGTCTACATCTGGGCTACAAATAATGGCCATGTTGTTGAAGCATCTTTGGGTTATTACATCAATCCATTAATCATGATCGGCTTCGGTGTAATCCTTCTTAAAGAAAAGATGCGACCACTGCAATGGGCGGCGGTAACGATTGCGACGATCGGTGTTTTAGTTTTAACAATTGATTATGGACGTTTGCCGTGGATCGCTTTAGCTTTAGCGATTTCCTGGGGTAGCTACGGATTGATCAAGAAGCAGCTGGGACTTGGCGCACTTGAAGGCCTTGCAATCGAAACCTCAATTTCCGCCTTTTTCTACCTGGGATACCTGATTTATCTAGGAAATCAGGGCACTGGGCAGTTCGGTCAGCATTGGGGCTTAACCCTTTTGCTTATGAGCGCTGGCGCAATTACCGCAATCCCCTTGCTGTTATTCAACGGTTCAACAACCCGTTTACCTTTCACGACAATTGGTTTATTGCAGTACATAACTCCAACCTTGCAGTTTTCGGTGGGTGTCTGGATTCGACATGAAGATATGCCAACTGCACGTTGGATTGGTTTCTTGATTATTTGGGTTTCGCTTACAACCCTTGCAATTGATTTGGTGAGATCAGGCAGAACGGTCAATAACAGCATCGCATAGCGACATTAATGCGCCTGTTGCATCATTGACCGGAAGAGGACCAAGAGCCGCTCGCGCCTCTTTCGCAACCTGATGAAGCTGCTGACGTGATTCATCAAGTGCTTTGTGATTACGAAGTGCAACCAAAACCTGCTGAACAGTTGGTTCATCGGTAATGGGAGCAGAGAGCAAGCGCTTCAGATCCGCATCTTGAGAATCATTTGATTTCATGACATTTAATGTCACAAGAGTTGGAACACCTTCGCGCAGATCTGTTCCTGGAGTTTTTCCAGATTGATTTGATTCGCTTGCAATATCAATAACATCATCGGCTAATTGGAATGCAACACCAATTTTTTCACCAAAGACTGTAACAGTGTCGGTAATTTCGGCGGGTGCACCAGAAATCATCCCGCCGTAACGTGCAGATGCTGCAATCAATGAACCAGTCTTATCTGCAACAACCTTTAAGTAATGTTCTAGTGGATCTTGTCCTGGGTTTGGTCCTTGTGTTTCCATGATCTGACCGATAACAAGACGTTCAAATGTGCGAGCCTGAAGGCGAACAGCTTCAGGGCCAAGGTCTGCCAATAAATCTGAAGACTTCGCGAATAAGAAATCTCCGGTAAGAATTGCAATGGTGTTTCCCCATCGCATATTTGCGCTTTCGACACCGCGACGAAGTGGCGCTTCATCCATAACATCATCGTGATACAGAGTTGCCAGGTGAGTGATCTCGCAGGCGACAGCTGCGGCAATGACCCCTTGGCCTGCTGGATTGCCGTATTGAGCGGTTAAAAGGGTCAATAAGGGGCGTAAACGCTTGCCTCCGGCGGCTACAAGGTGATGTGCAGTCTCATCCACAAATGGATACTCGCTACGGGTGTGGCTCCGCAACAAGGATTCAACCTCAGCCATTTGGCCAATTAATTGCTCCTCTAATGCAGGGGCAACATTTGGAATGCCAAAAGTGGACATTAGCGAATGAATGTAGCGATATCGGTAATGAAGTTCAGCAACGGTGCTGGATAAATACCAAGGGCCAAAGTCACAACGCCAGCGATAACAATTGTTGAACGGGTCAGGATTGAAGGAATTTCAACACCTGTTCCATCTTCAGTCGCATCTGTGAAGAACATCAAGACGATTACGCGGATGTAGAAAAAGGCTGCGATCGCACTTGAAAGTACACCGGCGATAACAACGCCCTTCGCTCCGCTTTCATAAGCTGCAGAGAAGATTGAGAACTTTCCGATGAATCCGCTTGTAAGTGGAATTCCCGCAAAGGCAAGTAGGAAAAGTGCAAATGCAGATGCTGCAAATGGTGAACGCTTTCCAAGGCCCTTCCAGCGGTTGAGATCTGTAACTTCACCTGATGAATCTCGAACCAAGGTCACAACCGCAAATCCACCAACAGTGGCTACGCCATATGCAAAGAGGTAGAAGATCGTTGCATCAAGACCTGCCTTGTTAAGTGCGATAACACCTGAAAGCAAGAAACCTGCGTGAGCGATTGATGAGTACGCCAACATGCGCTTTACATCGCGCTGTGCGATTGCAACTAAAGAACCGAGCAGCATTGTCACGATTGCAATTGCGGACAACATTGGGGTCCAGGACCACTGTGCATTTGCAAAAGATGTGTAGTAAATGCGAAGCATTGCTCCAAATGCAGCAACCTTTGTCGCAGCTGCCATAAATGCAGTTACTGGGGTTGGGGCACCTTGATACACATCAGGTGACCAAGCATGGAATGGAACTGCGCCAACCTTGAATAGCAAACCAATTGAAAGGAATGCGATACCGATAAGAAGCAGAACATCGTTTCCGCTGCCACCGACTACTGATTCGCGGATTCCAGCAAAGGTGATTGAGCCTGAGAATCCATACAAATAAGCAGCGCCAAATAAGAAGAATGCTGATGAAAATGCTCCAAGTAGGAAGTACTTAAGAGCAGATTCCTGTGATGCAAGACGACGGCGGCGTGAAAGCCCTGCCATTAAGTACAGTGGCAATGACAACATTTCAAGTGCCACAAACAAGGTGATCAAATCACTTGCTACTGGGAATAAGAGCATTCCTGAAACTGCAAACAAAGTAAGTGGGTAAACCTCAGTTACCTGGTTACCTGATTTAAGAGCTTCGCGCTCTTCATCAGATCCTGGCAATGCAGCAGCAAGTGCTGTGAAGTTTTCTGTATCTGCAATTAAGAAAACCGAGATAATCGAAATAATCAAAATCGATGCCTGAAGCAATACTGCAGGTCCATCAATTGTTACAGATCCCATTGCAGCTGTTAGTGATTGCTGCCCGCGGATGCGCCACACCTGCATAAGTGCAAGTAGCAGCGAACCAAGTGTCAGTGTTAATTGAACCGCTGGGCGAAGTGCCTTTGAAACAAATGCTTCAACTAATACACCGATGAGTGCTCCACCAAGCAGAATCAACATTGGTGAAAGAAGTGTGTACGAAAGTACTGGCGCTGTAAATGTCATTACTTGTCCCCATTAGTTGGTGCTGGATCAGTGAATCCCATTTGTGAAATCACATGTGATGCCGCTGGGTTGATTACCTTCAGCAATGGTGATGGGTAGAAGCCCAACACCACGATGATTGCAATTACTGGTGCGATTGCAATTTTCTCGCGAAGATTGAGATCGCTCAAAGCCTCATTGCCTGGAGTAGTTGGACCATGCAGAGCCTTTTGAACCGGAATCAAAATGTAAAGTGCTGCAAGAACGATTCCGAATGTTGCGATAATCGCATGCACCGGATAGCGAGTGAATGTTCCAATGAGAACCAGGAATTCGCTGACGAAACTTGAAAGACCTGGCAGTGCAAGTGAGGACATTCCCGCCAAGAAGAATGTCCAAGCCATAACCGGAGTCACCCGTTGCAGCCCGCCGAAGTCAGCGATTGTTGAAGAACCGCGGCGTGAAATCATCCAGCCAGCCACTAGGAATAGAGCTGCTGTAGAGAAACCATGGTTAAACATGTACAAAGTTGCACCGCTGTGGCCCTGGCTTGTCATGGCAAAGATTCCCATTGTGATGAAACCAAAGTGAGAGATCGATGTGTAAGCGATGAGACGCTTAATGTCCTTCGCACCGATTGCTAGGAATGCTCCGTAAATAATTGAAATAACAGCTAGAACCATAATCACTGGTGTGAATGTCTTGCTCGCTTCAGGGAACAAAGTGAGGCAGTAACGGATCATTCCGAAGGTACCGACCTTGTCCAGCACGCCAAGAAGTAGAACCGAGGTTCCTGGTGTTGCTGATTGAGCAGCATCTGGCAACCAGGTGTGGAATGGCCAAACCGGAGCCTTGATTGCAAATGCAATGAAGAATCCTAAGAACAATAGGTTCTGCGTTGTTGATGACATCTCAAGCTTTGAAAGCTCATTGATATCAAATGTGTGTCCGCCCTGCGCACCTGACATCACATAAAGCGCGATGATCGATGCAAGCATCAGCAATCCACCCACAAGGCTGTAGATCAAGAACTTAACTGCCGCAGCTGCGCGTTCTCCGGTTCCGTAACCACCAATAAGGAAGTACACGGGAACCAACATCGCTTCGAAGATTACATAGAACAAGAAAACATCTGTTGCGGCGAAGACGCCGATCATCATGGTTTCAAGTACAAGAATTAATACGTAGAAAGTCTTAACACTCCAACGTCCGCCATGAGCCTCATTCCAGCCAGCCAGCACAACAATTGGCGCAAGAATCGTTGACATCAAGATCAACACAAGAGCAATAGCATCTACGCCAAGTGCGTAATTAATTCCAAAGCTAGGAATCCATGAGTACTTCTCGACGAACTGAAGATTGACGTTATCGCGTTCAAATCCAACCGCCATTGCAATAGTTGCCGCAGTTACAGCAAGAGTTGTAACAAGAGCTGCTTGCTTTGCCGCCTTTTCATTGGCCTTTGGTAGCGCTGCAATGATCGCCGCTCCCGCAAGAGGCAGAAGCATTAATAGTGTTAACCACTTCATTACAGAACCACCACCCAAATCGCTGCAATTAGTGCGATTGCACCAATCAAGATCAACGCCGCATAGCTGCGAACAAAGCCGTTTTGAAGGCCTCGCAGCGCTGAACCTGAGCTCAGCGCAGTCTTTCCAATTCCTCTAACCGTTCCATCGACAACCGCTTCATCAGCGGCAACAAGGGTTGCAGTTAGTGCCTGACCTGGACGCATAAATACCGCTTCATTGAAGCGATCCTGCATCAGATCCTGACGAGCAATCTTTGTAAATACCGAAACATCTTCAGGAGCAACAGCTGCAACCTCTTGACGTGAGTACTTCATAAATGCAATCGCAACTCCAATTGCAACCATTGTTAATGCAAGTCCAGAAACAACGATTGGCTCAAGCAAGTGACCTTCATGTTCTGCATGGTGATCAAATAATGGATGCAACCAATTTTCTAGCGCATCTCCACGTGAAAGCAAGAAGCCTGATGTAACAGAACCAATTGCAAGAATCGCCATAGGAAGCCACATCAACCATGGGGATTCATGAGGATGTGCATCCTCATCCCAACGCTTAGTACCGGTAAAGGTAAGAATCATGACGCGAGTCATGTAGAACGCGGTAATTGCTGCACCAATCAATGTAGTCACACCAAGAATAATTCCCTTAGCTCCACCTGCATTGAATGCGGTTTCAATAATCATGTCCTTTGAGTAGAAACCAGCAAATGGTGGAACACCAAGAATTGCTAGGTAACCAAGTCCAAAGGTAATAAATGTGATTGGCATGAACTTACGAAGTGCGCCGTATTTGCGCATATTTACTTCATCATTCATTCCGTGCATAACTGATCCTGCACCAAGGAACATTCCAGCCTTGAAGAAACCGTGTGTTAGCAAGTGCATGATTGCAAATGCATATCCGACTGGGCCAAGGCCAGCAGCAAGAATCATGTAACCAATCTGAGACATTGTTGAAGCAGCAAGTGCCTTCTTAATGTCATCTTTGGCGGTACCGATTAATGCACCAAACATCAAAGTAATTGCGCCAACAATCACTACTAATAGCTGTGCTGTTGGAGCTGCATCAAAGACAAAGTTTGAACGAGTAATCAGGTACACGCCCGCAGTAACCATTGTTGCTGCGTGAATAAGCGCAGAAACAGGGGTTGGTCCCGCCATCGCATCGCCCAACCAAGCCTGCAATGGGAACTGAGCAGATTTACCTGCGGCCGCAACTAACAACATGATTCCCATGCCAGTTAGAGCAGCTTCAGATGTGTGATGCGCATGCTCTGCCACGCCCGCAAATGAAACGGTACCCATGGTTGCAAATGCGATCATGATCGCAAAGGACAATCCCATGTCACCAATACGGTTCATGACAAAAGCCTTCTTAGATGCTGTTGCATAAGCAGGCTTTTGATTCCAGAAACCAATAAGTAGGTAAGAAGCAAGACCAACGCCTTCCCAACCAACATAAAGGTTGAGGTAGCTATCGCCCAGAACCAACAGAAGCATTGCTGCGATAAAGAGGTTCAGGTAGGCAAAGAAGCGTCGACGATCATGATCGTGAGACATATATGAAATTGAATAGATGTGGATCAGAGTTCCGACACCTGTAATCAAAAGTACGAAACAGATTGAAAGCTGATCTAGTAATAGACCTGCATCAACATTGAAGTTTCCTACATTGATCCACTCAAATAGCTTTTGTGAGACTGGACGAGCCTCTGTTGATCGACCAAGCATTTGTGAAAGTTGGTAAAGCCCAACTCCGAATGATGAGGCAGAAAGTGCGGTAGCAAGTAGGTGTCCCCACTTATCGGTACGGCGTCCACCAAGAAGCAGAAACGCTGCACCTGCCAAAGGCAGAGCAATTAAATAAACAAGGCTGGTTGATGTAGTCATGATTATCGCTTCAACAAACTAGCATCATCAACAGATGCTGATCGGCGTGATCGATAAATCGTCACGATGATTGCTAGGCCAACTACAACTTCACAAGCAGCTACAACCATCGTAAAGAAGGCCATTACCTGTCCGTTGAGATCGCCATTGATACGTGAAAAAGTTACAAATGAGAGGTTTGCTGCGTTCAGCATCAATTCGATGCACATAAAGACCACAATCGCGTTACGGCGAACAACTACGCCAACCGCTCCGATTGTGAAGAGAAGTGCTGATACGTATAGATAATTTGCTGCGTTCATTACTTCTCCTCCTCCACCTTGGTGTTAATTTCGGCAAGATCAAACTTCTTGTAATCCAACATGTCACCACGTGCCTCAAGGCTTGCGTTAACTGATGTAGGAGCAGGAGTTCCATCTGGAAGAAGTGCAGGAACATCTACTGCGTTATGGCGTGCGTACACACCTGGGCCAGGCAGACCCGCTGCGCTACCAAGTGATTCGCCACGGAAACGATTGATTGAAAGTTGGCGCTGAGTTGGGCGTTGTTGAGTGTTGTGATGGTGAGCAAGAACCATCGCACCTAGTGCTGCGGTAATAAGTAGCGCTGATACAACTTCAAATGGCCAAACATAAGTACTGAACAACAACTGCGCTAACGCCTGAACATTTCCTTCGGCATTTGCTGCAGATAAACCAACTGCGTTACGACCAAGAGTTGCACGGCCAAGAAGTGAAACTAACAATCCACCGAAACCAATAGCTGCAGTAATTGCGATTGGTCGCAATCCGCGAATTGTTTCGGTTAATGAGTCAGATGAGTCGACGCCGACCAACATCAAAATGAAGAGGAAGAGCATCATGACAGCACCGGTATAAACCACAACCTGCACGATTCCTAAGAACAAGGCATCTTGAGCGATGTAGAAGATTGCCAAAACGATCATTACAAATGCCATCAAGATCGCTGAGTGAACAGCTTTCTTAACTAGCAACATTCCTAGCGCTGCAACAACAGCTAGAGGAGCAAGAATCCAAAACATCACAGCTTCTGGCTGAGCGGTCTGACCAACTTGAAGGGCTAGTTGCATGGTTACTTCACATCCTGAGATGGATGTGCCTCTTTGACATCACCGTTGTAATAGTTGGTGTCATTCATATCTGGATACATTGGGTGTGGAGGCATCAGCATTCCCTGACGTAATGGTGCTAATAAATCCTGCTTTTCAAAGATCAACTTCGCACGAGAATCATCTGCAAGCTCGTACTCATTTGTCATTGTTAACGCACGAGTTGGGCAAGCTTCAATACAAAGACCACAGAACACACAGCGCAAGTAATTGATCTGATAAACCTTGCCGTAACGCTCCCCTGGAGACATACGATTTTCTTCGGTGTTGTTTGCGCCCTCAACATAAATCGCATCTGCAGGACATGCCCACGCACATAGTTCGCAACCAATGCACTTTTCCAAACCATCTGGGTGGCGGTTGAGTTGGTGGCGTCCATGGAAACGTTCTTCTGTTGGTGCCTTAACTTCGGGATACTCAACAGTTAATGGCTTCTTAAACATTGTTGAGAAGGTAACCCAGAACCCCTTCATGTGGCCCAAGAAGCCAACAGATGGTGTTTGTTCTACTTCATAATATTCAACATCGTTAATGCCAAGATCCTTTGGCTTTAACGGTTCGAGGTTTTCAGCCACGGTCGCCCCCTACCTTCTGCGAAACATTGATAGTTGAAACTTCCATTGGTAAAGATGGAACAGCAAACTTTGGTTCAGCCTTATTGTCGCCATCGGCAACAGCTGCTGCCTTCTTTTTCTTTGCATTTTCAAAGCCAACATTCACCGCCATGATGATGAATACGATCGAGCTTGCAAAGGCGATGACAACTGCTTTTGGTGCATTCTGAAGAGAAAGCACGCGCAATGTTGCAACAACCAAGATCCACAAGATTGAAACAGGGATCAATACCTTCCAACCAAACTGCATGAACTGGTCGTAACGAAGACGTGGAAGCGTTCCGCGTAGCCAGACAAATACGAAGAAGAAGGTAATTACCTTGGCGAAGAACCAGACCGCAGTGAACCAGCCACCAAGCCATGATTCTGTGAAACCCAACCCTGGAGGCGCTTTATAGCCACCGAGGAACAAGGTTGTAGCCAAAGCTGAAACAGCAACAATATTTACATACTCAGCAAGGAAGAACAGTGCGAACTTCAAAGATGAGTATTCGGTGTGGAATCCACCAACAAGCTCACCTTCTGCTTCGGCAAGGTCAAATGGCGCACGGTTTGTTTCGCCAACCATTGAAATCGCATAGATCGCAAATGATGGGAACAAGACGATTGCGTACCACCATGAAGATTGAGCAGCAACGATGTCAGATGTAGACATTGAACCTGCATAAATAAAGACAGCAACAAGTGAAAGTCCCATTGCAATTTCATATGAAATTACTTGAGCACTTGAACGAAGTCCACCTAGTAGCGGATAAGTAGATCCTGAAGACCAACCCGCAAGAACAATTCCGTAAACACCAACTGAGGCGATAGCAAGAATGTACAAAACACCAACAGGAAGGTCGGTTAATTGCATCGCGGTCTTGTGACCAAACATCGTCACTTCGCCAGTAATTGGAATAACTGCGAAGGACATAAATGCTGTTGTTGCGCTAATGATTGGCGCAAGTACGAAAACTACTTTGTCAGCCGCTGTAGGAATGATGTCTTCCTTAAGAGCTAACTTAACTCCGTCTGCAAGAGACTGGATTAATCCAAATGGACCTACACGGTTTGGGCCAGGACGCTGCTGCATGCGACCCACGATGCGTCGTTCAGCCCATACAGACATCAAAGTCAGAAGCACGCAGATTGCAAAAACAACCAACGCTTTGACTGCAATGAGCCAACCTGGATCTGCGCCAATGAGTTGTGCAGTTGTCATGCCTTCACCACCGTAACTACTGCGCCATGTGCGACGCCTAGGTTTACCAAAAGTTGAGATCCGCGAGAATTACGTGGAGCCCAGACTGCGTCATCATGAATATTTTCAACTAGAGCAGAAAGTGTTACTGATCCCTGTGCTGTTGAAATCTTTAGCTGATCGCCATCGACAACACCTAGTGCTTGCGCACGTTTTGGTGAGATAACAGCAATTGTGCGGCGAGATGTTCCAGCAAGGTTTTCTTCACCTTGTTGCAAAGTTCCAAGATCTAGCAATCGGCGCCATGAGGTGATGATTGCCTGATCCGCGTTTAATGCAGGTTGCGCAGAAGCTGCAACCTTGTTCAAGGAAACTCGTGAACCGTCCCATGTACCAAGTGATGCAAGCTCTTTAATCGCAGCTGTGACAGTTCCCAAATTAATTGAGACTCCCATTTCTTCAGCGATCATTGAAAGGATACGAAGGTCGCTGCGATTTAATGAATCACTAACCGCTGCATCAAATGAACGTGCGCGGCCTTCCCAGTTAAGGAATGAACCAGACTTTTCAGTAACTGCAGCAACTGGAAGAACAACATTTGCGCGATCTGTAACCGCACTTGTAGCAATTTCAAGTGAGACAACAAAAGCCTTATCAAGTGCTGCAAGAGTTGCTTGGCTGTTGTCACTATCTAGTGGATCAACGCCTCCGACAACTAGTGCACCGATCTGTCCGGCGTTAATTGCTTCAATAATTTGTGAAGAGCTACGTCCGATTTCAGCTGGAAGTGAATCTGTATTCCACACTGCTGCAATATCTACACGTGCTGCAGCATCAGTGACTGGACGTCCGCCAGGCAAAAGATTTCCAATTGCACCTGCTTCAAGAGCACCGCGCTCACCTGCGCGACGAGGAATCCATGCAAGCTTTGCGCCAGTTGAATCTGCAAGGGCGGCAACCGCACTGAGCGATCCAGCGCTTTCAGCTGCACGCTCTCCAACAAGAATTACAGAGTTGCTTGTAAGTGATTGCGCTGCAATCGCTGCTGCTTCTTGTCCAGGAGCAACCTTCACAAACTCAGCCTTTAACTTGTCTACGCCAATTGATTCCTTTGAACCAATTGAAACAACCTTCAAAGCACGCTTGCGGAACTGCTTATATAGACGCAAGAAAACAATTGGTGATTCTTCTTCTGGTTCGAAACCAACGAGAAGAACTTGATCAGCCTTATCAATATCGCGATACGTTGTTGATGATCCGACAACTCGCGCTGCCAAGAACTCACGTTCTTCATCTGAAGCAACACGTGAACGGAAATCAATATCATTTGTTCCAAGTGCTACGCGAGCAAACTTGCTGTAACCGTATGCATCTTCATAAGTTGCACGACCACCAACAAGTACAGCTGACTTCGCTGCCTTTAGTCCGGCTGCTGCAACTGCAAGTGCCTCTGGCCATGATGCTTCTTCTAGAACACCAGCTGCGTTACGCACCAAAGGTGTCTTCAAGCGATCAACTGAGGTTACATACTTAAATGCCCAGCGACCCTTGTCGCAGTTCCATTCTTCATTTACTGAGGCATCATCACCAGCAAGACGACGTAATGTCTTTCCGCGACGAACATCGGTGCGCATATCGCAACCAGATGCACAGTGTTCACATGCAGATGGTGTTGACACTAAATCAAATGGGCGTGCACGGAAACGGTATGCAGCGCCAGTAAGTGCTCCTACTGGGCAGATCTGAACTGTGTTTCCAGAGAAATAAGATTCAAATGGTTGGTTCTCGTAAATACCAACTTGTTGCAAAGCACCGCGCTCATTCAATGTAATAAATGGATCGCCGGCGATCTGCTCTGAGAATCGAGTACAGCGTGCACACAAAACGCAACGTTCGCGATCAAGTAGCACCTGTGAAGAAATGTTGATTGGCTTTTCAAATGTGCGCTTTACACCTTCGAAACGTGATGAACCTTGTCCTGTGCTCATCGCTTGGTTCTGCAATGGACATTCGCCGCCCTTGTCGCACACTGGGCAATCAAGTGGGTGGTTTACAAGCAAAAGCTCCATGACTCCACGCTGTGCTTTTTCCGCGACAGGTGAGGTTAATTGAGTCTTTACGATCATTCCTGGCTCTACTGGAATTGTGCAAGAAGCTTGTGGCTTTGGAAATGCACGACCATTAATTTCAATATCAACTAAACATTGGCGACATGCACCAACTGGATTTAGAAGTGGGTGATCACAGAAACGTGGAATCTGGATTCCAAGTTGCTCTGCTGCTCGAATAACAAGAGTTCCCTTTGGAACAGTGACTTCGAAACCATCGATTACGACGGTGATCATGTCTACTACTTCATTTGTCATTACGCACCTGCCCCTGCAAAAAGAGTTGATGCAACTGGATCAAATGGACATGATCCATTAGTTACGTGCGCGATGTATTCATCACGGAAATACTTGATTGAAGATGTGATTGGGCTTGTTGCGCCATCACCAAGTGCACAGAATGAACGGCCCATGATGTTGTCGCAAAGATCAAGCAACTTCGCAAGATCTGCTTCTGTTCCCTTACCGGCCTCAAGGTCGCGCAGAATCTGTACCAACCACCATGTACCTTCACGGCACGGTGTGCACTTTCCACATGACTCGTGCTTGTAGAACTCTGTCCAACGCAATACTGCGCGAACAACACAAGTGGTTTCATCAAAGATCTGAAGTGCTTTTGTTCCAAGCATTGAACCAGCTGCTGCAACACCTTCGTAATCCAATGGAACATCAAGATGTTCTGCAGTAAATAGTGGTGTTGATGATCCACCAGGTGTCCAGAACTTCAAGGTATGTCCTGGGCGAATTCCACCTGCAAGATCAAGAATTTCGCGAAGTGTGATTCCGAGTGGTGCTTCAAATTGACCTGGGTTAGCAACGTGGCCTGACAATGAGTACAGGGTTGCTCCCTTGCTCTTTTCAGTTCCCATTGATTGGTACCAATCAGCACCATTGTTAATGATCGCTGGAACTGCAGAGATTGATTCAACATTGTTTACAACTGTTGGGCGTGCATAAAGACCTGCAATAGCTGGGAATGGTGGGCGCAAACGAGGTTGTCCGCGGAAGCCTTCTAGTGAGTCAAGAAGTGCTGTTTCTTCACCACAGATGTAAGCGCCTGCACCGATGTGCAGAACTACATCAATTCCATTACCAAGAATTCCTGCTGCATACGCATCTGCAATTGCTTGGTTAAGTCGGCGAGCAACATGTGTAACTTCACCGCGAATATAAATAAATGCATGCTTTGCACGAATTGCGTGGCAAGCAATGATGCAACCTTCGACAAGTACGTGTGGGTTAGCCATAAGTAATGGCATGTCCTTACAAGTTCCTGGCTCTGATTCATCTGCATTAACA
>ERZ1034365.860-NODE-860-length-16169-cov-3.905481_pt1 | contig 16169 bp, 15 predicted proteins | sample MGYA00520615_ERZ1034365 | MGnify/ENA primary metagenome ERZ1034365 (study PRJEB33736, sample SAMEA104284505) | Azolla filiculoides | biome: Urban; feature: Water surface; material: Ditch water | place: Netherlands | collected 2015-10-28 | depth 0-0.1 m ... | reverse complement strand
GCTGAAAACCCTAACGGTGGCTTCTATTCGGGTTACGACCTGTTGCCAGTAGCCGCTGCTGACGTTATCAGTGCCGCCAACTACCAAATCAAGCAGTACGCCGTTCCTGTCGTTATCAGCGGTCTGGAACAGTTGCAGAATAGCGGCAAAGAAGCCCTCATCGACCTGATGGAAGCCCGTATCAACGTAGCAGAATCGACAATGGCTAACCAACTGTCGACCTCTATCTACGGTGACGGTACTGCCTCTGGTGGTAAGTCGGTAACTGGTCTGGGCGCTGCTGTCCCAACCAACCCTGCTGTCGGCACCTACGGCGGCATCGACCGTGCAACTTGGGCATTCTGGCGTTCGCAGGCATTTGATGCCAAGGTCAACGGTGGCGCAACCGGTGGTTTCACCGCTGCAAACATCCAAGGCTTTATGAACGCACTGTGGGCAAAGCAAGTTCGTGGCTCGGACCGTCCTGACCTTATCGTTATGGACAACGGTCTATGGTCGACGTTCATGGCTTCGCTGCAACCACAACAGCGTTTCATGGACCCTAAATCGGCAAGCCTCGGCTTCCCGACCATTAAGTTCATGGATGCTGACGTTGTTCTCGACGGTGGTATCGGTGGTGCTTGCCCAGCAAACACAGCCTTCTTCCTGAACACCAAGTACATCAACTGGCGTCCACACAAAGACCGCAACATGGTCCCACTGTCGCCTGACCGTCGTTACTCAATCAACCAAGACTCGGAAGTTTCGATTCTTGCTTGGGCCGGTAACCTGACATCGTCTGGTGCACAGTTCCAGGGCCGCCTGTTCACAACCTAACTCTCCGTGGTGGTGAGTACCTTGGGAGGCTCCGCTTTGTTGTGGGGTCTCCCCCTTTTAGGAGAATGAATCATGGCAACACCAAAAGCACCAGACGCAGTAGCAACTCCCTTTGTGGATGCACCTACAGCGCCGTCATTTGCAGCATCGGTGTCAAACATTGCCTACGATACAAATGCAACCCAGAAAACCGGCGCTCTTTGCACCGGCATGGGTTACGCTTATAACGTAGACCCTGCTACGACATTGGCTACCCAGTACATGGGCGGCAACACATTGACTATCGGCTATCACTTGCCGAGTTAATTGGATGGGGGCTTCGGCCCCCTTCTACCATTAAAATAAGGAAACCACTATGAACACCACGGTAGACACTGGCACCGAACTGACGTTCGACCAACTAGTAAACAATCCCTTTGACGAGAATCGCGGCGGGGTCCAACGCTTCAACAACGAGGAAGACTCCCGTCTTCACGTCCGCTTCTACCTGGAGCCAGTTGAGCAGACCGCCCGTTCCATCAAAGAATCCCGCCGCGTCTTTGAAGACACCGAGTTTATTGAAATCATGATCCCGGGCGACAAGCTGAACATCATCAAGCGCCAGGTCTGGGATATCGATAAGCAGCGTTTTGCCCAGCAATACGCCCGCTTTAAGCAAGGCCTGACTGACCAAACTATCGGTACCCCGCTGACAGAACTGATCTTCATCACTGCCGCCAAGGTAAAAGAGTACGATTACTTCGGCATCAAGACCATTGAGCAATTGGCCGGGGCTTCTGACGGTAGCGATGCTGGCCAGCGCATGATGGGCTTTAACAGCGACAAACAGAAGGCAAACGCATTCTTGGCAGCAGCCAAGGGTAACGCGCCTATCAATGAACTTCGTGCAAAACTCGATGAGCGTGACAACGTAATCGAGGCAATGCAGCACCAGATGGCTGAAATGAATGCTAAACTGGAAGCTAATTCGCGCGCGAAGAAAACCCCAGCAGTAACCGAGTAAGGAATAAGCATGGCCATCTATGACATTACGACCTACGCCACCTTGGCGGAGTTAGTTCAAAACCTGGCATCGATGGTCGCTTTTCCAAAGCCATCTGATCCGGCGGGGTCTGAAGATCCTGCCGTTCAGCAAATGGTTTCTGCCGTCAACCAGGCTGGCGCTGACATGGTCAACCTGTACGACTGGCAGCAGATGATCCGGACCTACGAGATCCCGATCAAAGCTGACTACGCAGGGCAGAAAGAGAAAGCATTCGACCTCCCTGCCGACTTCTGGTGCTTTGTGGACCAGACGCAGTGGAACAAGTCAAATCGCCTCCCTGCGCTACAAGTATCGCCACAACAATGGCAGCAGATTCGTATCCGTATGGCTACAATTGTGCTGACGTTCCTGTGGCAAATTCGTGACAATAAGCTGTGGATTCTCTCGCCTCCAAATGAGGAGCAGCCGTTCAGCTTTATGTATTTAAGCCGTGCTTGGGTGCAGTCCGGCACCAACCCTGAGCTGTTCAAGAACATCACCGATCAAAACGGTGATAAAATCTTGTTTGATGACTACCTAATGGTTCTCCTAGCCCGCGTAAAATGGTTACAAATGAAGGGTCTTGATGCCTCTGCGGCAATCGGGGACTTTAAAGTCAACTACGAAATGCGCAAGGGTAAAGCCAAGGGTGCACCAATCCTTTCGATGGTCAACTCTGTTGGCCTCCCGTACATCAACATGCTGACCAACGCCCCTGATACGGGCTATGGCTTCCCGAATAACTGATATGGCTACAATGGTCGCCCAGCTTCAGCCTCCGGTTAAGGGGTTGAACTACCGCACACCAGCAATCAAGTTGGATCCACAGGAAGCCCTTCTGTTAGACAACGTGCTCCCGCAGCCGCAGTCCGGGGAACTCCGTTCGGGGTACGAGGATCACGTTATCAACATTCCGGGCAGCGTCAACACGCTTGCCCCGTTTGTTGGCAATTTGTTCCAAGATAACCGTGTATTTGCGTTTAATGACCAAGGCGATGTGTTTGATGTTACATTAAGCACGGATGCGCCAGTCGCCATTGAGCATACTGACCAAGGTGACGGCAATTGGGACTACACAAACTCCCAAGGCGTGGACCAGAACTACCTCATCCTGGTCTCTCCTGCTGGTGGCTACTGGACGTACAGCACCAATGGTGGTCTTGTGCAGCGCGACATTACCGGTGACGGCGCAGGTAAGCGTTTTGAAGCAGTTTTCAATTGGAAAGACCGAGTCTGGCTGATCGAGGAAAACTCGACCAAGGCTTACTACCTGGACATCGGTGCAGTTCAGGGTCCGGCGCATCTGTTTGACTTTGGTCCGGTAATGAACCAAGGCGGCTTCCTGTCTTACGGTCAAAACTGGACATTCAACGCAGGCTACGACATCGATGACTACCTCGTTCTGGTCACCACCAGCGGCGAAGTATTGGTCTATAAGGGTGTCGACCCAACGCAAGCCGACTCGTTCCTTCTGCAAGGCGTGTGGTACGTTGGACGTACCCCAAAAGGCAATAAATCCTTCACCACGTTCGGCGGCGAAGTTTTTATCATGTCTGCACTGGGTGTTGTCCCGGTCTCCAAACTGGTGAACGGCGGCGTAGCTAATGATTACCAGGTCTCTTCGGCGCAGATTCAGCCGGAACTGACCAAAGTCTTCCAGCTATACAAAGACAACTTTGGCTGGGAACTGGAAACCTTCTACAACCGCAACTTCTTGATGATCAAGACACCGATCAAAGCCGACGGCACCTATTCATACTGGATAATGAACGTCCAGACGGGTGCTTGGGGTACAATCAGTCAAATGCCAATGAACTGTTCGTCGCAGGTCGTTGATGACATTTACTTTGGTACCACTGACGGCAGAGTTTGTAAAGCCTTTACAGGCAACACCGACGGTCAGCAAATTGACGGCACCCCAGGGCGTCCAATTATTGGTACCTACATGGGCGGCTTTAACGATTACAGTATCCCAACCAATTTAAAGACCTGGCAGCTTGCCCGGCCAATCTTCCGTTCAACGGATAAGCCCGCTGTTGCTGCGTCCATCTTGATCCAGTACGAGTCAGGTCTACCGACAATCAACGGTAGTGAGACAAAAAATACAAGTGGCGGTCGGTTCGATATCAGTAAATGGAATGAGTGCGTATGGGCCGGTGGCGCAGACACTTATTCCGCATGGTGTGGCCTACAGGGTCTCGGTTATTACGGCGCTTACTCAATTGTGTTTACGGGTGAGGCTGGTACGCAGTACATTTCATCTAATATCACGCTTCTCCAAGGGGGGATAATGTAATGCTTCCAAACGAACAAATTCCAGGTGCACCTAACCCCCAGGCAATCATGACTGCCCAGCAGCAGATGCAGCAACAGGCGCAGCAACAAGCCCAGGCCAAGATGCAGCAGCAGCAGGCTACACAACAGCAAGCTGTTCAGCAAGCGCAGCAGCCAATGCCGCAGCCAGCAATGCAAACGCAGCAACCGCAGCAACCCGCACAAAACACGGTCAATCCGTACGCGCCACCGGCACCAAAGCCGTATGAGGCAACGTACAACAAGATGATCGAACAGTCTGGTGGCCCAACGCAAGACATGCTTGAAGGTCTTGGTGCCTACGGTCGTCCAGAGTTTCTCACCAAAGGGCAACAACAGCGCGCTGTAAATAACCGTCAGGACGATATCAACGGTCTTTACAAGGAAATGCTTGGCCGTGAAGGTGAGCAGGCTGGGCTTGATTACTGGACCAACACCGGCCAGAATGCGGAGCAGTTGCGTAAGGCTTTTGCCAGTTCGCCAGAATACACAGGGATTCGTGCTGACCAAGAGATGGGTAATCTTTTGGCCAACCCAGGCGCTCGTTTTGACAGAGAAAGCTATCTCTCCCAGCGCCCAGATGTTGCGGCAGCGGGCGTAGATCCATATCAACACTACATGAATCATGGTAAAAATGAAGGCACCTCTCCGTTCAACCAGTCGGCCGTTGCAAACGAACTTCGCAACCAAACTTACGCACCACCTCCATCACCAAAAAGTCAGCTTGGTGCAATTTCCTACACTCCAGACCAGTACTCTAACGCGCTGTCAAAGCAACTGCGCTCCGGCACCTACAAAAACGTGAATGGCGTGCTAAGTGAGATTGCCGGTGGCGGTGGTGGCGCAAGCCCAACCGAGATTGATCAACTTCGCCAAGAAATTGAACAATTGAGGAACTCGGGCAATAATGACAGCTCTAACAATTATTACAGTGGCTAATCATGGGTCAATTACTCACCACCAAGGCAGCAATCGACGCATTCGTAGGCACTAGACATCACTTTTCAGATGGTGTTTATGCCAAAGAAATGCATCTTCCGGCTGGCGGCTACGCCAAAAGCCACAAACACGCTTATACGCATTTGAGCATCCTCGCCGAGGGTAACGTCATTGTTACCGTGGACGGCGAAGACTGCATCTATGACGCGCCAGTATGCATTGAGATTCTGGCCGGAAAAGAACACGAGATCCGTGCTGTAACAAACTCCACCTGGTTCTGTATTCACGCCACAGACGTGTGTGATCCAGACAAAGTTGACGAGGTTCTAATCGCTCATGATTAAACTGCTACAGCAAGGGCTGCCGGTTGCCAAAACCTACTGGACGCTGTTGAGCAACCCACAGCTATGGAATGAATTCACAGCCCGGACCGAAAACCCAACAAGCCCCCACCATGAACTTGATGACATTTGGCTGCGTTTCGGTGAAGTGTCGGACTGCAAAGAGAACACGCCGCATGACGCGAAATGGTACGCTTCGGCAGACCTTTTCCCGGAGGTCAAGAAGATGGCCAAAGACCTCATGTTCTCCTTCGACGGTGTTGAACTGGGCGGGGTTTTAATCACGCGCATTCCCCCCGGCAAAGAGTGTAAACCGCACAAGGATATCGGTTGGCACGCCCAGCGATATGAGAAGTTCGCCGTGCAGGTTACCAGCGCCCCTGGGCAGAAGTTTTGCTTTGAAGGTGAGGAAGTTGAGACCAAGCCGGGCGACCTGTTTTGGTTCGACAATCAGTACGAGCACTGGGTGACCAACCCAACCCCATACGAGCGTATTACGCTCATCTTCTGTATCCGCAGGGACAAATGATCCGCGTTATCGGCGAGACCTTCATTCCAGAAGCCCGGGCATTTGACCGGGTTCGAGAGGCCCTTGACTTTGACTGCGATGTTTACCTAGGTGCGATGTGGTCTGGGTTGTGTAATGAGCCAATCCCTAATGGATCGGTTATCTACAACATGGAACCGCTGTCAGATGAATGCCGGGCGTTTACGCTAGGGTATTTTGACACCCTGCAGAACAACATTATTCTGGATTACTCGGCCAAAAATGTTGAGTATCTCCGTACCAAAGGCATAGAAGCCTTTCACTTACCATACGGCTACCACAAATCGCTTGAACGTGGCGTAAAAGGTGATAAAATCTTTGACTTCATGCTGATCGGCAGTGTCAATCCTCGGCGTACGATGATTGTTAATGACCTGCGGAAGCATTTTGACGTAATCTGGGTAACTGGTGCGTATGGTGACCACCTCGACGCCCTGGCTGGAATGGCCAAGGTTCAGTTGAACATCCACTACAGCCACAATCACCCACTGGAAGTCGTCCGATTAAACTACCTGCTGGCCAACGGTTGTACGGTGGTTAGCGAGTTTTCTGATGATCCAGACGTTGATGCAAAATATGCTAACGGCATGTATTTTGCAAATGACTTGAAAAACGTATGTGAATATGCTTTATCCAATCCAATGGAAGGGTATAATTGCATTAAATCTATGCGTATGGACTGCCATGACGCAAACGCTTGGGTGAGGAGTAAATTATGCCTTGGGTAGCAGCAGCAGGTGCGGTAGTTGGTGGCATAGCCGCCACGGCAATGAGTTCGGATGCCCCAGCGGCTCCTGATTACACAGGCGCAGCACAGGCGTCCAGTCAGTCTTCAAAAGAACTGACGAACATTAACAATTACGCGAATCGCCCGACACAGAATAACCCGATGGGGTCTGTGTCGTGGGAGGTTAACCCGTTTGTTGATCCTGCAACAGGTCAGACGGTCTCTGCATGGACGCAAAACACTGCGCTGACACCGGAAGCCCAGGCGGCCTTCGACAGCCAGTTGGCGATGCAGCGTGGTCGAACCGACCTCGCCAACGGCCTCATGCCACAAGCTGCCGAAGCAATCAACACGCCAATTGACTACGATTCGTTCAGTTCGATGGGTACGACCCCAACGGCAAGTAACTTCCAGAACCTTGGTCCAGCCCAAAACATGCAGACGGCTTTTGAGTCGCGCTACGACCTCCCCGGTCAGTTTAAGGCTGAAAACCTACCTGCAATGCCGACGTTTGATCGAGGTTTTGTTGACAGCCAGTTAAATGAGGCGCTGAACTACATGCGCCCGGACCAAGAACGGTCTGCAGCATCGCTTGAAACAAAGCTTACTAATCAAGGTTTGACCCGTGGCTCCGAAGCGTATAACAACGCTTACCGCCAAATGATGGACCAGCAGTCGCGAGACAAGTACAACGCACTGACTACGGCATATCAGCAGGGCAACCAAATGTTCAACAACCAACTGTCGGCTAACAACCAGGCATTTGGTCAGCAGAACACAAGCTGGAACAACAACTTTAACCTGGGCAATACGGCATTTAACCAAGCCTACAACCAAGCCACGTTCGGCAACAACGCCCGCGCCCAGCAGCAATCGATGGATCAATCAATTGCTACGTTCAACAACCAGAACGCGCAAAACTCGTTTGCCCAGCAGCAGAACATCGCGAACTATCAGAACAATCTGCGTCAACAGCAGATTGCAGAGGCGCAAATGCGTCAGTTGCAGCCGTTGAATCAAATCAACGCGCTGACGTCTGGTCAGCAAGTTGCCATGCCAACATTCCCATCGTTCAACGCAAACCAGGCAGCGCAACCTGTGAATTACCTCGGCGCAGCAAACGCCCAGGGCAATTACAATCTGCAATCCACGGCCATGAATAACGCCACGGCAAACAGCACGACACAGGGCGCATTCGGTCTCGGCGGCTCTCTTGCCGGTTCGTACATGAGCAGTCAGAAATAACCGTAATTTTGGAGAATTAACATGGCCGCACAACTGTCCCCAGAAACACTAGCAATGCTGGATGAGTATTTCGCGAAGAAAAACTCGGGCAAAAGCCCAAAGTCTGCCGCAGAACTAGCCGCCCAAGACGCAATGGATGCCGCTGCCCTTAACCAGGCTGGCGGCATGGATGACGAAATGGCTGCTGGTTTGATGAATACCGGCATGAACCGTACGGTTCCTTACGGTGGCAAATTAAGCCCCTTCCAGGCTGCCAATGACGGTCTGCGTCAAGGCATGGGTATGTACAACATGCTGGAAACCCAGAAGAGCAAACGCGCTTCTGCCGATGCGGTTACAAAGTACCTGCGGGCAAAGAATGCCGCTGGTCCAACGACACCAATCACGTCAGACGGCACCAATCCGTTAGCGCCTTCGTTCAAGAAGGACCCTTACGCACGTTCCGAACTTCTGGTTCCGGAAGTTCCAAAACCAGCGGTTGAATAATGTCCCAGTATTACGCCCGCGCCAGAGAACTTGCTGAAAAGCATGGCCTCGACCCTGCGGTCGGAGAGGCGCTTATTTGGCAGGAGTCCAGAGGAAACCCCAACGCCATTTCGCCAGTTGGCGCAATTGGTCTGGGGCAAGTAATGCCTAAAACAGGGGCGGCCTACGGGTACTCCCCCGAACAATTACGCGATCCAGAACTCAATCTGGATCTATCGATGAGAATCGCAGCAGATAATGTCCGCAGACTCGGTCTTGAAAATGGCCTGGCAGCATACAATGGCGGGGAAAATCGGCTAAAACGAGCCGGTTACAAACTAGCCAATATGCCGTCCGAAACACAGGGTTTCGTGCCATCGATTCTGAACCGTGCATCACAATTAAATGGAGGTGGCGAAGTGGCCGATCGAGTTTCAATTCTCCCGCAGACAATGCGCGGATTTAATCAAGACGTTGTTATTGACGCCGGGCTGCGTGACGGCCATTTCAAATCCCAAAACCTCCGTGACAAGAACCCGGAGGCACTAGCTGCTATTCAGGATATGAAGGACACCCAGCGGGCAATGCTACCTATGGCACTGGCCAGCATGATGTCTAGCAACAAGGGTCAGCAAAACTTTGGCAACCGACTGTACGCTGAATCTGTGCAGGGCATCAACCCAATGAAGCTTGCTAATGGCTATGTCATGGATGATGGCACCTACATCACCGACCAAGATCCTTCGGCTTACATTCGTGCCCAGGCAGCATTGCAAGGTGAACTAAACGACGCTAACAATGCCAATGTATTGGGAGGCGGTTCGGCAGTTCAGATCGGGCTAACTGCCGGTGGTGAACCAATTTTTAAAGGCAAATCGCCAACCGCATACACTTATGTAAATGGTCAACCAGCGGCTTACACCGGAGGTGTTGGCGCAAAATCAGGAGTTAATGCTACAGAAGACCAAGCTAAAGCTGCAGCATGGTTTAATCAAGCATCTAAAGCGCAAGAAAATGCAGATGCAGCGTTACTTAAAGACCCTGGAGTTAGTAAGCCTGGTACAGCAGAGTACATGGCAAGTTGGCTTCCAGGGCGACTAGGTACTGAAGCAGCTCGCGCGTTACAAAATGGAAATCGGCAAGCGTATGTAGATGCAGCTAGTTCATTTGCAGAAGCGGCTCTTCGAGCAGCAACGGGAGCAGGCATCAATGAAAGTGAAGCAAAACAAAAAATTGCAGAACTTATTCCAAACTATAATGATAAACCTGAAGCCATTAACAATAAAATTGCGCAATGGCCTGTGTATTTAGAGTCCTTTAAAAATCGAGCTGGGCGTGCTTTAACACAAGGAAGTGGTCAAACACCGGGTATTGGCGCTGGACCAGCTGGCGGTGGCGGTGGTAATCCTAATGACCCTCTTGGTATTTTAGGGAGCAAATAATGCCTATTTCGATGTCGGAAATTCGTAAGAAATACCCAATGTATGACAGTATTCCTGACGAAACTTTACTGGCAAGCTTGCACAAAAAGCATTATCCCGACCTTTCTACCGAAAAGTTCATGCAGTCCATTGATATGGACACAACACGCAAAGCGCTCGACCCAACCAAGGGTATGAGTGCTGGTGATTTGTTTCAGGCCGGTGTGGGTAAGGCTGGTAACGATGCCATTCGCTCGGCTAGACGAGTTGCTAATACGTTTGGCGTAGGTGACTATGATCAGGCCGCAGCGCAGGCTGACGAAAAGCGTGAGCAACCATTGATGAATACCGGTATGGGTACTGCCGGTAACGTGGCTGGTAACATTGGCTTAACACTTGCGCCAGGTCTAGGTTTGCAGTCAAAGCTGGCACAGGGCGGCCTCGCCTTGTCTCGTTCACGCTTCATCCCAAAGGGTATGCAAGGTGTTGCTGAAACTCTTACACCCTACGCAGCCGCTGTTGGGTCAGGTATCCCTATCGGCGCAGTAACAAAGCCAACGGACATGACTGGGGGCGCTATTGAAGGCGCTCTTGCTGGCGGCGCTGGTGAGACCTTTGGCCGGGTCGCTACTGCAGGGTACAAGGGTATTAAAGGCGCAATTGAGCCTTTGTATGAGACTGGAAGACGCCGCGTTCTAAACCGTGCGGTTGACCGCTTTGCAACGGATGCTGCTGCCGCCGATAAGGCGATGGCTAATCCGGAAATCCTGGTGCGCGGTACAAAGCCGACACTGGCCGAAATTACCCAAGATGCAGGGCTTGCTAATCTACAGCGGTCGGCACAAACAATTTCCCCAGACGTTGCATCTGCAATCGAGGCGTCTAACCAGACCCGAGCCAAAGCATATAGCGACCAATTGCGTAGCATTGCCGGTACCAAAGAGCGCAGAGAAGCACTTGAAACAGCTAGAGATGCCAACACCAAGCCGTACTATGATCGAGCTGTACGAGAAGGTGTGAATGCTACTCCTGAACAAGCTGTTACCCTGGAAGGATTGTTAGAGCGTCCGTCTTATAAGAAAGCTATGAGTCGTGGCGCAGAAATGGCCAAGGATGAAGGGCAAGCAGTATCAACCCCGCTAAATGTTAAAACAACTCCTGCGCGAGTTGAATACGATCCATCGCTGTTAAACTACAAATCAATCCCCGAAGAGACAACGCTCTCCGGTGGCAAAGTTGGCATGACTCAACTCATGCACGCAAAAACTGGCTTAGATGACATGATCAGTTAGGCTATGATTGAGCGCAATAACAATCACGCTGGTAGTCTTCTCAGCTTGAAAAACGATGCAAAGGGTGAAATGACTGACATTTCTCCCGCTTATGGGACCGCAAATCAGTTGTACGCCGATTTATCAGCGCCAATTAACCGAATGCAAGCTGGGGAAGCGTTTTACAAGAAGGCTGTACCCGCATTGAATGATTACAGCATTAACCCGACTCGCATGAGAATGGAAGGGTATTCCAATGCGTTGCGTGAGGGCGATAAAACTGTACAAAGTGCTTTAAATATGCCTGGCGCAAAAATGGAAGATGTCTTCTACCCTCACCAGCTTGAAGACATGACCAATATCGCCAAAGATATGGGTAGGTACAGCCGTGCTTCTGAATTGGGAGCAATTGGAGGATCAAAAACAGCCCAGCATTTAGCCGGTCAAAATTTATTGGAAAGCGTTACAGGACCGCTAGGAATTCCTAGAGGCGTAGTCAACACTAGTGTGGGCCGAGCCTTGTCCGGCGCGGGTAATACCATTGGTAAGTTTAGCGGCAACAAAACTGAAAAATTACTAGGCGAAATGCTTACAGACCCAGAGACTTATCGGATAATTAGAGGGACTAAAGACCCTCGCACATGGATGGAAAGCCTTCAGCCATACGGCGCGCAGCTAGCCATTCAAGCTGATGTGAACAAATAAGGAGCAGTTATGCCACGCAATGCACAAGGTCAATACTTCCTACCAGACGGCAACCCAGTTGTTGCTGGCGAACTCGTCAAAGCAGAGTGGGCGAACAGCACACTTGATGACGTAGCCAATGCCCTGACGAACTCGCTAGACCGCGCTGGCGCTGGTGGCATGACGGGTCAGTTAAAGGCAGTCGCTGGAACGGTTCTTCGTCCAGGCGTTTCGTTTGTGGAAGATCCAGCAACCGGCATCTACAAAGAGTCGCAGGGTGTAATGGGTCTTTCAGCCAGCGGCATTAAACAAGCCTACGTCACCCAAAACGGTCTGTTTGTTTCGTCTGCACCATCGGAAAAGATGGAAGTCGCAAACAAAGGATATGTTGATTCTCTGGCATCACAAGCCACTGAAATCATCTTGTCGTTCGGCGTTAGCAAGACACCGGCTGACCTGCCAACTAACGGCTATATCCCTGTCAACTGGGACGCTACAGGTTCTCCGTTTTACGCCGTTCAATTCTCTCAAGGTCAGTCGGCTGTCTATCGCCCAGCGAACACCGCAGACCCTCTGTACAACCACGTTTACGTTTACGTTTCGACCAACACCATTGCCGCCGGTTGGATTGACATTGGCACGGTTGCTGGCCCTCCGGGTCCACAAGGCGAGATTGGCCCGATTGGTCCGCTTGGTCCACAAGGCCCAGTTGGCGAACAAGGTCCGACTGGCCAAACTGGCCCACTTGGTCCTGTCGGGCCTACTGGCCCACAAGGCCCCACCGGCGCACAGGGTGCAAAGGGCGATACAGGCCCTGCTGGTCAGTCCATTACGATTGTTGGCGCGTTTGGCGTAAGCAAGACTCCTGCGGACCTACCTTCTAACGGCTTTATCCCAGCGAACTGGGATAGCCCCGGCAACCCTGCAAACGACATTCAGTTGGCTCCCTCGCAGTGCCTGATTTACACAGATGTGCCGCAGAGCGACCCTCTGTACGGTCACTTGTATGAGTACGTTGGCACAGGCACAGGTTTTGATGCTAACGGCTGGATTGACCTTGGTGACATTCAAGGCCCTGCTGGTTCTACCGGCCCACAAGGCCCACAAGGTATTCAAGGTGCCACAGGCCCACAAGGCCCCGCTGGCACAGACGGCGCTACCGGACAACAAGGCCCACAGGGCAACCCCGGCGCAAAAGGCGACACCGGAGACCCCGGCCCTACCGGACCACAAGGCGTAAAAGGCGACACCGGCGCAACCGGACCAAAGGGCGATACTGGTCCACAAGGCCCAATTGGTCCGTCTGGTGGCGTTTCTTCCGTCAACGGATACACAGGCGCAGTAAGCATCAACTACAACTCTGTTGGCGCACCTAGCAGCACAGGTGTAAATGCTTCTGGAACTTGGCCCATTAGCGTTACTGGCTCATCTGCTTCATGCACCGGGAATGCTGCGACTGCTACAACAGCAACAACAGCAACAACAGCATCTAACGCCAATTCACTTGGTGGTGTTGCTGCATCAGGTTACGCACAGAAAGCAGCCGCAAATACCTTTACCGGTGCACAGGCTGCAAACGTATCTTCATTTGACGTAGCAGCATGGATTGCCAGTGGCGGTGGTAAAACTGCTTATTTAACGCCGACAACACTTCAACTCCGAGAAAACGGAGTTGGTGTTCTTGCTTACTCGCAAGGCGCAATTCAATGTCTGCCTGTAACTGGCGGTGCAGGTAATGCCACTTGGACAACCGGCGGTTTGCAGCAGTCTGCAAATGGATTTAAGCCCGGCGGAGGCCCGTGGGCAGATAGTTCTGATGTTCGTTTGAAAACAAACATTCAAACGCTTGATACCTGTCTTGAAGTTGTTATGGCACTGAACCCAGTGCAATACAACTGGGTTTCTGGGTATCGAAACGGAGCGCCGCAAGTTGGCTTTATTGCAGATGAGGTGCAGCAGGTAATGCCTTCATGGGTCGAAGAAGTGACTCCGGTTGTAATTAAAGACGGAGAAGGCAATCGAGTTCCTCAATTGTTTGATGACGTTATTGACACGCTAGGAGAAGGCGTTTCTGTTAAGTGTCTGTCGTTCAAAAATGACGTATTTGCATATTTGGTTGGGTCTATTCAAGACCTTAACGACCAACTTCAATCGGCAAAGGCAGACCTTTCCAGTCTACAAGGCGTAGTCCTAACCATGCAGCAGCAACTAGACGCACAGGTGAACAAATGAGCAACAAATGGATACAGTCAGCCATTAAGAACCCCGGTGCGCTGCATCGGGAACTTAACGTCCCACAGGGTGAGAAAATCCCCATGAAGAAACTCAACGCAGCAGAGGAGAAGGGTGGCAAAATGGCAAAGCAAGCCGCACTCGCCGAGACGCTGCGGGGCTTTAACAAATAAGGAGCGGGTATGCTTGTTAATGGCTTCCTAATAGATGCAACAGGCCGCTGCACGGTAAACGACACGGATGCCATTACAGGCACCTTTGTTGGCATCCCAGTCACCGCACTTGGTGAAGCAGCCTCCTCTCAAGTTGGCCCTGTAGTCGCTGCCAGCAACCGCTGTGGCGTCAACGCCGCAGGCCGTCTGGTCTATCAAGACGTAGCGCAGGTTCCCTACGCTGGCGTGGTGTTCCCCAACGGCGGCATGTCGTTCACGCAGGCTGGTGCGCTACTGACGGACTCCAGCAGTGCAATCCTGTACTACAACGGCGGTTTGCCTTATACCGCAGCGGGGTACCTCGCCATTGATGGCAACACACCCTTAATTCCAGAACCACTTTTGACCGAATCGGGTGACTACATCACATCCGAGGCTGGCGACCACATTACAACGTAAGGAGCAGTAATCATGGCAGACGTGAAGATTTCAGCACTACCCGCAGCAACAGCAGTAGCAGCCACAGACGTTGCTCCCGTTGTAGTTGGTGGAGTAACAGAGAAGGCTACCGCAGCCCAAATCGTAACTGGTGCGCTTAATGCAAACAAAGTAACCGTCCCTCAAGGCGGCACGGGCGCAGCAACTATCACCGGCCTAGTTAAGGGTAACGGCGCTGCTGCAATGACGGCGGCAACCGCTGCTGACATCGTGGCGGCTATCGGCGCAACTGCTGTTGCCAACGCAACGACCGCTGCTTCATGTACAGGAAACGCGGCTACAGCGACAACCGCTGCTAACGGTGGCGTGACTAGCATTGTCGCTGGCACTAATGTAACCATCAGCCCTGCCGGTGGCACGGGTGCAGTGACAATCAACGCAACTGGTGGCGGCGGTTCATCGCTGACAGGTCGCACTGATGCCGCTACGCCATTTGCTACCGCATTAGGCACAGGCGCTGGCGCTGCAATAACGACAGGTACAAATAACACTTTTGCTGGCTACAACGCTGGTTTGGTTGTTGCAAACGGCTCCCAAAACGCTTTCTTTGGCGCATTGGCTGGCGATGCAATGACAAGCGGTGGCCTTAATACCGCAATCGGTTACAACGCATTAGGCTCTACAACTGCATCAAACAACAATACCGTTGTTGGCAACTCGGCATTAAGCGGCGCAAACAACACGAGCGGTCACAATACTGTCATTGGTAATAGCGCAGCCAACGTGCTTACCGGCGGCTACAATGTATTTATTGGCGAGTCAGCAGGTACGAGCGCAACAACACTTGCCAACGCTGTTGTTATCGGCTGGAATAACCTTGAAGCCGCAACAAGTGCCGCAAATGGATTGGTGGCAATTGGATACCTTGCAGGCAACGGAATCACAACTTCCGCAGGAACAACTTTATTGGGCAACAACGCTGGTGCAGGTCTTACTACTGCTAGTTACAACACCATGCTTGGCTGGAATGCTGGTGCGGCAACAACAGGAACATCCAATACATTTATCGGCGCAAGTGCTGGTGACCAAGCAACCACAGTCACAGGCGCAATAGCAATCGGAACCGATGCTTTAGGTGGTGTAGTAACTTCATCCGCCGCAGGAACAATCGCAATTGGTAATAGCGCACTTGCGGCAATGACCACAGGCTCAGGCAATACAGTTGTTGGATATACCTCAGGGCAAGCAATTGTCACAGGAAGCAACAACACTATATTTGGTAATGCGGCAGGGACTTTAGTAACTGGTTCAGGCAACACTTTAATCGGAAAATCTGCTGGCTCTGTTTTAACAACTGGCGCAAATAACACCATCGTTGGTAACTATGCTGGTGATGCCAACACAATGGCAAATAACTTTATTGCCGCTGATGGCGCAGGCAACCGCAAACTGCAAGTCAGCAATACTGGCGCATTTGCAGTCAATGGCGGTGGTTATGGCTCTGATGGATATGTCTTAAAGAGCAATGGTGTAGGTGCGGCGGCGGCATGGGAA
>ERZ1034365.855-NODE-855-length-16198-cov-2.691831_pt1 | contig 16198 bp, 13 predicted proteins | sample MGYA00520615_ERZ1034365 | MGnify/ENA primary metagenome ERZ1034365 (study PRJEB33736, sample SAMEA104284505) | Azolla filiculoides | biome: Urban; feature: Water surface; material: Ditch water | place: Netherlands | collected 2015-10-28 | depth 0-0.1 m ... | reverse complement strand
CCGGGTTCAAAAAAATAGGTACTTGGAAAAAAATGTCCTTCAGGATTAGTCAAATTTAATCCAACAAGCTCTGAAATCCCAACTAGATCTAGATTTTTAGTGGCATGGACTAGATCAGGATTGCTGTCTAATTCCTGACGAATCCTCCAAAATGGCCACCCCTCGATCAGGGTAACTTTAGCTCTAACCGTATCTCCACGTAATCCTTTAGAAATAATGTCTGAGATCGTTCCTTTTCTAGAAATTTCATATAGACCTGGCTTTATATAACCTTTTGATTTGGCTGTATAAATTGATAACTGCAAAAGAATTTTAGGGGCTTTAACGCCCTGATTTACCAGTTGTGAAGCAATATCCCCACCTTTTAACCGATATCTAAAAAGTTGCGCATCGGCCTGTCCAGAATTACTGCCAGGTATTACTGGATATAAAAAAATATAACTGGCTGCTACGATAATTACAATAGAAAATAAAGCTATAAAAATCAATATCTTATTGAATATTGAGACTGTTTTAGAGCTTTTTGAGTTACGTACGCGCTTCATTGAGCTATGTTAAAAAGTAAATATGGAAAAGTTAGATAAAGATAATAATTTTGAACTCACGGAATGGGACATTATCCAAGTTTCTGGACAAGATTCACTAGTTTTTTTACAAAACCTAATAACTATTGATGTAGCAAAATTATTGCCGTCGGATGGTTTGGCTTTTGGCGAAAAACATCTAAAACTTGGGGGATTTTGCACGCCGCAAGGTAGATTACTTGCAACTTTCTGGATCAGTCGACATATCGTTAACCAAATAGAAATCTTTAATATCTGGCTTTCAAAAGATATAGCTCAAGATTTTGCCAATAAGCTATCGAGATATATCCTAAGATCGAAGGTGAAGATTGAATATCCTCTCCAGGATACGGCGATCTTGGGGGAAATATATGAAAACGATATCAATTTGAGCTCTAACCCGCAAGTTGATCTTCGTGGTTTTATGATTCGATTGCCTGATGTAACTCATCAAGGGATAAATTTTGCTAGAACCCTTCAAATAACCCATAAAAACATAGCTACTAAGTTTAATGAAAATTTAACTCTGTTAAATCTATGGAACATTCTAGAAATTGAAAGTGGTCTACCAAGAGTTGTAACAAAAACTCAGGGGCTTTTTGTTCCGCAGATGATTAATTTTGAGTCTATTGGTGGGATAGACTTTAAGAAAGGTTGCTACCCCGGACAAGAAGTTGTTGCTCGAAGTCAATATAGAGGAACAATTAAAAGAAGACTTAAGATTGCGGAGATCCACATAAATTCTTTAGAAAATTTACCCAAACCTGGGGATGAGATCTTTAGTTCTAATGACTTCGATCAACCTGTTGGTATAGTAGTCCTATCTTCTCAGGACATAGGATCGAACAAAGCACTAGTACAAGTTGAATTAAAACTTGAAGCAATTAATAAAACACTTGTTTTGAAGAATGAATCTGGACTATCTCATGAATTAATAATTAGAGATGCACCCTACCCGCTTTTAGAAATCTAATATGTGTTTAATTCTTTTCTCTTTGAATACCCATCCAATATATTCATTTGTTGCTGCAGCAAATAGAGATGAATTTTATATTCGACCTACCGATCCAGTGGGATGGTGGGAAAAATTTCCCACCATCCTAGGAGGCAAAGATAAAGCTGAAGTTATTGGCATCCCCGGAACTTGGATGGGAATATCCAAAGACGGTCGGTTTGCAGCCATCACCAATGTGAGAGCACCGACAGAAAAAAATCCACTTTTAAGGACCAGAGGAGAAATAAGCTCTGAGTATTTAACCTCTAATCTTGCCGCCGCTGATTTTGTTGGCAAAGACCCATCTAGATTTCATCAATACAATGGCTTCAATTTTTTAATGGGTGATTTTACTAATCCCGGAGATCCAAAACTAAATTGGCTTACTAATAGAACATTAGCTAATAATAAAATTAGTTCTTTAGATGCAATTAAGCCTATTCAACTCGGCACAGGATTCTATGGCTTATCCAATGCAATGCTTGATACGCCATGGCCAAAAATTTCAAATACCCTCCCTGACTTTAAGAAAGCACTCGATTTGGATTTGGGTGATTTTTCTAACCCAGAGGAATATTTACAACTACTTTCCAACAATAAAACCGCTCCAGATATAGATCTACCAAGCACTGGGGTTAACATAGAATGGGAAAGAATTTTATCCTCTCCTTTTATAAAAACCGAAAATTATGGGACGAGATCTAGCAGTTTACTCAGGGTAAGAAAAGATGGGCATTTTGAGTTGATTGAGAGAAGATACGACCAAAATGGTGTAATCGATACCACTAAGATCGCTAGTAAATTTATTTAGCCCTTTGATCCTGATTAATTGACCTTTCACCACTCGAGGTTTTGGCTGGCAGTTTTCTTAGGAACTTAAAAGTTCCGCTAGCCATACAGCATACATCTCCGTCAGCATTAAATAGTTTAGCCTCACAAAAAGCCATGGTGGCTGTGTTATGTACGGTCTTTGCCATAACCCTTAAATTACCGTTTGCAGCTTGCAAAAAATTATTCTTTAACTCAATCGTTACAACACTACGATCGTAAGGATCAGATGCACGAGCAGCAATTGCCATCGCTACATCCATTAGGGTTAATAAAACACCCCCGTGAGCCACTTCCCAAGTATTGTTATGTTCTGGTTTAAGGTGAAGGCCTATCTCCCCCTCACCTAAGCCCATTTTAAGCAATCGCACGCCTAAAAGCTTAAGGAAAGGAACGTCTAGTTCCTCTCCAATTTCTGATAAAGAATGCGGTACAGCTTGTGATTTTTTATTATCCATGGACTTAAATTGTTGGCAATTTATAGTCTTTGTAAATCTCTCTTAACTTTAATTTTTGGATTTTTCCAGTTGCAGTTAGAGGAATTTGATCAATAAATACTACATCGTCAGGGAGCCACCATTTTGCAATTTTTCCGTCAAAGAATTTCAAGATGTCTTGTTTTATAGCTTCATCTGAACCTTGTGCATCTGGCTTTTTAACGACAACAAGCATTGGACGTTCGTCCCATTTTGGATGGAATGCAGAGATACATGCCGCCATTGCAACTGCGGGATGAGCGCTAGCAACATTTTCAATGTCGATAGAAGATATCCATTCACCACCAGACTTAATGACATCCTTACTCCGGTCAGTAATTTGCATGTTTCCATCAACATCGATTGTGGACACATCACCAGTCGGAAACCAACCGCCATCTAGTGGCGACTCTGAACCTCTGTAATAGTTGTCAATGACCCAAGCTCCCTTGACCAACAAGTCACCAAAAGCAACGCCATCATGAGGAAGCTCTTTACCATCGCCATCAACAATTTTCATGTCAATACCGTAAATAACTCGACCCTGCTTTTGTAAAATCTTCTGTTGTTCAGCATCAGATTTTTTTAAATCTTTTGCTTTTAAGCGGGCAACAGTGCCTAAAGGTGATAACTCAGTCATACCCCACGCATGAATAACATCAATATTCATGCCATGGAGAGTATCCATCATTGCAGGCGGGCAAGCAGAACCACCAATAACTGTTGATTTGAATGTTGAGAATTTAAGTTTATTTGAAAGTACATGCTGAATTAAGCCAGCCCAAATTGTTGGAACTCCAGCCGACATCGTGATTTTTTGATCTTCAAAAAGCTCATATAAAGAAGCCCCATCAAGCTTAGCCCCAGGAAAAACTAATTTTGCACCTGCCAATAAGGCAGAATACGGGAGTCCCCAAGCATTTACATGGAACATAGGAACGACAGGCATGATCGTATCCTTAGCAGAAATATTTAATGCATCTGGCATTGCAGAGGCATAAGAATGAAGAACTGTTGAGCGATGGCTATAAAGAGCACCCTTAGGATTACCAGTTGTTCCGGAGGTATAGCAAAGGCTTGAAGCAGCATTTTCATCAAATTCAGGCCATTCATAGTCACCTGATTCAGCACTAAGTAATGTCTCATAGCATAGAAGTTCAACATTATCTAACTTAGGCATTACAGCTTCATCACTCAAACATATCCAATGTTTAACAGTCGGACAGTGCTCTTTTAGTCCGGCAACTAAAGGCAAGAAAGTTGTATCAAACAGAATTATTTGATCATCAGCATGATTAATAATGTAGGCAATCTGCTCAGGGAATAGTCTAGGATTAATAGTGTGGCAAACCGCTCCACTGCCCGAAACTCCATAATAAATCTCTAAATGCCTATAGCCATTCCATGCCAGGGTGCCTACTCTATCACCAGGATTTATGCCTAAACGAGCGATAACTTGAGCCATTTTTTTAGCCCTTACTTCACAATCGGCATATGTATAGGTATGTATATCTCCTTCTGTACGCCTGGAAACGATCTCAGTATCTGCATGATGCTTCGCAGCATGAGTAATAATGCTTGAGATAGTTAAAGGGCTGTTCATCATCTGCCCCATTAGCAACTTGCTTGAGTCGATTTTCCTTACCATGTACTTAAATTCCCTTATATAGATAGTGGTTTTTCAATATTTAAACATAAAATCTATGATTGAAGAAATATAGTCTGCTCTTATAGCGATTACCCTATATCCTTAGTCTAAATTTAATAAAACGGCACTTATTTAACGATGAACGAAAAAACCAGAATCCCTCAAAAGCAATCTCATGAAGATTTTCCAGAATTATCTGAAATTCAGTATCGGGTAACACAACAAGGGTCTACTGAAGCCCCCTTTTCTGGGGAATATTGGGATCATTGGCAAAATGGGGAATATCTTTGTGTTTGTTGTAAAACTAAGCTTTTTCAATCCGAATCAAAATTTGATGCAGGCTGCGGTTGGCCAAGCTTTGATAAACCAGTTGATCGAGAAGTTATTGCCGAACACAGAGATACAACTCATGGGATGATTAGGACTGAGGTCAGATGTAAAAATTGTAATGCTCATCTCGGGCATGTATTTGATGATGGGCCAACACCCACAGGGCATAGATATTGCATAAATTCTGCCTCAATAAAATTCAATCCTTAAACCACGCCCCATGAAATTATTATTCGAATTTTTACCAATCGTTATTTTCTTTATTGCCTTTCGTGTATTTGATATTTTTATTGCAACTGCAATAGCAATGTCTGTATCGGTATTGCAAATAACCTGGCTCATCTTTAGAAAAAAACGTGTTGAAACCATGCAATGGATCAGCTTAGCTCTGATATTGGTTTTTGGTGGTCTAACTGTTTTTCTTCATAATGAGCAATTTATCAAAATAAAACCTACTATTCTCTATTGGATGTTTGCAATAATTCTTTTGGCAGGGAAAGTATTTATCAAAAAAAACCTAATCCAAAAAGTGATGGGTGAACAAGTAAAAATAAAGAAGACTTCAGAAATTCAAATTTGGAATATTTTAAATTTGGCATGGATCATTTTTTTTACAACATTAGGTGGACTCAACTTATATGTAGCCAACAATTATTCATCCGACATTTGGAATACCTTCAAGTTATCAACCTTTGGAATTCTGTTTATTTTCGTGATAGGCCAGGGAATTTGGCTTACCAAACACATGGATGTTGAAGAAAGCTAACCTTTAAATGGATAAAACATCACTTCAAAAACAAGCAAATTCACCCCCTGGAATTGAAATTTTTAAGGCAGCCTTAGAAAAAGGTTTGACACCAACTACTCTCATATTACGGGACGATAGCGATCTACATAAGGGACATATCGGGGCTCAAGGCGGCGGTCACTATTCGGTAGAAATAGTTTCATCTGCCTTTAAAGGTATCAGTAGGCTACAAAGGCATCGGCTCGTGTATGATTGCCTTAAAACATGGATTCCTAAAGATATTCATGCATTGATTATTAACGCAAAAACCATAGACGAAAAATGAATAAACACTTTATTAAAACAGTCATAGTTTCGACAATATTAGTAGCTTCTACTACTTTTGCTCAAAATGCTGCCATTGTGAATGGCAAGTCAATCCCAAAAGCAAAACTAGATCGCCTCATTGTTAAATCAGGGCAACCGCCTTCACCTGAAGTTAGGGAAAAAGGTCGTGAACTTCTTATTACTCGCGAATTGGTATTGCAAGAAGCTGAAAAACGTGGCATCAATCAACGTGAAGATATTAAAGATCAAATTGATCAAGCAAAACTTGGAATCTTGGTAGCAGCCGTTTTTGAAGATTACATCGCAAAGGATGGTATCTCAGACGCCGAATTACAAGGAGCTTATGACACTGTAAAAGGTCAATTCGCAGGCAAAGAATACAAAGTTAAACATATTTTGGTTGAAAAAGAAGCTGATGCAAAAAGCCTGATTGCAAAAATAAAGGCGGGCTCCAGTTTTGAGGAATTAGCCAAGGCAAACTCCAAGGATCCTGGTTCTGCAGCTAAGGGGGGTGAATTGGATTGGGTAAGCTCCACTGCCCTTGTTCCAGAATTCTCCAAAGCTATGTCTGCGCTAAATAAGGGACAAATGACACAAACCCCAGTTAAAACTCAATTTGGATGGCATATCATTCTTCTTGAAGATATTAGGGATGCAAAAGTACCTAGCCTGCAAGAATTAAAACCGCAACTTGTTCAAATGCTTACGCAAGATGAAAACTGGCAACGCGCGAAGTTTGGTGAAATGATGCAAAAATTCAAATCAAAAGCAAGAATTGAATAAGTAAAATTTAATTAGAGTTACGCTGAATAAAAAGACAGGGTAACTCTATATTGCTAGGCAACTATCTTGCCTAGCATTTACTTTCTTGATACCCCTAACCCATTTAGAAGCAGGCAAGCCCCAGCGCTTTGTAATATCATTTGCGCGGGCATTTAAGTCCTTCCATGAAACCTTTAGCGGAGGACCCTTGAAGGCAATTGCTACAACATTGCAATCGTGAACCTCGGGGAACAAAAGCACTCTATCTTCAAAAGCTTCACAGATATTATTAATATTCTCTTTAAAGCTTGAATGTCTTCCAAATAAGTTAACCGTAATCACACCAGTATCTTTAAGCGTATTCGCACAACCCTTATAGAAATCTAACGAACTTAAAGCTGGCCCACTTGCTGAGCCATCATACAAATCAACTTGAATAACATCCTTGGTTTTATAGTTTTTTGAATTTTTTACATACGCTAATGCGTCATCTTGAATAACTGTCATTCGATCAGATTCAATTGGCAAATCAAACATTACTTTCGAAGCAACAATCACTGCCGGATTAATTTCAACAGCACTAACCTGAATATCATTGTTCAAGTGATGACAGAATTTACTAAGAGTGCCAGTACCTAATCCAAGCTGTAAAACTTCAAAATTAATTGATGGCTCTAAAAATAAAAGCCACCCCATCATTTGCTCAGCGTATTCAAGCTCAATTGAATTAGGGCTATTTAAACGCATTGCCCCTTGGATCCATTCAGAACCAAGATGTAAATAACGAACGCCTCTTAATTCAGAAAAGTTGACTGGTTCATGCGCCATCTTTAGTTCCTAACACTCTCACTTAACCCAATGCCTTGCATTTTGGAACATTCTCATCCAAGGGCTTAATCCATCTTGTAAGTTATTCCATTGCGATGGGGCCCAACTCATCTGAGCAACCCTAAAGACCCTCTCAGGATGAGGCATTAAAACGGTAAAGCGACCATCCGAATTGGTTAAACCAGTTACTCCATCAGGAGATCCATTAGGATTTAAAGGGTAAGTTTGAGTTGGAGCACCTGAATTATCAACATACTTCAGAGCAACTAAATTTGAGGTATAGGCGTCAGTTAGAGAGCCTTTAACATCGAAATTCGCAAAACCTTCCCCGTGAGCAACTGCGATTGGAAGTCGACTACCTTCCATGCCGCTAAGGAAAATAGAAACAGACTTTTGCACCTCTACTAAAGCTAAACGAGCTTCATATTGTTCAGAAACATTGCGCGTAAATTTAGGCCACGCAGTAGTACCCGGAATAATTTCAGCAAGATTACTTAGCATCTGGCAACCATTGCAAATTCCAAGTCCGAAAGTGTCGGATTTGTTAAAGAATTCCTCAAAGGAGCTTCTTAGCTGCTCGTTAAAGAGAATAGTTTTTGCCCACCCCTCGCCTGCTCCCAAGACATCACCGTAACTAAAGCCACCGCAGGCAACCAGACCGCGGAAATCATCTAGCCTAGACTTGCCAGAAAGCAAATCAGACATATGAACGTCATAGCTATCAAAACCAGCCCAGTTCATGGCATAGGCCATTTCTACATGAGAGTTAACACCCTGCTCGCGTAGGATTGCTACTTTAGGGCGAGCATTCTTATTAAGGAAAGGCGCTGAAATATCATCTGCAATATCAAATGTGAGCTTTGGTGACATGCCTGCATCAGCAATGTTCTCGAGCAATGCAAATTCGCTATCAGCACAATCTGGGTTATCACGTAAGCGAGCTATTTGATAACTGGTATTGGCCCACATCTTCTGCAGCACTTCGCGTGGCTCAGCAAAAATGTTCTTAGCATCACGCCAAATTTCAATACGGCCGTTGGTATTGGGTTTTGCAATCACGTGACTATAAGCGCTAAGACCTAGCTTACGTAAAACAGCAAAGACTGCATCCCGATCCGATTTACGAATCTGGATTACTGCACCAAGTTCTTCATTAAACAGCGCACGCATTGTTTGTTCATGACGACGTCCAGAAACTTGTTGCGCCCAGTTCTTAGCATCACCCCAATCAGCTTCTTGACCGACATCGACTGCAATCATATCGACATTGATGGAAATGCCGGTGTGAGATGCGAAAGCCATTTCAGCGACGCAGGCAAATAAACCACCGTCAGAGCGATCGTGATAAGCGAGTAATTGATCTGCCTTGCGTAACTCGATAATGGCGGCAGCCAAAGCTTTGAGATCTTCCGGATGATCTACGTTGGGAGCGGATTTGCCTGACTGATTGAGCACTTGAGCCAGAATACTTCCAGCCATACGATTCTTACCGCGACCCAAATCAATCAGGATTAATTCAGTCTCTAGATCAGAGCCAGACTCATCTTTAAGTTTAAGCAAAGGTGTCGTAGTTTTACGTACGTCCTGAACGGAAGCAAAAGCAGAGATGATGAGCGATACGGGAGAAACCACCTTCTTAGATTGACCATCGTCTTGCCATGCAGTCGCCATCGATAAAGAATCTTTACCAACTGGAATAGAAATTCCAAGGGCTGGACATAAATCCATGCCAATTGCCTTGACTGAGTCGTACAACTTGGCATCCTCACCAGGGGCGCCACAAGCAGCCATCCAGTTAGCGGAGAGTTTGACATCTTCTAAGCGACGAATATCTGCAGACAATAAATTGGTGATCGCTTCTCCTACCGCCATCTTGGCGGCAGCTGGGGCATCAATCACGGCCAATGGAGTTCGCTCACCCATTGCCATGGCTTCACCACGATAACCCTTGTAATCCATTAAAGTCACTGCACAGTCAGCAACAGGAACTTGCCAAGGGCCCACAAATGGATCACGGGCATTGAGGCCGCCGACAGTGCGATCGCCGATGGTGATTAAGAATGATTTGCTAGCAACAGTGGGTTGTTGCAACACCCAGGCAATCGATTGAGCGAGGTCAGCATCAGTAACATCCAATTCCTCAAACTCTTGAGCAACCCGTTTTACATCACGATGCATGCGTGGTGGTTTACCAAGCAATACCTCCATCGGCATATCAATTGGCATGGCAGCATCGCTACCGACAGCTTCTTTACTATCATTCAGCTGCAATTGACGCTCAGTAGTTGCTTCGCCGACAACAGCGAATGGGCAACGCTCACGCTCACAGAGGGACGTGAATAACTCTAAATCTTTGGCTTCGATTGCTAGTACATAACGCTCTTGAGATTCATTACACCAAATCTCTGCAGGACTCATACCGCTCTCTTCAAGCGGAACTTTACGCAATTGAAATTGCGCGCCTAAGCCAGCACCATCAGCTAGTTCTGGGAATGCATTAGAAATACCGCCTGCACCAACATCATGAATAGAAATAATGGGATTGCTTTGCCCCATGGCAATACACGAATTGATGACCTCTTGTGCACGACGCTCCATCTCCGGGTTGCCGCGTTGGACAGAATCAAAATCTAAATCTGCAGTATTGGTTCCAGTTGCAACAGAACTACCAGTTGCTCCACCCATACCAATGCGCATACCTGGGCCACCCAATTGAATAAACAAGTGCCCCGCTTTAATTTGTTTCTTTGCAGTATGAATCGAATCAATACTACCGATACCACCAGCAATCATGATTGGCTTGTGATAACCGCGACGAACACCTTCTAAGGTTTGCTCAAACACACGGAAATAACCGCCGAGAATTGGCCGGCCGAATTCATTATTAAAAGCCGCGCCACCTAATGGCCCATCAATCATGATTTGGAGAGGTGTGGCAATGCGCTCTGGCTTGCCATACTTCTCAGACTCCCAAGGCAAATCGGTACCTGGAATATTCAGGTTTGAAACAGAGAAGCCAGTAAGACCTGCCTTTGGACGCCCGCCCACTCCAGTTGCACCTTCATCTCGAATCTCACCACCAGCACCAGTAGAGGCACCAGGAAATGGTGCAATTGCAGTTGGATGATTGTGCGTCTCTACCTTCATTAAGGTATGCACTAGGCGAGTATCTTTTTCGTAAAGACGGCCCTCACCTTTCGGGGACCAGGTTTCAGACTCTGCGCCCACCATCACAGCTGAGTTATCAGAGTAGGCAACAATCGTGCCTTCAGGTTGAAGCTGATGCGTATTGCGAATCATCGCAAATAGGGATTTTTCTTGATCATCGCCATCAATCGTCCAGCTTGAATTAAATATCTTGTGACGGCAATGCTCACTGTTTGCCTGCGCAAACATGATTAATTCAACATCGCTTGGATTTCGTTTAAGACGAATGAAGTTTTCAACCAAGTAAAGCACTTCATCTTCAGAAAGCGCAAGACCCAATTCTTGGTTGGCTTTATCTAATGCAGCCCTACCCTCAGTCAGGATAGGAATTCTGACAAAAGCTTGATCGGGTAAGGATTGATATAAAGCACTGGCTTCTTTGACCTCAAAAATCACTGCTTCAGTCATGCGGTCATGCAAGGCAGCCAAAACGACTTGCTCTTGTTCTGGGCTGAGTGATTTTTTGCTTTGCCAAGCATATTGAACGCCACGCTCGATCCGCAAAACATGTAAACCACACTGACGGGCAATATCGGTTGCTTTACTAGCCCACGGTGAAACGGTTCCAAAACGAGGGATAGATATGGCAGATTGTTTATCGACAGCTTTGCTAAATAAGGATCCACCACTCTTCAGCTGAGATACAAAAGGCTGCCCGTAAGTCAGAAGACTCTCGAGAACCTCTTTGTCTTTGGCATTGAGTTCAGACTCAGACCAAATGAAATGAAGGTATTGAGCCTCAATGGACTCAAGCTGAATTCCTTGGGCTGCGAGCGAAGCTAAAAGTCGCTGTTGGCGGAAGGCTGAAAGGGCGTTTGCCCCGGGCAAGCAACAGAATGATGACATGCCAAGATTATAAGGTTTTGATTAAGCTAATTCTCCCGATTTAGCTCAAAAAGGAGCTCAATCACCCTATTTCCACTGGCCTCATCAAGGCTACCTGTAGGCTCGTCAGCAAAGAGAATTGCAGGCTTATTTATGAAAGCGCGAGCCAAGGCCACGCGTTGCTGTTCACCACCGGAAAGGGTTTTGGGAAAGTGCTTAGCCCTAGACCCCAATTCCACCTTTTCCAACCAATCCAGAGCAGCCTGTTTTGCTACAGACTGTGATACCCCAGCCATTTCCAGTGGCAGCATCACATTCTCTAAAGCTGTTAAATGAGGCAATAACTGAAACGACTGAAAAACAAAGCCAACGAACTGGCCACGCAAACGTGCCCTACCATCCTCGTCTAACGCATTAAGACTTTGCCCCATTAAGTCAATGTGGCCTGTGCTTGGCACATCCAGGCCGGCCAGAAGACTTAATAAGGTGCTTTTTCCTGAGCCTGAGGCACCAATGATTGCCACACTTTCGCCTTGCGCTATCTGAAAGCTCAAGTCATGCAAAATGCTGAGATCACCATCAGCCGTATTCACAAGCTTGCCCACTTGATCGGCAACAATGGAATTAGACTGTTTGTTCATGTAAAAAGTTTCTAGAATGGAAAAATGCGGAATCAGCTTGTAACTGCCAATACATTTATTACAGGGCTATTTTGCCTCTTAATGAGCATTTCTTCCTGGGCGCAAGTTAAACCAGTCATCCTAGTCTTAGGCGATAGCCTTTCGGCTGAGTATGGACTGCCAAGGGGGACTGGCTGGGTCAACTTGATGGAAGACCAATTGTCCAAGAGCAAGAGCCCTTGGAGCGTATTTAATGCCAGCATTAGCGGTGAGACGAGCTCAGGCGGACTCAGTCGCTTACCCAATCTGTTGGCTCAGAAAAAACCGGGATTAGTAATCATTGAACTTGGGGCGAACGATGCCTTGCGTGGCTTGCCAGTAAACCAAACGGAAGCCAATTTACGTAAGATGGTTCAAATGAGTAAGCACTCTGGCGCCAAGGTGTTGCTCTGCGGTATACAAATCCCCTCGAACTATGGTCAAACTTACACCACGCAATTTAAGAATCTTTACCCTCAAATCGCAAATCAAGAAGGTGTTGAGCTGATGCCTTTTTTCTTAGAGGGGGTTGCCACCAAGCCAGAGTTATTTCAAGCTGATCGCTTGCACCCCAACGTTGAAGCGCAAAGCACTATCTTTAAAAACGTATGGGGCTCAATGGCCCCATACAGTAACTTACTGAAGAAAGCGCCTTAGCTCTAGCTGCCTGCACTATTGGAGCTTGCTTGCTTCAGGGGATTGATAACTTTAACGCCAGCACTATTGCGCCAGTAACCCATAAAGCCAGCAAATTCGGATTGCGCTGCCAATGCCTGAATCTGTTGCGCTTGAGCTTTATGCGCCTTCGCATCCACTGCTGGAGCCTCGCGAACCTGATCAATACGGTAAATCGTACTGCCCACACCAGGATTAGAAACGGATATCACTGCTGGCAATTTACTTGGGTTGATAGACATCACTTCATCCATAGATGGGCCAACTAAGCTACCAGGCTTGTTACGTGAGATCCAGCTAGCCGTTCCAAAGCCTGCAGCATTCTTAGGATCTTTTTCAAGCGCAGCTAATTTTTCGCTAGCAGCAGCAATTGCCAGTTTCTCGGCAGCACGCTGAGTCACTTGACGCTTCACTTCTGAGGCAACATCTTGATAAGGCAAAACCTGCGCTGGATGCAAAGTCACCACCCGGGCAGATACAAATACACCTGGAGCGGTTTGAACAGCTTCAGTATTGCGTTTGTTCTTCAGAGCCTCATCACCGTAGAGGGATTGAATTACTTTTGGGTTGGCCAAAGGATGATCTTTAGAAACACCAGCTGCGCCACCGCGAGTCACCCCTTTTTGAGATTGAATGCTGAGCTTCAGCTTATCAGCTGCTGGTTTTAGGCTATCAGACTGGTCGTAAGTCATATTTGCGAACTGATCCGCTTTTTCATTAAAAGCTTTAGAGTCTTCTTTAGGGTCTGCCTTAAGAACAATATATTCCACATCAATATATTCAGGGCGCTCAAATAATTTGGCATTAGCTTCGTAAAAAGCCTGCAGCTCTTCGGAGCTTGGGTTTACTTTAGATAAGTAGTCTTTGGCGTTGAACTGTAAAGTCTGTACTTGTCTTTCAGTCTCATACAAAGAGGAAACAATTTCAGATAATTTTGGACTGGCTAACTCTGTACGAGCAACGGAGTTCACCAACTGCTGAATTTTTAAGTCAAAACTTTGGCTAGCATAAAACTGTTCTTCATTCATGCCGTTACTAGCGAGTAACTGCTTAAAGCGCGCATTATCGAATGTGCCATCTTGACGATATAAAGCACGAATCTGCGGAATCTTTTGAAGGCTATTAACAAGTTCTTGCTTACCCACTTGCAGGCGTAAGTCGCTGACTGCAAATCCTAAAATGCGTTCTTGAAGCAGTTCATTCAAGATGGCCTGACGAAACGGCAAGCTTTGTGCAATTTGAACGTTTCCACCAACACGCTCAGCTTGGCGCTTTGCAGCTATATCTACTTCTTGTGCTGTGATTGGTCTGCCATTCACTTTGACAATATCAGTCTCCTTATCCATAAATTCGGAATAACTAGATATGCCAAATAAGGCAAAAGAAGGAACAATGAACAGCATCAATACAAACTGCAGAATTTTTTGGTGCTTACGTACAGAATCAAACATGAATTAGTCGCTCGAAAATAAAGTCAATGATGCGAGTGTACTAGGCAGGAGGTCTAGAGGAACTAGAAAGCCTATAAGGAGAAAAACAAATGCAATTGGGGAAACTGGTGGGCGCTGACGGGATCGAACCGCCGACATTCTGCGTGTAAGGCAGACGCTCTACCATCTGAGCTAAGCGCCCCAAATTAATACAGACGAGATTGTAACCTAGTGTGGAGACAAAAGAGAGATTCTTCATCAAATAGCGCTTAAATAGAGTGCCTAATTTGACTCAAAATCCCTCAAATATCACTAGGCATCAATGCTTCAAGGCCTCTCCAGAAGAAATTTTTTCATTGGCTTTGCTAGCCTCAGCAGCCTTTTTAGCAAGCTCTTCAGGCGTCGGATCCGGCAAAGCAACGGGCTTTCTCTCCAAGGCCAATTCCAGGACTTTATCAATCCAGCGGACTGGTACGATTTCAATTGCATTCTTGACGTTGTCAGGAATATCAATCAAATCCTTGACGTTTTCCTCGGGAATCAAAGCCAGCTTGATGCCACCACGATGAGCTGCCAATAGCTTCTCTTTAAGGCCGCCAATTGGCAACACTTCGCCACGCAATGTAATCTCACCGGTCATCGCCACATCTGAGCGAATCGGAATACCTGTAAAGACCGACACCAAGGCAGTTGTAATCGCAATACCTGCGGATGGACCATCTTTTGGTGTGGCGCCATCTGGGAAGTGAATATGAATATCTTTCTTCTCAAATGCCTCATCAGCAATACCCAGTGCACGCGCTCTTGATCGAACCACAGTCTTAGCAGCCTCGACAGATTCCTTCATGACATCGCCAATGGAGCCAGTACGAGTAATTACGCCCTTACCAGGCATCACTGCCGCTTCGATAGTCAGTAGATCGCCGCCAACTTCGGTCCAAGCCAAGCCTGTTACTAGACCAACTTGATTTTCTTTAGCAGCAAGACCATAGTCATACATCTTCACGGACAAGAACTTCTCTAGATTGTCAGCATTCACAGTGACTGGAGCAGCCTCTTTCTTCAGAAGAAGTAACTTCACCACCTTACGGCAGATCTTGCTGATTTCACGCTCTAAGGAACGTACACCGGCCTCGCGAGTGTAGTAACGAATCATGCTGCGCACTGCTGACTCCTCGATCTTCAGCTCATCCTTCTTGAGGCCATTATTTTTGATCTGTTTAGGAATTAAATAATTGGTCGCAATGCTAGTTTTCTCATCCTCGGTGTAGCCGGCGAGACGAATGATTTCTAAGCGATCTAATAAAGGACCAGGAATATTCAATGAGTTCGATGTGGCAACAAACATCACATCGGAGAGATCAAAGTCAACCTCAACATAGTGATCTTGGAATGTGTGATTTTGCTCTGGATCTAGAACCTCTAATAAAGCGCTCGCAGGATCACCGCGGAAGTCCATACCCATCTTGTCTACTTCGTCCAAGAGGAATAAAGGATTGCGCACACCGACCTTAGTCAAGCTAGACAAAATCTTGCCAGGCATCGAACCAATATAGGTGCGACGATGACCGCGGATTTCAGACTCATCACGAACGCCGCCTAGAGCCATGCGCACAAACTTGCGATTTGTAGCGCGTGCAATGGATTGGCCGAGCGAGGTTTTACCAACACCAGGAGGGCCAACTAAACATAGGATTGGAGCCTTGACACGATCAACACGCTGTTGAACCGCGAGATATTCCAAGATGCGTTCTTTGACTTTATCCAATCCGTAATGATCTTCATCCAATACTTTTTCAGCATTGGTCAAATCATTATTGATCTTTGTTTTCTTCTTCCATGGCAGGGTCACCAAGGTGTCAATAAAGTTGCGAATTACTGTTGCTTCTGCAGACATC
>ERZ1034365.845-NODE-845-length-16340-cov-3.401402_pt1 | contig 16340 bp, 13 predicted proteins | sample MGYA00520615_ERZ1034365 | MGnify/ENA primary metagenome ERZ1034365 (study PRJEB33736, sample SAMEA104284505) | Azolla filiculoides | biome: Urban; feature: Water surface; material: Ditch water | place: Netherlands | collected 2015-10-28 | depth 0-0.1 m ... | reverse complement strand
CCGCAGCGTGTGATGAGCTACTTCCAGGACCGGCGCGTTCGCTACGCCGCTTGATACTTCACAGGGCCTGAGCAATATTGTGCAAAAACCGGGACGGTGGCTGCAACTTGACAATCCTTTACGTGCACCTTGTGCGTTCCCTGTCCTCTTTTTGGGGTTTCCACGCGTTGTAGTGCCAGACAGTGGACCTGTCAAAACAACGTACTACAGCCAACCCGAGAGAAGTTCACATGAAGATCCAGACCCTGATCGCCACCACCCTGTTGTGCATGGCCGGCGCCACCTTGGCCCAGGCTCCCGCCTCCGCACCCGGCGCACCGCGCCCGGAACTGCGCCAGGCCGGCCAGCCGCAGCGCATGGACCAGGGCGCGATGCCGGCCCAGTCCGCCCCCCGTGACCTGGCCGCTGCGCCGCGCGCGGTGAAGCCGGTAGCGGGTGTGCACGGCACATCGAAGGGGGTGGTCAAGAAGCACAAGGCGCGCGGGGCCCACAAAGCGGGCAAGGTCCACAAGGCCAAGAAGAAGGCCGGCGTACATGGCAAGCACAAGAAAAACCGCAAGAACGTCCGCCAGCACCGCGCGCCGGTCTGAACCGCACGCCTGAACCTTTTTTGCATTCAAAAGCGGCCTGTCCCAGCGTGGGAAGGCCGCTTTTTGCTATCTAAATCAAAGTGTCTTGCGCCCCTTCACCGGCGGCAAGCTCCGCGCGCAGAACCTCAATCAAGCGGCGGGCCGCGGGGGACAGCGAGCGCCCGCGCTGGGTCACCACGGAGATGTCGCGCGATACCCGGGGCGCGGTCAGCACCCGGGCCACCAGCCCAGGGTCGCGGGCGTAGGTGACATAGGCGGCCGGCATGATCGCCGCGCCCTGGCCGCAGCCGGTGAGCCACAGGGCGGTGGACAGGAAGGCGACTTCATTCACCACGTTCAGCGTGATGCCCGCCCGGGCGGCCGACAGCTCGATCAGCGGGCGAATCCCGTAGCCGGGGCGCACGGTGCTGATGGGCAGCCCGTCCAGATCGCTCCAGCGCACCTGGGCGCGGCCGGCCAGCGGGTGGTCGCGGGTGCAGACCAGGCTCAGGTGGTCGCGCACCAGCATGGCGGTGTCCACGTCGGCGCCCGCCCGCTCAGGGGTGCCGATGCCGAAATCCACCTGCTCACCCAGGATGCGCGGGACGAACTGGTCTGGCGCGCAGTCGTCAATCACCACGCGGATCTCGGGGGACAGCGCGGAGAACTTGCGCAGCACCGGCGGCAGCAGGATTTCCGCCAGCGTGGGCGTGATGGCCACGCACACCCGGCCGCGCCGCAGCCCGGTCAGGTCCTGCAGGCCGGCGCCCAGGGCGTCGAGGTCGCGCAGGATGCGCTCCGCTACCAGCAGCACCTCCTGCGCGGCCTGGGTCGGCTGCAGGGAGCGCGTGGTGCGGTCGAACAGCCGGGCGCCAAGCCCGTCCTCCATCTGCCGGATCTGCACGCTCACCGCCGACTGCGTGATGCACAGCCGTTCGGCTGCCGCGCTGAGCTTGCGCAACTGGTAGACCGCCACGAACGCGCGCAGCTGGCTGAAGGAGGGGGTGAAGGCGCGGGCTTCATTCATGATGAAAAATCATAATTCATTCGTAATTATTTGATTTACGAATGAATAAAAGTTGATTCAAATCAATGCGGTGAAAACGGCACGCCACCCGGGTGGTGCAGCAATTCAACAGGAGACCCCATGAACCCACTTTTCCGGCCGCTGGCCGGCTTTGCGGCCCTGGCCGTGCTCAGCCTGGGGCTTGGCGCCCCGGCGCAGGCCCAGAAAACCGATTACCCGAACAAACCTGTCCGCGTGGTCGTCACCTTCCCGCCGGGCGGCAGTGCCGACGCCATGGTGCGCCTGCTGGCCCCGCGCCTGACCGACCGGCTGGGGCAGCAGGTGGTGGTGGACAACCGGCCCGGTGCGGGCGGCAACATCGGGCTCACGGCTGTGGCCAAGGCGCCCGCGGACGGCTACCTGATCGGCGTGGGGGCGGCGGGCGCGCTGTCGGCCAACGCCAGCCTCTACGCCCAGATGCCGTTTGACACGGCCCGGGACTTCAAGCCCGTCACCATGCTGGCGGCGATTCCGTTCGTCATCGTCGGCCATCCCTCGCTGGCGGCCAGGACGCTGCCGCAAGTCATCGCGCTGGCCAAGTCGCAGCCGGGCAAGCTGTCGATGGCCCATGGCGGCAACGGCACGGCCATGCACCTGAGCACGGCCCTGCTGGCGCAGATGGCCGACGTCAAGTTGGTCGAGGTGCCCTACCGCGGCTCCGGCCCGGCGGCGCTGGACGTGCTGGCCGGGCAGGTGCCGCTCGGCCTGGTGGACCTGCCGGCGGCCTTGCAGCAGATCAAGGCCGGCAAGCTGATCGCCTTTGCCGTGACCAGCCCGCAGCGCCTGCCCATGCTGCCCGACGTGCCCACCGTGGCCGAGGCCGGCCTGCCCGGATACGACTCCACCGGCTGGTTCGGCGTGGTGGCCCCGGCCGGCACGCCCGCGCCGGTGATTGCCCGCCTGAACGTGGAGATCACCGCCGCGCTCAACGACGAGGGCATCAAGGCCAGCATGCGCGCCCTGGGCGTGGAGCCGGCACCCAGCACGGTGGAGGCGTTTGACGCCTACATCAAGTCCGAAACACAGAAGTGGGCCAAAGTCATCAAGACGGCCGGCATCAAGCTCGACTGAGGCACCGCGATGACCCACCCCATTGAAACGGATGTACTGGTCGTTGGCGCGGGGCCGGTTGGCCTGACCCTGGCGATGGACCTGGCGCAGCGCGGCATTGCGGTGACCGTGGCCGAAGTGCGCCGCTATGGCGAACCGCCGAACGTCAAATGCAACCACGTGGCGGCGCGGACCATGGAGCAGTTCCGCCGCCTGGGCGTGGCGCAGGCGCTGCGCGACGCCGGCCTGCCGGCCGATTACCCCAACGACGTGGTATTCCGCACCACGCTGACAGGCACCGAACTCACCCGCATCCCGATTCCCTGCCGCCGCGACCGCTATACCGAAAACGTCGGCCCGGACACCGGCTGGCCCACCCCGGAGCCGCCGCACCGCATCAACCAGATCTACCTGGAGCCGATCCTGCTGGCGCACGCGGCGGCCCAGCCCGGCGTGCGCCTGCTCAACCGCACGCAGGTGCTGGACTTCATCCAGACGCCCGGCGGGGTGGAGGCCACCTTGCTGGATCTGGACACCGACACCCCGCGCACGGTCCGCGCCCGCTACCTGGTGGGCTGCGACGGCGGTAGCTCCCGCGTGCGCAAGCAGATGGGCGCCGAGCTGCAGGGCACCGCCGTGATCCAGCGCGTGCAGTCCACCTTCATCCGGGCGCCGAAGTTGCGCGCGATGCTGCCCGGCAAGCCCGCCTGGTGCTACTACGCAGTGAACCCGCGGCGCTGTGGCACCGTCTTTGCCATCGACGGCGCCGAGACCTGGCTGGTGCACAACCACCTGCACCCCGAGGAACCCGAATTCGATTCGGTGGACCGGGATGCCTCGATCCGCCACATCTTGGGCGTCGGGCCGGACTTTGACTACGAGGTCATCACGCGGGAGGACTGGGTGGGCCGCCGCCTGGTGGCCAACCGCTTCCGCAACGGCAACGTGTTCATCGCCGGCGATGCGGCGCACCTGTGGGTGCCGTACGCGGGTTACGGCATGAACGCCGGCATCGCGGACGCCACGCACCTGGCCTGGCTGCTGGCGGCGCGGCTGCAGGGCTGGGCTGACGAGGGCATCCTCGACGCCTACGAGGCCGAGCGGCAGCCCATCACCGAGCAGGTGTCGCATTTCGTCATGAACCACGCCCAGAAGATGATCAAGGCCCGCCGCGCCGTGCCGCCCGACATCGAGGCGCCGGATGCCGGCGGCGACGCCGCGCGCGCGCTGGTCGGCCAGGAGGCCTATGACCTCAACGTGCAGCAGTTCTGCTGCGCCGGCCTGAACTTCGGCTACTTCTACAGCGGCTCACCGATCATCGTGACCGACAACGAGGCGCCGCCCGGCTATACCATGGGCGGCTTCACGCCCTCGACGGTGCCGGGCTGCCGGGCGCCGCACTTCTGGCTGGCGGACGGGCGTTCCCTGTACGACGCGCTGGGGCCGGGCTACACGCTGCTCCGCTTCGACCCGCAGGTGGACGTGCGCCCGCTGACGGCTGCGGCCAGCGTGGCCGGGTTGCCGCTGCGCGTGCTGGATCTGCACGCCGAGGCGGACGTGCCGGCGGCGTACCGCCACAAGCTCGTACTGTGCCGCAGCGATCAGCACATCGTCTGGCGTGGCGATGCCGTGCCCGATGGGGCGCAGGCGCTGGTGGAGACCTTGCGGGGCGCGCGCCAGGCCGCGGCGGCCTGAATCGCCATCAAAAGTGACCTATCCCAGCATGGGAAGGTCATTTTCTGCTATTGAAAACGTATCTTTCAGGCTGCCTCAGCCCGCCGCCTTGTCGGCTTCGCTGGTGAAAGAGTCGGCAAAGAACTCGTCTTCCGGCAGGCCGGCCAGCGCCGTGTAGTCGGCGCGGGCCGAGTCCACCACGATGGGCGCGCCGCAGGCATAGACCTGGTGGCCGCTGAGGTCGGCGAAGTCTTCGAGCACGGCCTTGTGGACGAAGCCGGTGCGGCCCGCCCAGGCGTCTTCCGCGGTGGCGTTGGAGACCACCGGCACGTAGGTCAGGCCGGGCATGGCAGCGACTTGCGTCTTGACCCAGGCGTCCAGGTACAGGTCTTCGGGCCGGCGGCCGCCCCAATACAGCGTGACCGGGCGCGTGATGCCCCTGAATTGCATGTGCTCGATCACCGCCTTGATCGGTGCGAAGCCGGTGCCCGAGGCCAGCAGGATGATCGGTTTGGCCGATTCTTCCCGCAGGAAGAAGCTGCCGTAGGGGCCTTCGACGCGCAGGATTTCCTTTTCCTTCATCGCGCTGAAGACGTGGTCGGTGAACTTGCCGCCGGGCATGTGGCGGATGTGCAGTTCGACCATCGGGGCGCTGGTGGTGCCGCCGGGCACGGGCTGCATCAGGGTGTGCGGCGCGTTGGCCATGCTGTAGCTGCGGCGGGCGCCGTCGCGCAGGATGAATTCGATGTACTGGCCGGCATGGAACTGCACGGTGTCGTTGGCGGGCAACTGCAGCGTGACACCCATCACGTCGTGCGAGAGTTTTTCCAGCTTCGTCACCCGCACCGGCATCTTGCGCACCGGGAAGGCGCCGGCCTCCGTGACCTGGCGCGATTCCAGCACCACGTCGGTCTGCGGCACGGCGCAGCAGGTCAGCACGTAGCCGGCGGCTTCCTCTTCTTCGGACAACGCCTTGCTCTGGTGGGCGCCGTGCACCACGGTGCCGTCGAGTTTTTTGCACTTGCACGAGCCGCAGGCGCCGTCCTTGCAGCCGTAGGGCAGGCCGATGCCCTGGCGGATGCCGGCGGCGAGGATGGGTTCTTCGGGATTGGCGCTGAAGCTGCGGCCGCTGGGCTGCACGGTGATGTTGAAGCTCATCGATTGGGTATCCTGTACGGATCTCTGTCTGATCTGAAGCGTTCGATTTTGCCCTCAAACCAAACCCCTCTGGGCGCCTTGCCCGCCCGTTTCCGCCGCGAACGTGTGCTCATCGTCGGCTGCGGCGATGTGGGCGTGCGCGTGGCGCGCGACCTCGGGCGCCGCGTCAAGCTCCTGGCCTTGACCTCATCGCCTGCGCGTGCGCCGCTGCTGCGTGCGCAGGGCCTCACGCCGCTCCAGGGCAACCTGGACCAGCCCGCCACCCTGCGGCGGCTGGCGGGCCTGGCCACCCGTGTGCTGCACCTGGCCCCGCCGCCGGGGGAAGGCCAGCCCGCGTGGTGGACCGACCCGCGCACGCTGGCGCTGGCCCGGGTGCTGCGCCGACGTTCGCTGCCGATCTCCTTGGTGTACGGCTCCACCAGCGGGGTGTATGGCGACTGCGCCGGGGCCTGGGTCCGCGAGGCGCAGACTGTGGCGCCGTCCACGCCGCGCGCGCAGCGCCGGGTGGACGCCGAGCGCGTGGTGCGCCATCTGGGCCGCGCGGGCGTGCGCGCCAGCATCCTGCGCATCCCCGGTATCTACGCGCCGGACCGCGAGGGCGGCACGCCGCGCGCGCGCCTGCTCAAGGGCACGCCGGTGTTGGCGCCAGACGACGATGTCTATACCAACCACATCCACGCCGACGACCTGGCCCGCGCCTGCATCGCCGCCCTGTGGCGCGGGCGGCCGCAGCGCGTGATCAACGTCAACGACGACTCGGCCCTGAAGATGGGCGACTACTTCGATCTGGCCGCCGACCTCTACGGCCTGCCGCGTCCGCCCCGCGTGCCCCGCGACACGGCCCGCGCCACCCTGCCGCTGATGCTGCTGAGCTTCATGAGCGAGTCGCGCCGCATGGACAACACGCGGCTCAAGACCGAGCTGCGGGTGCGGCTCAAGTACCCGCAGGTGCTGGACGGGTTGATTCAAAAACCATAGCGAACTATGACCATTTCACGGTGGAATAAAGCATTTTTTATTAATATTTTCGTCTGAATATGCGCTGGCTGACCTGACAGGCGGCCGTCGTGCCTGTCTCTGCAGCGCCTGTCATGCAGGTTACTGACGGAGGTCGCTCGCAGGCGGTGGCGGGCGTAGAGTGCAGGAGATCGGCCCGAAGCTGCGCCCACCCTGATGGACGCACCCTCGGCGCCGCACGGAGCCGGACCATGGACTTTGCCTTTTCTCCCCGCATCCAGAGCCTGCAGGCGCAGGTGCAGCGCTTCATGGACGACCTGGTGCTGCCGTCCAACCGCGACTGGCAGCGCTATGCCGACGCCGGTTACTACCCCAGCGACGTGGTCGAGCCGCTGAAGGCGCAGGCGCGCGCCGCCGGGTTGTGGAACCTGTTCCTGCCCGACCTGCGTGACGACGAGCCCGGCACGCGTCTGAGTAACCTCGAGTACGCGCCCCTGGCCGAGATCATGGGCCGCGTGCCGTGGGCGTCGGAGGTATTCAACTGCAGCGCGCCGGACACCGGCAACATCGAACTGCTGCACCTGGCCGCCACGCCGGATCAGGCGCGCCAGTGGATGGCGCCGCTGCTGGACGGCACGATCCGCTCCTGCTTTGCGATGTCGGAGCCGGACGTGGCCTCGTCCGACGCCACCAACATCAGCACCCGCATCCAGCGCGACGGCGACGACCTCATCGTGAACGGCCGCAAGTGGTTCATCACCGGTGCGCTGCACCCGGCCTGCCGGCTGACCATCGTGATGGGCGTCTCAAATGACGCGCCCGATGCGCCGGCCCACCAGCGCCACAGCATGGTGCTGGTGCCGATGGATGCGCCGGGTGTGGAGATCGTGCGCAACATGCCGGTGATGGCGCACCAGGCCATCGACGGGCACTGCGAGATGCTGTTCCGCAACGTGCGGGTGCCGGCGGCCAATCTGCTGGGCGCCGAGGGTGGCGGCTTTGCGCTGGCGCAGGCGCGCCTGGGCCCCGGGCGCGTGCACCACTGCATGCGCACCATCGGCCAGTGCGAACTGGCGCTGGAGCTGATGTGCGAGCGCGCGCTGGAGCGCATGGCCTTCGGCCGGCACCTGTCGGACTTTGCCAACGTGCAGGACTGGATCGGCCACAGCCGGGTGGAGATCGACCAGGCGCGCCTGCTGGTGCTGCGTGCGGCCTGGCTGATGGACAGCCAGGGCAATGCCGCCGCTCGGGTGGATGTGTCGGCCATCAAGCTGGTGGCCGCGCAGCTGCAGACCCGCGTGCTGGACCGCGCCATGCAGATCTTTGGCGCCATCGGCCTCACGCCCGACACCCCGCTGGCGGCGCTGTGGAGCTGGGGCCGGGCGCTGCGTTTCATGGACGGCCCGGACGAGGTCCACCTGCGCACCGTGGCGCGCCAGGAGCTGACCCGCACCAAGAGCCACCTGGGTGCCAACGTGCTGCACCTGAACCGCTGGATGCCGCCCGAGACCGTCAGCGACCTGGGTTGACCGGCTGGGGCCAGCCCGGGCGGCGCCGGGTGCTGCGGGTCAGAGCCGGCGGATCGGCCTCTTGCGCCAGACCTGCCGGTAGTAGGCCGTCTGCATCGCCAGCATGGCCCCAAACGCCACCGGGTAGGCCGCCCAGATGCCGTTCAGCCCATAGAAGGTGCTCAGCACCCAGGCCACCGGCACCTCGATGCCCCCGATGGCCAGCATCGAGATCGCCGTGGGCACCAGCACCGTGCCGCTGGCGCGCATCAGGCCCGACAGCACCATCGACATGCCCATGATCACGCTGCTCCAAAGCATGATGTGCAGCAGCGTCTGCGCCAGCTCCACGACAGCAGGGTCGGTGATGAACAGGCCGATGACGCTGCGTGAAAACAGATAGCCCGCCACCACGAAAGAGCCGGTCAGGACCAGGTTCAGCAGCAGGCCGGTGCGCGCAATCTGGCCCAGCATGTGGGTGCGTCCTGCGCCGATGGCGTGCGCGCCCAGGATCGATGCGGAAATGGCGATCGAGATCGCCGGAAACTGCACGTACGACACGATCTGGTTCACCGCGCCATAGGCCGCCGTAGCCTGTGAGCCATAGCGGTTGACCAGAAACAGCACCGCGATTTCGGCAATGGCAATCGTCATCATCGACAAGCCTGTCGGCAGGCCGATGCGCAGCACCTTGGCCAGGATGGCGCGGTCGATGTGCAGGTGCTTCAGGAAGGCGGCGTCAGGTGCCAGCGCATGGTGCTTGCGGCGCAGGTGCCAGGCCGTCCAGCCCAGCGCGATCAGGTAGGACGCCACCGCCGCATACGCACCGCTGGTCACGCCCAGTGGTGGCAGCCCGCCCCAGCCGCGGATCAAGGCCGGCGTTACAAGCAGGCCCACGGTCGTGGAGATCAGCAGCGTCAGCAGCGGCGTGCGGGTGTCGCCCACGCCGCGCAGCATCGAGGTGACCAGCAGAAAGGCAAACAGGCCGGGTGCGGCGATCAGCATGATGCGGGCGTAGGCGGTGGCGCCGGGCAGGATGTCGGCGGGCGTGCCCAGTGTGCGCAGCATCATGTCGGCAAAGCCGCCGCCAAATACCGCCACGGCCAGCCCGGCGAGCAGGCCGGTCGCCAGCGTGGTGCCTGCAATCGCCTTGACGCGGCCCAGCTCCTTCGCGCCCCAGGCCTGTCCGATCAGCACCGAGGCCCCGGAACCCAGACCGATCATGAAGGCAATCAGGAAAAACAGCACCGGAAAGAAGGCCGACACCGCCGCCATGGCGCTGACGCCCAGCATCTGCCCCAGGTAAATGTTGTTGACCGTGCCCGAAACGGATTGCAGGAAGTTGCTGAAGAGCATGGGCCCCAGAAAAGCCAGATAGCTTTTCCAGAGCACGGGCTCGGTGGTATTGGCAGGGTAGTGGCGCATGGCGGGCCTCAGGGTGGCGTGGTGGCTGGCGGGGTGAAGGCATCGGCCAGGAGCTTCTTCAGGTGGGCCTGCACGTCCACCGGCCAGGCGGCGATCCTCGCCTCGAAACCGGGCTGGTCGCCAGCGAACAGGGTGCGGCTGGCTTCCTCAAAGCCGGGTTCGTGCCCGGCCATGGTGGACATGAACCGGTACCCCACGGCGCTGGCCCGGCGCACGCGGTCCTGCACCTCAGAGGTTCGACGGGCCGCATCCACCAGTTTGCGCAACGCAACCGATGCGCCGCCAGGCTGGCTGCCGAGCCATTCCCAGTGCCGCGGCAGCAGCGTGACTTCGCGGGCGACCACGCCCAGTTTGGGGCGCCCCCGCCCACGCGCCGCGTCGGACGGCGCTGACGGACAGTTGTCGCTTTGTTCCGATGGCTGCTGTGCGACCAGTGTGGCGTCGCAGGCCTGTGCCCGCTGTGCAAGCCGGGCCTGAAACTCGGTCAGCGAGCCGCGCCAGTCCAGCTCCACCACTTCGCTGGTGGTGTCATCAAAGATCAGTACCGCAAGCCCGGCAGGGCTGGCGCTCCACCGGTCCACGGCTGCCTTGGCGGTAGCGGCAACGTCTTGCAACGGGCCTGCCGCAATGCAGTGAGGGCCTTCAAAGACGGTGCAGGGGGTTTGAGACCAGCCCATAAAAATACCCGGATGAAATTAAAAATTAATTATATCCGGGTATTAATTGCATCCGGTCAGGGCACCGGGCGCTGGTCCGCGCGGATCAGCGCAGCGGATAGGTCGTGACAGGCGGCGCGTAGGTGGCGGGTTGGGTGGCCTGCTGGGTCGCAGAAGTACCACCCACAGGGATGATCTGCAGACGGACGTAGCGCCCGGGGTCGCTGCTCATTTGCGTGGAATATTGCTTGCCCGCGTATTCCCAGTTCACGGTGTAGCCCGTCACGCGGTTTTCAATGATGTTTTGTGTGCTGCATTGCTGCACCGTCTGCGTCTGGGTCTGGCCGCCACCTTCGATCTGGTTGCCCAGCACGGCGCCGCCGATGATGCCCACGCCAGTGGCCACCGTGCGGCCAGAGCCCCGCCCCACCGCATTGCCCAGTGCGCCACCGGCCAGTGCACCAATGATGGCGCCCGCCCCGCTGGGGTTGCCCTGTGTGACCACTTGTTGGGGGCCGCAAACCTGCTGCGGTACGGAAACAGCCTGGATGTTGGGCGTGGTGGACAGCACCCGGCCAAATTCGTCGGCGCTGGCACTGGTGGCCGACAGGGCAGCCATAAGGGTCAGGCCGGAAATGCGTGCAATGTTCTTCATCAGTCGTTCCCTTTCAAGGTGATTCGCGTCCAGAAATGCCGGACTTTGCCGTATTTTCCCGCAGGCGACGCTGTTTGGGTTGGCTTTACGCCGTAGCAACAGTTGTTTCGAGTGGTGAGAAAGAGGGGTCGGGTACCCCGTGGCACGCAGGAACTTCTGTGGTGCATCCAGGTGCCACACCTCTGGTGCGCAGTGGAGAAAAGAAAAAAGCCGGAAGGCTTTGGACCTTCTCGGCTGTCGGGGCCGGAACCACAAATAAGGCTGTAACCCGCATGAATGCTAGGTTCTTTGGAATTAATTTTGAAAAGTACCGCCAAAAGTACCATCTTTTTTCAAAGTGTCCCCTTTGTTGCGGTTTTGACACGTTGTGAATCATGGTGCCATTGTGGGCGGTAATCTACGGCACGCACCGCCATTTGAATTCCACCGAAAAGAGGAAATGATCTGCGTGCAGGGAGCAGTCGGCTTTAGGGCCTTCGGACTCCCGGCCTCGTGCGGTAACTCACTGGGGGTGTGCGCAAAGTTGCGCAGCCCCCAATCGGCACAGCCTCGCGCGCGGACTTTGCAGATGACCCGGTGATCCCCGCCACCCAGCCCAGCCGGTAGCGCAGTTTTCCCGCTGGCTGCATCACCCGGCCATCTGGCGTTTCCCGCTGGCTCTTGCTCGCCAGCCCGTAAACCTCATCTCCGCAACAGTGCTCCAGGTTGTCCGGGCCAAGTTTCATGGGGTTTGAGCCTTGCCGATATTGACGGCGTGCTTTTCCACCACATCCTGCATTCCCGACGCATCCCCCACCACCACATCCCACGCCCAGGTGCCAAACCCGCCGTGCGCGTTCACGGCCTCTACCCATTGCGCCAGGGCGGCGCGTTTGGCCTGGTCTTGGGGTGAATCTACGCCCTTGATCTCCAGCACCAGCGTCTTTCCCGAGTCGTAGCGCACCAAAAAATCGGGGATGTATTTACGCTTCGAGCCATTCCACAAATACAGGATGTGAAAGCCAAGGTGGTCGTTCTTGACCCAGGCTGCCACCTTCGGGTGCGCCTCGACCACGTTAGCGGCGTACTTCTCCCAGCCGCTGTCCACCACGATGTGGCTTACCTGGCAGCGCTTCGTGGGCTCGGCAATGCGGGTGGTGTACCAGGTGCGCATGTCGCGGGTGCTGCCAATGGGGCGCTCGCCGTCGAACACAGGTTCCAGCTTCAAGGTGTTCTGCTCGATCACGTACTTCATCAAGTGCTGGGTGATCAGGTCGATGTGCAGCGAATACAAAATCCGCTTGCGCAAGGGGTCTTGGTGGAACAACGATGGAATGTCGATCTTGTTCGAGGCCAAGAACGCTTCCACCAGACGCACCAGTTGAAACAGCAGGTATTCACGCTGGCCCTTGAACTGCTCTTGCAGCAACTCAAACGCCCGTTGTGCCGCCTTGAACACCAGTCGTTGCAGGCGAAATTCTTCAGGCAGCTTCTCCAGGTCAATCGTGACCACCTGACTCCAGTCGGCAGCACCGCCCAGGGCGGGGGCGATGTCGGCATGCAGGGCCACCGTGGCAGGGTCGATCTTGAGCACCCCCACCTTGGTCCACTCCACCACCAGTTGCGGGCGCACCACCTGATCCACGCGCAAGATGTTGGGCCACTTGATTTCAAACACATTACGCTCACTCAACGACTGAATTTGCGTGCTGGGCTTGGGTGGCGGTGGCGGTGGTCCATCGCCGCCGGGCTGCATGGCAATCGACAGCGGCACGCCAAACACGTTGACGAACTCGGGCAGGTACAGCCCGTTGTCGTCTTTGTCGTAAGCCACACGGCGCAAGCCCCGGCCAATCACCTGCTCACACAAAAGCTGGCTGGTAAAGGCACGCAGCCCCATGATGTGGGTGACGTTCTTGGCATCCCAGCCTTCGGACAACATGGCCACCGACACCACGTTTTGCAGGTCTTGCCCAGCCTGGCCGCGCTTGCCTACGGTGTCCACCAGTTCGCGCAGAAGTTCTTCCTTCTTCATGGCGCGCAGGGCTTCTTTGCGCGCTTCGGGAATCCGCGCCGCTTCCATGATTTCTTTCAAGCGCAGTTCGTAGTCCTTGTCTGCGCTGGCGGTTTCGCCCAGCTCCGCCTTTTCCAGCACCTTGGAATCCACGCGAAAGGTGCGGGCCGCATTGTGAAGCTCCGGCCATTGGGCGTGGCCTTTGGCAAAGTAATGCTCTACCCGGGCAGCGGTCTCAGTACGGTTGCACACGGTCAACATCACCGGCGGTGACAAATGCCCCAGTGCCGCCCACTCAGCAGCAGTGGCGCGCCAGTCGGCACCCAGCAGCGTGTAGGCTTGCTGCACCAACGCGGGCAAGGCTTCATGGGCTTCGGCCTTGCGGTTCAGGTCGTCAGCCACATCGGGTTCGCGGTACAGGTGGTACAGCTTGGGTCGCAGGGTCTGCGCATTGGGCATCGCATCGTCGCGCACCACCACGCGCGGGGTTTTCACCAATCCGGCTTCAATCGCATCGTTCAGGCCAAAGTCCGACACCACCCAACTGAACAAACCCGCTTCGGTATTCGTGCGGCCGGTGGGCGCAAAAGGCGTGGCCGACAAGTCGTAGCAGCGGGTGATGCGCCGGGTCTTGTGCAGGCGGTCCAGCCCCTCCACCCAGCGGGTGGCCTCATCTGCGTCAAACCCAAGTGCCTCAGCCTCGGCCTTGCTGATCTTCACGTCGGCGGGCGTGCGGTAGGCGTGATGCGCCTCGTCGTTGATTACCACCAGATCTTTGTAGGTGGCCAGCTTGCCCAGCACGCGCCGGGTAAAGGCTTCGTCGCTTTCCTTGCCCTTCTTGACCACCGAGCGTTCTTGCTGCTTCAGCGGCATCAGCGTGTGCCAGTTCTCAATCAGCACCTCGGCACGGTTCAGCTTCTGGCGCATCGCCTCTGACGGGCACAGCTCAAAGCTGTCGTAGTAGTTGTCGGAGTGGCCCGGCATCAGCACTTGCAGACGGGCCTTGACCGTCAAGCCAGGCGCCACCAGAAAGATCGCGCTGGAATACTTGCGCGGGGACTTGGGGTAAGTCAGCGCATTGAGCACCTGCCAGGTGATGATCATCGCCATCACCGTGGTCTTGCCGCTGCCCGTGGCCATCTTGTTGCACAGGCGTTCAAAGGCGCCCCCGTCGCCCTGCACGTTGATGCCCTGGCGGTACTCGGGTTGTGCCTCCAGCATCCAGATCAGGGTTTCAATGGCTTCGAGCTGGCAGAAGTAAAACGGGTATTGGCGGCGTGACACTTTGTCTGCATCCCACCAATGGGTCAGCAGCTCCAGCGTCACCGCAGTCACGCCCGGCCAACCGGCCGTGCGCCACTGGCCTACGCGCTGCCGGATGTCGTCCACCAGCGGGATGGGCACTTGGCGGCGCGTGTTCTCGCGGGTGTCGATGATTTCGTAGCCCGCAGCGCGGCGCGTTGGCTCCAGGCGCAGCGTCCGGTCGGTGTTCTCAGCCCAATGCTGTTGCGGCTCAACAAAGGCCGAATTGATGATGAGGGACGTGGGAGAGGTCATGACAGTGCCAAATGCCGGGTGGGCAGGCGTAGCCCCCTCTTGCTAAGAAGTACAGCCTCACGGCTTCCAGGGCGAATCCGGATATCCCCTGTTATGGCCAGCCAGTGAAAACGCGGGACACCCGCTTGCGCCGCTTTTTGGGTCAAGGCTTTCAAGTCTTTGAAGGCCGGCTGCTCCAGCTTGCGCTCCAGCCAGTCCAGCTTGGCGATGATCTTGGACACTTCACCTGTGCTTGACGCTGGATGGGGTTCAACCCACACAGCGAACTCGTTTTCATGGTTTCGTTCGACACCCAACCCGTAGTCCCAGCGGTGGGAATCCGGCTCTGCCGCCTTGCAGCTTTCATCCATATCCACGCTGGCCGTAAATTTCAACGTGGGTCCGCTTGCGATACCTGCCTGGTATTGGCGTTTGACGGCGCCCTTACCCTTTGACGCATGGAGTCCAGCAATGATTGCTGCGCACTCGAACGCACTGGGTTTTGATGGCACCGCCGCTGCAGCGGTTCTTGTTTTCCTCCCTGCGGTACTCATTGCGAACCTGCTCCATCAACAGTTGCTTTGCGCGGTTTTCGTCGGGGCTTTGATTCATATCGGTTGACAACGGTGGCAATCGCGTCGCCCGTGCGGATGGCAAACCCGACCAGACCGCCCCATTGCGCTTCGGCGGTATCGGTGGCGCCTGGGTCCAGTTTCGAGATGTCCCGCACCGTCTGGTTGCGGTCAAAGAAATACACGCGGCAGTCCTTCTTCAGAACGACTTTGCCAAGGTCTTTTGCATAGTTGTTGTTGGGCAGGTCAAACAAAGCGCGCACGTCACCCTCTGTTCCCTCTAGTTGCTTGAACTCCTGCAGTGCCCACACCATGTCCAACACCACGGGCGAATGGGTGGAAAGCACCACCTTGTAGCCCCGCCGCAATAACTCCAGAACCAGCAACAAGACCGTGGTGATGCCCTGCGGGTGCAAGCCCATTTCAGGTTCTTCGATCACGACCCACTCAATGTCATCGCGTTTTCGGGTGCCACCGGCCGGGCACAACCAGTACAGCCCCAGCAAAAGCGGGGTGAATTCACGCTGTCCCGCCGACCACGCCAAAAACGGCAAGCCCTCTTTATGACCAGGAACTTTCAGTACCAGCCGTTTGGTGAAATCACTGGCATCGACAGCCAGCTTGCTTCCACCAAAGAGATGATCGGTAATTGGCTTGCGCAACGTGTCGTTGAGGCGATTCGGTTGGGGGAACAGCTCTCCCTTGGCACCAAATTCGTTCTGCAACAAGTCATGCACCGCATCGCTGAAATAGCGCAACGTATAGGGATCGCCGTAGTTGAATTGACCAAAATTCTGAGTCACCCCCCCCGCCAGACTCATGACCCGCTGTGCTGGAATGAAGAAGACATGTTCGTTCCGATCGCGCGCCTTGGTCGGCTTGGCCAGATCGGGCAACTTCAGCGGCTTGGCATTCCATTTCAGAGACGATGCGTCTGACCAGGCAGCAGCCATGCCTTTGCCGTAATAGCCCCCCAGAAAAGCCCCACTGTTGCCATTGAAGGCAACACTGTGATGTTTAAATGCGTCATGAATATGATTGCTGTCCAGAACCAGCTTCAAGGTCTGCAGAAAAATGCTCTTGCCGGTCGCCTGCGGCCCCACGATCACAGTCAAATCACCAAAGGCCACTTCAGCCTGGCGAATCGGCCCTAGATTTTCGATACGCAGCACACTAGGCTTGGGCTTGCGTTGCCGGCGAATCTTTGGGAGAGGCATTGCCATCAATTGCAAATTCATTTGATTTCTCCAATCTCCAGCCGCATCACCTTCAGCGACTCAATCCCCCGGTCATCCACAATTTTGATGGCCACCGTGGCATTGGCCCCAGCCTCAAACGGCAGCGACACCGTGCCGACAAAGTGCTTGAGCAAGTCTTCGTCCAGTTCGGCGCGAATGTCCTTCTTCAACTTCATCCAGCCCTCGTCCTTGCCCGCCATCGGAAAGAAGAACTGGTGCGGGAACAGGCTGCGCCCGTCGTAATCGGTGTCCAGGCTCCAGGCGGCAATCTTGGCTTTGCCGC